>Ga0207661_10000911_pt1 | contig 19409 bp, 14 predicted proteins | sample KBSC713LmetaG_FD_184337 | JGI IMG/M metagenome (GOLD analysis project Ga0207661, IMG submission 184337) | Corn rhizosphere microbial communities from Kellogg Biological Station, Michigan, USA - KBS C7.1-3L metaG (SPAdes) (version 2) | ecosystem: Host-associated > Plants > Roots > Rhizosphere ...
GGAGCTACTCGCCGAGCGCTACTGGGAGGACGGCAAGGCGCTGGAGTCGACGCGGGTCTACAAGCAGATCATCGCCGACAACATGGACAGCCCGCGCGTCTGCGAGTGGCAGAGCAAGGTGCTGCGGAACACGCTGTCGCTGCCCAACTACGACAAGCCGCTGGTCACGCAGGAGCTGGAGCGGCTGGGGCTGGTGCACGAGAGGCGGCCCCCGACGAAGCGCGAACAGGCGGAGGAGTGCCGCACGTCGTTCCACGACGCGGCCCGCGAGCTGGCGCTGATCTGGCATCGCGAGGCGCAGCGGACGCAGGACATGAACACCTTCGATCTGGCTGAGCGCGCGTACCGCCTGTTCCTGGCGCGCTTCGGCGACGACAAGCAGGCGTACGAGATGCGCTTCTACCGGGGCGAGCTGCTGTGGGTGCTGCGGCGCTGGAAGGACGCGGCGGAGCAGTACACCGAGGTCGTCACCTCACAGCCGGGCGGCAAGTACACGCGCGAGGCGGCGTACGCGGCGGTGCTGGCCTGGCAGAACGCGCTGGTGAGCGGCGACGACCGCTCACGCCAGCGCGATCCGGAGCGCGATCGTCTGTCCGATGGTGAGACGTGCGCCCCGCGCACGCCGCGCGCGATCCCCGACAACCAGCAGAAGATGATCGCGGCGTTTCACGCCTACGCGAAGCAGGTTCCCGACGCACCCGAGATCCCCGTGATGCTGTACCGAGAGGCGTACATCTATTACGACTACGATCACTTCGATCGCGCCGAGCCGCTGTTCCTGACGGTGGTGCAGCAGTACCGCAAACACGAGCTGGCTGTGTTCGCGGCGAACCTTTACCTCGATTCACTGAACATCGAGTGCAAGGCGAGCGAGCTGGTGGCGTGGGCGCACAAATTCATCGACATGCCGGAGCTGGCCGCCAACGCCGAGTTCTTCATTCAGATGCGGGCGCTGATCAGCGACGGGTACGATCGGGAAGGGCGCTTGAACGAGAAGCACGGCGACGCCAAGGAGTGCGGCCGATCGTTCCTGGCGGCCGCCGACGCGCTGCCCACCCACGCGAAGCACGCCGAGCGGCTGTGGAACGCCGGTCAGTGCTTCCAGAACGCGCACCTGATCGGGCAGGCGGTGAAGGCGTGGGAGGCCCTGCGCGAGACGCACCCGGACGATGCGCTCGCCCGGCGCGCGCTGTACCGCATCGGCGCCGGCTACCAGCAGCTCGCGTTCTACGAACGCGCGTCCGACTACTACGAGCGGTTCGCGAAGAAGTACCCGGGTGAGCCGCCGGCGCGGCGGGCGCTGGGCAACGCGACCGTGTTTCGCGAGGGACTGCAGCAGTCGCGCGAGGCGCTCGGTGACATGGACGCGTACGTCGACCTCTACGGCGCGCGCAGCCCCCAGGACGCGGCGGGCGCGTTCTTCCAGAAGGGCGAGGTGTACGAGGCGCAGGGGCGCGCCGACGATCTGCGCGCCCACCTGCGCAGCTACCTGGACAAATGGGGCAAGCACGGCGGCCTCGATCGCCAGGTGCAGGCGCACTTCCGTCTGGGCGAGCTGGCGTGGCAGGCGTCCTGCGCGCACGCGTCCGACGACGGCGCCTGCCTGCGCGTCGAACGGATGACGCAAAGCCGGAGCCGTCAGGTGATCGACATCGCCAACCGCAAGCTCGGGCGGAGCAAACAGACCCAGTGCGGCCCGGCGACCAAGTCGAAGATCGTCATGTTCGATCGCAACCGGCAGCAGACGGCGACGGCCGAGGAGCACTTCCGCGCGGCGATCGATCTGTGGAAGGCGGGCGAGGCGGGCAACCCGATCACCGGGCCCGACGCCGAGGCGCGCCGCGCGTCGGCCGCCTACGCCGCGGCGGGCGCCGCCTTCTACGTGGCCGAGAAGGACTACGAGGATCTGCTGCGCGTGAAGTTCCCGCAGAACCTCGACTTCTCGGACCCGACGCGCGTCCACAACCCGCAGCGGCGGGCCGCGATCGCGAAGAAGCTCGCGGATTCGAGGAAGCGCTTCGCGGCGTACCTGGACGAGAAGACGCGCGCGCTGGAGAAGACGCGGCTGCGCTACCTGGAGGTGTTCAAGCTGCGCCAGGCGCAGTGGACGATCGCGGCGGCGGCGCGCGTTGGCCAGCTTCACCAGGACTTCGCCGGCCAGCTTTACACCGCGGAGATTCCGAAGGACCTCCCCGACACCGACGCGTGGGGAAACCACCCGCGCGATCTGTATTGCGTGCAGCTCGAGGAGAAGGCGGACGCGGTCGAGACGAAGGCGCTCGAGGGGTTCCGCGCCTGCCTGGACGCCGCCACGCAACAGTCCTGGTTCAACAACTGGTCGCGCGCGTGCGAGCGCGAGCTGAATCAGCTGCGCCCCGTCGAGTTCCCCGTCGCGTCCGAGGTCAAGCCGGAGGCCGGCTACGTCCCGACCGCGATTGGTCCGTCGTCGCTCGCGAAGCTCGACTGACACTGGTGTGGATCTTCACCTCGCTCCGCGGAGGCGGGGAGAGGTCGCCGACCGAGGGCAAACGGTTGCAGGGACGCGCGCTTCGCAGCGCTTGTCACCGGACGTCGGGCAACACGGGGGCGCCGTCGCGCCTGGCGGCCTGGACGCGCGCGAGGCAACGGCGCTCGGCGGCCTCGCCGGCGTCGGCGCACGATCGGTACGCGGCGAACACCCGCTCCGATCGGCAGCGCAGCGCCGGGTCGCCGCCCTCGGGCCCCGCCGACTGATACGAGATCTGGCTGCGCATGACGTCCAGCGCGGCGCCCTCCGCGCAGTCGCGTGCGGCCAGGAACGATTCGGCCAGCACCTGGTACGAGCGGGCAAGCGCCGCGAGCCGCCGCCCGCAGGCGCGCGAGGCATTCCAGCTGCGGAAGCAAGCCTGGATCGGCGGCGCCGTTGTCTGGCGCCCCAGCGCCTGCTTCAGCTCCTTGCGCCGCGCCGCCTTGTTGCCGGCGTAGCGTGCCTCGTCGGCCTGCGCGCTCACGGCAGCGATGCGATCCTCGATCGTCGGCAGCGACGCGACCGGACAGTTCGCGAGCTGCGTGCCACGGGCGCCCGTCGCGCCGTCCAGCGCTTCCAGCATGCGCCGGCCCTTCTCGCAGTTGCCGCGCAACATCTCGCACGTCGCGCGCCGCCGCAGCGCGCGGTCGGACAGCGCCGCCGGCCACGCGTCCAGCGGCACCCGGTTCAGCGTGGTCAGGCACGCCGCCCCGTCCCGATCGGCATGGGATCCGTCGGCGAAGTCGAGCAGCATCCGCGCGTCGATCTCCGGGTGATGTTGCGCCCAGGCGAGCGCGCGGGCGTGCGCGGCTGCCTTCCGCGCCGCCGCGTCGCGCCTGTCGTGCGGCCGCCCCGTCGCGCTCACGCCGCCCGTGGCTTCGGGATCGGGCGCCGTCGCAACGATCGAATGCGCGCTCGTCGGCGGCGCGCCCGCGGATGCATGCGCCGACTCGGACACGCTGCTCACGATCCCCGGCAACGGCGTCCGCCGGTGCGCCCCGACGATCGCGACCGTCGCGGTCGTCGCGAGGACCACGCCGAGCGCGCCGGCGGCCAGCACAGGCTTCAGAGGGCGCCGCTCACCGGCGCGCGCCAGCGCCGCCAGCAGCGCGTCCATCGACGGATAGCGCCGCGCGGGCTGAACGGTGAGACCGCGCGCGATCACCCGATCGATCTCGCGCGGGATCCCGTCGCCGCCCGTGGGCGGGTGCCCCGCGCGAACGGCGGCCGCGATCTCGGCGGCCGTCCGCCCCGGGAACGGCCGCCGTCCGTGCAGCGACTCGTACAGCGACACGCAGAAAGAGAACTGATCGGACAGCGCGTCCGCCGGCTTGCCGTCGTGTTGCTCGGGCGCCATGTAGGCGGGCGTGCCCAGCACCGCGCCCGTCTGTGTCAGCTCGGTCGCGGGCCCCGACGGATCGGAGGTCGCGCCCGCCGCCTCCGCCAGCCCCGCCAATCCGAAGTCGCCGATCAGCACGCGCCCGGTGCGCGCGACGAGGATGTTCTCGGGCTTCACGTCGCGGTGCACGACGCCCAGCTGGTGCGCGGCCGACAGCCCGCGCCCGACCTGCAGATAGAGATCGAGGATGCGGCGCCAGTCCGGCCGCGGCGTCGCCTCCGAGATCCAGCGCGACATCGGCCAGCCGTCGACCAGCTCCATGACGACGTACAGCTCGGGATCGACGCCGCCGACGTCGTGAACGGTCAGCACGTTCGGGTGCGACAGCGACGCGAGCAGCTGCGCCTCGCGCAGGAAGCGCGCGCGGCGCTTGTCGGCCGACGCCGCCGCCGCCAGCTCGCGCAGGCGCTTGACGGCGACCTTGCGCTGCAACTTGGTGTCGAACGCCGTGTAGACGACGCCCATGCCGCCGATGCCCAGCGGCTCGAGCAGCTGGAAGCGCTCGCCCAGCCAGTCGCCCTGACCGGGCGGCATCGTCCGCGCCAGCTCTGACAGCGTCCGCCCGCAGGCCGGGCAGCCGTCGCCGTGCGCCTGCAGCGCGGTCAGCTCCGCGTCGCCCAGCGTGCCCTCGAGCAGGCGCGTGAAGATCTTGTCCGACGGGCACGCGGTCACCTCCGGGCGCGGGGACTTCGACGCGCTCGAGGTCATGCGAGGAGCCGCTCGATGCTCGCTTCCAGCCGACTCGCGACCAGCTCGAGGACGCTCGCCACCCGCTCGGGCGGTACGCCCAGCCGCCGCGCCAGCGCGATGCGCGTCGCCACGAGCAGCGCGTCGCGCGCCTTCGCGATCCGGCGCGCCGCCGACGCGCGGTGCAGATGATAGAGGGCGCCCAGCTGATCGATCGTGAGCCGCTCGACCAGGTGTTGCTTCAGCAGCAGCCGGTCCGCGCTGTCCAGCGCCGCGACCGCCTCGGCGAACGACGCCTTGAAGTGCGTGACGTGCTCGCGTTTCAGCAGCGCCAGCTCGGGATCGCCCTTCGGCTCCGGGAGCACGGCGACCAGGTCGCTGCGCATCGGGACCTCGGGCGGCTCGTCGTGCGTGCGGCAGCAGTCGATGAACGTCCGCGTCGCTGTGACGCGCACCCAGTTCTGCAGGAACCCTTGCCCCGTGTACGTCGCGATCCGCGGGCGCGCGCCCGGCGATTCGGCGCCGCCCGGCGTCGTGAACAGCTTCGCGCGCAGCAGCTGGATCAAATCGTCCGTCGCCAGCCCCGGCCGCTCGAAGCGCCGCGCGATGCGCGCGATCTCGTCGCCGTAGACCTGCTCGAATCGGTCAAGCGCGCCGCCGACGCCGCGCACGCAGGCGCACGCCAGGTAGAGATCGCCGGCGCGCAGGTGATCCCACCAGCGCGCGACGTCGGCTTCGTCGTCCTCGTCCAGCCGCGCCGCCAGCTCGGCGGCGAACTCGTCGCGCGCGATCCATTCGCGGCCACCCGCGCGCGCCGCTTCGTCCAGCGCGGCGGAGAGGCGCGCCTCCCAGTCCGCCAATCGCCCGAGGTCGTTGCGCCGCGCGCCGCCGAGCGCTGCCCAGAAACGCGCGCGGGCCCCATCCATCACGTTGGCGATCATAGAGGGGACGCGCGGCGCCGAACAAGGGGCACCGCGTGACGGGCCGCGCGCCGGTGCCTCACCCACGCTTCGATCGGACGAAATCTTGTGCGGCCTGTCGCGCGCGCACGGCCGCGCGAGGCTGGTGGGATGTCCGCTTACAGGCTGACGCGACCTGCCGCGATGACAACCGCCGATCGCAGCCAGGGAGCGTGATGATTCAGCCTGATCGGGCGCCGGGTGACGGGCGGTTCGTGCCGCAGCCCGGCGCGCTGCGTGTCGCGATCCGCCTGGTCGGCGCCGTCCAGAGCGCTCTAGTCGGTCGCGGCGCCGACGCTCGCGTCATCCGCCTCTGGCGCGAGCGCGGCCGCGACCGCCTGCCGTGCGGGAAGGTCGAACGCTTCCAGCCGCGGCAGGATCACCTCGTTGACGACGTCGATGAACAGGGCCGTGGAATCGCGGCGGTCCTCGACGCCCAGCACCTCGGCGGCGGGCGGTCGCGGCGCGCCGAGGCCCGTGTAGTGCCGTTCGAACAGCTGCGCGAACGCGGGGACCAGGTACGCGCCCAGCCGCGCGCGCATGCGATCGTCCATCCGCGGCGCGACGTGGGAGAGGATCTGCCATCCCATCCGCGAGTGACCGACCTCGTCGGCGAGGATCTCGGTCAGCACCCGGCGCAGTGTCGATTCGGTCACCAGCCGGCGGTTGCTCTCGAGCAACGCGACCGCGACCGTCTCGTTGAGGCACGACACCGCGAGCACGTTGCGCAGCAACCCCTCCAGCGGGTCGACGTCGTCGTGGCGCGGGACCTCGTCGAGATCGGGTAGGGGCGCGCGCGCCTCGCCGCCCAGCGCCTCGACGACGGCGGCGCACAGCCGCGCGTGCCGGAGCTCGTCGACGATGGCGTTGGCCGCCTCCTGCTGGAAGCCGGCGTCGACGCCCGCGCGCATCATCTGCGGGAGCAGGGCCGCGAACACGCGCGACGACACGTGCTCGTTGACCATGCGGCCCGTCCATTCGGCGATCGCCGCCTGGCGCGCGCCCTCATCCAGCAGCGCCGCACCGTCGAGCGAGATCGGCAAGCGCCTCACCTCGTGTCGCAGGTCGAGCATCGGAATCACGACAGCACCTCCTCCTCCCGCCGTTCAATACGGCGCATGCGCGGCGGCGCGGGCGGGCCCCAGCTCGGACAGGCGGCGGCGCCAAAGAGCACCGAAGCCGCCAGCGCCCACAACCATAGAGCCGAGCCGGGCGTCAGCGACGGATGAATATTCGCGCCTGCAGCAGCGAGGGCGGCGCGAATGCCACGTACATGTGATGTCTTTTGACCCATTTGTGTTGCCTCGTCCCAGGGTTTCCGGTGCTCGGGACGGAGACATTTGCAAAGGGAGGACCATGCGCCGTTCCGTTGCGCGCCGCGCACGCGCGCAGGTTTTTGGTGGTGCGTGTCAGGAGCTGAACAGCGTTCGTCCGGGATTCGCACGACTGCAAACGTCAGACACACCGCGCGCGTGACACGTCGCACGTGCCGATGATTCACATCGCGGATCGCGGCGTCGCACCGCGGCCGCACGCTTCATCGTCGAGGTCGGCAGCGGGAGCGCGCCCCCGGCTCAGATGCCGGCGGCCCAGCGGATCGCGCCGACGAGGTGCTGGCGGAAGAGCAGGTCCGCGTAGCTCTCGGACGTGTGCCCCATCTCGGTGTAGATGGCGCGGCCGCCGCCGCCGGTCGGGTGCTCCCAGACCAGCGGGTGATCGGCGCCCATCGTGCCGCCCGTGTACGACGATTCGTCGATTGTCATCAGGACCGTCGTCGTCGCGCGCGGGTTCGTCTGGAAGTCGTACCACTCGTCGGTGCGCATCCACGGTGAGGGCAGGCCGGCGGTCGCGGGGTGGTCGGCGACCTCGACGTTGACCTTCGCCGCCTGGACGGCGGGGTGCTGCTTGAAGTACGCGCCGACGAGCTGCCCATAGAACGGCCAGTTGTATTCGGTGTCGGCCGCGGAGTGGACGCCCACCCAGTTGCCGCCGGCGGCGATCCACGATTCGAACGCCGCCTGACCGGCGTCGTCCAGCGGATCGCCGGTCGTCATCAGGAAGACGACGACGCGAAAGCGCGCGAGGTTCTCGGCCGTGAACGCGGCGGGATCCTCGGTGGCCTCGGCGACGTAGCCGCCCGTCGCGCCCAGCTCGGTCAGCGCCGCGACGGCGGCCGGGATTGAATCGTGCCGGAAGGCGGTCGTTCGCGAGAACAGCAAGACGCGAAAGTCGCCGTCTGGGAGATCGTCGGCGGCGTCGGTGGGGGAGCGTACGGCGCTCGTCGAGCAGGCAGCGAGGAAGAGACAGAGCGCCAGAGGGAGGCGAGCCACGTGGTCATTCTAATGCCGTAAGGGGTTCGGGTTCGTTCGGGCCGGCAGAAACAGGGAACCGGCAACGGGGAATGTCAGATCCTGCATTCATCATTCCCGGTTCCCCGTTTCCTGATTCCCGATTTCCGTTCTTTCTGCGTCCACCGGGGACGCGACCTCCGCCTAGTAGAAGAGGTACACCCACCAGTTGTGCATCGGCGTGCCGTCGTCGTTCTTGGCGGTGGTGCCGTAGCTGGGGAAGCTCTGGTACAGGTAAGACGTGCCGTGGCCGCCGCAGTCGTCCTCGGTCGAGCAATAAGGGGACCCGGCGGTGCACGGGCCGGCCTGCTGCGCCCGCGCGAGGTCGTCCGTCATCTTGTTCGTGTACGGCGTCGTCATGTCCTTGCCGTTCGCGCCGTCGTGCATGCCGTAGTGCTCGCACGACGACAGCACGCTCGGGTCGGGATTGTTCGCGTCGTACGAGTACGTCCCCGTCGTGTTCGCGTAGAAGTGCGCGTTGCCGCAGCCGCCGGACATGTCGGCGATATTGAAGGTCTTCGCGGCGGACGCGCCCGAATGGACCGCGATCTGCGAGTCCCACACGATGCAGTCGGTGAGCTGCGAGCCGTTGCTGTTGCAGGCGCTGTAGAAGTTGCTGAACGGCGCCATCACGCGCGTGTTGAGATCCCAGTTCAGGAAGCGCGCCGCCTGCTTGCGGAGGATCGGCAGCGCCTGCGTGTCCATGTAGCGCTCCCAGCCGTGGCCCATCGCGTGCTGGTGGCAGCCCACCCCGCGTGAGGTGTTGAAGTCGATGATCCGGATCGACACCTTGCAGCCAAGGCCGGTGACGTTGTCGCCGTTCGACGCGCTGACGGGCTTCGCCGTGGTCTTCACGGGTGGATCGGCGTTCGAGTAGACGACCTTGGTCTCCTGCGTCTCACCGCACTTGGTCTGGTTCTGCGTCGCCATGCACCAGACCTCGTTGATGACGCCCTTCTCGAACAGCTGACACAGCGTCAGGTTCGGGCCGGTCGGATCCTTGGGATCCTTCATCTGGATGTTGTTGTCGGCGAACGACTGCGACGCCCACTCGGTGTAGCTGGGCGACGTGCCCTTCACGACCTTCGCCAGCTGGTAGACCACCATGGGCTGCGCGCTCGTGTTGCTGTACTTGTGGAAGCTGGTCGCGTTGGCGAGCCCGTCGATGTGGCGCTGGATCAGCGTCGTCGCGTTCGACGTGTTGCCGATGTCGATCGCGAGCACCTTGGGCCGCAGCTGCGAGATCTTGTCGTGGTTCTGCACCAGCCAGTCGTCCGAGTTCGCGCTGCTCTGGTCGTTCGGCCAGATCAGCCCGCCGCCCGCGCCGGTCGTGCCCGCGCTGCCGGTCGTGCCCGCCGTGCCGGTCGTCCCGCCGCGCCCGGCCGCGCCGCCACCGGTGCCCGCGGTCCCCGTCGTGCCGCCGCGCCCGGCGGCGCCGGTCGTGCCGCCGCGGCCCGCCGTGCCCGTCGCGCCCCCACCCGTACCGGCGGTGCCGGTCGCGCCGCCGCGGCCCGCCGTGCCCGTCGGGCTGCCGCCCGTACCTGCGGTTCCCGTCGCCCCGGCGTCACCGGTCGCCGACCCGCCGTTCCCGGTCGTTCCGGCCTGGCCGTTGGTCCCGGCGTTCCCGGTCGTTCCGGCGCTACCGCCGCTGGTCCCGGCCTGGCCGTTGGTTCCGGCGTTCCCGGGATTTCCGGTTTGATTTCCGCCGGTTCCAGCGGGGGTGTTGATGTCGCTGCTCCCCGCGCACGCCGAGACGCCCAGCACCAGGAGAGCAACGTGCGGCAAGAAACCGGAACGCGATCGGCTGAGCATTGAAACCTCCTAAGATGCCTACGTGGGGACGCGGCGAAGGGCGGACGACGGCCTATGCCGGCAGGGCTGCCCTCGTGAATGTCCGCGGCTCCGCAAATGTGGTGGGCGAAACTGCGAGATCCGGCGACCTGACGGCGGCCCGGCCGTCCTGATCCGACAACCTCGATGACGCGCGCGAAGGCTGTCACCGCCGGGATCGTTCTGGCCGCGGCGCTCGCCGGCGGCGGCGTCGTGGCTTACCGCCGGCTGCGGCCCGATCCGGCGCGCGAGATGATGCGGAAGGCGCTGCCCGGCTGGCAGGTGGCGCGCTCGCGCGAAGGCCAACCCGGCGGCGAGGCGGCGCGCGCGCTGCTGGCGAGCGCCGGTCGCTGGCCCGAGGTCGCGGCGGGTTTCGACGAGATGGACCGCGCGTACCCGAAGGAGGCCGAAGTGCGCGCCGCCGCCGGGGCCGTGAACCGCGCGCTCGCGAAGGCCGGGTTGCCGTACTTCGTCGACATCCAGCGCGCCGGTTCCCAGCCCGTCGCCCTCAGCTACGAGCTGGTCACGCGCGTGCCCTGGCGCATCGGCGCCCGCACCGTCGACGTGATGCGGCTGCGGCGGCTCGACACGTTGAACGTCGAGATGGGGATGTACGGGATCACCGACGAGGGGCTGCCGGTCGTGTTGCTGGATCGGATCGAGTCGGTGCTCGCGTGGACGCTGCCCGCCATGTACGGGCGCGAGGGCGAGATGCGTCGCCACCTGAACGACTTCGATCGCGCCGCGCTGGCGCGCGAGCGCCGGCTGCTCGAGGCGCGCGTGGGCGCCGGCCTGGCTGCCGCGGCCGCCGACCTCGCCGAGCGCGACCACCTGCTGGAGGTGATGCGGACCCGGCTGCACGGCGGCGAGATCCAGCTCGATCCACCCGACGGCTTCGTCCTGGGCGAGCGCTGGCTGGCGAACCTCGAGCCGTACACGCGCTTCGATCGTCCGGGCGGGCCGCTGCTGTTCGACACGGATCTGCACGCGGTCGTTCGCGCCGACGAGAAGCTGCGCGCCGGTGAGGACGCGCGGCTGCTCGCGGCAGCGGTCGACGTGCTCGCGTCGGCCACCGAGGCGCACGAGGCGCGCCACGCGCTGGACGAGGCCGACCCCAACGGGCCACCGCCGCCGCCCGCGCTGTTCGAGGTGATGGGGGAGAGCTCGACGCAGTTCATCGGCATGGCCGACGCCGAGCTGCGCGCCTACCTGGGCGAGCTGCACGACACCGGGTCCACGGCGTGCTGGGTGATGGCCAAGATGCTGCGCGGCGTGTACGGGCGCGGCGCGGGGCGGACGCCGCACTTCTTCGCGACGCTGACGATCCTGCGCCAGCTGGATTCCGATCCCGACCGCGAGCCCGACGCGCAGCTGGCGATGCTGTGCGATCTGCCGGACACCGAGCTGCGCGGGCGCGTCGCGGCTGCCTGGAAGAAGCTGTACGGCACGCCGATGCTGCCGGGACAGCGGGTGGCGGTCGTGCCGTGACCGAATGACGCTGCGAGAAAGGGCATCATCGGCGCGCGAAGACGATATCGTCCGTGCATGATCAAACGCCTGATCGTGCTGCTCGCGTTCGTTCCGTTCTTCTCGTCGGGTCCGTCGGGGTCGATGCCGTCCGCGGTCGGCGCCGGCGGCAAGGTCGGCCCCGACTGCACGCTCAAGGGCAAGAAGCTGTACGGCAAGATCAAGGTCGTCGACGCGTTCCCGGACCTGAAGGTGCAGGTGGTCGACGCATTCCCCGACCTGAAGGTGCAGATCGTCGATGCGTTCCCCGACAAGTGCGGCAAGTGGAAGAAGGCCGACGCGTTCCCGGACCTGAAGATCCAGATGGTGACCGCGTTCCCGGACCTGAAGATCAAGTACGTCGACGCGTTTCCGGGTTTGCCCTAGCCGCTCCCGCGCGAAGCGCGGGGGTGCGGCTACCTGAAAAAACAATGGTCGCAAACCGCGCCTGCGGCGCGGAGCGACCAGCGCGGGCACGCCGACGGGCAGGTGTTTATAGTTGCGCCATGGACTGGAAGACACTGGCGACCACGTTCGGCGCGATCTTCATTGCAGAGCTGGGCGACAAGACCCAGCTCGCCACCCTTTCGATGTCGGCGACGGCGAGCGCCAAGTGGACCGTGTTCATCGGTTCGGCGCTGGCGCTGATCACGACGTCGGCGATCGCCGTCCTCGCGGGGACGGCGGTGACCCGCGTCGTGCCGCCCGTCTGGCTGCGCCGCATCGCCGGGGTCGTGTTCATCGCGCTCGGGGCGCTGTACCTCGCGCGGCGCGGCGACTGACGCGGCAGCTGACGCAAAGAGCCAGCGCCGGCCCCCGCGCGCCCGGAGAGCGCGGATCCAGCCTACAATGAGCGCGTGGTACGGGGATCGATCGGGCGCGGGCTGGTCGCGGCGGTGCTCGTCGCGGCGGCCGTCCGCCCCGCGTCGGCGCAGAACGCGTCCCGCCCCGCCGACTCCGAGCTGAGTCGGATCTTCGCCGGCGTGCCGGGCGTGGTCGAGAACCTCTTCAACAACGGCTACAAGGAAGTCTTCCGCCTCCTGCAGACCGTCGAGGTCTTTCACTTCGAGTCCGAGATCGATCGCTTCGTCGGCAAGCCGCAAGAGCTGAACGACTCGACGAACTACAAGCTGACGCTGCTGCCCTTCTACGTCGCCTATCCGATCTACAAGCCGCTCGTCTCGCAGATGACCCGTCTGGATACGGTGCGCGCCAACCGCATCTACACGGTGACGCCCGATTCGGTGTCGCTGGTCGACCTGCGGCTGACCCCCATCGCCACGCTGCAGGAGTTCTCCGGCTACGGCCGCGACGCCGGCGTCGCGACCTCGCTGGTGACGAACCTGTCGGCGCGCGAGATCTCCGACCTCACGGTGCTGCTGCTGGCGCAGCAACCGTTCTTCCCGTCGACGGACGCCGACTGGCAGCACAGCAAGCACAACATCGCGCGCGCCGCGGTGCCGATCGCGCTCGCCGCGCTCGCGACGGGCGCGTTCTTCGACGCGGGCTCGCTGGTGCAGTCGGGGCCGATCGTGCGGCGGGGCAAGGACTTCGAGCTCCGCTACTACGGTCAGTTTCGCGATCTCGGCATTCACTGGCACCCCTACCTGCGGGGTGGCCTGGCGACGCGCGCGTACGGCTTCGAGGCGGCGGCGGGCGTGGCCGATCAGGTGAACCCGACGGCGAGCCAGCCCGATCGCGCGGTGGAGCTGGCGCTGCGCGAAGGCTGGCTGAATCAGCTGGTGCAGCCGCTGGGGCTGGACGCGTTCTTCGAGGCGGCGGTCAAGCGATCGATCGGTGAGCCGAACGGATTCGTCGGCGACATGACCACCGCGCGCACCGGCTTCTTCTTCAAGCGCGATCAGGCGCCGCTGCTGCACACCCTCGCGATGCGCGGATCCGTCGAGGCCGAGACGAACCTGCAACACCGGCTGCACCTCGTGACCGCGCTGGGCTTCGAGAAGCCGAACAGCGGCATCACGACCGTGTTGCAGGCGAAGGTGATCCCGGCGGTTCCGAACTCGGGGCTGCCCGACGACGCGCAGCTGAATCTGTTCTTCGTCGGCTCGATGGAGCCGCTGTCGCAGTCGTTCGCGGACGACATGACCAGCCTCGCGCGGCTGGTCGTGGAAGAGTGGGCGGGCCTGCAGGCGCTGGAACAGCGCAAGGCGAACTGGGAGCAGGAGCTGCTGGCGAACGCGACGATGGGGCGCGCGCCGCAGGACAAGGGCGCGCTGCTCGGGACGATCGAGCAGATCCTGATCGAACGCGAACAGCGCACCGTGCGGCTGGCCAGCGACCTCGCCGACTATCTCGAGAGCCGGCGGCGCGCCTACGCCGTTCTCAACCGCGTGCGCAGCCCCGACGATCTACACGGCCCGCTGGACGCCGGCGTGCTGATCGCGGCGCGCACGGCGGTGCTGTCGCGGCTGCAGCAGCTCTCCGGCGAGCTCTCGCGCGCGTTCGATCCGCTGGTGACGCCGCGGGACCGCTTGCTCGCCCTGCGCCGCGAGGTCGAGGAGCTGCAGCGCAGCGCGCCCGCGAGCCCCCTGCTGGACGTCCGCCGGCAGGATCTCGCCGTGCTCGAAGGACAGTGGGAGCGCGAGGCGGATCGCGTCCGCCGCATCCTGGCCGCGCGCGATCAGCTGCACGCCGAGGGCGTGCGGATCCTGACGGCGATGGGGAAGGACGCGAGCAGCATCCGGCAGTGGGATTCGTTGAGCGCGCTGGTGCGCATCCGGGTCGCGCGACTGGCGATCTCGGCGCCGCCGTAGGCGAGAAGCCGTCGACCGGCGTTCGATTTCGAACAGCAGCGCCCACCGAAACGCCCGCGACGGCGGCGGAAACCGCGGGCACACGCGTTGCACAGGCGTCGGTCCGAGGAGACGACGACCATGAGAACCCCCGCGCTGCTGACGTTTGTTTTCGCCGCCACGACCCTCGCCGCCTGCGGCGGGCAAGGAACCGCCGACTCGCTCGTCGGCACCTGGACGCGCCTGCGCGCGGACAGCACCGAGATGCGGGACCGGTTCACGTTCAGCGCCGACGGTACGATGACGTTCGACGAGAACAAGCCCGACGCGCGCGCCGATGAGGACCACCTGACCGGTACCTACACGGCGTCCGATCGGGAGGTCGTCGCGACGCTGGCGAGCACCGGGGACGCCGGCCATCGCCGGATCACGTTCGGCTACTACGCGAACGACTCGCTGTTCTCGCCGAACGCGCTGCAGCCGACGGGCGCGCACGACGGGATCGTGGGGACGTGGGTGGGATCGACGAAGATGGAGGATGTCGACGACCCGTCGCAGCCCGTCCTGGGCAGCACACTGACGGGCGAATTTCGGGCCGACGGATCGCTGCACTGGAGCGCCACGCCCCACGACGGCAGCGCGGTCCGGACGTACGACGGGACCTGGACGGCGGAGTCCGCCGACACCTTCCGCACCGCGGCTTCGGGCGTGTCGGACTCGGTGGTCAAGCTCGTCGACGGTCAGGCGCTGGTCGCCGACAACTACGTCTGGCAGCGCGAGTAAATTGACCAGTTCCGGGGCCGATGGGGCACCATCAAGGCATGGCGATGGCGCGCTTGCTCGGGGTGGCCGTGCTGGCTGCGGCGGCGGGCGGTTGCGGCGGCGCGCTGTCCGGTGGGACGGGCGGCACCGGCGGCGTGATGACGGGCGGCACCGGCGGCGTGATGACGGGTGGCGCGGGCACCAGCGGCGGCGGCACCGGCGGTTCCCCGTATCTCGGAACGTACACGTGGGGTGACGTGACGGTCATCGTGCAGCCGACCGGCGTCGCAGCCACCGTGTTCTCGATCGACGAGCGGGATCCCGCCGCCCCCGACATCAGCATCACCTTCAACGTCTTTTCCGCGGCGACGAAGCTGTATCCCAGCGATGGCGCCTACGGCACCGCCCGCTACGGGTGCACCGGCCCCGCGGTCTACGAGTTCGACGTCCACAGCTGCGCGGACGCCCCGGGCTCCGCGTCAGTCGGGCCCGGATGCATCAACGCTTACTTCCGCGCGGCGGGCGTGTCCGGCGTGTACATGCAGGCGGACGGCGCGCAGTGCACGGTCCAGGGCGGCAACGCCTTGCTGCAGGTGCCGCCGCCGCAGTCCGTGATCCCGCCGCCGGGCGCGTCGTCCGATGCCGCCACCGGCGACTTCCTGCTCGACTGCCTCCGCAGCGACGGGACACATCGCCAGCTGATCGGGAAGTTCAAGATCCCGATCGACTCGCAGTTCCTGATCTGCTGATCAAAGCCCGCTTACAACAGCGGTTCGTTGCACTCGGCGCGCACGACGTCGTCCAGCGTCTCGCGCCGCGAGACCAGCGTCGCCCGCCCGTCCTCCCAGAAGATCTGGGGCGCGCGGCCGATCGATACGTAGTTCGAGCTCATCGCGGCGCCGTACGCGCCGGCGTCGTGCAGCACCAGCAGATCGCCGATCTCGGGGCGCGGCAGCGGGCGCGGATCCAGCAGCTCCTTCTCGTCGCGCGTGAACACGTCGCCGCTCTCGCACAGCGGGCCCGCGACGACGAACGGCTCTTCGGGCCGGCCGGCGCCGCGCCCGACGATCGAGATGTGGTGGTACGACCCGTACATCGCGGGCCGCACGAGGTCGTTGAAGCCGGCGTCGACCATGATGAACTTCTGCCCCGGGCCCTTCGCGTTCGTCTCCGTCTGCTTGATGTCCTTCACGCGCGCGACGAGCAGGCCGGCCGCCGCCACGGGATAGCGGCCCGGCTCGATCTCGACGCGGATCGGGCGTCGCGCCGCGGACGCCAGGCGCGCGGCCGCCTCGACCAGCAGCGTGCGGAAGCCGCCCAGCTGGTAGGCGGGCACGCCCGGCCGGTAGGGATGCGGGATGCCGCCGCCCAGGTTCACCGCCTCGACGTCGGGGAACTGCGGCAACGCGCCCGCGATCAGCTCGACGAGACGGCGCAGGTTCTCGTCGAACTCGCGGACGTCCGGGCCGGTGCCCACGTGCGCGTGCAGCTCGACGATCGGCAGCTTCGCGGCCTGCGCGCGATCGCGCAGCGCGACCAGGCCCTGGTGCCAGATGCCGTGCTTCGACGACGGGCCGCCGGTGTCGCACGACTGGACGTGGCCGTGGCCGAAGCCCGGGTTCACGCGCACCGCGATCGGTCCGCCGTATCCGGCGCCGCGCAGCTCGTCGATCATCGCCGGAGAGCCGATGTTGGGCATCACGCCGTGCTCCAGCACGACGGTCAGCGCGTTGTCGCGCAGCACGTCCGCGGTCAGCATGACGACGGGCGGCTGCGCGCCCATCGCGAACCCGGCGCGGCGCGCGCGCAGCACCTCGTTGCCGCTGACCGCGTCGATCCACAGACCGGCCGCGCGCACCGCCTCCAGCACCTTTCGGTTCGAATTCGCCTTCATCGCGTAGCGCGCCTGCAGCGCGTCGCCGGCGGTCAGGGCGGCGATCTCCGCGAGCCGGCGCGCGAGCTCACGCCCGTCGTAAAGGAAGAAGGGCGTGCCCACCTGGTCGGCGAGGGTGGCGAGCGGATACGACGCGAGATCGAGGGACGGCATCGGGCCGGAGGTTATACCTCAACCACCCGTGGGCCGGCCCGCGCTGCGACGACGTTCGATCAGCGTCGTGGGCCGCCGCGGCAGCACGACCGTGAACGACGCGCCCGCGCCGGGCGTGCTGTGAACGCTGATGCGCCCGCCCAGCGCCCGGACCAGCTCGTTCGTGATCCAGAGGCCCAGCCCCGCGCCCGAGTACTGGCGCTCGTCGGCGGCGCGTTCGAAGCGGAGGAAGATCCGCTTGTGGTCGGCGGGCGAGATGCCGATGCCGTGATCGCGAACGGTCAACCGGACGACCTGCTCGTCGCCTTCGACGCCGATCTCGATGGGCGCGCCCGCGCCGTACTTCAGCGCGTTCGCGATCAGGTTCGTCATGATCTGATCCAGGCGGGTCGCGTCCAGAACGCCGACGATCGGTTGATCGAGGCGCAGCGTCAGCGGGCAAGCCGCCGCGGCGGCGTCGGGCGCGAAACGATGCACGATCTCGCGCACCAGCGCGGTGATGTCGACCTCGGCCAACTCCAGCGACAGGTGACCGCCGGTCAGCTTCGAGACGTCCAGCATGCTGTCGATCAGCCCCGACAGCCGGCGCGCCTGCCGCGCGACGGCGGCGATCCGCTTCTGCTCGGTCGGCGGCACGTGCACCGACTGCGCGTGCGCGGCGTCCGTCGGCAGCGTGCGTTCGATCGCCTCGATGTGCAGCAGCATCGACGTCAGCGGCGTCCGCAGCTCGTGCGCGGCGACGGCCAGGAACTCGTCGCGCGCGGCGACAGCGGCCTCGGACGCGCGGACGCGCGCCATGGCCACGTCCTGCGCGTCGGGCGCCGGCGTCTCGCGCATGCGCAGCCGCCGATACGTCGCCGCCACCGTGTAGACCAGCGACGTGACCACCACCGCCTGCGCCATCCAGCGGACGATCCCCGCGATCGGCTCGCCCGCCCACCCGAGCAGCAGCCCGCCGTAGATCAGCAGCACCACGCCGCAGCCGACCGCGGCGCCCGGGACATCCGGGAGGACCAGCGCGATCACGATGGGCAGCGCCAGGATCCAGTGGAACAGCGGGCTGCTGGTGCCGCCGGTCAGCCAGGCGAGCGCGCCGTAAAGCACCGTCGACAGGATCGCGAGCGCGCTCAGGACGATGGGCACGCCGTGCGGCTCGACCTTTCGCAAGGCGAGCACGGTCACCAGCACGCTGCCCGCCCACTCGAGCCGCACGATCAGGGGGCTCCAGCTGAAGTGCCCGATCACGTACACGTCGCTCGGCGCGAACAGGAGGATCAGCGCCGCGCAGACGAGCAGGATGCGCTCGCGCGCTTTCCTGGCGGAGACGCGCCCGCGCCCGCGCTTGTCGGCGCCGGCCGTCGTGGTGCTCCGGGGCAGACCCTCCCGCGAACCCATCGGCGCTGAGTGTACGACGAGGCGCGCCCGCGTGGACGCCGTTGTCGCGAACGTTGACTTCGGATGCGCACGGTCCTTAGATGAACGCACGTGCTGATCAAGAACTGGAGCGCAGCGCTGACGGTGTCGGTGGTGCTGCTCGCGGGCGTCGCGCGCGCCGGCGATCCGAAGGCGGAGCAGGCGCGCGCGCACTTTCAGCAGGGCGACACGTTCTTCAAGCTCGACAAGTACGCCCAGGCCCTACAGGAGTTCGAACAGGCCTACCTCGCCAAACAAGACCCGAGCTTTCTCTACAACATTGCCCAATGTCACCGGTTGATGGGCAACAGGGTCGAGGCGATCCGCTTTTACAAGCGCTACCTCAACGATGCGCCGAGCGCCGCCAACCGACCGGTCGCCGAGAAGCACATCCGTGATCTCGAATCGGCGCGCGACGCTGAGGAGATGACCGGCGCGCACCCGGTGCCGCCGCCCGCATCGTCCCCGACGGCCAGCGGTCCCGCTTCGGCGATGCCGGCCCCGCAACAGGCGACACCGCCCCCGGTCGCGCTACAGGCGCCCCCGCCGCCTGCGTCGGAAACGATGCTGACCGCGCCGCCGCCCTCGTCAGCGGATGAGCATCCGTTTTACACTCGGTGGTGGTTCTGGACGGGCGTGGGCGCCGTTGTTGTCGGCGGATTGCTTCTCGTGCTGCTCACGAACCGCGATCCGTCGTGCCCGTCCGGAAGAACGTGTCAATGAAGCGCTGGCATAAATTGGTGTTGGTAACGGCGGCGGCGGCCGTTCCGGCGCTGTCGTGCGGGCAGCGATCGCTCGTCCTGATCGACGTGAAGGCGAGCGGGACCTTCCCGAATCCAAGCCTGCTGCTGAGCGCCGGGATGCAGGTGACGGCGAACCGTCAGGTCACCACGCACTTTTCGCAGGTTCATCTGCAGACGGGCGCGGCCTACCAGATCGGGATGTACCTGCCGTCTGACATGAGCGGGACTGTCACATTCATCGCCGACGTCGACAACGGCGACTGCGTCTTCGGCACAGGCACGGCGACCGCGACCGGCGTCCAGTCGGGCGAGACGACGCAGGTGATCCAGCTCGTCGTGATGCCGACGGTCGACTGCGCGCCGATTCACGACGGTGGCGCGGACGCGACCGGCACCGCGGGGGCGGGCGGCGTGGGCGGAACCAACGGCGCCGGCGGCGTCGACGGGATGTCGGGC
>Ga0207661_10000912_pt1 | contig 19404 bp, 19 predicted proteins | sample KBSC713LmetaG_FD_184337 | JGI IMG/M metagenome (GOLD analysis project Ga0207661, IMG submission 184337) | Corn rhizosphere microbial communities from Kellogg Biological Station, Michigan, USA - KBS C7.1-3L metaG (SPAdes) (version 2) | ecosystem: Host-associated > Plants > Roots > Rhizosphere ...
GCGGTCGCATTTCTCGAATCGACCACGACCTTCGCCAGATGGACGACCCGCTGGTAGTCGACCTTCGAGTGGTCGGTGACAATCACAACCGCGTCGGCGCGCGTGAGCTCTTCGTCGGTGAGCGCGACACTCGCATGCTCGTGACCGTCCTCGCGAAATTTTGCCACGAACGGATCGTGGTACACAACCTCGGCGCCGAGCTGCTCGAGCAGGCGAATGACATCGAGAGCAGGACTCTCGCGCATGTCGTCGATGTCCTTCTTGTAGGCGACGCCGAGCACCAGAACGCGACTGCCGTTGACCGCTTTCCTCTCTTCGTTCAATGCCTGCGCGACCTTTCTCACCACCACCGCCGGCATCTCGCTGTTGATCTCGCTGGCGAGATCGATGAAGCGCGTCTTGTAGTTGAGGGTCCGCATCTTCCAGGCGAGATAATGCGGGTCGAGCGGAATGCAGTGTCCGCCGATTCCGGGGCCGGGCGTGAACTTCATGAAGCCGAACGGCTTCGTCGCCGCGGCCTCGATCACTTCCCAGATGTTGACGCCGAGCTTGTCGCAGACGATCGCCATCTCGTTGACCAGCCCGATGTTCACCGAGCGGAAGGTGTTCTCGAGCAGCTTCACCAGCTCGGCGGTCTCAGTGCTGGACACAGGCACCAGGGTGTCGAGGCACGTCGCGTAAAGCGCGGTCGCAACTTCGGTGCACGCCGGCGTGATGCCACCTACGATCTTGGGTGTGTTCTTGGTGTTCCAGGTCGGATTGCCCGGATCGACGCGCTCGGGGCTGAAGGCGAGAAAAACGTCTTCACCAACCGTGAGACCCGCCGCCTCGAGCTTCGGCTGCAGCAGCTCGCGGGTGGTCCCCGGATACGTAGTGCTCTCGAGAACCACGACCACGCCCGGACGACAGTTCCTGCCAATCGCGTCCGCCGCAGCCAGAACGAAGCCCATGTCGGGATCACGCGTCTTGGCCAACGGAGTCGGAACTGCGATCGAGATCGCATCCATCTCCTGCATCCGTGCTTCGTCCTTGGTCGCCTCGAACTTGCCAGCCTTGACGAGGCGGGCGAGCTCGCTGCTCGGCACATCCTGGATGTGAGATTTGCCCGACATGAGCGCCTTCACCACTCGATCGCTCACGTCGTACCCAATGACTTTGAATCCGGCCTTTGCGAATTCCAGTGCCAGGGGCAATCCAACGTACCCGAGGCCGACGACTCCAATACAGGCCGATCTGTTCTCGATTTTCGCCAGTAGCTGATCTTTTAGTGACACTTCTGACTCTGTTGGTAGGGGGACTGGTTTAGCGGCCGTAAAAGCCGCGTACTGCGTCGATGACTTCGTCGAGCTGGGACTGCTTGAGCTCCGGATATACGGGCAGCGAGATGACTTCCTGCGCGGCTTTCTCACTCTCGGGGAAAGCGCCGCGCTTGTAGCCGAGGTACTCGAAGCACGGTTGCAGATGCAGTGAGAGCGGGTAGTAGACTGCCGACCCGATCTCTTTCTCCTTGAGATGCGCCTGCAGCGCATCGCGCCGCGCGACCCGCAACGTATACTGGTTGTAAATCGATTCGTTGGCGGGATCGATGGTCGGGGTCCGCACGTCGTCGAGGTCGGCGAATGCCGCATCGTAGTACGCTGCGTTCTTCCGCCGCGCCGCACTCCACGACGCCAGCCGCTCCATTTTCGCGGACAGCACCGCCGCCTGCAGTGCGTCGAGCCTGCTGTTGTAGCCCACTTCCTCGTGATAGTAGGTCTTCATCCCGCCGTGCACCCGCAACCGCTTCACGCGCTTCGCGATCTCGTCGCTCTGGGTCACCACCATTCCGCCATCGCCGTACCCGCCGAGATTCTTCGATGGGAAGAAGCTGAAGGTACCGACGGTTGCGGCCTCGCCTGCCATGACCCACTTGCCGTCGATCTGCCGGCGCGCGCCAATCGACTGGGCCGCATCCTCGATCACCGGTCTCTCGCCAGCTGCGTCCATGATCGCCTCGATCGGCGCCATCTGGCCGAACAGATCCACCGCGATCACGGCCTTCGTCGCCGGCTTGAGATTCGCCGCGAGTGACTGCACCGAGATGTTGAAGGTGTCCGGCTCGATGTCGGCAAAGACCGGCCGCGCGCCGACATTGTGCACCGCACCGGCAGTAGCGAAAAAAGTGAACGGCGTCGTCAGCACTTCGTCGCCGCGTCCGACGTCGAGAGCCCGCAGCGACAATAGAATCGCGTCGGTTCCGTTGGCACAGCCGATCGCGTGAGTCGTGTGCGAGAGATGGGCGACCTCGCGCTCCAGCCGCTCCACCGGCTCACCGAGAATGAACGATTGGTCGTCGATGACTTTCGTCATCGCGTTCATCACCGAGTCGCGGATCGTCGCGTGCTGCGCTTTAAGGTCGAGAAGAGGTACTGCCATGACAATCGGGTTGTGAAGAAATCGGATGGAAACAGTTAAAGATAAACGTCAGAGACTGTCAGACCTGCGCCCGCAATGGCAGCGGAACCTCTCTGCCCGTCTTCGCCGACTCATAGATCCCGAGGATGAGCTCGAGGGACTTCCGGCCGGCGCGCCCGTCGGTGTCCGGCTTGGCCTCGCCACGCAGCACCGCCAGGACGTTCCGGTAGTAGCCCTGGTGCCCAAGCCCGTAGACGTTCGGCGGAGTGGTGTCAGCCGCCATCACCAGCTTGTCGTCATCGTCGTACTCGGCGAACTGCCAGTTCTCGACCTTGTTCACCGCGGTGCCCCCGATCTTCACCGAGCCCTTTTCGCCGAGCACCGTAATCGAGCCCTCGAGATTCCGCGGGAACGCCAGCATCGTCACCTGGATCGAGCCGAGTGCGCCCGATCGGAACTTCAGGATCGCGACTCCGGTGTCCTCCGTCTCGATCCGCCTCGCCAATGTCGCCGTTTTCGCCATCACGCTTTCCACCGGCCCCATCAGCCACTGGATCAGATCGACGTAGTGTGACGCCTGATTCATGAACGCACCGCCGTCGAATTCCCACGTCCCGCGCCACGGCGCCTGGTCGTAGTACTCCTGCGGTCGCGCCCAGTGCACCGTGCAGCTGGCCATGTAGATCCGGCCGAATCGGTTGCGGTCGACCGCGCGCTTGAGCAGCTGGATCGGTGGATTCAACCGGTTCTGCTTGACCACGAAAAGCTGGACGCCCGCCTTGTCGCAGGTGTGCACGAGCTCGTCGGCGCCGGTTAGCGAGATCGCCATTGGCTTCTCCATCACCACATGCCGCCCAGCGCGCGCCGCGGCGATCCCGTGCTCGGTGTGCAGGCCCGAAGGCGTCGCAATCGTGATAACCTCGGCGCTGCTCTCCTTGAGCATCGTCTCGTACGAGGTGAACGCCGGAACCTTCCAGCGCTCGCCGGCCGAGGCCGCGCGCTCGGGATCGGCATCGCAGACGGCAACCAGCTCGAGACCGTCGATCTGCTCGATGGCCTCGAAATGATTCTTGCTGATGCGTCCCGCGCCAACCAGCGCGATCCGGAAGTTCTTGTCGCTCAATTCAGGAAACTCTCCCCAGCTTGTCACCCGACAATCTGTACTTTGTGCCGCACGCCTTGCACTGCTCCGGATTTGTGTCCGGAAGGCGCTCCCCGCACTGACACATCCAACCCACCCGCCGCGCCGGCACGCCAACCATCAGCGCGTAGGCCGGCACGTCCTTGGTCACGACGCTTCCAGCTCCGACAAACGCATACTCGTCCAGCGTCACGCCGCAGACAATGGTGGCATTTGCCCCAATCGTCGCGCCGCGCCGTACGAGGGTGCGCTTGTAGTCATTTTTTCGGGACACGTGGGAGCGGGGGTTCACCACGTTGGTAAAGACCATCGAGGGCCCGCAAAATACGTCGTCCTCCAGCTCCACGCCCTCATAGACCGAGACGTTGTTCTGGATCTTCACGTTATTGGCGATTCTCACGCCATTCATTACCACCACATTCTGGCCCAGCGAGCACCCATCCCCGATGACCGCACCGCTCAAAACGTGGCAGAAATGCCACACTTTTGTGTCGGCCCCGATCTGGGCTCCTTCGTCGACGTAGGCGGACTCGTGGATGAACGGCTTCGACATCAAACGCCGGCTTCCCGGGGAATCCGCGCATGCCACTCCTGTAGCGATAGCACCGAGGGCGGCCTGGACCGCGCCGCCAGAATCGCATCGCAGGCCGCGTTGGCCGCCGAAAGAGTGGTCGTGTAGGCGACGTGGTTGGCGATGGCCGCCTGCCGCATCGTGTAATCGTCGCGCTGGGATTCCTTCCCCAGCGGAGTGTTGATCAGAAGGTTGATCTCGCCGTTCAGCATCAGGTCGACGCCGTTGGGCCGGCCCTCGTAGATCTTGAGGACGCTCTCCGTCGGGATGCCGCGGGCGCGCAAATACTTCGCCGTACCAGCCGTCGCGACAAGGCGGAATCCCATCTCCTGAAACCGCCGCGCTATCGGCGTCACCCCGCGCTTGTCGGAGTCGTTCACCGTGATGAAGATGGCCCCTTCGGTCGGCAGAACGTTGTCCGCGGCCAGCTGCGCCTTGCCGAACGCGCTGCCGAACGAGTCGGAGATCCCCATGACTTCGCCCGTCGATCGCATCTCGGGGCCGAGGATCGGATCGAACTCGCGGAATTTGTTGAACGGGAAAACCGCTTCCTTGACGGAGATGTAGGCGGGAGCGACTTCCTCCGTAAACCCGATCTCCTCGAGGGATTCACCGAGCATCACCCGCGCGGCAATCGACGCCAGCGGGACGCCGATCGCCTTCGACACGAACGGCACCGTGCGGCTGCCGCGTGGATTCACCTCCAGCACGTAGACCTGGCCGTCCTTGACGGCGTACTGGACGTTGATCAGGCCAACGACGTTGAGCGCCTTTGCCAGCGCGACTGTGTGCTGGCGCATCTCGTCGATGTCTTCCTGGTCGATGAGATACGGCGGGAGCACGCACGCGGAATCCCCAGAGTGAATTCCGGCGTCCTCGATGTGCTGCATCACCCCGCCGATTACCACTCGCTCGCCATCGGAGATGGCATCGACATCCGCCTCGAAGGCGTCCTCGAGGAAGCGGTCGATCAGCACCGGCTTGTCCTCGGAGACCTTTGCCGCGCGCTCGAAGTACTGGGTGAGCGACCGCTCGTCGTAAACGATTTCCATCGCCCTGCCGCCCAGCACATAAGATGGACGTACCAGCACCGGATATCCGATTCTTTCCGCCGCCGCGGCGGCTTCATCGAGGCTGGTGGCCGTCCCGTTTTCCGGCTGCCGAATCTCCAGACTGCGGGCGATGGCGTCGAAGCGGCGACGGTCCTCTGCGATGTCGATGGCGTCGGGCTGGGTGCCGAGAATGCGCACTCCGGCTTTCGCCAATCCGTTGGTGAGCTTCAGTGGGGTCTGGCCGCCGAGCTGCACGATCACCCCGAGCGGCTGCTCACGCTCCACGATGTCCAGCACGTGCTCCAGCGTGAGCGGCTCGAAGTAAAGCTTGTCGGAGATGTCGAAATCGGTGGAGACTGTCTCGGGGTTCGAGTTGATCATGATCGTCTCGTATCCCCGGTCGCGGAGCGCGAGAGCAGCGCGGACACAGCAATAGTCGAACTCGACACCCTGGCCGATGCGATTGGGACCGCTGCCCAGAATCACCACCGACTCGCGGCCGGTGCGTGGCGCCTCGCTTTCCTCGTCGTAGCTGCTGTACAGATACGGCGTCGCCGACGGGAACTCACCGGCGCAGGTATCCACCATCTTGTACGCGGGCAGGATTCCAAATCCGATGCGGCGCGCCCGGGCGGCCACCTCCGACTCACCGCGCGCGTCGGCGAGCTGGCGATCCGAGAAGCCCATCCGCTTCATCCGCCACAGCACGTCCTTCTCGATCACCCGCAGCGCCGCATAAGCGCGCTCGGCCTCGAGCATCTCGAGCATTTGGGACAGGAACCACGGATCGATTCCCGTCAGCTCGTGGATTTCCTCGATCGAAAATCCCGCCTCGAGTGCGCGCTTGATCTGGAAGATCCGCTCCGGCGTCGGCCGTCTCAGCGCGCCACGCAGAGCTTCCGCGGAGTCATCCTCGAGGCGGTCGTCAGCCAGACTCGGTGCCGTCGCCCAGCCGGGCCGGCCGGTCTCGAGCGCGCGCAGCGCCTTCTGAAACGCCTCCTTGAAGGTCCGCCCGATCGCCATCGACTCGCCCACCGATTTCATCTGGGTGGTGAGGCCAGGGTTTGCGGCCCGGAATTTCTCGAATGCGAAGCGCGGGCATTTCACCACGACGTAGTCGAGCACCGGCTCGAAGGACGCCGGCGTGGTGCCCGTTATGTCGTTCGGGATCTCGTCAAGACGGTAGCCGACAGCGAGCTTGGTGCCGATGCGCGCAATCGGGAACCCTGTCGCCTTCGATGCGAGCGCCGATGATCGTGAGACGCGTGGATTCATTTCGATCACCAGCATCTCGCCATCTCGCGGATTGATCGCGAACTGGATGTTGCAGCCGCCCGCCTCGACGCCGATCTCGCGAATCACCGCCACGGCCGCATCGCGCATGGTCTGATACTCGCGATCGGTGAGCGTCATCGCCGGCGCAACGGTGATCGAGTCGCCGGTGTGGACTCCCATCGGATCGATGTTCTCGATCGAGCAGACGATGACGACGTTGTCCGCGCCGTCGCGCATCACCTCGAGCTCGAACTCCTTCCACCCGATGACGCTTCGCTCGACCAGCACCTGGCTCACCGGAGACAGGTCCAGTCCGCGCCGGACGATGTCCTCGAACTCGTTGCGGTTGTACGCGATCCCGCCGCCTGATCCGCCCAGCGTAAAGGCCGGCCGGATGATCGCCGGGAAGCTGGTGATGTCGAGGATGTCGAAGGCTTCGTCGAGGGTGGTGGCGATCCCGCCCTGCGGGACGGCCAGCCCAATGCGCTTCATCGCCTCGCCAAACAGCTTCCGGTCTTCGGCCATCGCAATTGCGCGGGCGTCGGCGCCGATCAGCTCGACGTCGTACTTCTCGAGCACACCGCCCTCGGCGAGCTTCATCGCGACATTGAGCGCCGTCTGGCCGCCCATAGTTGGCAGCAGGGCGTCCGGCCGCTCCTTGGCGATGATCAGCTCGACATACTCCGGGGTGACCGGCTCGATGTAGGTCCGATCCGCGAACTCCGGATCGGTCATGATCGTCGCCGGGTTGGAGTTGACGAGGATGACCTCGAAGCCCTCTTCCCTGAGCGCTTTCGCCGCCTGAGTCCCCGAATAGTCGAACTCCGCCCCCTGCCCGATGACGATCGGGCCGGAGCCGATGACGAGAATCCGGTGGAGATCAGTTCGCTTGGGCATTTCGGGTCAGGTGGGTCACCGGATCAAAGTTAGTCGGGACGGGACGGGGACGTACACCACGTTATTAACTGCAACAGAACGGGTGCCAGAGGTCAGGAGCATAGTTGCCCGAGTTCAGTTCACGACGTCGGGACGTCAGGAAGCGGAATTCATGGTACAGTCGCTTGCCCTTGGCACAAGTCGAGTCGAAACGTCCCGGCGTTGTGAACTGAACACTAACATCTACGCCACTGAAAGCTGGCACCCGTTCCGTTGCAGTTACCACCGCAACGGTTCCGTTGCGGTAGCAGCGCATCCGTTCAATTGACAGTTAAGAAAAAGGGAGCCCCACGGGCTCCCTTTTTCGCCTCCAGCTCGAGGAGGTCAGGCAGCGCTCTTCCCTCTCGGCGCGCGCACCACTTTCCCAGCGTGAAGGCAGCGAGTGCATACCTTCACCTTGGTGATCTTGCCGTCGATCACGATGCGAGCGACCTGAAGGTTTGGCTTCCAGGTGCGGCGGGTCTTGTTGTTCGCGTGCGAGACGTTGTTGCCGTAAGCGACGCCCTTGTCGCAGACGTAGCAGCGATTTCTCTTGATCTGCGCCATCAGCCCTCCGTCCCGATCAGCTCGATGCGAGCCATCTCGGCGCCATCGCCCTTGCGGTGGCCGGTCTTGAGAATCCTCGTGTAGCCGCCCTTTCTGCTCGCGAAGCGCGGGCCGATTTCCTGAAACAGCTTGTCGGCGGTCTCCCGGTGCGCGACGTGACGACCGGCAAGACGCCGGTTGTGCAGCGTGCCGGTCTTTGCCTTGGTGATCAGCTTCTCGACGAACGGACGAAGCTCCTTGGCTTTCGCCTCGGTGGTCTCGATCGCGCCGCGCTCGATCAGTGCCTTGGCCAGGCTCCGCATCAGCGCCAGCTTCTGCTCGCTGGTGCGCCGAAGCTGCCGGCCAACTTTACGGTGACGCATTCTTACACTTCCTCTTCGTCGTCGGCGCCAACGGTGGCGACGTTACGGTTTGGTGGCGTGCCCTGATCGGTGATGCGGACGCCGTCGGGAGACTCCTCGTACTTCATGCCGAAGTTGAGATTCTCTCTCTCGAGCAGATCCGCGATCTCGTTGAGCGACTTCTTGCCGAAGTTCTTGACCTGAAGGATCTGGCTTTCGCTCTGCCGGACCAGATCACCGAGGGTGCGAATGTTGGAGTTCTTGAGCGAGTTCACCGAGCGGACCGACAGCTCGAAATCCTCGATCGGAGTGCGGAGCAGGTCGGCGAGCCGGTGCGCGTCTCCGCCAGGCATGTCGGTGCCCGGAGTGAGCGGCGCGGAAGCGTGCGAGCCGAAGCCGGCGAAATACTGGAAGTGGGTCTGCGCCAGCGCGGCGGCGTAGCTCACCGCCTCTTCCGGGGTGATCGTTCCGTTGGTCTCGACCGTCAGCGTCAGCCGATCGTAGTCGGTGCGCTGGCCAACGCGGGTCTCGGCGACCGCGAAGTTGGCGCGACGAACCGGGTTGTAGATCGAGTCGATTCTCACGACATCCACCGGCAAGGTCTTGTCGACGACATGCTGATCGGACTCGACGTAGCCGCGGCCGCGTCCGACGTAGAGCTCGACGTTGATCTCCCGATCTCCCTGCAGGGTGAACAGGTGATGATTGCGATCGATGATGGTGACACCGCTCTGATTCTCGATGTCGCTCGCCGTTACGGGACCGGCCGAGCCACGCGAGATGCGGAGCACGGTGTTCTCGACGCCCTCGTCGAGTGAGAGTGTCAGCGACTTGAGATTGCCGATGATCTGGTGCACGTCCTCGACGACACCGGGAATGGTCTGGTGCTCGTGAAGAACTCCGTCGATGCGGAATCCCCAGACGGCAGAGCCACGGAGCGACGAGAGCAGCAGCCGCCGCATCGCGTTTCCGAGGGTGTGTCCGAAGCCGCGCTCGAGCGGCTGGAGTCTGAATTCTGCGACATTGGGATTGTCTTCGCGCTTGGTCGCTTCGACGAGCTGCGGACGGACAAGTCCCCTGAGATCAATTGCGGTTGCCATTTTTTCTTTTCCTTGAACGTGCCACCCCGCCCCTAACGCGCGGTGAGCCCGTAACGAGAGTTAGGGTCTCGTCCTGCTACGATTGCGTAATGCGGACTGACGGATCATTGCGAACTGCTGACTAATTGCGGATTGGGAGACTAACTGCGAGCTCCGGACTATCGGCTCCGGCTTTGGATAGCGGATCTCATCCACCATCCGCCATCTCGCTTTTACTTCGAGTACAACTCGACGACCAACTGCTCCTGAGCGGCGATTGGGATATTCGGACGTGTTGGACGCTCCAGCATCCTGCCGCTGAAGGTGTCGCGATCGACGGCGATCCATGAAAGCGGGGCGCCGCGGCTCGATTGATCCATCGCTGCCATCACGCTCGCCTGCTCGCGTGACTTCATGCGGACGCGGATCTCCTGACCGGGCTGCACGAGGTAGCTCGGAATGTCGACCGACTTCTGGTTCACCTCGACGTGGCGGTGCCGAACGAGCTGCCGCGCGGCCTTGCGGCTGCCGGCGAATCCCATCCGGTACACGACGTTGTCGAGACGCGACTCCAGCGCCGCGAGAAGATTGTGTCCCGTAATCCCTGGAAGTGGTGCGACGCGCTCGAAGGTGTTCCGGAACTGTCGCTCCGAGACGCCGTAAATGCGCTTGATCTTCTGCTTCTCACGTAGCTGCTTCGAGTACTCCGACACCTTGCGACGACGGGCGGTCGAAGAGCCATGCTGGCCGGGGGGCGTCGGTCGACGCTCGACCGGACACTTCTCGGTGAAGCACTTGGTTGCCTTGAGGAACAGCTTCGTTCCCTCTCGACGGCACTGCCTGCAGCTCGCATCAGTATAGCGCATCGGTCAGACTCTCCGGCGCTTGGGCGGGCGGCAGCCGTTGTGCGGAATCGGCGTGACGTCCTTGATCGACTTGACTTGCAGACCAGCGGCGACGAGCGCCTGGATCGCCGACTCGCGTCCCGAGCCCGGTCCCTGCACTCTCACGTGCACCCGGCGAACGCCGAGCGTGAATGCCTCGCGTCCCGCCTGCTCACCAGCAACGGTGGCGGCGAACGGCGTCGACTTCTTCGATCCCTTGAAGCCCGCCTTCCCCGACGAGCCCCACGAGATGGTGTTCCCGTGACTGTCGGTGATGGTAATGGTCGTGTTGTTGAACGTCGCGCTGACGTGGGCGACGCCTTCCGCCTCGATCACGCGCTTTGCTTTCTTTCCAATAGCCATAGGATTACTTCGTCACCTTCTTCTTGCCGGCGATTGCGCGGCGTGGGCCCTTCTTGGTGCGGGCGTTGGTATGCGTGCGCTGGCCACGGACGGGCAGGCCGCGACGATGGCGGATGCCACGGTAGCTCCCAATGTCCATGAGCCGCTTGATGTTCATTGCGATCTCGGTGCGCAGCGCGCCCTCGACGCGGAAATCCTTCTCGATCGCCTGACGCAGCCGATTGACATCGGCGTCGTTCAGGTCACGAATGCGCTGCTCGGAATTGACGCCGGTCGACTCCAGAATCCGTCGCGCAGTCGCGCGGCCGACGCCGAAGATGTAAGTGAGACCGATCTCGACCTTCTTCTCACGCGGGAGATCCACGCCTGCGATACGCGCCATTATCAGCCCTGCTTTTGCTTGTGTTTTGGATTGCGCTTGCAGATGATGCGGGTCACGCCCTGCCGCTTGATGACCTTGCAGTGCTCGCAGATCGGCTTCACGCTGCTACGAACTTTCACGTCCAACTCCATGCTAGATGAGCGGGCAGCCGTCGGGGCGCCCGATAATTTCCGAGCCAGCCTTTGAAAATACATTGACTGGACAGGGGATGCAACCTGTCAACCTTCGGCGCGGGTTGGGGTTAGCTGTCTCGGCGTTGGCTCCCCGCCTCGCCGCTGGCACCCCTAGTCCGAAAGGTGGCAGGTGGGAGACGTGGTCAGAGGCACTGGTATCAGTTTATCCGGCGCGTTCTAACCCTGTGTGACGCAGCTAGAAGGCGAGTAGAAAAACTGCTACCGGAGCATCTCTGCGCACCTCTCCGACCTGCCACCTTTTGGACTAGGGGTGCCAGACGCAGCGCCCGGGTCTCAGAATCCCGGAGCTAGATAGTGGTCATTACCGACTTGAGCTCGGAAGCCGGGTCCTTCGCCTCGGTAATCATCCGGCCCAGCACGATGTAGTTCGCCCCCGCGTTGGCGGCCTCAGCAGCGGTGACGGTGCGCTTCTGATCGTCAGTGCGGCCCCCGGCGGGGCGGATTCCGGGCACCAGCAGCTTGAGCTTTTCCCCGTACTTGGCGCCGATTTTCTGGGCCTCGAGGCCGCTGCACACAACCCCGTGGGCGCCGGCTTCGGCGCACTCCCCGGCGAGGCGCAGGACCTCCCCGTAGACCTCGAGCGACTTCCGACCCCACGCGGTGCGCAGCATCGCGGCATCAATCGACGTCAGAATGGTCACCCCGAGCACCCCGCACCTGGCGCCGGCTCCCTCGACCGCTGCCTCGAGCATCTCCCGTCCACCCGTCGCATGTACAGTCACCAGTCTGGCGCCGATTGCCGCCGCGCTCCGCGTCGCGCCCCGGACGGTGTTGGGAATGTCGTGAAACTTGAGATCGAGGAAGACGTCTTTGCCCAACGCCCGCAGCGTCTGCACGATCTGCGGGCCAGTCGCCGTAAAAAGCTCGGCGCCGACCTTGTAAAACTTGCAGGCATCGCCGAGCCGCTCGACCATCGCCAGCGCGACATCCGCACGGGGGAAGTCGAGCGCTACGATCGGGACCGGACGGCGCGCGCCCGGTGCCGCCCGAGACGGCACCTTGGCCCTCGTCGCCGCCTGGCGCTGATTGTGTGGGCTCAAATCAGCTCTTCCACTCCAGAGTTCCTCGCAGATCCGACAGCGAACTTACTCCTTTCCGTCGGCACCAGTCGCCGAGCCCGTCGACCAGCCGCTCTGGAAGCCTCGGCTCCAGCATCGCGGCGGTGCCGATCGCAGCCAGCGTCGCACCGGCAATCACGTACTGAATGATGTCCGTCGCGCGCGAGATTCCGCCGATGCCGATGATTGGCAGTTTCACCGATTTCGCCACTTTGTAGGTAGCGAGCACTCCCACCGGCAGCAGCCCCGGCCCGCTGACTCCACCGCTGCCAAAACCCAGCCCCGGGCGACGACTCTCCACGTCGATGACCAGACCCGGAATGGTGTTCACAACCGAGATGCCGTCTGCTCCGGCATCCGCCGCCACGCCAGCCATCCGGCCGATGTCCTGTACCGTCGGTGACAGCTTCACGAAAATCGGCTTGCGAGTCGCTGCTCGGGCGCGGCTTACAACCTCGTTGAGAGCGCGCGGATCGGCGCCGAATTCCATGCCCCCGGCCCGCACGTTCGGGCAGCTGACGTTGAGCTCGTAGCCGGCAACCACTGTCGCATCGTCCAGGCGCGAGACCACCTGGCCAAAATCCTCCACCTGACTGCCGACGACATTCGCCAGCACCCGCGCCCGCTTGAGATTGGATGCCAGCCACGGAAGGTGCTCGGCTTTCACTTCATCGACACCGGGGTTCGCGAGCCCCACGGCATTAATCATCCCTCCCTCGAATTCAGCCACGCGCGGCGACGGTGCGCCGTGTCGCGGCTCGAGGCTGATCGCTTTCGTGACGAAGCCGCCCAGACGGTCGAGGTTGACGACGCGTGCAAGCTCTCGCCCGTACGCGGCGGTACCGGCGGCAAGCAACACTGGATTTTGAAATTCGATTCCCGCGGCAGTGACTGCGAGTGGGGATGCCGCCACCGCTACCGGGTACCCCCGACGCGCATCTCGTAGTGGCCAAGGTATGCGATCACGGAGCTGGCGATGTTTCTCGCCAATGCGCGCTGATTCGCGTCGTCGCTCAGATAGGTCGCCTCGGCCTGGTTGCTGCCGAAGCCGAGCTCGATCAGGACCGCCGGCATGTACGATCCGCGCAGCACTGCAAAGTTCGCCTGCTGCACCCCGCGATTGGGACCTGGATGCACGTCGATCAATCCGTTCTGGATCGTCTGTGCGAGATCGCTCGACTCTCTGAGGTGCTCGTTCTGCGCCATGTCAGTGATGATGAAGCTGAGCGGATCGCCCTTCGGAGCGTTGGCCCCAGTCTCGAACTTCACCGATTCGTTTTCCATGTTTTCCACGCGACGCTCATCCTCGGTTTTTGCCTCCGCGAGGAAATATGTCTCAAACCCGCGCTCGCGCGCGGCCTTCGCCGTGCTGTAGCCCGGAGCGTTGCAGTGGATCGAGATGAACACATCGCCGTGGTTGGCGTTGGCGATTTTGCCACGATCGTGGAGAGCGATCAGGGTGTCGGTGGTGCGCGTCATCAGAACGTCGTAGCCGCGGGCGCGCATGACGCTCGCCAGCTTTTTTGCTACCGCCAGGGTTACATCTTTTTCGACGAACCAGCGCGGGGATCCAATCGGGCCCGTCATGCCATTGTCCGGCCCGCCGTGGCCGGCATCGATCACCACCAGCTTGCGCTCGTCAGGTTTTGGGGCGGGATCGCTGCGCGGTGGCGCGACTCGCGCGCGCCCGCTGGTTGACTCGGCGGCCTGCGCTGCGGTCGTTGTCGATGGCGCGCGCGCCTGAGCCTCTGCGACCGCGGCTCGCGGCAGGGTGGCGCTCCGAAGGGCTCCCTGCGCTAAATCATAGGAGTATCCGGGCACGTACCGCGGGATGACTTCGCTCACGAACTGAAACGGCAGGTAGAGCTGGCCGCCATGTACCTGCGGCGCTCGACCGAGCGGAATGGTCAGAGTGTCGAGCTTGGCGAAAGGGATCCCATCGATCAGCGCCAGTCTCGCCCGTGCAAATGCGAGGGTGTAATGAAGATTGGTGCCCGTGATCAGGGTGCCGTTCATCGCGCGCATTAGAGCATCGGCGCGCACGGTCGGTTCACCACCCGTAATCGTTACGGGAACCTGCGCCGGGCTCGGCCCATCGCCGACCAGGATAAACGTCGGCGCCTGCGCGGAAGCCGCGGCGATCTGGAGCGCCAGGGCGAGCACGATCATCGCGTACGCACCGCCCGCTGCATGTCGCGCTCATCGTCGCGGCGCTTCTCGTCGGCGCGCTTGTCGTACAGCTTCTTGCCCTTCCCCAGCGCGAGCGCAACCTTCGCCTTGCCCTTCTTGAAATACAGCTCGAGCGGAATGAGGGTCAGACCCTGCCGCTCGACGGCGCCGATCATCTTACGGATCTCCTTGCGATGAAGCAGGAGCTTCCGCGTCCGGGTCGGCTCATGATTGAAGTAGCTCGCCTGTTCGTAAGGCGATATGTGCAGGTTGAGCAGAAAAACTTCTCCATCTCTGACGATCGCGTAGGAATCGGCGATGTTGGCCTTTCCGTTTCGAAGCGACTTGACCTCGCTGCCGGTCAGTACGACTCCTGCTTCCCAGGTATCCAGGATGTGGTAGTCGTGCCTGGCGCGTTTGTTCCGCGCCACGGACTGTTTTGCATCCTTCTCGACGGTCTCTGCCATTTGACTTCGTTTCCAAGTTAGACGCAACAATCCTCTTGAGAAAGCCCGATCGCGTTGACTTGCATCTTCGCACTTTCTATCTTCCCAAGTTCGCTCAGCCGAAGTGGTGGAACTGGTAGACGCGCTGGCTTCAGGAGCCAGTGGGCGCAAGCTCGTGGGGGTTCGAGTCCCCCCTTCGGCACTAAAAACAGAACGGCGCGTCTGCCAGTCAGACGCGCCGTTTTTGCTGGAGTGACCGGAAACTCAGACCGTCTCTAGAATCGGCAAGCCGGCCTTCTCCTGATTCTGGCGCTGCTCCCCATCCAGCCCGACTCGCTCACGAACCGTCGGCTCGTCATGCAGCAGATCAGCGAGAGTCACGCCCTGCAGCACATCGTCGATCCGCTTCTGCAACATCACCCACACGGGTCGGATGCTGCAGCTGTGCGAAGCCGAGCAGCGCTCCTCTTCGACGGGATGGCTGACGCAATGCAGATCGAAGGTCTCGAGCTCCGAGGCATGGATGACGTCCCTGATGGATATCTCCGCCGCCGGCCGCGCCAGCACGTACCCGCCCCGAGCGCCGCGCGTGCTCGTGATAACCCCGGCGCGTCGGAGCCTCAGCAGAATCTGCTCGACATAGTCCGCCGGAAGCCGCTCCTGTCGCGCGATCTCTCGACCATTGATCGGCCCCAGCTCGGTCCGCTTGGCGAGATTGAGCGCGCAAATCACTCCGTACTCAGCCCACGTTGTGATCCTCATGCTTTGACGATAGGGAGACGGGGGTTTTTGTACAAGGTCATTTCGAAATCTTGAAGTGATGGGTTGTGGGTTGCCGGCAACCGTGCCACCCGCAACGCACAACCCGTTTTAACAGCGCCGGCGCAGACCTAACAGCCCTGGACTATCCGGCAGAGCCTCCCCCATGCTTGCCGCCCGGCACCCCGATCTCGGTCATCTTCCGCAGATCCAGCACTTCCGCGATCTCGTCCGCCGGCAAAACTTTTTCGCGCTCGACCAGATCGCGAATCAGCACGTTTTCCTTGACGGACTGCTTGCTGATCTCCGCGGCGCGCGCGTAGCCGATCTGGGGCGCAAGTGCAGTCGCAAGCGCGGCTGACCGCTCCAGCCAGTACTCGCACTGCGCCTCATTCGCCTCGAGACCACGCACCGTTCGCTCCGCCAGCACCCGGGCGGAATTGCGAAGGATCAACATCGACATCAACACGTTGTAGGCGATCACCGGCATCATCACGTTGAGCTCGAGCTGCCCGTGCTCGGCCGCAGCTCCGACGCAGGCGTCGTTGCCGACGACCTGGAAGCACACCTGATTTACCATTTCCGGAATCGAAGGGTTGACCTTCCCCGGCATGATTGAGGATCCCGGCTGGACGGCCGGCAAACGAATCTCGTCGAATCCGGTGCGCGGCCCGCTCGCCAGCAATCGCAGGTCGCTCGCAATCTTGCTCAGATCGACGGCCAGCACTCGAAGCTGTGCGCTGAATCCGGCGACGTCGCCCATGCTCTGCATCAGCTGGATGCGATCTGATCCTTCGCGCAGCTCGACCTTAGCCGAATCCCGGAGGTGCTTCACCATCAGGGGCGGATACTCGGGCTCTACATTGACGCCAGTGCCGACCGCGCTGCCGCCGATCCCGAGATCACGAAGAAAGTTCGCCGCGCCGACCACTCGCTCGAGACCGCGCCGCAGCGAGCCAGCGTAACCTTCGAGCTCCTGCCCGAGTCGAATCGGCATCGCATCCTGCAGGTGCGTCCGCCCGGACTTCACCACGTCGTCGAATTCCTCTGCTTTCTTACCGAACTCCGCGACGAGAAGATCGAAGGACTGCTGCAGCAGTGGCAGCTCTGTCAGGCACGCCAGACGGATCGCGGTTGGAATCACGTCATTGGTCGACTGCGCCATGTTGACGTGATCATTCGGATGGACAGGCGTGTAGGTGCCGCGCTTGCCCCCGAGCAGCTCGTTCGCGCGATTGGCGAGCACCTCGTTCACGTTCATGTTGTGCGATGTGCCGGCGCCGGCCTGGTATACATCGACGACGAACTGATCGCGGTGCTGGCCACCGAGCACTTCGTCGGCGGCCTTGACGATCGCGTCGGCGAGCTTCGCGTCCAGGCGGCCCGTTTCCTTGTGGGTAAGAGCCGCCGCGCGCTTGATCCGTACCGTCGCATCGACGAATGCGGGCAGTGCCTTGAGACCGCTGATCGGAAAATTCTGCACGGCGCGCAGCGTTTGAACGCCGTAGAGTGCGTCGGTCGGCACCTCTAGAGTTCCAAGCGGATCCTTCTCGGTGCGGGTCTTATCGGTCATGATGTCGCCGGCAAATTCTGGTTAGCGCCCGACGATGCGGGCGGTTCCGTTCAGGAAAGGATTGGACTGCTTCTCTTCGCCGATGGTGGTCGGGACGCCGTGCCCGGGGTAAACCACGGTCTCGTCTGGCAACGACGCGATGCGCCGCAGACTGTCGGCGAGCTGCGGCGGATTCGAGAACGGCAGATCGGTCCTGCCGATGGATCCCGCGAAGAGGCAATCACCGACCAGCGCGATGCCGTTGCCGTGGATCACCACGTGCCCAGGCGCGTGCCCCGGTGCGTGCATGACCGTCATGCGCGCATCTCCAAGCTGCACCTCCTGACCGTCGCTGAATTCGCGGTCAGGATCCGGCGGCTCCTCGAACGGAAGGCCGTACACCTCTGCCTGACGGGATGCAGCCTCGTACAATCTGCGATCGAGGGGATGGAGATACACTGGTACATCCCAGCGACGTTTCACCGACGCAATCGCGCCGACGTGATCGACATGCGCGTGGGTTACCCAGATCGCCTCGAGCTCCGCGCCGGAGCGCTCGATGGCGTCTACAATGCGATCTCCTTCTCCACCAGGATCGACTATTACAGCGCGATTCGATTCCTCGTCCACTACGAGGTACGAGTTCTCCTGGAACGCGCCGACGGTGATGGGCTGAACCTTCAAGGCTGCTCTTTCCACACGTCCGTCATGTGTACCCGCCCGCACTCACGTGAGAGCTCGCGATCGCATCACGCGTCGGCTCGCCGGAGCCGTTGCGGGTGGCTTCCCTGAATCTGCCGATGTACTTGTCCGCCGCGATCGCCGCGGTAGTGGCGTCGCCGGCGGCCGTCGTGACCTGCCGGGTAAGCTGCGCGCGAAGATCGCCCGCCACGAACAAGCCCGGAATCGAAGACATCATCGCGTTGTCGGTGATCGCGTATCCCATGATGTCGTGCTCGAAGTGAGCGGCAATCACTCCAGTGTTCGGCCGGAATCCGATGAAAACGAACAGGCCATCCGCCGGCAAAAGCTTCCGCTCCGCCGTTACGAGATTGTGGAGGTGCAAGCCCGTCATGCCTTTCTCGGGATTCCCTTCGACCTTCTCGACGACGGTATCCCAGATGACCTCGATCTTCGGATTGTCGAAGACGTGCTGCTGAAGAATCTTCGATGCGCGCAGCTCATGGCGCCGGTGAATCAGATAGACCTTGCTGGCGTAGCGGGTGAGGAAATCGGCTTCCTCGGTCGCGGCATCGCCGCCACCGACCACCGCGACTACCTGCTGCTTGAAGAATGCGGCATCGCAGATCGCGCAGTAGGACACGCCCTTTCCGGCGTACTCGAGCTCCCCGGGGATTCCCAGCTTGATCGGCGTTCCACCAGCGGTGACGATCACCGCCGGGGATCTGAAGATGTCGCCCTTGTCGGTCTCCGTATGGAAGTATCCGTCGGACTGCTTTGCCACCGACGTCACCGTCGTCGTCTCGAAGAATTCGGCGCCGAACTGCTTCGCGTGCGATGCGAATTTCTCCGCCAGCTCGTAGCCGAGGATCTTCGGAAAACCGATCACATCGTCGAGATACTCGGTGTTGAGCAGCTCGCCACCGGGAAAACCGCGCTCCAGCACCGCGGTGCGCAGCAACGCTCTGCCCGTGTAGAGAGCGGCCGTCATGCCGGCCGGGCCCGCGCCGACGATGACGACGTCGTATTCGCGAATGGTCGCCAAATGCTTGCCTTGAAGAAGAACTACCGGCAGAACGCCGGCATCTGAAATATAACCGCCGCCGTCAGTCCGCTTCCGCGCTCAGACACGCACGTGACGGCCGCCATCGACGATGATCGTCTCGCCCGTGACATAATCCGCGCTCAACAGATAGAGGACGGCCTGCGCAACGTCCTCGGGCGTGCCAAGGCGTCCCAGAGGCGTGGTCGACACGAGCTTGTCCGCTTCCTCCTGGGTCCAGCCTTCGGGGAGCAGTACCGGACCGGGCGCAATCGCATTGACCCGAACCTTCGGCGCCAGCGCGTGGGCGAGACCGCGAGTCATCTGGACGATTCCCGCTTTGGTGATGCTGTGCGGGATGTAATTCCGCCACGTTTCAAACGCAGCGAGGTCGGCAATGTTGACTATCACCCCGCCACGATCACCCATTGCCCGAGCCGCCGACTGCGACAGGAAAAACGGCGCCCGCAAATTCAGCGCGAACATCGCATCCCAGTCCTCGACGAGAACCTCGCCAACCGGCGTTCGCAGCATTACCG
>Ga0207661_10000916_pt1 | contig 19382 bp, 16 predicted proteins | sample KBSC713LmetaG_FD_184337 | JGI IMG/M metagenome (GOLD analysis project Ga0207661, IMG submission 184337) | Corn rhizosphere microbial communities from Kellogg Biological Station, Michigan, USA - KBS C7.1-3L metaG (SPAdes) (version 2) | ecosystem: Host-associated > Plants > Roots > Rhizosphere ...
TCTTCACCTTCGCCCTCGGCACCTCGGCCGGCGACTTCCTCTCCGAGCAGCTCGAACTCGGCTACCTGGCGGCGCTGGGGATCTTCGCCGGCGCGATCGTCGTCGTCGCCGTCCTCCACTTTGGGCTGCGGATGAATGCGATCCTCTCCTTCTGGCTCGCCTACATCCTCACCCGCCCGCTCGGCGCCTCGATCGGCGACTACCTCGCCTCGCCGCGAGCAGAAGGAGGGCTCGGGCTCGGCACCAACCTGACCTCGATCATCTTCCTCTCGACGATCCTCGCCCTGGTCGTCTACCTGGCGATCAGCAAGCGGGACGTGATCCGCTCCGGGCCACTGCCCACTGCAGCGGCGTCAGCGGATGGCGTGCCGGCGGTGCTCGTCGTCCTCAACAAGGTCGACGCTACCGCGGCGCTGCTGGAGGCGGTGCGGGAGCGGGCGGCGAAGGGCGCGGCGCGCTTCTTCGTCCTCGTCCCCAATCCCGACCACCTCGCATTCGATCGCAACAGCCCCGACACCACCGCGGGCGAGGCCCTGGTGGCGCAGGCGCTGCCGCAACTGCAAAGCGCTATCGGCGAGGGAGTCACCGCGCGGGTCGCCAACAGCCCCAACGCATACGACGACATCATCGCCGAGCTGCAAGTGCGGCCCTACTCAGAGATCATCATCGAGACGCCACCGAGCCACCTCTCGCACTGGCTGCACATCGACCTGCCCCACCGGGTCTCCGAGCTCGGCTACCCCTTGACCACGGTCGCCGCGACCACCTAGCCGGCGCACCGGCCAGGGCCGGCGTTTTCATCTCGCCTTCATCTTCCCCGGTAATCGTGCCTTTTCGTGCGCGTGCTCCTGGTCGAGGACGAGGTGAAGATGGCGGCCCTGCTGCGGCGAGGGCTGGGCGAGCAGGGGTTTGCCGTCGAGGTCGCCGGGACCGGCGAGGACGGGCTGGCGATGGCGACAGCGAGCACCTACGACACGATCGTCCTCGACGTGATGCTGCCTGGCATCGACGGCTTCGAGGCCTGCCGGCGGATGCGGTCGCAGGGAGTCTGGTCGCCGGTCCTGATACTGACCGCCCGCGGAGCCCTCGGTGACCGCGTCGCCGGGCTCGACGGCGGCGCCGACGACTACTTGACCAAGCCCTTTTCCTTCGCCGAGCTGCTCGCGCGCCTCAGAGCGCTGGCGCGCCGGGGCCAGGTCGAGCGGATGGCCGTGGTCGAGGTCGGCGATCTGCGTCTCGACCCCGCTGCCCGACAGGCCTGGCGCGGCGTAACCGAGATCGACCTCTCGGCAAAGGAGCTGACGCTGTTCGAGGCTTTCATGCGCAACCCAGGCCATGTCCTCACCAGAACGCAGCTGCTCGAACATGCCTGGGCCTACGACTACGAGCATCGCTCGAACGTGATCGAGGTCTATGTCCGGTACCTGCGTCGCAAGATCGACCAGCCCTTCGGGGTGCGGTCCTTGGAGACGGTGCGCGGGGCCGGCTACCGCCTGCGAAAGGACGGGGGACGCTGAGCCTCCTCCCCTTCAGCCGGCTCTCGATCCGCCTCCGCGTCACCCTCGTCTTCGCCGGGGTGATGGCGCTCGTGCTCGGCGCCACGGGCGTCTTCGTCTACCTGCGGTTCGCCTCGGAGCTGAACAACGCCCAGGAACGAAGCGAGTCGCTGCAGGACCTCCTGGAGCTGCTCTTGCTGAGCGGCCCGGTGGCGCTGGCCCTGGCATCGGTTGCCGCCTACTGGGTCGCGGCCGCAGCCCTGCGCCCGGTCGAGGCGATGCGGACGCGGGCCGCAACTGTCTCGGCTGCCGAGCCCAGCGAGCGGCTGCCGGTGCCGCCAACCGACGACGAGATCGCCCGCCTCGGTGTGACGCTGAACCAGATGCTGGAGCGGCTCGGCGAGGCGCTCGAGCATGAGCGCGCCTTCGTCGCCGACGCCAGCCACGAGCTGCGCACGCCGTTGACGATCCTCCGCACCGAGCTCGACCTCGCGCTCGCGGAGGGCCGCTCGGCAGCCGAGCTGCGGGGGGCGCTCACCTCGGCGGCCGAGGAGACCGACCGCCTCACCCAGCTGACCGAGGGTCTGCTGACGATCGCCCAGACCGAGCGCGGGGAACTGCCGCTGCGGCTGGAGTGGATCGAGCTGCGGGAAGCGCTTGAAGAAGTGCGGCGGCGCTTCGCCCGGCGAGCGGAGGAAGAAGGGCGGACGATCTCACTGCGGGGAGGTCCGCTTGAGATCAGAGCCGATCGGCTGCGGATCGAGCAGGCGGTCGGCAACGTGATCGACAACGCGCTCCGCTACGGCAGCGGCGAGGTATCCGTCTCCCTTACCGCGCTCGACGACACCGTCGTGGTCCGCATCGGCGATCACGGCCCCGGTTTCCCTTCGGACTTCCTCCCGCGCGCCTTCGAGCGCTTCAGCCGCCCCAGCAGCGCTCGCAGCGACGGCGGCAGCGGCCTAGGCCTGGCGATCGTGCGAACCATCGCCCGCGCCCACGGCGGCGAGTCCCAAGCCGCGAACACGGGCGGCGGCGCCGAGGTGTGGATCTCAGTGCCGCACTCGAGCCGTCACGCCTGAACGGCTCGTCGCCTCACGCTCTCATCTGCGCTCAAGGGCCGGCGCCTAGCTTGCCCGGCGCCGAGGCATCCTCCCGGCTTCAGCGACGATGGCGCGAAGGACCGCTACGTGCCCTGCATCACCACCCCGCGACGGGAGTTTTTCACCGGGCGGCCGTCCTCGCCACCTTTGCCCTCGGCACCGCCGCCGGCGACCTCACCGCGTCACGATGGGCATCGGCTACTTCGGCTCGATCCTCCTCTTCGCCGCGATCATCGCGGTGCCGGCGTTCGGCTATTTCCGTCTCGACTGGAACCCGATCTTCAGCTTCTGGTTCGCCTATGTGGTGACCCGTCCCCTCGACGCTTCCGTCGCCGACTGGCTCGCCGTCTCCCACGCCCGCGGCGGTCTCGCCCTCGGCACCGGGCCGGTCAGCCTCTCCTCGCCGCCGCGCAGTCAGGTCGATGAGGGCGCCCCGCTGTCAGCGCCACCGCCGGCGCTCCACGCTGAACCGCAGCATCGCGGCCGGACCGCGCAGGCCGGTCGAGCCGACAGCGCGGACACGCAGCGTGTGGCGGCCGATCGCCACCCAGTAGCGCAAAGGCGAATGGCAGCGGCGCCAAGGTCCGCGGTCGCGCTTGCATTCGAAGCCCGTGGCGCCATCGCGGGAGTAGAAGTGGAAGCGGGCCTTGACACGGTGATGGCGGGTGACGGCCGACTTCCAGAAGCCTTCGGCAAACACGAGATGCGTCCGGGGGCGCTTCCGGGTCGCCTTGCCCGACGGGTTACCGCCCGGCGAAGCGAAAGGGTCGGTGGAGGTGAAGATGCGGCTGTTGGCGCCGACGAGGACGCAAAGCGAGGTCGACGGGCAGGAGGCGCCCCAGAGCGCGTTTCCCACGAACTGTCCGTGGTCGGACGATTCGGCTTCGAAGGGGACGAGGTTCTCAAAGGTCCAGGCCGCCGATGAGCCGCCGTCGGGGTTGGTCGAGGTCGAGACGTCCCCGTTGTTATCCACCGCGACGCAGTTCGTCGTCGTCGGGCAGGTCACGCCGGTGATCTGCACCGAGCCTCCGGCGTTCGTCTCGGTGAAGTCAGGGCCGGCCGGGTCGGTCGAGGTGAGGATATTGCCGCCGCCGTCCCCGGCTGCGCATAGGAACGCCGTTACGCAGGAGACCCCTTCGAGGTCCCGTTGCGTCGGCGAGCCGACCTGATGCCAGGACCCGGCCCCGCCGGTCGGGTCGGCCGAGACGAAGATCAGCCCGCCTTTGGCGACAGCCACGCAAACGAAAGCAGTGACGCAGGAGACGGCGCGAAGGTCAGGCGAGCCGCCGAGCTGTTCCGACTGCCACTTGCCCCCGATCGGTGAGGTCGTCGTGAAGACCCTGCCGGTTGCGGAGCCGTAGCCGCCAGACACGGCGACGCAAAGGGATGGCGAGGGACATGACACGCCGGTCAGGTGCGGTGCGCCGGGGCCTTTGTACGGGCTGCCGATCGACCAGCTACCTGAGGTCGGGTCGGCCGAGACATACACCGAGCCTTCGTAGCCGACCGCGACACAGAGGCTTTCGGTGGCACAGGAGACGGCATCGAGCGAGCCACGCGGGAAGGAGCATGAGGCGGGAGGCACCCCTTCTTCTTCGAGGCAGCTCTGGTTTGGTTCGGCGTAGGTCGGATAGCTGACGCGCCAGCCATCTCTGCCGCCCGTCGGCGACTGCGAGACGGCTACGGTATCGAGCGCGCCGACGGCGACACAGAGCGTCTTGCTCGGGCAGGAGACACCGTTGAGCGGTACCTGGTCTACATAGCCGCCTTCGAGCTGTTTCGCCGGCAGCTGGCGCAGCGTCCAGCTCGAGGTCGCGCCGGCCGGCGTCGGAAGCACGCCGAGCAGGGCGATTGCGGCGCAAAAGGCGATGAGGGAGCGTCTCGGTGTCATTTCAGGACGTCGTGCGTCGAGTCGACGGTCCCCGCCTGCAGGTAGGCGGATTCGCGGAAGACGGTACCCGGCGGAACACCTTTCTCCGTGGTGGAGGGCGGGCCGAAGATCATTTCGGCCTGGGCGAGAACCCTGGAGGTGCGGGGATCGAAGATCCACCGGCGGCCGAACCCGCGTTCCCGGACCCAGGCGATCGCGTCGCCGCGGCGGCCGACCGCATCGGACACATTGCGCTGGAATCCAATGCCTGGGATTTCGGCGAGGGCGCCGAAGGCGGCCGCGCGCAGCGCCGGGCCGGCGAGCGGTTCGCTGAGAATCTCCAAGAGCCTTTCGACCGTCGCACCGCCTCTCTGTGAGTCGGCCGGCGACGGGGCGGGTGCCGGGCCTGAAGCGCCGCGGTTTTCGACGGCGAGGCGGAGAGCTTCGGGCTCGGTAGGGAGCTCGGAGAGCCTGGACATATGGGCGAATTCGCGGCGACCCCTGAAGGCCCTGGACGCGAAGTCCTTCACCAAGCGCCCGGAGCGATCGCGCGCCACAGCATGTTCGCCGGGCTCGAATGCCCAGGGTGGCGGCGAGCCCGCCTCTTCCCAGCGAAGCCGATCCTTCGCAGTGAGGAACCTGATCCTGCCGAGGGTTTCGCGCTCGCGGGTCCTCCCGTCCGGGCCCGTCCAAACCTGCTTGGTAACCGGCACGAGCGCAGGCATCGCAGTCTTCTCACCCAGCTGCCTGTCGGTGAAGTACCTCGGCTTCGACTTGAACCCGGCAGGATCGTCGGGATCCCAGGCTTCGAGGTGGAGCTCCATCGTCTTGGTATAGAGGAACTCACCAGGACGGGGCGGAGCCTCCAGGTGGCTCTTGATGGCACCGGCGACCGCGGCGGCCCGCCTCAGCTCGGCGCCGACGGTGGCATGACTCAGAGCCTCGTCGCCGTGCGCCACGTAGGCCGGCCCACCACCGGGGGTGAGCTCGAACGGCCCCTCACTGCCGCTCGGCAGCGCCGGAACGGGCTCGCAGGGCTCGACCGGGCCTTCCGCGACTCCGAGGCTGGCGATACTCCCCCCTTCGGGATCGCCGTTGAAGGGGGTGGGCGTCCCGGAGATGACGACGCTCTGGTCGGGGCGAAAGGTCGCCGGATCGAGGTTCAGGTTTGCGAGTTCGTCATCCGAGATTTCGCCACGCCTGTGCTTCCCGAAGCTTTCGCGGTATCGCCGGGTGCTCTCCACCGCAATCGCCATCGGCCCGCCAGGTCCCCCCATCGTCATGTTGCCGATGGTCCCGCCGCCCGGAAGATGCACGATCGACGGCTTGTAGTGCGGTTCTCGGCAGACCTTCCCGGCCGGCAGCCAGGTCACCTGAGAGCGGATACCCGCGTCCGCAAGTGCGCTTTCGAGGCCCGAGGCGTCTTCGAGGCTGTAGATCTTGATCGTGACGCCCCCGCCCTCCCGCGGCACGACCGCGAAGGCCTTGGAGGGGTTGTCGCCTCCGGCGCTGACAACCAGCACAGCGGCAACAGCAGCCAGGGCAAGACCGGCACCGAGCGCGAGGCGTGGGCCAAGCCGGCGCCAGGCTGGCCTGGCTGGGGCGTGATCCTCGGCTTCCATGCGCGCAGCCGCCGCGGCCCGGTCGGCGACTACCCCCTTCAGCTCGGCGAGAAGCCGCTCCTCGAAGCCGCTGCGTGGGGTCTGCTGTCCGGTCATGATTGCTCCTCTTCGGTCGGGGACGGTTTGCCTGCCGCGTCGAACTCGGCGCGAAGCTTGCGGCGGGCGCGGTGCAGGTGCACGCGGGCGGTGACCGGCCGCACGCCCGCAACGGCGGCTGCCTCCGTGAGGCCGAGCTCGTCGAGCGCGACCATTTCCAAGACGGCCCGCTCCGTATCCGACAGTGCGTCCATCGCCTCGTAGAGACGGCGCGATTGGGCTGCAGCATCGATCCGGGCGTCCCATCGCGCTGCATCGTCTTCGTCGAGCAGAGCGCTCCCGCGCAGCCGCTCCTCCCCTGCTCGCCGGCGATCGCGGCGGCGGGCGTCGCCGGCAACGTGAACGCGGGCGATACCGAGCAGCCACGCCTTCGGTGTCCCAAGCCTCGCTTGATATCGATGAGCCGAGTCGATCGCCGCTAGGAAGATCTCCGCCGTGAGGTCAGCCGCGCTCTCGCGATCGCCGACGCGGCGCGAGACGAATCGCTCGATTCCGTCAACGTGCTCGCGGTAGAAAACCTCGAAAATGTCGGCCTCGAGGCCGATCAGGGGCAACTGCTCGGGGCCGACACCACGCTCGCGGGCCGCGACGACGCTGAGCCTGCGGCTGAGCGCGCTCGGAGGCTCAGGCACGGTGAACCGCGTCTCCATACTCTGTATTGGTCGCAGGGCCGAAAAACGTTTCATCGGATCGATCCCGGGCACATGAGGTGCGAGGGATCTACGCTCACATTGCAGCGCCGCTCGCCGCTCCCAGTTCTGTGCTCTAGTGATCAGGCACCGGGGTGGTCACGTTGAGCGCGACCCCGTTTTTCGTGCCTCGCAGTTTCCCCAAACAGACTGAAGCCGGAGGAGCCAGCGACTTCGGGTTCCTACAAGGACAGTCCGGTTATGAGACTGAGGCGGCTGATCGGCTGGATTACGTGGAGCTAGGTTTCAAGCGGTTTTCGCGAGATCGAACTACGTGGGGCTCGGCTGGAATCGGTGGGGCATGTTGCCCCATTTGTTGCCCCAGGGTCGATCCTCCATTGAGCAAGGCCCGGGCTCGTCGTCGCGATCGAGCAACTCCTCAGGCGGGACGGGCTCGCTGCATGGGAAGGGTTCCTGCTCGGCTTCATAGAGCAAATCTGCTCGCTATTGCAGAGCACGGGGCCGACTATGCAGTCAGTGGGATCGCCGAGAGCGGCGGACTGCTGCTGCGACATTCGGCATCGGCTCGCCCGTCGGCGTCTCGCCCGATCCCGCCGGCTGCGGCGTGCCGTCCTCGAACGTCGGCAACTCGACACCTCGCCGTCTGGCGATCACCTCCCCAATCGGAGTGATCTTGTCTGGCCAGTCCGGAGCGTAGACAAGCATCGCGTCGGCGGCTTCCTCCTCGGTCATCGCTTCAACCTGTTCGCGAAGTTCAGCCTTGTTCACGGCCGAATCTTATCGTCTGCAGCCGCGAACATAAGCTCCTCGAGATGGCCAAGGATCCCTGGAAAGCCCCCGATCCCCAGCCCGGCGACTTCGACGCCGAGCTGGACCAAGCCCAGGTCGAGATCCACGATGGCAATCCCGATACAGAGCTGTCGATCCTCGCCAGCCGAGCGACGGATATGCGGGTCTTGCTGCGTCACGCCCGCCCCCATGGAGGAAATTCCGCCGAGCGGGTGAAGCAGGCGCGGCCGATTGACCGCAGCGCTTAGGCCCTAGACCGAAGAAGCTGCCACCACGTAAACGTTGTCGTGGGCGATCCCCCCCGCGCTTCTGGGCCCGTGCCGTGACGAGCGCCGGCTTGCGGACGCCGGGTGCCACGTCCAGCACAAACTCGATCCCCAGCCGCCTAACAGCGTTGATGATCGTGTCGATCTCCGGGTTGTGCTCCCCAGACTCGAGCTTTACGACGCGAGGCTGCGAGACGCCCAACTTCTGAGCCAGTGCCCTCTGGCTCAGTTTGTGCTCAGCGCGATAACGCAGCAGCGTTGCCGCAAACTCCCGCGCAGGAGCGAGCCTTTGCCACTCCGCCCAAAAGCTAGGGTCGGCAAGCTGCTCCTCGTCTTCGACACTGGGCAGCTGGCGCCGCGCTGGATCATCAACTTCCCTACCAAGAAACATTGGCGCGCTAAAAGCCGAATCGAGTACATCGAGCGGGGGATGGAGGCGCTGGTGGAAGAGATTCAAGCACGCCACATTCGTTCGATCGCCATTCCGCCGCTGGGTAGCGGACTTGGAGGCTTGGCATGGAGTGAAGTGAGGCTGGTGATCCAACGAGGTCTGGAAGCCATCCCTGAGATCTCCGCGGTTGTTTTCGAGCCCGGCGGCGGGCCACCGGCGAACTCGAAGGGCCCCAAGGCGGCGAAGCGGCCGCGGATGACGGCGGGGCGGGCTGCACTGGTTGGCCTAATGGGGCGCTACCTGAGCGCAATGATGGATACCTCGGTGACGCTTCTGGAGGTCCATAACTTGAGGTGGCGCCGGGGGCAGTGGAGTCGGCGGAGTCCTTCCTTGCGGAACACGAGCGCACGCGAGAGCACTTCGACGAGGTGGCGCGGTTGGTTGAAGGATTCGAGACGCCGTTCGGTCTCGAGTTGCTGGCGAGCGCGCACTGGGTGATGGCGAAGGAGGGTGCGACGAATGAGGAGAAGGTCATCGAGGCGATCTATAAGTGGAGCCCCCGCAAGCAGCAGTTCAGCCGCGAGCAGATCGAGATCGCAGTTCAGCGACTTCGGAGCGCTGACTGGGTGGTCACCGGGCCCTGAACCCTCTGGACGCTGCTCGTCGATCGACAGATCGACGGCCACAGAAGGCAAGACGCTGGCCGAGACGAGCAGCGTGGTTCGTGCATTCAACGTGCTGAGGTCACCGAGACAGCATGAAGTCGCGCTACTCGTTGGAAGTAGGGCACGTTCAGGGACTGGATCGACCTCTCTCGGACCTCATGTTGCCCCAGGGGCCATTTTGCACTCCTTTGTCTGCATCAGCAGATAAACAAAAACCCTGCGTTTGCAGGGCTTTCGTCCTATAGCGGGGGCGGGATTCGAACCCGCGACCTTCGGGGTTATGAGACTGATCCGCTGGATCGGCTGGACTACGTGGAGCTAGGTTTCAAGCCGATTTCGCGAGATCGAACTACGTGGAGATCGGCTGGAATCTGTGGGGCACCTTGCCCCATTTCTTGCCCCAGGGATCAAACGAGATATGACAAACAGGAATCCAAGGCGCTTCTTGCCGGTACACTTCGTTCTCCCCTCGAGAGCCGGCGATGGGGCAGCAGGGATATGTGCCGGCGTGTCTGACGATGAAGCTCGCCACTGCCCACGTCCAGGGATATCGCTGCATCAGGGATGAGGTTCTAAGGTTTGGAGACCTGACGGCGCTCGTCGGGAGCGGCGGTGTCGGGAAGTCGGCTTTTCTGCGCGCAATTGACTGGTGCATTAACGAGCTGCCCCCCGAAGAAGAGGATCTCCACCGCGACCAAAATGGTTGTGCTGCGGAGAAGATCGTGGTGACTTTGACCTTCGACCATCTCGGGTCGGCTGATCGAGGGGTTCTCGGCCGCTACGGAGCTGGAGAGACGACGACGATCGTCCGTTCCTGGTGCCCCGGAGAGGAGGCCAAACTCTCCGGCTCTGCCTACTTTTTCGCGGGGTTTGATGAGGTGCGGAAAGCCAAAGGGGTCCAGCGCCGAAAGCTTTACCAAGACCTCCACAAGAGCGAAGGCGAGAAGCGTGGCCTTATCCAACCAATGGCGAAAACGGTTGCTGAAGTCGATGATCACATGGACCGCTTCGAGCGCGAAAACCCAGGTGAGTGCGAGCTTCGCCCACCAGAGGCAAGCCATCTGTTCGGTTTTACGGGAGGACCGAAGTTGCGCGAATGCTTCGACTATGTCTTCGTTAGCGCCGACACGGACGCTCCGGACGCCTTCGGTCTCGGCCGCGGATCCCCACTCAGTCGCCTTCTCGCCAGCATAGGCGGCGTTGACGCCACGACCCAAGAAGAAATCGACCGCATTCAGGAGGATACGCAGGCGAAGCTCAGCGACCTCTTCGGCTCGGCTCGCAGCGAGGCGCTCAAGCAAGTCGCAAATGGCATTACCGAGCGGGTTCGCGACTACGTCCCAGGCGCGGCCGTCGAGTTGGATGAGGAGCTGAAGCCTCCACGTCCGCCAGAAGCCGAACCGATCGTCAGGGTAGTCCATGACAACGGCTATCCCACCGATGTCGAGCGCCAGGGGCACGGCCTCCAGCGAACTCTCGTCATTGCGGTTCTCCAAGAGCTTGCCGATGCCCTCGCCACCAACAATTCATCGACCTCGGAGGTGCCATCAGGGAGATCGCTAATGCTTGCGATCGAGGAGCCCGAGCTCTATCAACACCCTCTTCAGGCTCGCACTCTCGCCGCCGCCCTGCGAGATCTCGCCAGGGTCGATAACCAGACGAGAGCGCCACAGATTTCCTACAGCACCCATTCCGAGCACTTTGTCCGCCCGACCCTCTTCGAGGATCTGCGGATCGTCAGCCGTGATCAAACGGGAGCGTCCTCAGTGGTGGCGACCGATCCAGGTGCCGTGCAGCGGGCGCTTGAATCGGTCGGCATGGTCGACCAGGAGCCACAAATCCGCCTAACCCTGGCCTCGAGTCTCAGCCAGGCGGTTTTCGCCAGGGCCGTGGTTCTCTGCGAGGGAAGGACCGACGCCGCAATACTCGAAGCACTTGCGGCTCTAGGCCGTCCGCTGGAGCACGACGGCATCGCCGTCGCCAACTGTCACGGCAAGAGCATCATTCCTATCGCCCTGGCGATCCTCGCCGAGTTCGAGATCCCCTCGTTCGTCCTGTTCGACGCCGACGCTCAGCGCAAGGCGAAGATCGAAGCGAATGCAAAACTGAGCGAGGACGAGCGAGAGAAGATGATCACCTCCATCGCGACCAAGAACGAGCAGCTCCTGACGCTGTGCGGTGAACCAGCCGAATCCTGGCCCAGCCTAAACGTGCGGGAGAGATCCGCGAACTTCGCGGGCAACATCGAGTCGGACATCGACGACATATGGCCCGCCTTCACCCAGGCACGCAACCGAGTCGCGGACGAACTCGGCATCCCGGTGAAGTCTGCCGAGGCCTACCGCCGGGCCGCAGAACAAGCCGGCGACCCGCCACCATTCTTCGTTGAGCTACTCACCAACATCCGGGCCCTCACTCAACAGCCCGCGAAGATCGCCTAACTCCAAAATCGCGTCTGGCAACCCTGGCCTCAACTAACTGAACTCGCCCCAATCGCGCGGATAAAACCATTGTGGCTCCCACGTCACAAACTCCGCGGGGTCAAACGACTCATCTGATTTGTCTATCGCAACAATCTGCTCGGGCAACAAGCTGAGAGTGTGGCGGCCCCCAGGGCTGTCGCTGTCGTAGTCCCAGAAGTGGTAGCGATCTGATTTGTTCCCGGCGTTCCGGCTTGGACCGTAGTCCATCGGAGCGCAGGTACGAATCAAATGCTGGCCTCCGTCCTCCTTGCTGGCGAAGGTCAGTACGACCTTCTGGCGATTCTCAATCCCGGATATGAATGCTTCGTGGTGGTCGTGCATCTCCGGCATCCTAATAGATACTCCGTGAGTACCTCACTGCGGCCACAGGCGCCCCAGACCTTTCTCATAGACCCCGTAAATGTATGGCCCTGGCTTGCGGGCCTGGCGGAGGATTCGATGGCGATTCGAGACGAATCGCTCGGTCTGTTCTGCGCCGCGCATGTTGCGGTTCGTCAGGCAGAAGACGCGAACGGCCGCCTCGGTGAGGGCGTCGCGCTCGGCGGGGCGACGACGGATCGCGTCGTCCTTGGTGAGGACGATCCAATCGTTTTTGCCGGCGTCTCCAAGCCAAACCTCGTCGGCGAGAAGCTGGGCGCGCTTCTCGCCGTAGATGTCGGCCATCGAATGGACCGTGAGACCAACGTCGCGAAGGCCCTCGACGATGCTCTTGCCCAGGCTGCGATCAACGAAGAACTCGGCCGGCTTCTCCTTCGGACGAGACATCGCCGCGAGCTATAGGACGCGGCGTCCTCGGCCCACGGCTCAGGCTGCCGTCCGGGTCGCGAGCCGGATCACGTCCTCGACCTCATCGGGAGGGACATTGAAGTCCGTTGCGATCTCGGCCACGGAGTCGCCCGCCTGGAATCGGTCGACGAGATCCTCAACGCGAGCGCCGCCGTGGGAGACGATCGGAAGGCCAAATGCGACCTTCGGGTCGACGATCACTTTCGCGTTGCCGTAAGTCGGCAGCCGCACCGAGTCCGCCCAGCCGTCACCCCCGTAGTGGATGCGCTTGAGATAGTCCTTGACGACACCGGAGAACTGGCGCTGCTGGGTCCGGACGACGACCAGATCCATCACCTCGCGCTCACCACGCTTGTTTGCGTAGTCGAAAAGAACCTCGGCCCCATCCGTATAAAGGCGCTTGGAGGCGAGCGCATGATCGACGCCGATCTCCTTTTCCAGAACCTCGACGGCGGGCCGAATCCGCTGCAGCGGCACACCCGCCCGCCTGAAGCTCGAGAGCACGAAGGCCTCGGCAAAGCCGATGAAGGGCACCGTCGCCTCTCGGCCGTGCGGCGGAAAGCAGGTGATCAGCGGATGCTTGGCCTCCGGCGGCCGTGCCCAGCGCTGGATGTTCGACTTTGGCACGTCGAGATATCCAGCGGTCTCGCGCAGCGTGAAAATCGCACGGGCGAGCCGGGGGTCGTCTGCTCCAAGATGGGGCTTCTGTTTCGGGTTCGCCTTGATCAGTGCCTTCCTTCGAAATTCCGGTTTCCCGCTATTCCCGATCGTAGCGACGGCTGCGGTCAGCGCTCGCTAGGCAAGGCTCCAAACGACCTCATTTTGACCTCACCTTGCCCCAGCCCTTGCCCCACGGCGAATTTTGCACCCTGTTGTCTACGGCCCCATAAACGCGAAAACCCCGCATTTGCGGGGCTTTCGTCCTATAGCGGGGGCGGGATTCGAACCCGCGACCTTCGGGTTATGAGCCCGACGAGCTACCTGGCTGCTCCACCCCGCGGCGGACTGGTGATGCTAGCAATCTGGCGAGGGTTGGTGCGGATGATTGGGGGAGCTGGGGGCGTTTGCGCAGGGGGCTTGTGCGGGCGGCGGGGCTCTAGAGTGGCCTGATGGTCGAACGGGGACAGCGGGTGGCGGTGATCGACGTGGGGACGAACTCGACTCGGTTGCTGGTGGCCGACGTGGACGGGGGGGTGGCGCCGCTGGAGCGGCGGAGCACGGTGACGCGGCTGGGCCGGGGGGTGGATCTTTCGGGACGGCTGGCGAGCGAGGCGATCGAGGACGTCTGCCGGGCGATCGACGGCTACCTCGGGATCCTGCAGGAGCTCGAAGCGGGGACGGTCGAGGTGATCGCGACCAGCGCGGTGCGGGACGCCGACAACGGCGGCGCCTTCGTCGCCGAGCTGCGGGAGCGGTTTGCGCTCTCGGCACGGGTTATCGACGGCGAGGAGGAGGCGCGGCTGACCTACCTCGGCGCCACCGCGGAGTCGCCGCCGAGCGAGCCGACGCTGGTGGTCGACATCGGCGGCGGCTCGACCGAGCTGATCGTCGGCAGCGGCAGCGAGATCTCCTTCCACGACTCCCTCCAGGTCGGCGTCGTCCGCCACAGCGAGCGCCACGTCAGCAGCGACCCTCCCACCGCCGGTGAGCTGGAAGCCCTGGCCGGCGACGTCCGCGGCCTGATCGAAGCCTCGCTCGGCGCCGGAGTCGAGGCCGACCGGGCGATCGCCGTCGCCGGCACCCCCACTTCGCTCGCCGCGATCGAGGTGGAGCTGGAGCCCTACGACCCCGCACGGGTCCACGGCCACGTCCTCGCCCTCCCCTCGATCCAGCGCACCTGTTCCCGGCTCGCCTCGGTGCCGCTGGCCGAGCGGGTCAAGATCCCCGGTCTCCACCCCGACCGGGCGCCGACGATCGTCGCCGGCGTCGTCATCCTGATCGAGGCGATGCGCGCCTTCGACCTCGAGGAGGTCACCGTCTCCGAGCACGACATCCTCTACGGCACCGCCCTCGCCGCCGCTCAGAACTCCTCGACGTACTAACTGGACAGTCTGTCTTGTGCAGAACGGCCAGAACGGTCAGCCAAAGTTCGGAAGTACTAGAAATAGGTATCGCTCACTACCCTATACTCAGTAACTAGTCCAACCGCGGGTAGAAGTCGGGTACTCGCGGGTACATACTGGACCAACCGGGGATGAGGTGGGGCTGAGCTTCACCTTGCAACCTCGGTCACAGGGCTTAGGCGACTGCCGCATCATGGCGCCTCCCGCCGTCTGGGCCCACCAAATAAAGGTCCCTGAAGACGTACCCCTGCCCGTCCTGAGGGGCCGCTTGAATCGGCCGTCAGAGATGACGGCCGATTCTTTTTCCGGCCTGTCAAGCCAGATTCGACTTGCGCGGGTAGGCAACCTCGGGGTCGGTGAGGACGTTGACCAGGGTCGGTTGCCCGGAAGCGAAGGCCCGCTCCAGCGCCGGCTTCAGCTCCCCCGGCTCACGGACGAGGATCCCGTTGCAGCCGAGCGCTTCGACCAGCTGGTCGTAGCGCGTCTCCGGCCGCAGCTCGGCCGCCACCGAGTAGCCGTAGAGGAACTTCATCGGGTGGTGCTCGAGTCCCCAGATCCCGTTGTTGCCCATCACCCCGACGACCGCCAAACCGTGACGCGACATCGTGTCAAACTCCAGGCCCGCGAAGCCGAAGGCGCCGTCGCCCAGAAGCAGGCAGACCTGGCGCTCGGGATGGGCGACCTTGGCGCCGATCGCCTGCCCAGGACCGGCCCCGAGGCAACCGAACGGCCCCGGGTCCATCCAGCAGCCCGGCTCGAAGGTTTCGACGTAGCGGCCGGCGTAGGAGACGAAGTCGCCGCCATCGCCGACGACGATCGCATCGCGGTCGAGAACTTCGTTCAGCTCCTTGTAGACGCGGACCGGGTGCAGCGGCGAGCGCCCGTCCTCGAGCTCCGCCCGCTCGCCTTCACGAGCGTCGCGCTCGACGTTGGTCAGCTGCTCCAGCCAGGGCCGGGTGCGAGCGCTCTGCCCCGCCACCTCGCGCAACGCCGCCAGGGTCGCACGCATGTCGCCGACCAGGTCATGGTCGGGGAGGCGGTTGGCGGTGAGCGCGTTCGGCGCGAGGTCGAGGCGGATCAGCTTCGTCTCCTCGCCGAAGCTGCCGCCGAAGCCGAGGCGGAAGTCCATCGGCACGCCGACGACGAGGGCGACGTCGGCGCCCTTCAGCGCCGTGCCGCGAGCGCGGCTGAAGGCGAGGTCGTGGTCGGCGGGCAGGCAGCCGCGGCCGAGGCCGTTGAGGAAGACCGGGATCCCGAGCGCTTCGGCGAGCGCCCTTAGCTCCTCCTCCCCGCGCCCCCAGTAGAGGCCGGTGCCGGCCATGATCGCCGGCCGCTTCGCGCTCGCCAGCAGCGCCGCCGCCTCCTCGACGCCGGCGGCCGGTTCGCCCGGCTCGATCTGTCGCGGCAGGGGGATGTCGACCTCGGCCTCGGTGAAGACGACGTCGAGTGGATAGTCGACGAAGGTCGGGCCGGTCGGCGCCGCCGCCGCCAGGTCGAGGGCAGCGGCGGTGATGGGAGCGATCTGCGCTGGGTCCTTGACCGTCTCCGCCGACTTGACCAGCGGCGAGACGAAGGGCAGGTGATCGATCTCCTGCAGCGAGCCCGAGCCCCAGCGCATCTCCGGCGCCCTGCCGCCGAGGACGCAGACCGGCGAGTTGTTGGCCTGGGCGCCGGCGATCGCGCTGAGCCCGTTGGTGACCCCGGGCCCAGCGGTCAGCGCCGCCACACCGACCCCGCGGGTTGCCTTCGCGATTCCCTCGGCGGCGAAGGCGGCGGTCTGCTCGTGGCGAACGTCGACGAGGGAGATCCCCTCCTCCTTGCAGCCGTCGTAGATCGAGAACAGGTGCCCGCCCGAGAGCGTGAAGAGGTGCTCGACCCCCCGCGACTTCAAAGCCTTCGCGACCAGCCTGCCGCCGTGCTCAGCCATCGCCGCAGCCTATTGGCTGGAAGCCCGGCTCGGGTTACCATCGCCTGGCCCGGGTGGCGAAACTGGCAAAAGCAGCGGCCTTAAAAGCCGCCGCCCCCTCGGGGGCTTGCGGGTTCGAGTCCCGCCCCGGGCATCTCGCCCCATCCGGCCGGCCAGATCGAGGTCTCGGCGCGAGTTGCTGCGCGGAATTTCAAGCCAGGGCCCTGGTAGGGTCGCGCCGGTGAAGGGCCAGCCAATCGACGAGTGGCTCGGCGCGCTCGCCAGTCGCACCCCGACGCCGGGCGGCGGAGCGGCCGCCGCCCTCGCCGCCGCGACCGCGGCATCCCTGATCAGCATGGTCGCGGAGTACACCACCGGAGAGCGCTGGGCCGATCGGTCGGAGCAGATGGAAGCGACCGGTGCGGAGGCGAGGAGGCTCGGCGCGAGGGCCCTAGAGCTGGTCGATGCGGATGCCGCCGCTTTCGCCCAGGTGAGCGACGCGTACTCGATGCCGAAGGAGACCGAAGCCGAGCAAGCGGCTCGCCAGACGGCGATTCAAGCCGCGCTCGCCGCCGCCACAGATCCTCCCCGTCAGGTCGGTGAGCTCGCGATCGAGCTCATCGAGCTGGCCCGGAGCCTCGTCGAGACCGGCAATCCGAACGTCATCTCCGACGTCGCCGTCGCAGCTTCGCTGGCGGGTGGGGCGCTGGAATCGGCGATCGTCAACGTCGAGGTCAACTGCGCGGCGCTCGCCGACCCGGGTCAACGCGCCGAGCTGACGCGCGTCGCCGCATCGCTGCAGGAGAGCATCGCCACCGCCGCGGCGATCGCCGCCGACGTCCGGGCCGGCCTCAATTCCTCATGACGGCGGAGCTCGGAGGCGGCGAGGCTTCGAACGCGCTTCGAGCCGAGGCGGCGAAGATAGCCGCGGAGCTGCGAGCGGCGGGAACCGCGCCCACCCTGGCGATCGTCATCGCAACCGAGGACGGCGGGGCTCAGTGGTACTCCCGGGCGATCGCCTCCGCGGCCGAGAAGGTCGACGTCGAGTGCCGACTCATCTCCCTCTCCGCCGAGGCCAGCGAAGCGGAGATCGCCGCCAAGCTCGAAGAGCTGGCGCGCGATCCGGAGGTCCATGGGATGCTGATGCAGATGCCGCTTCCCGCCGGAGTCGACGCCGACGCACTGGCCGAGCTGATACCCGCCGAGAAGGACATCGACGGCATGACCCCGCTCAGCATGGGGCGGCTGCTGCTCGGCCGACCCTCCTTTCCGCCAGCCACCGCCGAGGCCGTGCTGCGACTGCTGAAATGGCATGGGGTCGGGACGGCAGGTGCGAACGTCGTCGTGATCGGCCGCAGCGCGGTCGTCGGCAAGCCCCTCTTCCATCTGCTCCTGCAGGTGGACGCCACCGTCACCGTCTGTCACTCGAAGACTGAAGCCCTCGAGCAGATCGCCTCCGAGGCGGACATCCTGGTGGTCGCGATCGGACGGCCGCGCTTCGTGACCGCCGACTTCGTTCGGCCCGGGGCCACGGTTATCGACGTCGGCACGAACGCCGCGGAGGACGGCTCGCTCGTCGGCGACGTCGACGAGCGCTCGGTCGACGGGGTCGCGGGCGCGCTCACGCCCGTGCCCGGCGGCGTTGGCCCGGTCACTACGGCGAGCCTCCTGCTCCACACCGCCGAAGCGGCGCGGGCGTTGGCTCAGACTGCCTGAGCTCCTCTAGGCCCACCTGTCCTGACACAGATATCCCCTGCTCCTACTGGTTTTCCGGGGAACTAAAAGGGGGATAAATTGTTGGAGGCGCGCAACTTCGGCCCTGTTAGCGTGTCTATAGAGGCGGAACCGTCCTTCCACCCGGGGGAGCTTTGGAGGCATCAGCCCTAACTCACGCCAGTCGCCGCGGGCTTCTCGCCCGCCGTTCGCCGCTGCTGAAGCTGCAGGGCGACGAGAAGCTGATCGCGATGGCCCGCGCCGGCAACCCCGGCGCCTTCGAGACCATCGTCGACCGCTACCAGGGCCGGCTGCTCGGCTTCTGCCGCCAGATGCTCGGCTCCACGGAGGACGCCGAAGACGTCCTGCAGGAGGTCTTCGTCAACGCCTACCGGGCGATGCTGGCCGACGAGCGTGAGATCAACCTCCGCCCCTGGCTTTACCGGATCGCCCGCAACCGCTGCCTCAACTACCTGCGCAAGCCGAAGGCAGACGCGCAGGAATCGATGGACATGGTCCCCGAAGTCGAGGCCGCCTCGACCGCCGAGCGCGTCCACAACCGCGAGGAGTTCCGGCAGATCCTCAGCGACGTCAACAAGCTTCCCGAGACCCAGCGCGCCGCCCTGCTGCTGCGCGAGATGGACGCCCTCAGCTACGAGGAAATCGCCGCCGCGATGGAGACGACGGTCCCCTCGGTGAAGTCGCTGCTGGTGCGCGCGCGGATCTCGCTGACCGAGGCCAGCCAGGCGCGCCTGCTGACCTGCGGCGAGGTCCGGATCGAGCTCTCCGAAGCGGCCGAGGGCCTGCGCAAGGCCTCGGCCCCGGTCCGCCGCCACGTTCGCGATTGCGAGGAGTGTGCCGACTTCCGCTCCCAGCTCCGCTCCAACGAGAAGGCGCTGGCCGCCCTCTTCCCGGTCGGTCCGTTGATCGCCTTCAAGGGCTTCGTCCTCTCCAAGCTCGGCCTCGGTGGCGCCGGCGCGAGCGGCGCCGGAAGCGCGACCGCCGGGGCCGGAGCCGTCGGCGGCGTCGGTGCCGCGGCTGCGCTAGGCGGCGGTTCCGCCGCCAGCGGCCTCGGCGCGCTCGGCGGCGCGCTCGGGACCAAGGCCGTCGCCGGTGTCGTCACCGCCGCCGTCCTCACCGCCGGCGCTGTCGAGGTCAAGCAGACGACGACCGGCACCCCGGCGAACCAGGGGGCGAACGCCCCCGCTCTGACCCGGGAGCCGACCGCCACCGCCACCCTCTCCACCGCCGAAGCAGCGCCCGCCGTCGCCGCCTCCGCCAAGGCGCCCGCGGTCGAGCCGGTCGCGGAAGCACCGCCGGCGCCGGCGCCGGCGCCCGCCGCCGAAGGAGGAGCTGCCGCTCCGGAACCCGCTCCCGCCACTGCCGGCGAGAACGAAGAAGCCGCTGGCGAGTCCGCCGCCGGCGACGAAGTCACGATCGGTGACGAGGACGCGGCGATCACCGGCGCCACGCCTTCCGAACGTCG
>Ga0207661_10000917_pt1 | contig 19380 bp, 18 predicted proteins | sample KBSC713LmetaG_FD_184337 | JGI IMG/M metagenome (GOLD analysis project Ga0207661, IMG submission 184337) | Corn rhizosphere microbial communities from Kellogg Biological Station, Michigan, USA - KBS C7.1-3L metaG (SPAdes) (version 2) | ecosystem: Host-associated > Plants > Roots > Rhizosphere ...
CAAGGTCATGCTCTGACTTTGATTTCAGTAACGCGGTGGCTTCGCCGGGATCGGCGGCAGCGGATCGGTCGAAATCACGACCGGCGAGCCTGATGGCACCTTGATCTGGCCGACCGCAATGACACGATCGCCGGGCTTCAGGCCTTTGAGGATTTCGGCGCGCCCATCGATCCGGTTGCCGGTCTCCACGAAGGTGCGGACCGCTGTCAGCGTGCTCTTGCCGTCGGGCTGCTTTTTCTCGGTGATCAGGAACACCGAGTCGCCGTAGAGCGTGTAATCGACCGCGGTCTCCGGCACCGTGATGACCGGCGGCTTGTCCGGCAGCACCACGGTGGTGGTCGCGAACATGCCGGGCTTGAGGATGTGGTCCGGATTGGCGATCGTCGCCTGCACGCGGATGTTGCGCGTGTCGGTCATGATCTGCGGCTCGATGGTCGTGATCTTGCCCTCGAAGGTCCGGCCCGGATAGGCGTCGACGGCGATGCGCACGATCTGGCCGACCTTGAGCTCGCCGGAGTCCTTCTCGGTGACCGTGAAGTTGGCATAGAGCTCGGACAGATTGGTCAGCGACACGATAGTAGTGCCGGCGTTCAGGAACTGGCCGACTTCGACCATGCGGACGCCAAGCTCGCCGTCGAACGGCGCGCGCACCAGCTTCTGCGAGATCAGGGCCTCGGTCTTGGCGATGCCGGCCATCGCCTGGTCGTAGGTGGCTTGTGTCGCGTCAACGGTGGATTGCGGACCAAACTGCCGCGAGGCGAGTTGCTTGGCGCGATCGAGCGCCGCCTGCGCCCCTACCGCTTGCGCCTTGAAGCTTGCGAGATCGCCCTGCTCGGGCCCGTCGAACAATTGCAGCAGCGGCGCACCGGCTTCCACATGAGCGCCCGGCTTGAACATGATGTCGGTGATGCGGCCGGAGACATCGGAGGTGACGTTGACCTGGTGCACGGCGGCGAGCCCGCCGACCGCGATCAACAGGTTCGGCACGACTTCAGACTTGGCTTCGGCGACGCTGACGGTTGCCGGCGGCGGCTTGTTGTTCGCGAAGAATTGCGCGATCATCTTGCCGCGGAAATAGTTGAACCAGACCAGGCCGCCGACCAGGATCGCCAGCAGCAGGGTGACGGTGATGAACCAGCGCACCATGCGCACGGGGCGCTTGCTGCGTCCCTTGTCGTCGAGCGGCTCGCCGGAAAGCTTTTTCGGTTCGGTCGCGATGTTCATGGTCATGCGCTTTCTGCAGCCGCCGGCTGTGCCGGCGTCTGCGGCAATTCTCGGGTGAAATGCGCGGCGATTGCGGCTTCGTTAAGTCCAATTCCCCTCAGAAGAAACTCACAGAGCTGCCGATCGAGGTCGGCGGCAGCGCCGTAGGAAAGACAGGGCACGGTCGGCAGCCGCGTCAGCGCCGCCGACAGCACGGTGTGATGGGCAAACCAGAACAGATTGAGCGGCTCGGTTCCGATGCGCGCGGCATCGCCGGCAGCAATCGCCGCCTTGAGCGAATCGACGAACATCGTTCCGATCAGCTTCTCGACCTTGGCATAGAGCAGGCGTGCGAACTCGCCATCCTCGAGATGACTGGTCGCCATCAGCCGAAACCGCTGCGTTTCCTCCTGATCCGTGCCGTCGCAGCTGTGCATGAAGTGACGGACCATGCCCCGGATCAGCTCAACCAGCGCCGCCGTCGAGGGCTTCAGCCCCAACAGATGCGCCAGCTCCGGGTCGGCCTCGCATTCCTCGGCCAAAATCTCCGCGTAGAGCGCGGCCTTGGAGGGGAAGTGCTTGAACAGCAGCGCTTCCGAAATCGCGGCGGCCGCCGCCACGCTCTTGGTCGTGGTGCCGGCGAAGCCGTTGCGGGCAAAGCATCGCTTGGCAGCGCCAAGGATCAATTGCCGGCGGAGGTCGGACGTCATGCGCAGACTCGTCATGTTGTGAGTAAGCACTCACCCACGCAAGAAGTCAAGCTTTTGCTGCGGCGCAACCGAACGCGAAGGTAGCGGTTCTGCCACCCACGAGGCCACCGTCATCGCCCGGCTTGACCGGGCGATCCAGTACGCCGAGGCCTTTCGGCTTAATCACGCTGTCTCTGGGATACTGGATCACCCGCTTTCGCGGGTGATGACAGCTCGTATTTGGAGCTAGCGAAACATTCTCACCCTCTCAGGATGATGAGGGGAAAGCGCCGCTCGTGACGCTAGATCGGCGCGTAGCCGAGCGCGCCGCGCAGGCGGTTCATGATGAACGTGCCGTCGCGGTTGGAGAGCACGCGCTCCAGATTGGCGGCGTCGATTTTGACGTTGGCAAAGCGCGGCCCGCTCGTGACATCCTGCATCCCGGCGGCAAAGGCTTCGATCTCGGCCAAGGTCGAGATCGCCTTGCTGTCCACAATGCCGCAGGCGCGCGCAATGCCGACGAGATCGGCCGCGGCCGAAGTGTGGCTCACCTGTCCGCCGGTCTCGCCATAGGCCTCGTTGTCGAGCACGAGGATCGAGAGATTGGCGGGTTTCTGCAGGCCGACGGTGGCGAGGCTGCCGATGCCCATCAGCATCTCGCCGTCGCCCGTGACCACCACGACCGGCAGTTTCGGCTGCGCCAGCGCCAGCCCCAGGCCCATCATGACGGCGCCGCCCATCGCGCCCCAGAGATAGAGGTTGCGCGCGTTATCGCCGGCGGCGGCGAGATCGTAGGTGGGAGCGCCGAGGCCCGCGACGACGAGCGCATCCTTGCGGTCGGCGAGCAGCGTGGAGACGACCTGGCGGCGGTCGAGAAGATTGGCTTTGCTCATTTCACGAAAACCTTGGTGCCGATCAGGCGCTGCGACAACAACAGCGCGGTGGGGGTCAGGGCGTTGTAGGCTTGGCTCGCAGCGGCCTCCATGACGTCCTTGACCTCGCCTGGGTGAGTGGCGCGCAGCACGCGGATGCCGGCGAGTTCGAGCACGCCCTGCGTGCTCGTCCCCATCGGCACCTGCCAGGGATTGAACTCGCCCCACTCGCCGCGCATCGTCACCAGCATCAGAAATGGGAAGCGGAAGATCTGCGTCAGCGACAGCATGTTGATGCAATTGCCGACCCCGCTCGACTGCATCAGGAGCACGCCCTTCTGGCCGCCGGCCCAGGCGCCGACGAGCAGCGCCACGCCCTCCTCCTCCGTGGTGAGCGGAATGCCGCGCATGGTGGAAGAGCCGAGCACGCGTTCGATCAGCTGCGAGTGGCCGGCATCCGGCACATAGGGAACCTGGCGCACGTCATGACGCTGCAGGATCGCAAAGATGTCCTCGGGCCATTGGGCCGCTTGTTCCTGTGGGCTTTGTGCGCGGGCGTGCATTCTCGTTTCCTGTGGGCTCTGCAGGTTCGGCCGGACTGTAGACAAAGCAGCCCGCCTCATCAAAGCGCAAAAACCGCATGTGGCTCTGCATCCTCTTGCCGCGCTGGCGCCGAAGGATATTGCGCGCGGCTGACCATTCGGCTTAAGATAGTTGCAAGTGAGACTAATTGACCGGCCGTGAGGCGATGGACACAAACGCGCCAGAGCTGGCGGCAAGCTTCGACCTCGAGAAGCTGACGCCGGAATTTTACGCCAATCCCTACCCGACCTATCGGGCATTGCGGGAGAACGCGCCGGTCAAGCTGATGCCCAACGGCTCCTATTTCCTGACGCGCTATGACGATCTCGTCGCCGCCTACAAGAACACCAGGGCGTTCTCGTCCGACAAGAAGAAGGAGTTTTCCCCGAAATACGGCGCCTCCCTGCTCTACGAGCATCACACCACGAGCCTCGTCTTCAACGATCCGCCGATCCACACCCGCGTGCGACGGCTGATCATGGGCGCGCTGTCGCCGCGCGCGATCGCGGAGATGGAGCCTTACCTGGTCCAGCTCGTCGACCGCCTGCTCGATGGCCTTGCTGCACGAAGATCGTTCGACCTGATCAACGACTTCGCGGCTGCCATCCCGATCGAGGTGATCGGCAATCTCCTTGATGTCCCGCATGACGAGCGCGAGCCGTTGCGCGACTGGTCGCTGGCGATTTTGGGCGCGCTCGAGCCTGTGATCGGCGAAGCCGCATTCGCGCGCGGCAACAAGGCGGTACAGGATTTTCTCGCCTATCTTGAAATTCTGGTGGAGCGCCGGCGCCAAAGGCCCGGCAATCCGGACCGGGACGTGCTGACGCGGCTGATCCAGGGCGAAGCCGATGGCGAGAAGCTGACCGCGAAGGAATTGTTGCACAACTGCATTTTCCTGCTCAACGCCGGTCACGAGACCACGACCAACCTGATCGGCAACGGGCTGGTCGCGCTGACCGAAAATCCTTCCGAGAAAGCGCGGCTGATCGCCCATCCCGAGCTGATCAAGACGGCGATCGAGGAGGTGCTGCGCTACGAAAGCTCGAACCAGCTCGGCAACCGCATGACGGTGGAACAGGTTTCGCTTGGCGGCCTCACGCTACCCGCCGGCACGCCGATCACGCTGTGCATTGGCGCGGCCAACCGCGACCCCGCGCAGTTCCGCGACCCTGAACGCTTCGACATCGGCCGCACGCCGAACCGCCATCTCGCCTTTGCCACCGGCGCGCATCAATGCGCCGGCATGGCATTGGCGCGGCTCGAAGGCGCGATCGCGATCTCGCGCTTCCTGGCGCGGTTTCCGAAATATGCGCTGAGCGGTGAGCCGGTGCGCGGCGGCCGCGTGCGGTTTCGCGGGTTTTTGAGCGTGCCGTGCGTGACGGGCGTTTGATCCTCATACTCATGTCAGGAGGCGCTTGCGCCGTCTCGAACTCGTTCCCTCCAGGAACCGGCGACAAAGGGTTTCGGTGTCAGTCCAGTTCCCACGCCACAGGCGAATTTTATCTTCGATCCTGCAACGCGTTCTATTGTGCTCCGTTGATTTTGGGGTGTGACAATCGTGGAGCTTCCACATGAGATTCCACCTGAGAGACCTCAAAAATCCGGAAATGAGCGAGAATATTGCCGTGTTCGTCGTGCTGATCGGCACATTCCTGTGGACCTTTGTCTTCCTCCCGCTGGTCTTTTTTCACCACTGACCGCCGTAGGTGTGTAGGGTGGGCAAAGGCGCTCTTGCGCCGTGCCCACCATCCGAGATCATCTGGGAATGGTGGGCACGCTGCGCTTTGCCCACCCTACAGATCTACAGGCTCACACCACCGTCTTGTGCCGCTCGATGCAGGTCTTCAACGCCTCATCCATCGGCTTGGCCCACCAGTCGTTGGAAAATATCTCGATCTCCGAGTAGCCGGCGTAGCCTTGCGCCTCGACTGCCGCGCGGATCGACCTGATGTCGATGACGCCGTCGCCCATCATGCCGCGGTCGTTGAGAATGTCCTTGGTCGGCACCAGCCAGTCGCAGACGTGGAACGCGAGCAGGCGATCCTTTCCGGCGCGCGCGATCTGCGGCAACACCTCGGGGTCCCACCAGATGTGATAGACGTCGAGCGCAACGCCGAGCGCGCCGCTCCTTTGCGGATCGAGCCGGTCGCAGATGTCGAGCGCCTGCTTGGTCGTATTCACACAGGCGCGGTCGGCGGCGTAGGCCGGATGCAGCGGCTCGATCGCAAGCGGCATACTTGCCCCTCTCGCATAGTCGAGCATGTCGGCGAGCGCCTCCTCGACCTGCGCCCGCGCGTTCGCGATGTCCTTCGATGCGGCGCTGCCGGGCCGCGAATATTGCGGCAGGCCGCCGGCGACCAGCACGATGCAGGATGCGCCGAGCGCCTTGGCCTCATCCACGCAGCGGCGATTGTCGTCGCGCACCTCGCCACGGTGCGCAATATCGGACGTGAACAACCCGCCGCGGCAATAACCTGAGAGATCGAGCCCCGCATCGCGCACCGCGCGAACCGCGCGATCGAGGCCGACGGCGGCGACCTGATCGCGCCAAGGATCGATGGCGCGGATGCCATGCCGCGCGCAGGCGTCGATGATCTGCGAGAGGTCGCCCTGCTTGCGGACCGTCGCCGTGTTCAGCGACAGCCAGCGATGATCACGCGAAAAATCCCGCATCAGGCTTCGATGCCGCGCGTGGCCAGCACGGCTTTCATTCGCTGCGTCGCCAACTCGGGATTCGCCAACAATCCCGCCTCGTCGGCAAGCCGGAACAATTCGGCGAGATGCACCGTCGAGCGAGCGCTCTCCTGCCCTCCGATCATGGTCAAATGATCCTGGTGGCCGTTGAGGTAAGCCATGAACACGACGCCGGTCTTGTAGAACCGGGTCGGCGCCTTGAAGATGTGGCGCGACAGCGGCACGGTCGGGCCGAGCACATCGTGGAAGCCCGCTTCATCGCCGGCGGCGAGCCGCGACAGTGCATAGGAAGCCGCCGGCGCGATCGCATCGAAAATGCCGAGCAGCGCGTGCGAGAAGCCGTTCTCGTCGCCGGCGATCAGCTCGGCATAGTTGAAGTCGTCGCCGGTATACATCTTGACGCTTGGGACGAGCCGCCGGCGCATGTCGATCTCGCGCTGCTTGTCGAGCAGCGAGACCTTTACGCCATCGACCTTGGCGGCGTTGGCGTTGATGATGGCGACCGCGGTGTCCATCGCGCGATCGAGATCGGCCGTGCCCCAATAGCCCGCGAGCTGCGGATCGAACATGTCGCCGAGCCAATGGATGATCACGCCTTCGCGAACCTGCGACAGCACGCGATCATAGACCTTGGCGTAGTCATCCGCATTGCGGCCGAGCTTCGCCAGCGCGCGGGACGCCATCAGGATGATGCGGCCGCCGACCTTCTCGATCGCGGCGACCTGCTCCTCATAGGCGCGGATCACGTCGTCGAGATTCTTCGCGTCCTCGACCGCGAGATGATCGGTGCCGGCGCCCGAAAACACCAGCGCATTGCGCGCCTTGGCCGCGCGCACCGAACGCGTGATCAATTCCAGCGAGGTCGGCCAGTCGAGCCCCATGCTGCGCTGCGCGGTGTCCATGGCTTCGGCAACGCCGAGGCCGAGATCCCAGACATGCTCGCGAAAAGCGATGGTCTTGTCCCAGTCGACCGCGGCCGAAAGCCACGGATCGACATCGGCGAGCGGATCGGCGACCGTATGCACCGCAGAGAAGGCGACGCGGTTCAGCGTGCCCTCGAGTTTTGCTGGGAAGGTCCGAGAGGTTGCGAGGCGATAATTTTCAAGGCTGCCGTCGGCCTTCGGCAGCTTGAGCGATAGCGATGACATCGGCAGGACAGGCTTGTTCATGATTTTCCGGACCTCTCCCCGTCATTGCGAGGAGCGAAGCGACGAAGCAATCCATCTTTCCCCGAATTGAGGCATGGATTGCTTCGCTTCGCTCGCAATGACGATACAATAAGCATCGACATTCGATGTACAGAATCACACCTTGATCGGCGCCACGTCGATCCAGCGCCGTTCCTTCCAGCTTTGCAGCGCGCATTCGGCGAGCTGCACGCCCTTGGCGCCTTCGAGCAGCGTGTATTTGTACGGCGCGTTTTCACAGACGTGCCGGATGAACATTTCCCACTGTTCCTTGAAACCGTTGTCGTAGACGACGTTGTCCGGCAGCTTCTGCCAGTCGCCGTAGAAATCGTGCAGCCGCTTCTCGTCGGGATTCCACACCGGCCGCGGCGTCATCTGCCGCGCCTGGATCATGCAGTCGGTAAGACCCGCGACCGCCGAGCCATGGGTGCCGTCGACCTGGAAGGTGACGAGATCGTCGCGATAGACCCGCGTCACCCAGCTCATGTTGATATGCGCGATCACGCCACCCTTGAGCTTGAACGTCGCGTAGGCGGAATCATCCGCGGTCGCTTCGTACTTCTTGCCCTTCTCGTCGTAGCGCTCGGGAATGTCGGTATTGCCGATGCAGACCACGCTCTCGACTTCGCCGAAGAGATTGTCGAGCACGTAGCGCCAGTGGCAGACCATGTCGAGGATGATGCCGCCACCGTCCTCCTTGCGGTAATTCCAGGACGGCCGCTGCGCATCCTGCCAGCCGCCCTCGAACACCCAATAGCCGAACTCGCCGCGCACCGAGAGCATGCGGCCGAAGAAGCCGGAGTCGCGCAGGAAGGCGAGCTTCTTCAGTCCCGGCAGGAACAGCTTGTCCTGCACCGTGCCGTGCTTGACGCCCCTGGCGTTGGCGAGCTTCACGACATCGATCGCCTCGGAGAGCGTGGTCGCGATCGGCTTCTCGCAATAGACATGCTTGCCGGCATTGATCGCCTTCGTCAGCAGCGAGGGCCGCGCCTGCGTAGTCGCGGCGTCGAAGAACACGGTGTCGTTCTTGTCGGACAACGCCTTGTCGAGATCGGTCGTCCAGCGCGCCACGCTAAAGCGCTTCGCCAGCGCCTCGACCTTGCCGGCGTCGCGCCCGACCAGGATCGGATCGGGCATCACGCGATCGCCGTTCGTGAGGATCACGCCACCCTGATCGCGGATCGCAACAATCGAGCGGATCAGATGCTGGTTCAGCCCCATGCGGCCGGTGACCCCGTTCATGATCAGGCCGAGGCGTTGCGTGGGCATTCAGTTTCCTCCGGGGCGTGTCGTTGGCCGCTGACGCGGCGGCGGAGAAATTAACTTGTTGGATAAATACTGTCCAGTCCAGGCTCTTCGGTCGCTCGCACGTATCTCGTGGCCCTACATCGGGACTATCTCAGTATTTCGTCATTGCGAGGAGCGAAGCGACGAAGCAATCCATGCTTCCGTTGCTGCGAGATGGATTGCTTCGCTTCGCTCGCAATGACGAGCTTAGCTGGCGCCAGAGTGCGCGGGCACGCGATCCCGCGGCGCCTTCTCCTTGCCGAACACCGCAGCCGATTTCCCCGTCAGCGCCGCGAGCACCAGCGCGACCATGTGGTCCAGCCGCTCGTCCTTGGCTTCCTTGTCGAGGAGATCGCGGCCGAAGATGAAGCTCAGCGTTGCGCTGTTGGAGAGATAGAAGAAGCTCAAGGCCGCGATCGAGATGTAGAGCTGCACCGGATCGACGGCAGCCTGGAAGTCGCCGCTGGCGACGCCCCGCTGCACCACAGTGCGGATCATCTCGACGAAGGGCGAATGCATCGACTTCACCTTGGTCGAGCGCTTCAGGTGTTTTGCGCGCGCGAGGTTCTCGCTACCCAGCAGCGCGAGAAACTCGGGATTGCGCAGGAAATAGTTCCAGGTGAAATCGATCAGCGTCTTGATCGCCTCCGGCGGATCGAGATGTTCGAGCGCCAGCCCCCGCTCCTCGCCTCTGATCTTCTCATAGGCGCCTTCGAGCACCGCGAGGTAGAGGTCTTCCTTGTTGCCGACGTGGTAGTACAGCATGCGCTTGTTGGCGCCGGCCTTCGTTGCGATGCGATCGACGCGCCCGCCGGCAAAGCCATGGGCGGCAAACTCCTGCTTCGCCGCCTCGAGGATGCGCAGCCGCATGCCCTCGGGGTCGCGCTGCCATCTCAGAGCTCGCTTTGGCTTTGTCTTTTCCTTGGCCAAGGGATCGCCGGTGCGTGGTACTCGGAGGCCGATGTACCATGCAACCGCCGGTTCGGTCCATGCGTGAGGCGGCGCTTAGGTCTGCTCCCTCGCCCCGCTCTTGCGGGGAGAGGGTCGGGGTGAGGGGCTGCCTCCGCGAATATGGTGAGAGTTGGAATCGCGGAGAGTCCCCCTCACCCGACGCGCTTTGCGCGTCGACCTCTCCCCGCAAGCGGGGCGAGGTGAAGCGAACTGCGTGGCCCGCAGAGCATCACCCCTCGCGCGGCGTCCACTGCAGGAACAGCGTCTGCACGCCGCAGGTACGGCTGCGCACGCTCATCACCCGTGTGCCCGGCTTGCGGCCGATGCGCACTTTCGACACCTCGATGCCCGCCTCGATCAAGCGCGACCGCGTCGCATCGATGTCGCCGACCCGCCAGCTCAATCCCCAGAGCTTGTCGCGATTGATATCGCCGCCCGAGACCGGCCGGCGCACCACCTCGACGATGAGATCGCCGCAGCGGAAGAACATCAATTGTCCCCAATCCTGGTGGGTTCGGTCGAGCGCCATGTCGAGGCCGAGCCGCGCGCCATAGAGCGCCGCCGCGCGTTCGGAATCCTCGGTCGAGACCACGACATGGTCGAGCCCCGTCACCGGCGCCGGGCTCACTGCTTTCGAGCGCACGCGCTGGCTTTCGAGCTGCAGGAAGAACAGCCGTACCCCGCGCGTCAGATCGGTGGGGGTGCGAGTGCGCTTCCAGCGCAGCGTGGCGCCGGAGACGGCATCGCTGCTCTCGACCTCCGCAACCGGCTCAGGCTTCAGCGCGACGCGCTCCAGCCTGCGATGCATCTTGCCGATGTCGGAGGTCAGAAAGCAGATGCTGGCAAGCCCCTCGCCGCTCTGGTCGAGCACGCCGCGGATGTGATCGGCGGCGACGCTAAAACCGCTCGGCGCCACCAATTCGACCGTGATGTTGTCAAGCGTGAACAGCGCGCGGTCGGCGCCCGCGCCGCTATATTGCCAGGACGGCGCGCAGCCCAACAGCGCCTCATAATCGGCAGCCCCCTTGGCGATGTCGTTGACGAGGACGACGATGTGATCGAGGCCAGAGATCACGGGAATAGTCCCCGCGTGTTCTTGGCGGCACGCACCTTCTCGACCCCGATGGCCATCGCCGCGGTCCGGTGCGAGATCTTGTCGGCCCGCGCCCGCGTGCGCATCTGCTCGAAGGCGCGTTCGAGGATATGATATTCGCGCCGCGTGACTTCCTCTTCCTCCCAGAACAATTGCTGCAGGTCCTGCACCCACTCGAAATAGCTCACCACCACGCCGCCGGAATTGCAGAGGATGTCCGGAATGAGGAAGATCTCGTCCTGCCGCTTCTCCAATACGAGATCGGCGTCCGGGGTCGTCGGCCCATTGGCGCCTTCCGCCAGCACCCGGCACTTCAGGCTCTCGGCGACCTTCGCATCGATCACACGCTCGACGGCCGCCGGCACCAGCACATCGCAGGGCATGGCCAGAATTTGCGCGGGGTCGGCGTGCAACTGATTGGAGAAGCCGGCGATCGAGCCGTGCTGGTTCGCGTGCCGCATCAGCGCGGGGATGTCGAGGCCCTTGGGATCGTGCAGGGCGCCGGTGTGGTCGGAGACGGCGATCACCTTCAGCCCGAACTGGTGCAGGCCGAGCGCGGCATAGGAGCCGACATTGCCGAAACCCTGGACCACTGCGGTGGCGCCGGAGGGATTGATCTTGAGCGCGTCGAGCACTTTCTTCGATAGATGCGCCACGCCGCGGCCGGTGGCTTCACGGCGGCCCAGCGTGCCGCCCGAGGAGACCGGCTTGCCGGTGACGATCTCGGTGACGGTCTGGCCCTGATACATGGAATAGGTGTCCATGAACCAGGCCATCACCTGCTCGTTGGTGCCCATATCGGGCGCCATCACATCGGTATGCGGACCAACGAAAGGGATCATCTCCTGCATGTAGCGGCGCGACAACGCCTCCAGCTCGCGTTTCGAGATCTTGGCGACGTCGACATTGACTCCGCCCTTGGCACCGCCATAGGGAAGACCCGCGAGCGCGCATTTCCAGCTCATCCAGATCGCGAGTGCTGCGACCTCGCCGATATCGACCGACGGCGCAAAGCGCGTGCCGCCCTTGGTCGGCCCCATCGTGAGCAGATGCTGCACGCGATAACCTTCGAACACCGACACCGTGCCGTCGTCGCGATGGATCGGACAGGAGACGGCGATCGCGCGCTTGGGCATCAGGATGCGGTCACGCTCGTCCAGCGGGATTTCGAGGTGGTTGGCGATCACGTTGAACTGGTTCACCGCCATCTCGAAAACAGGACCGGAATAGACCGTCATCACTTCTCCCCTTTTTTGATCGCGTCCGCCGGAACTACATCGGGCGGCCGGCCGTTATCGGCGACATCCTGTCACGGTCGTATTCCGCCAACATCTCCACCTCAAGCGATTAACGTGGCCCCTTGCGAATAATTTCAGCGAGCGTCAGAACGAGCGGTGCTAATGTAGCGGCGCCGGGGCCGGGAACACCTAATCAGCGCATGACGGACAGCTTTATGCAGGCCCTCTTCATCGGACAGACCTATATCGACGTCACCTTCATCACCGACCATCTGCCGACAGGCGATGAGAAGCATGTGGCCGAGGCCTATGCGGTCTCCTTCGGCGGCAACGCTGTCACTGCGGCGTTCTGCTGCGCCAAGCTCGGCATCGTGCCGGACCTGATCTGCACCCTCGCCAATGACTGGCTGGGGCGCATGTTCCAGGACATGAGCGCGAAGTATGGAATTTCCGTGCATCCGCGCAAGGTCAACTCCTCCTCGCTGTCCTTCATCATGCCCAAGGACGGCAAGCGCGCCATCGTCCGCTGCCGCGACGACGCCCATATCCATCCCTTCCCGGTGCTCAACCTCGGCGACTGCCGCGCGCTGCATCTCGATGGCCATCAGCCGGATGCCGCGATCCATTACGCCAAGCTCTGCCGCGAGGAAGGCATCCTGACCTCGCTCGACGGCGGCGGCTTGCGCACCAACACCCATGAGCTCCTGGAATTCATCGATATCGCTATCGTCGCGGAACGGCTCTGCGAGCAGATGGACCTGACGCCGGACAAGATGATCGATTATCTCAAGAGCCGCGGCTGCCGCGTCGGCGGCATCACCATGGGCGAGAAGGGATTGCTCTGGTATGACGAGACCGGGGCCGTGCATTCGCTGCCGGCGCTGCCGATCCAGCGCGAGCGGGTGATCGATACCAACGGCGCCGGTGACGTCTTCCACGGCGCCTACGTCTATTCCTATCTCGCACATCCCGAGAAAAGCTGGCACGAGCATTTCGAGTTCGCGCGCGCGGCCTCGACCTACAAGATCCAGCGTCTCGGCAACGAGGCGGGCCTGCCGACGCTCGCGGACATCGAGAAGGTTCGGCAGGAATTTTCGGTCGGCGCGCAAGCCGTACCAATCAGGCGAGTGCAGCTTTGAGGTCGAAGCTCGCATCCGCAGCCTGCTCCGGCGGCAGCGGGCGGTTCATGCCGAGAAAGCGCCGGCCGAACATGTGGTCGCCGGCGCGGTTGACGGATTCGATGCCGACGAGCTTGCCGCCCTTGTAGCAGAACGCGGAAAACGCCTTCTTTGCGGGATCGCCGCGCAGCACCACCCGATCGTAGCCGGTCGTCAGTCCCGCGATCTGCAGCTTGTCGTCGCCCTGGTCGCTCCAGAACCAGGGCTGGCCGTCGTAGGGCTTGTCGTCGCCGACGAGGCGCGCCGCCACACAGCGGGCGTGGTCGGTTGCGTTCTGCACCGACTCCAGCCGCAGCGAGCCGCCGAAACGCGGGCTCTGGAACAGTGCGCAATCGCCGATCGCGGAAATATCGGGATCGCTGGTGAGCAATCGTTCGTTGACGACGATGCCGGAGGCGGTCGCCAGTCCCGCCTCTGACGCAAGCTCCACGTTCGGCAGGACACCAACGCCGACCACGACGAGGTCTGCCGGAATGCGGCGGCCGTCGCTGAGGCTCACGCCGGTCACCTTCTCGCCATCGGCCTCTATCGAGGTCGCCATCACGCCGAGATGGATGCGCACGCCCGCGTCGGCATGACGCGCCTGGAAATATTCCGAGACTTCTGATGTCACCGCACGCGCCATCACGCGGTTCGCGAGCTCCAGCACATCGACTTCGAGCCCCTTGATGCGCGCGGTCGCGGCAAATTCGAGGCCGATGAAACCGGCGCCGATCACGACCACGCGCTTGCAGGCGGCGATGCGCGCGCGCAAGTCCTCGCTGTCATCGAGGATACGGAGATAGCGCACATTCGGCAGCTTCGCATTGGGAATGTCCAGGAGACGATTGCGCGCGCCAGTCGCGAGCACGAGATGGCCGTAGTCGAGCGCTTCGCCCGAGGCGAGCCTCAGCTTGCGCGCTCCGCGGTCGATCGCGGTCGCCCGCCCCGCGATCAGCTCGATTTTCTGATCGACGAAAAATTTCTGCGGCCGGAACATCAGGGTTTCGGGACCGCCGGTACCTTTCAGATAGGCCTTGGACAAAGGCGGCCGCTGATAGGGCAGATGCGCCTCATCATTGATGACGGCGACACGGTCCTTGAAACCAGCCTGGCGCAGGGAAGCCGCGACCTGAAAGCCCGCGTGGCCCGCGCCAACGATCAAAACTGCGCCTTGTATCATCGCGACAGCCTAGCTGTCAGGACACGGAAATCGCCCATGTCGTCACCTCTTCCCAGGGGATGTTGGCTTGCCATCATCCGTGAAGAGCGGCGCTCGTGTCCGAGTCGCGGGCGATGAGGGCCTCATTAAGCCTGATGGCTCGGCCCGGCGCAAGGGTCCCCTGCGCGCGGGCCGGAACCTGGCTCCATGCGGGGATTGTCAGATGGTCCGGGCGCGACTTAAATGCCGGCCATTGCCCTCGAGCCCGGGATTCAAGATGTCGACCGCTTCTGCCACCGTCTCCCTGCCCGACGATCCCGCGCTGCTCAGCATCGACGGTCCGATCGCCACCATCACGCTCAACCGCCCCGCGGCGTTCAACTCGATCAATCTGGCGATCGCGCAAAAGCTGGAGGCATTGAGCGCCGCGGTCGAGGCTTCCGACGACATCCGAGTGCTGGTGATCGAGGGCGAAGGCCGCGCCTTCTGCGCCGGCGGTGATCTGCAGACCATTGGTGCTGCCGCCGCCAATGACACCATCGCGCCCGTGGTCGGCGAACTCCTGAAGCACTATCACGCTTTCATCACGACGCTGCGGCGAATGCCGAAACTCGTGCTCTCCAGCGTGCACGGCTCGGCCGCAGGCGCCGGCATGTCGCTCGCCTTTGTCGCCGACCTCTGCATCGCGACCGAAGACGCCAAATTCACGCCGGCCTATTCCAAGCTCGGCGTCTCGCCGGATGGCGGGGGCACGGTCGGCGTCGTCGCGAGCGTCGGAGTGCGGCGCGCGCTGCAGATCTATCTCGCCGAGGACAGCTTTACCGCGCGGCAGGCCTACGACTGGGGCCTGGTCGCCAAGGTCGTGCCGGCGGTGGAGCTGAAGGCGGCCACACGCGAGCTCGCGTTGCGCTTGGCGCAAACCGCGCCCGCCGGCATCGCCGCCACCAAGGCGCTGATTCACCGCGCACCAACAACATCGATCGAGCAGCAGCTCGACGCCGAGCGCGACGCCATCATCGATTGCATGCATACGGAGGAATTTCGGATTGCGGTGAAGAAGTTTACGAGCAAGGGGAAATAGTTTCTGTCGTCCCCGCGAAAGCCAGCGCGCGATAACAACGTTGGGAATGTCGTCATTGCGAGGAGCGAAGCGACGAAGCAATCCATGCTTCCGCAAGTGGAGAAATGGATTGCTTCGCTTCGCTCGCAATGACGGTGAAATAGTCAGCAGGCTCGCGCTCGCTTTGCTCGCTGGTCCGGGACGATAGATTCAATTCGGACAGATATACCCCGTCCCCGCCGGCGACTTGAAGCAGCCAACCGATTCCGGGATCACGTGCTTGGGCAGCCACAGCACGACGCTCGGGAAATAGATGGTGAAGGTGATGGTGATGAGAAACACCACGTAGATCGGCAACGCCGCGCGCAGCGCCTTGCCAAAGCTGACGCCGACGAACTTCGAGGCCATCAGCAGCACCAGCCCGTAAGGCGGCGTGATCAGGCCGAATGCCAGCGTCGCAATCAGCACCACGCCCATATGCACGCCGTTGATGTCGCCGGCCTGCGTCAGCGCATTCACCAGCGGCATGAAGATGATGATGGTCGGCACCGGCTCGATGAAATCGCCGATCACGGTGAACAGCACCACCATGAGCAGCATGATGTAGTGCGGATCGTTGCCGGCGATCGAGGTGATGTAGTCGGCGATCACGATGGCGCCGCGCAGATAGGCCAGCATCCAGCCGAAGGCATTGGCGGCGCCGATGGTGATCAGCGGCAACGAGAAGATCAGACCGGCGAGGCAGAAATCGAAGGGGATTCTCTTGATGTGGCCGCGGTTGAGCGCGGGGATCACGACCAGGATGATCCACATCACCGCGACTACGCCGGCTTCCGTCGGCGTGAACCAGCCGGTCAGAATGCCGCCGAGCAGGATCACGGGGATCATGAGCGGCAGCGCGGCATCGCCCGCGGCGAACACGACTTGCTTCAGCGGCGCGCGCGGCTTTCGCATGCCGGAGGGACCGAAGAAATAGCAATAGATCATCAGCCCGAAGCCGATCATGAAGCCGGGCACGACGCCGGCCATGAAGAGCCCCGCGATCGAGACGTTGCCGACGGCGCCATAAACGACCGCGGTGATGCTCGGCGGCACCAGCGCGGCAATCGTGGAAGCCGCGGCGATGATCGCCGCGATGAAGGCGGATTCGTAGCCCTCGCGCCGCATCGGTCCGCCGAGCGCCCGGCTCATCACAGCGACATCGGCGGTGGTCGAGCCCGACATTTCCGAGAAGAACATCGAGAACACGACCACGACCTGTGACAGCCCGCCCCTGATATGGCCGACCAGCGACACCGAGAGATTGGCGATCCGCACCACCACATTCGCCGAGCTCATGAGCTCGCCGACCAGCAGGAAGAACGGGATCGCGAGCAGCGCCTCGGAATCGACGCCATCAAAGGTCTTCTGCACGATGGCGGCGAGCGAGACGTCGGCCAGCGTGGCGCCGACAAAGACGCCGGCGAGCAGCGAGAACGGCACGGGCACGCCGAGATAGCCGAAGAACAGGAAGCAGGACGACATCAGCGCGAGGATGACGGGAGGGCTCACAACCCTGCTCCCGGCTCGACGCTGGCTCCGATGGATGGGATCGCGCGATCATCCTCCGATGGCGGCTCGGGGTGGTCAAATCCGTGGACGGTGCCGTTGACGAGCTGCTCGATGGTAAACAGCGCGATCAGGATGCCCGAGAGCGGGATGATGATGTAGAGATAGGCGATCGGCTGGCCTGACGGCAGGCGGAACGAGCCGAAGCCGCGGAGATAATTGAGATAGCCGTACCAGATCAGGCAGAACGACACCGCGAGCACGACGAGACGCGTCACGATCTCGACGATCAGGCGCGGCACGCCGTGCATCGATTCCGAGATAGCGGTGAGGTAGAGATGGTCGTTGCGGCGCGTCGCCGCCGCCGCGCCAATGAAGATCGCGTAGATGAACAGCGCGGAGGTGAACTCCTGCAGCCACAGCCAGGGATGGCCGATGGTGCGCGTCACGATGTCGGCCGTCACCGACATCGAGAAGCCGAAGCACAGGATGCCGCACAGCATCATCAGAACGAGTTCGAGGCGATCCAGCGCCCGCCATTTCAGATGACGCTGCCGCTGCAATACGAGTTTGTCGGCGATTGCCATCAATTCCCCCGTCGTCCCGGACAAGTGAGCTCCGCGAACGCGATCCGGGACCCATAACCACCGGCGTCAGTGATGAAAGAACCTGACAGCCACCGCTCCCAAAACTTCCGCCGCGGAGTATGGGTCCCGGCTTTCGCCGGGACGACTCGTGGAAGCAGCGGCATGTGCGGCCTAATTGACCGCCTTGATCAGGTCCTTGATCTTCTCGGCATGGGGCCCAAGATCGTGCGCCAGCTTGTCGAGATAGGGATCGGCGATCTTCTGGAAGCCGGCCTTGTCGACCTCCTTGTTGATCTTCACGCCCATCTTTTCGAGCTTGGCAGCCGCCGCATGCTCGAGCTCGAAGCCACGCTTGGGCTCCTGCAGGCTGACGTCGCGCGCCGCCTGCTGCACCCATTGCTTCTGCTCGGCCGAAAGGCTCTGCCAGAGCTTGTCGCTGATCCAGACGATGGCGTTATTGGCCTCGTGCTCGGTCATCGAGATGATCGGCGCGACCTCGTAGTGCCGGTTGATGAGATAGACGTTCATCCCGTTCTCGGCGAAGTCCACCACGCCGGTCTGCAGCGAGGTGTAGACGCTGCCGAAGGGCATATGGACGGTCTGCGCACCATAGGCCGGGAACATGGTGTCCTCGGTCGCGGTGGCCTGCACCCGGATCTTGTAGCCCTTGACGTCTTCGACCTTGTGCACGTCCTTCTTGCCGTACATGTAACGGAAGCCCTGGGTGGCCAGTCCGATGGCATGGATGCCCGGCGCCGTGTCGTCGATCATGTCGCGGATCGCGGCGAACACCTTCTCGTCGCCGAGCGCCTTGATGATGTGATCCTCGTTGCGGAACAGGAAGTGCAGCGACATCACGCCGGCCTGCGGCGAGATCGTCGAGGTGTTGGCGGAGGAGACGACGGCAAAATCGATGTCGCCGGCCTTCACGAGCTGCAGGATCTGCGGCTCCTGCCCGAGCTGGGCGCCGGGATACTGGTCGACCAGCATCGTGCCCTTGCTCAGCTCCTTCAGCTTCGCCGAGAAGATGTCATAGGCGACGCTGTAACCCGAGTTGAGCTGCTGGTCGTGGGCAAAGCGGTAGTGCTTCACGTCCTGCGCGTTCGCGCTTGCGGCAAACAACGCCGCAATAAAGATTCCGCCTATTATTTTTGCTTTGAAAGCCACGGTTTCCCCCCTGTTTAATTTTGCAGGGATCAAACCATTGGGGTCGCCGGATTGTCAATCGAACATCCGGCAGGAGCAGTATGCGACAGGCCGGTGTCGTCCGGGATGCCCGGATGACACGCGTTTGCGCCTAATTGATCGCCCGGATCAGGTTCTTGACCTTCTCGGCATGGGGGCCGAGGTCCTTGGCGAGCTTGTCGAGCAAGGGGTCGGCGATCGCGACAAAGCCTGACTTGTCGACATCGGTGACGACCTTCACCCCCATCGATCTCAGCTTGTCCTGCGACTGGTGTTCGAGCGCGATCGCCTTCGCCGGCTGGGTGCGGTTGACCTCGTCGGCCGCGGCCTGCACCCAGCCCTGCTGTTCGGGCGTCAGGCTGTTCCAGAGCTTGTCGCTGATCCAGACCATGGAATTATTCGCCTCGTGCTCGGTCATCGACAGTACCGGGGCGACCTCATAGTGCTTGTTGGCGAGATAGACGTTGACGCCGTTCTCGCCGACATCGACGACGCCGGTCTGCAGCGAGGTGTAGACGCTGCCGAACGGCATATGCACGATCTGCGCGCCATAGGCCGGGAAGGTCACGTCCTCCGTCGGCGTCGCCTGCACGCGGACCTTCAGCCCCTTGATGTCGGCGATGCTCTTGATCTCGCGCTTCGAATACATGCTGCGCAGACCGAGCGTCGACAGTGCGATGACCCGGGCCCCCTGCACCGTCTCGGAGATCATGGCCTTCACCGCCTTCGCCACTTCGGGGTCGGCGATCGCCTTGATTGGATGCGCCTCCGAGCGAAACAGGAAATGCATCGACATCACGCCGGCCTGCGGCGACAGCGTCGCGGCATTGGCGGATGACGAGATGCAGAACTCGACGTCGCCGGCCTTGACCAGCTGCAGGACCT
>Ga0207661_10000919_pt1 | contig 19335 bp, 18 predicted proteins | sample KBSC713LmetaG_FD_184337 | JGI IMG/M metagenome (GOLD analysis project Ga0207661, IMG submission 184337) | Corn rhizosphere microbial communities from Kellogg Biological Station, Michigan, USA - KBS C7.1-3L metaG (SPAdes) (version 2) | ecosystem: Host-associated > Plants > Roots > Rhizosphere ...
AAAGTATGCGAATAAGAGATTGCGATTGATCAGACGGTCGACGGGCTCGTGTCCCGTGGTTTGCTCGAGGCTTTGCAGGGCATCGCGAGTCGACGAGAGCAATTCTTTCCAGCCGCGCCGGCGAAGGACTCCGGCCGTTGCTTCAGCACCGTCGCGTTCGGGGCCGACGGCGAGGTAGAACGCGATCTGATCGCGTTGGCGCGCCTCGATCTCGACCGATCGCCGGAGCTCATACGAGTCGCCGTTCGTGCTCGCGGTCGCATTCCGATCTGCAATGATCGCGAGCGCGGCGAGTCCCGGAAGCGACGAGCCCTCGAGCAGCACGGCGTCGGACCCGCCGATGCTCACTCGACCGGAGTCCTCGAATGGCCGCGGCGTGCGCACACGCAGTTGTCGATGACCGAACGTGCCGCTGAGGGAAACCGTGATGCTCACAGCGTCTTTCCGCCGATTCTCGAGGGACAGCGCGTAGACGGAGCCCGAGACATCCGCGTCGCGACCATAGGGAGCGAAGAGGGTCCCTCGAATCAGAATGTCGGCGATCGAGCACGTGAACGTCGGAATCCAGCCGAGCGCGCGCTCCCAGGCGATGGGAACCTCAGAGAGCTCGTGGCGTACTCCATCGACGGTGATCGTCAGCCGGGCGAGCGCCGGGCCGGTTCCGCGAAGAAAATCAGGCGAGCCCGCGAACTCGATCGCCGACCGAGCCCCCCGATGCAGCATTCCGATCGCGTGTATCGATGCGTCCGCCGGATGGATGCACGGCAGCGAGACCCAGTGGTTCCCCGTGATTTGCCAGGGGATCGGCGGCGGCGGGAGCAGCGTCAAGACAGTCTGTTTATCTTAGGTGGCGTTCCGCGAATGATAACGGCCCGACGCCATCTCACATACGGCACGAGGCGACCTTTCGATTGTCGGTTAGACACATAGCTCGATCGAGCGCGTTCGTTTTGCTGCTTCTCGCCGGCAACCGCGCCGGCGCGCAATCGACAAACCCGCTGCTTCCAGACGCGACGGTGCTTCCGTCGCGCGGCGCGCGCATTCGCGCCTCGACGATTTTCACGCGATGGGACGAGCTCCTCGGCAACGGAGGCTCGCGCAATGTCGCATCGCCGCTCGCCACCGACTCGCTCGGCGTGAATGCACTACCGCTGCTCGCTCCGGCGGAAACGACGATTCGAGTTGCCTCGGGACTTTCGAACTTTCGCTTGACGGCCGGAAACGTCGTCGCTGTCGGCAATTCTCGTGCGATGACGGCTCCCGTGATCCTCGAGTACGGTCTCACGAAGCGCCTCACGCTCGGCGTCGTCGTGCCGCTCGTCGAAACTCGGACATCGTTTGGGTATCAGCTGAATCCCGCGCTTGGCAACGCGAACGTCGGGCCGAACCCGGCGTACGGAACGAGTTCCGCGTCGATCAGATCGCAGAATGCCGCGGTCGTAACGTCGCTTCGCGCCGCGGCAGACTCGCTCCGCGGCAGACTCACGACTTGTACCGCGACACCCACCGATCCGGTCTGCGCCCCGCTCTCCGGACAGGCAGCGGCGATTCAGTCGCTGCTCCAATCCAGCGGGAGCTTCGCGTCCGCGATCGAAAAGCTGTACGGCACGAGCGACGCGAATCCTGGTTCTCCATTGATCCCGCTCGCGCAGGATCCGTCGCAGATCGCCATCAGCGCGCAGTACGCATCATTGCAGAAATCATATCAGACTTTCTTAACGAAGAGCATCGTCTCGGGAAGTTTCGTCGCGGCCAACGGTCCAGCGGCGAATTTCCAATTGCAAAGCCTCGTGCGGGCCGCCGGGCGCGATTCGCTTGCTCCCGTCGACCGCAGCTCGATCGGCGACATTCTCGTCGGTGCGACGGTGCAGATCGCGAACACCTTCCCGGACTCGATGGTTCGCGGCGATCGACGACGCCACGTTCGCGTTGCAGGAAATGCGAGCTTCCGCATCGGAACGGGTGAGCCTGGCAGCCGAAATCGCTTGTTCGACTTCGGGACCGGTTACGGGCAGCCAGGCTTGATCCTCGGCCTCGCCGGCGACGCGCAGATCACTCCGCGCTTCTCCGCATCGGGTGTCGCGAACGTTACGCTCCAATTCGGGACGGTAAACGTCGCGCGCGTGCCCAATGCGGCGAACTCCGCGTATCCGCTGCAGGCTCCGATTCCGGGAACGTTGTCCGCGGGAAATGTCATCGAGATCAGCGCGATTCCCCGCTACCGACTGGCCGGTCATTTCATGATCAACGGACAGTATTCGCTGCTCCGAACCGGCGCGGAGAACTATACGCTGAGCAATGCGCCTTTGCCGGCCGGCGTCCTTCCGCCGACAGCCCCGTACGGCAACGCATCCGCGACGGCACAACAGATCGGAATAGGATTCTCTTATTCGACCGCGGGCGGTCCCGAGGCACGACCAGGCGCGATCCCGTATGAAGTCTCGTTCTCACATCTCGAGACGATTGCCGGCAGCGGTGGTCCACTCGCGAAGACGTTCCGCGACGCCGTCGAGCTCCGCGTTTACTTCGTTCGCTAACCTCGGCGGCTCGTCCGGCGAGCTCCCGGCTTGCCTGTCGGCGCCGGCTGAAAATTCGCCGTTTCCAGTAGTTCCGCCGCGTGGGCGCGACTGACGTCGCTCTCCGGATCGCCGCCGAGCATTCGAGCAATCTCCGCGATTCGCGCTTCGTCCGTGGAAATCGTGACGTCCGCCGTCGTGACACCGCCTCGCGCGCCTTTGCTGACGACGATGTGGTGATGTGCGCGCGCGGCGATCTGTGGAAGATGGGTGATCGCGAAGACCTGATGGTAGCTCGCCACACGACGCATCGTATCGCCGACCTGTAGCCCGACCTTTCCACCGATGCCGGCGTCGACTTCGTCGAACACCAGTGTCGGCACGTGGTCGAGTCGCGCGAGAATCGTCTTGAGCCCGAGCATGACGCGAGACAGTTCGCCGCCCGATGCAACGCGTGACAACGCACGCGGCTCGTGCCCGACATTCAGTGCGACGCAGAACTCCACGTCTTCCGCGCCCGTTGCCGTATTCTCGCCGAGCGGTTTGAGCGCGACAGCGAAGTGACCGTCCGCCATGCCGAGATCCGGTAGCGTCTCATCGACGGCGCGAGCGAGACGTTCGGCCGCCGCGGCTCGAAGCGACGTTAAACGCTTCGTCTTCTCGGCGAGATCCGCGCGCGCCTCTCGCTCGTGAGTCTCGAGCTGCTTGATATCCAGTCCGGCGGAATCGACGAGATCGAGCTCGGCCCGCGCGTCGGCGCCGGTCTGAATGACGTCGGCGAGTGTTCCGCCATACTTCTTCGTCAACCGGAACACGAGATCGCGACGGCGGCGAACCTTCTCGAGCCGCGACGGATCGAGATCGATCGCCGCTTCATATTCTTCGAGCTCTCGAGCCAGCGCCTCGATCGCGTAGTAGGCCGCGTCGTACGATTCTTGAAGGCGCGACAACGTCGGATCGATACGCTGAATGGTCGTCAGATGACGCGAGATCGCAGCGAGCTTCTGCAGCACTGTTTCTTCGTCGCCGTCCAACGCGCCGGCGATGCCGCTCGCGAGGCCGCGAAGCTCTTCAGCGTTCTCTAAACGGCGTGCTTCGTCCTCCAGGCGCGCGTCTTCGCCGTCGGTGAGCCTCGCTTCGGAAATCTCCTGTGCAACGTGCCGGAGATAGTCCGCACGACGCTCCGCATCAGTCCGACGCTTCGCGAGGTCTGCGATCTCACGAATGATCGACGCTAGGGCTTCGTGTGCCGCGCGAACATCCGCCGCCTGTTCTGTCGCGCCGGCGAACGCGTCGAGAATGCGGCGCTGCGCATCGGCGTCGAGGAGCGTTTGCGCCTCGTGCTGCCCGTGGAGATTCACGAGTAGTCGACCGACTTCGGCGAGCAAGCCGGCGGTCACGGTCGTTCCGTTGATCCACGCCCGTGCGCGACTCGTCGTGACTTCGCGTTTCAGAACGACCGTCGTTTCCTCGACGTCGATCCCGCGCTCGTCGAGTAGCGTCTTGATCTCCGGCCGGTCGCCGACGTCGAACACACCTTCGACCGACGCTTTGTCGGCGCCGGTCCGAATGACATCCGCGCTCGCACGTTCGCCAAGGAGAAGCCCGAGCGCGCCGACGATGATCGATTTGCCCGCGCCCGTTTCTCCCGACAGCACATTGAAGCCGCGCTCGAGCGGAAGCGTCAGCGATTCGATGATCGCAAAATTCTTGATGCGCAGCTCAGTGAGCATCTAGACTGCGTCGCGGTCGACGAGCCCGCCCCATCCGAGCTTCTGGCGGAGTGTCGTGAAGAAGTTCGTCCCCGGAAAGCGAATGATCAGGACATCGCCGCTCGCGCGTCGAACGCTGAGCGTCTCGCCCGGGAAGAAGCTCGTGCCGACCTGTCCGTCGATCGTCACCAAAAGTTCTTCCGGCGCATCTTCCGCACGCAGCGTGACATCGACCGAGGCTGGAAGAATCACCGGACGAATCGCCAGCGTATGCGCGGAGACTGGCGTCAGCACGATGGTTTCGAGCGTCGGGAAGACCACCGGTCCGCCCGCCGACAAGCTGTACGCCGTCGATCCCGTTGGCGTCGATAACACGACGCCGTCGGCCGCATAGGTCGCGATCGGCTCACCGTTCGCCGCGACGCGAAGTCCGACGACTCGCGCGAACCCGCCTTTGTGCAGCACGACGTCGTTGAGCGCGATCCACTTGCGTCGCTCGACCCCTCGTGTATCGATCACTCGGGCCTCGAGCGCCATACGCGCTTCGGCCGTGTAGTCCTGCCGCGCGAAACGCATCAACGCGTTCTGAAGCTGATCGGCGTTGCAGCACGTCAGGAAACCGAGATGTCCCAGATTGACGCCGAGAATTGGGACGGGATGTGGCGAGACGAGACGCGCTCCACGGAGCAGAGTTCCGTCGCCGCCGAGCGTCATCAGCGCATCGAGGTTCGAGGGATCGGTGAGCCGCTGGCCGACGCCGCTGATCTCATGCAACTCGCGTTCGTAGAACAGCTCGAGCCCAAGCGCGGGCGCGAGCTCCGTTATCGTCCGCAGGACGCCGGGGAGCTCATCGTAACCAGGATGTCCGACGATGCCGAGCCGTATCACCCCGCCATTGCCTCGCTCTCGAGCAGAGCACGCACACGGTTCGCGATGCCTGTCGAGTCGAGTCCGCACATGGCGAGTTGCCGTGCCCTCGGCGCCGCATGAATGATCCGATCCGGAACGCCGTGAATCGCGACGCGAATTGTCGAGTCGTAGCGCGCGATCACTGACGACATGAACGCGCCGAAGCCGTTGACGACGGTTCCCTCTTCGACGATCAGAATTTGCTTATGGTGCGCGAGGATCGCCGCCAGCGTGACTTCGTCATATGGCTTGAGATATCGGCAGTTGACGACGGTGACCTTGAGCCCCTCGGCGGCCATTGCTTCCGCGGCCGCGACCGACGGCAACACCATTGTGCCGACAGCGAGAATCGCGACGTCCTCGCCATGTCGAACGACTTCCCACGTGCCATACGGAACCGCCTCGATTTTCGCGATCGGTGGCGGCGCGTCAGGCGCGGTGTCGCGCGGATACCGAATTGAGAACGGTCCCGCACGATGCGCGACGCCGGATTTCACGAGCGCGAGCATCTCGGTGGAATCTTTGGGAGCCGTCACCGTCATTTCCGGCACCGCGAGCATGTACGCGATGTCGTAGAGACCCATGTGCGTCTCGCCATCTTCGCCGACCAGCCCCGCCCGATCCATACAGAACACGACGGGCAGCGACTGAATCGCGACGTCGTGGATGATGTTGTCATAGGCGCGCTGCAGGAACGTCGAGTAGATCGCGACGATCGGACGAACACCACGCGTCGCCAACCCCGCGGCAAACGTCACCGCATGTCCCTCGGCGATTCCGACGTCGAAGAAGCGCAGCGGATGCGCCTTCGCGAACACGTCCGTTCCCGTTCCGCTCGGCATAGCGGCCGTGATCGCGGCGAGATCGGGGACGTCGTTCGCGAGCTCCGTGATTCCGTTGCCGAAAATCTTCGTGTAGCCTGGCGCCGTCGACGGCTTGTTCTGCTTGCCCGTCGCCGGATCGTGTCCAGGAGGGAGGGCATGCCACTTCTCTCGGCTCGTTTCGCCGGCGGGAAATCCCTTGCCCTTCTGCGTGATCACGTGGACGAGACGCGGTCCCTTCATCGCGCGAACCGCCGCGAACGTTTCGACCAATCCGCCGATGTCGTGGCCGTCGATCGGCCCAAAGTAGCGGAAGCCGAGCTCCTCGAAGAGAACTCCGGGCGTGAGGAAAGTCTTAACGCTCTCCTCCCACTTCCGAACGAGAGTGCTCATCGAAGACAACGGCCCCGGCGCGTTGTCGACGAAATCGCCGATGGCCGACCGAACGCGATTGTACAGCGAATTGCGCTGGATCGAGTTCAGATACTTCGACATCGCGCCGACGTTTGGCGCGATCGACATCTCATTGTCGTTCAGGACGACGACGATGTCGCGCTCGGAATGGCCGGCGTTGTTCAGGCCTTCGTACGCAAGGCCGGAGGTGAGCGATCCGTCGCCGATGATCGCGACGACCTTGAAGCTCTCGTTCTTGATGTCGCGACCGGAAGCGATGCCGAGGGCCGCGGAGATCGACGTCGCCGCATGGCCGGCGCCGAATGCGTCATACTCGCTTTCGGTCCTCTTCAAGAATCCGGAGACGCCGTTCTCTTGCCGCAGCGTCTCCATCTCGTCGTTGCGGCCGGTCAGGAGTTTGTGCGGATAGCCCTGGTGTCCGACGTCCCACACGAGTTGGTCGCGGGGCGTGTCGAACGCGTGGTGGAGCGCGATCGTCAGCTCGACGACGCCAAGCCCGGCGCCGATATGCCCGCCGGTGCGCGAGCAGACGTCGATCAGGCGCTCACGGACGTCGGCGGCAAGTTGGTCGAGCTCGTCGCGCGACAGCGCGCGTACGTCGGCAGGCGACTTTACTCGATCGAGAATGCTCATGCTCATCAGTCTGGTCCAACTGGAAACTAGCGAATCTTTACGACTCTCGCTCGACGACAAACCTCGCCAGTGCATCGAGTTCCGTCGAGAGGAGACCGGCGGCCCTGAGCCCCGCGCACCCGTCGTCGACCAGGGTCTGCGCCCGCTCCCGCGCTCGCTCGACGCCCATCAGTGCCGGATAGGTGCTCTTGTTCAAATCGCGATCTCGACCTGCGGTTTTTCCGAGTCGGTCGGTCGTGGCTGTGACATCGAGCACATCGTCGGCAATCTGAAACGCGAGCCCGATCGCCATCCCGAAATCACGGAGTGCCGCGACCTGAGTTTCGCTCGCTGAGGCCGCAACGCCGCCAAGTTCTGTTGCAGCTGAAATGAGCGCGCCGGTCTTCGCGCGGTGGATTCGCTCCAGATCGTCGATAGACAGCGGCTTCCCTTCTCCGTCGAGATCCAGCAGCTGGCCGCCGATCATCCCGCCGGCACCCGAGGCTCGCATGAGCGTCGCGACGACGCGACCGCACGCTGCTCGACCAAGCCCAAGCGACCGCGCCGCGGAGAAACCCGCGCGCGCAGCGAGAGGCACCATCGCGACGCCGGCCGCGGTTGCGGCCTGGACGCTGTACACTCGGTGAACCGTCGGACGCCCGCGACGCATATCGTCGTCGTCCATGCACGGAAGGTCGTCGTGGACGAGCGAATACGCGTGAACCGTCTCGATCGCCGCGGCGAGCCCGCTCGCCTCTCGCGTCCCGCCGGCCGTACGGTACGCGGCGAGAAACAAGAGTCCGCGCATCCGTTTTCCGCCGCCGAGGAGGCTGTAGCGAATCGCGTCGGCAACCCGAGCGTCGACCGCCGGATCGAGCGCGTCAGCGAGCGCGGCTAACGCGCCATCGATCGACGTGCGATCAGCCGCCCATTCGGCCGACGGCGCGTCATTCACGCGCGTCGACCGTGCGGAACGTGCCGTCGACGCGCTCGACGAGTTTCTGCACGCGAACGTCCGCCTTCGCCAGCTCTTCCGACGCGGCGCGAAGGTTCTCGATGCCTTCTTCGAACAACGCCAAGGCTTTCGCGAGCTCGAGGTCGTCGCCTTCGAGCTCTGTGGCAATTGCCTCCAGGCGCGCGAGCCGCTCCTCGAACGTCATGCGGACTTCTCCACCCTCTCGACGCGCGCGGACACGACACCATCGCGAACGACGAGGTCGAATGGCATGTCGCTCGTGAATGCCGCCGTCGAGCTGAGGGTCGCCCCGCCTTCGCCTCGCGCGATCGCGTAGCCGCGGGAGAGTGTTGCGAGCGGACTGAGAGCATGCAGCCGCGCCGCGAGCTGGCTTACCGCTGCGCGACGGTGAACAACGTGCGACGACGCGTTTGAAGCGACCTCCCGTCCGAGACGCCTGACAACCTGCTCGCCCCCGACGATCAACGTCTGGGCCGCGCCAATCATGCGCGATGAGAGATCTCTCAACTCCGCCTGGAGCTCGGCGCGGGTTCTCGTCGCGGTTTCGGCCGCGGCGGACGGCGTCGGAGCGCGATGATCGGCGACCAGATCACAAATCGAGATGTCGATCTCGTGGCCGACCGCGGAAATAGTCGGAACCGAACAGGCCGCGACGGCGCGAGCAACGCGTTCGTCGTTGAACGCCGACAGATCTTCGTGCGCACCGCCGCCTCGTCCGACGATCACGAGATCGGCTTTTCCCCATCGATTCACCTGATCGAGCGCGTAGCAGATCTCCTGGCGCGCATTGTCGCCCTGGACAGCGGCGGGAACGGCAACGATGCGCACGCCCGCCGCACGCCGCTTCACGACGGCAATGATGTCGTGCAAGGCCGCGCCGTCGAGGCTCGTGACGACCGCGATGATTCGCGGATGCCGAGGGAGACGACGCTTTCGCGACGGGTCGAGGAGCCCCTCTGCCTCGAGCCGCGCTCGCGTGACCTCGAGCGCTTTCCGACGCAGCCCGTCGCCCTCCGCCTCGAGACGCGTGATCGCGAACTGCATCTCGCCGCGCGTCGGATAGACCGTGAGGCGTCCGTACGCCGCGATCTGCATTCCATCGTCCGGCGGCGCCGGGATGGAACGCTGATCTCGATTCCAGACGACGCACTTGATCTGTGATCCGCGGTCACGCATACAGAAATACCAGTGACCGTTGCGATGCGATTTGAAATCTGTGATCTCACCGCGCACCCAGATCGGAACGAACGCGCCTTCGAGCACGTCGCGCGCGGTTTGCGTCAGCGTGGAAACGGTGACGGCCGTTTGCGCCGTCTCGCCCGGATACGCGTCGCTATCAAAGTATTCTGATACAACAGGCGCAGGAGGCGGCGGTGGGGCTTCGATCTTCGCCATCGACGCCGCCGTACCGAACAAATCCAGCTCTGCGCGCGGCGTCTGCCGCGGCGGACGCCGTCCGCTCACTGCGTCTGCTGCGCCGCCGCGCGAACGGTATTCGACATGAGCATGGCAATCGTCATCTTCCCCACTCCTCCCGGTACGGGCGTGATGAGCGATGCCACCTGCCGTACCTCATCGAACGCTACGTCGCCGACGAGCCGAGTGCCACTCTTTTTCGTTGCGTCAGGGATCCGATTCATGCCGACGTCGATCACAACGGCGCCGGGCTTTACCATGTCTGCCGTGACCATCTGTGCCTTGCCGACCGCCGCGATGAGAATGTCCGCGCGGCGCGTGTGCGCGGCGAGATCCTTCGTGCGGCTGTGGCAGATCGTCACCGTCGAGTCGACACCCGATTGAACCATGAGCGATGCCATGGGCTTTCCGACGATGTTGCTGCGGCCGATTACGACACAGTGCGCGCCGGCCGTTTTCACGCCGCTCGCTTGGAGCATGTAGAGAACGCCGGCCGGTGTGCACGGCGCGAATCCATCTTTCTCTCCGATCGACAACTTGCCGACATTCACCGGATGGAAGCCGTCGACGTCCTTGTCAGGACGAATGCGGCGAAGCACTGCTTCCGAATCCATGTGCTTAGGCAGCGGCATCTGTACGAGAATGCCGTGCACCGCCGGATCGGCATTCAACGTGTCGACGATCTCTACCAACTCATCCTGCGAGATCGTCGCCGGTCTCCGAATGGTTTCGCCATTCATGCCGAGCTCGATACACGTTCTTTCTTTCGAGCCAACGTAGACTGCGCTCGCCGGATCGTCGCCGACGAGAACGACAGTGAGCCCCGGCGTGACGCCGCGCCCTTTCAGCTCGGCGACCTTCGTCGCAACCTCGGCCGTGACCTGCGCGGCGAGCTTCGTTCCATCGATGAGAGAATCCTGATCAGCGAGCAAAATCCACCGCCCGTGTTTCGCGAATCAACACGACTTTGATCTGACCGGGATACTGCAGCTCCGCCTCGATTCGGCGCGCGATCTCTTCCGACATTGTCGTCATGCGAACGTCGTCGACGTCGTCAGGAAGGACGATGACGCGAACTTCACGACCGGCTTGAATCGCGAATACCTTTTCGACGCCCTTGTAGCTCGACGCAATCTTCTCGAGCCCCTCGAGCCGCTTCACGTAGGTCTCGAATGCCTCGCGGCGCGCGCCTGGGCGTGAGCCAGAGATCGCGTCGGCGGCCTGCACGAGAACGGACACTTCCGACTCGTGCGGAACGTCGTCGTGGTGCGCGGCGATGCAGTTCACGACGAGCGGATTTTCGCCGTACTTCGTCGCAACTTCGACGCCGAGCTGCACGTGCGTGCCTTCGTGCTCGTGCGTGAGAACCTTGCCGACGTCGTGCAGCAACGCGCCGCGACGCGCCATGTTGACGTCGAGCCCGAGCTCCGCCGCCATGATACCGGCGAGCCACGCAACTTCCTTCGAGTGTTGCAGGATGTTCTGGCCATAGCTCGTGCGCCATCGCATGCGTCCAACGAGCTTCACGAGCTCAGTATGTAGGCCGTGTACACCAGCGTCGTACGCAGCCTGCTCACCCGTCTCGAGAATCTGCGTGTCGACCTCCTTCCGCGACTTCGTGACGACTTCCTCGATGCGCCCCGGATGAATGCGGCCGTCCGAGACGAGCTTCTCGAGCGCGAGCCGAGCGACTTCGCGCCGCACAGGATCGAAACACGAGACGACGACGGTGTCAGGGGTGTCGTCGATGATGACGTCGACCCCGGTCGCGAGCTCGAACGCGCGGATGTTGCGGCCTTCGCGCCCGATGATTCGCCCCTTCATTTCGTCATTCGGCAGCGATACGGCCGATACAGTCGACTCAGCCGTGTGGTCCGCTGCAATTCGCTGAATCGCAAGCGCGACAATCTTCTTTGCCTCGCGCTCCGCGTTTCGCTTCGCGCTCTCGCGGATCTCACGCACGCGGTTCGCAGCATCCGCCTGCGCCTCTTCCTCGATTCGGCGGATCAGCTCGGCTTTCGCGTCCTGTGCGGACAGGCCGGCCATCTGCTCCAGCCGTCGGCGCTCCTCGTTGATCAGTTTCTCGAGCTCAGCTTCGCGATCGGAAACATTCTTTTCTCGGCGGCCGAAGTCGCTCGCACGCTTCGCGAACTCTTTGTCTCGGTTTTCGAGTACATCGAATTTTCGATCGAGAACGTTCTCGCGCTCGGTGAGTCGGCGCTCCTCTCGCTCGACCTCTTCGCGACGCCCACGGACTTCGACCTCGAAGTTTTCGCGAAGCTTGATCAGTTCTTCTTTTCCTGAAACAACGGCAGACTTCCGAAGATTCTCGGACTCCTTCTCAGCATCCGAGAGAATCCGTTTCGCTGTTTCTTCCGCCGTCGCTTTCGCGGCTGCCTGGCGCTCGCGTTCCGCGCCCGTGCCTGCCTTTCGACCAAAAATGAAAAATGCCGCCGAGGCCACAACCAAAAGCACGCCTAGCACGGCAATGATTACGTTCGCGTTCATATGGAATCTATGCTCCACCACGGCGTCGCCGCCGCAGGACAGGGAGAAACCACTGCGCCCGGCGCGCTAACTACAAAGCGCGCATGAACCTACGGGTCAGCTCGTCTACTGCGGCTAAGCTACGTACGCTCTCTGTAAAAGGCAATAAAGTGCCCGCGGGCCGACCTCAACCTCCAGTCGCTTGCCGCTTCGACGGAGGGAGCAAAGGGCGGACGTATTCGCTCAAGTCCTTCACCGATTCTTCGGTGCTCTCGAGCAGCGCCTTCGCGTCGAACAACTCGGCCGTCAGCTGCAGCCCTGCCAGAACGACCGCGCGATTCGTTTCCACCACCGCGCCCGCGGACATCACCTTGCGGATCGCCTGGTCGAAATACTTCGCGACTTCCTTCGCATGCTCAGGCGGACGGTCGCTACGAATAGCGTACTCTTCGTTGAGAATCGTGACCTTCACGCTCTGCTTCTTCGTCGTCATCGTTCGGCTCCCTGCGTCTGCTGCCGGAGAAATCGGACGCGATCCAGCATTTGTTTGGCGCGCGTCCCTGCGGTCTCGAGCCGAGCGTGGAGCTGTTCGTTTTCTCGTTCGAGCTGGGTGACCCGAGTGGCAAGCTCGAAGCTTGCCGGACCACCTTCATGCGCCTCGAGCTCCTTGAGCCGAGCCTCGGCCGTCAACGCACGACGGCGGAAGCTCGCCAGCTCTTCGGCCAAATGGCGAACCAGAACATCGAGTTCGCGAACGGCGGCGCTTTCAATTTGATCTTTGTCGGACATTGAGCTCGTCGGCAAGGGCGCGAAGAATATCGGATCTTCGAGCTTCGATCTCGCGATCACGTAGAGTGCGCTCGCCATGGCGGAAGGTCAACCTCCACGCGAGGCTACGATGCCCAGGTTCCACTCCCTGGCCAACATAGCGATCGAATAGTGCCACGCTTTCGAGCAGCTTTCCAGACACGCGCCGCATGACGCCTTCAACCTGCTCGCCTCGCACGTTGTCGGGAACGAGCAGCGCGAGATCGAACTCGGACGCGGGCGTCGTCGGCATCGCGACGTATCTCGCAGGCTTCGGTGTCTCGCGCGCGAACGGCCGATGCGCGTTCGATCCGGGCGGAGCAACGGGCGACGAGTCGAACGCACCGAGCGATAGTTCGACGCCGAACGCCGCCGCCGCCCAAACGGGGGCATCGAGCGCAACTCGCCGGACAAGGCCAATGGGCTGCCCATCAACGACGAGGTCCCAGAGCAGATCCGCCGCGTCCGAAGCTCTCACTTCCACTTCGCCGTTCGGGTATGTGCCTTTCGCCATCGATTCCGCGAGCGCTTTGGCGTCCCACTCGTCGTAGAGCGCCCACGCGGTGAAATCGTCGGACTTCGGATCGGTGAAGTGGACCGGTGTGCGCCGACCCATGACGAGCGCCGCAACCCGGAGGTCCTCGTGCGGCAGTTCGCCCTCAGTCGGACGGAAGACGGATCCGATCTCGAAGATCCGAATGTCACCGGTCATTCGGGACAAGTTGTACTCGGCACGCCGCGCAAGCGTGTCGAGAATGTCCTGGCGGAGATAGGCCTCGTTTTCGGAAAGCGGGTTCGTAAGGCGAACGAATCCCTCCCCGCCCACGACGAACGGCATCGGACGCGCCTCGAGCAGACCCCGGCCAACGAGCATTTCGCGAACTCGCTTCGACGTCACCCATGTCGGGTCGTCGCCCATCGTGCCCGGCCGGAATGGACGGATCTCGATCGAGAAGTTGTCGTAGCCGTGAAGCCGCGCCACTTCTTCGATTAGATCGACTTCTGCCTTCACGTCGAGGCGCCATGACGGAACCGCTACAGACAAGTTCTCGCCGTTCGCCGACACACCGAATCCGACGCTTTGTAACAGCGACGTGATCTCCGCTGTCTCGAGCTTTTCGCCGAGCAACCTGGCGACGCGCGACGGACGAAGGACGATCGCTTCGCGCGATTCCTGTCGCTTCGCGAGATCCACCGGCGTTCCGTCGATCGCACCGCCACCCAGGAGAACGATGAGTTGCGCGACACGCTCGAGCGCCTTCGGACCGAGCTCGAGATCAACGCCACGCTCGAAGCGATGGCTCGCGTCAGTCGAGAGACCGAGTGCGCGACGAGCATCGCGAATCTTCGACGGATTGAAGTTCGCGACTTCGAGGAAAAGATCCTTCGTCGTCTCCGTGACTTCGCTGTCGCGACCACCCATGATCCCGGCAATCGCCTGCGGACGCTCGGCGTCCGCGATGACGATCATCGAATCATTTAGCCTTCTCTCAATGCCATCGAGCGTCGTGATCTTCTCGCCGCTCTTCGCGCGACGAACCACAATCGCGGAGCCGCCAAGCTTCTCGAGATCGAACGCGTGCGTCGGCTGCCCCATCTCGTGGAGCACGTAGTTGGTCACGTCGACGACGTTGTTGATCGACCGCGATCCAACGGACTCGAGGCGGCGCACCATCCATTCAGGACTTGGTCCAACGGTGACGCCGCGAATCACGACGCCCATGAAGCGGCGCACGAGGTCCGGCTCGGCGATCTTTACGCCGACTGTCGCGGCCTTGCCGGAATCAGCAGCGAACACCGCGCTCGGAATCGGGACCAACGTTCCCTCCACGGCTGGGAGCGACATTGGCTTTTTCGTCACTGCCGCGACTTCCCGCGCGAAGCCGAGATGCGACAGAAGGTCCGGACGATTCGCCCCGACGTCGACCACGATCTGCGTGTCGCCCAGCGGAACAGCTTTCAGCAACGGCGTTCCCGGAGGAACGTCGACGTCGAGCTCCAAAATGCCGTCGTGCTCTGTTCCGAGGTTGAGCTCATCCGCCGAGCAGAGCATTCCGTCGGAGATCGCGCCGCGAATTTTTCTCTTCTGAATCTTGAGTCCGCCCGGCAGCACTGTTCCCGTCATCGCGAACGGATACATCTTGCCCGCGGTGACGTTCGGTGCGCCGCACACGACATCGAGCAGTGTTCCCGTCCCAGCGTCGACCTTCGTGACATGCAGGTGATCCGAGTCCGGGTGCGGCGCCTCTTCGACGACGCGTGCGATGACGATCGACGCGAGGTCGTTCCGGAGCGCGACGAGTTCATCCACCGTCGCGACGTGCGCGGTCAACAGCGTACGCAGCTCGGCCGGCGACTGCTCGAACGGAACGAACGCTCGGAGCCATTCATAGGAGACGTTCATTCGGCGATCTGCTCCAGGAATCTCACGTCGGTGTCGTAGAGGATTCTTATATCAGGAATTCCATATCGGCTGACGGCCATTCGTGCCGGTCCCATGCCGAATGCCCAGCCGGTGTATTTCTCGCTGTCGAGTCCCGCGGCCTCGAGCACCGCGGGATGGACCATCCCCGATCCGAGGATCTCGATCCAGCCGGTGCCTTTGCATGTCGCGCAGCCGCTGCCGCCGCAGACGCCGCACTGCACGTCCATCTCGGCCGACGGCTCCGTGAACGGGAAGAACGACGGACGGAATCGCGTGCGCGACGCGCCAAAGAAGCGCGTCGCGAACTGATTGAGCGTCGCCTTGAGATCGACGAAGCTGATTCCTTCGTCGACCGCGAGCCCCTCGATCTGCGCGAACGCCGGCGCGTGCGACGCGTCAAAGAAGTCGCGGCGATAGACCGTTCCGGGGATCAAGACGCGAATCGGCGGCGCGTACGTCTGCATCGTGCGCGTCTGCACGGGCGACGTGTGCGTGCGGAGCAAGCCGCCGCCCTCGAGATAGAGCGTGTCGTGCGCGTCGAGCGCCGGGTGGTTCGGCGGAAAGTTCAGCGACCCGAAGTTGTACCATTCGGATTCGGCTTCCGGTCCTTGAGCGATGGTGAATCCGAGCTCGCGAAAGATCTGCTCGATCTCCTCGATCACGAGCGTCACCGGATGCTTGGCACCGCGCCAGACACGGCGCGCGGGAAGCGAGAGGTCATCCTTCTTCCCCGCCGAGGTCGAGCGGGAGAGCGCCGTGTGGCGATTGTCGAGCGCTTCTTGAAGGCGTGTGCGTGCTTCATTGAAGCGCTTGCCCGCGGCGGGCTTGTCTTCCTTCGACACGCCGCGCAACGCTTCCTGAAGGCCTTTCACGCGCCCTTGTCGATCGCCGAGGAAGGCGATGCGCGCTTCCTCGAGGGCGGCGGGGTCGGCGGCAGCGGCGATCGCCGCGAGCCCATCGCGCTCGATCGTATCGGCGTCGTTTAGATAACTCTGAAGATCCATTTCGGTGGAGACGGGAAGCCTGAAAACGGCAACGGCGGCAGTGCGAGAAATCTCGCGCTGCCGCCGTTGTATGTGTAGCGAAACCTTACGCTGCGTTCAACGCGGTGCGCGCCTGTTCGACGAGGCTCGTAAACGCGGCAGGATCGTGGACCGCGAGATCGGCGAGGATCTTTCGGTTCACTTCGATGCCGGCCAGCTTGAGGCCGTTCATGAACGTGTTGTAGTTCATGTCGTTCTGATGAGCACCGGCATTGATACGCGTGATCCACAGTTTGCGGAAATCACGCTTTTTGTTCTTGCGATCGCGATACGCGTACTTCCATCCGCGCTCGACGGTCTCCTTCGCGGGGCGCCACAACTTGCTGCGGGCACCAAAGGCGCCGCGCGCGGCCTTCATGATCTGCTTTTTGCGCTTCAGGCGCGGGACGTTCGATACGGCACGAGGCATCGGAGGTCTCCTTTAGGCGAGTAACAGACGCTTTACGCGCTTGGTATCGCCCGTCGTGGCGACGATCCCTGCTTGACGAAGGCGGCGCTTCCGCTTCGCGGTCTTCTTGGTGAGGATGTGGCTCTTGTACGCCTTGTAGCGGCGCACCTTGCCCGATCCCGTGACCTTGAAGCGCTTCGTCGCGCCTTTATGGGTTTTCACTTTTGGCATATCAGCATTCCCTCATTGAAGCAGAGCGATCCCTCGCATGCGCGAGGGATGACTGCCTGTTATTTCGGCGCGAGAATCATGGTGATCGACTTTCCTTCCAATCTTCCCGAGCTCTCGATTTTCCCTACATCCGTGAGAGCCGTCGCAACCCGATCGAGCACGGCTTGGCCGAGCTCGGGATGGGCCACTTGGCGCCCGCGAAACATCATCGTGACCTTCACCTTGTTCTTCTCTTCCAGGAACCGGCGCGCATGCCGCGTCTTCGTGTCGAAGTCGTGGTCGTCGATCCCAGGGCGGTACTTCACTTCCTTGAGCTCGATGACGTGCTGCTTCTTCTTGGCTTGTCTTGCCTGCTTCGCCATCTCGAATTTGTACTTCCCGTAGTCCATGATTCGAACGACGGGAGGGCGAGCAGTCGCCGCGACTTCAACAAGATCCAATCCCTGCTCTTCCGCCATTCGCAGCGCGGCATCGACCTCTTGGATGCCAAGTTGCGATCCGTCGGCGCCAATGACGCGGACGGGGCTAATGCGAATCTGGCGGTTGACCCGCACGCGCTTCGTAGTGTCCTGAATACCGAGAGCCCTCGAAGAGAGAAAACAAAAACGCGGCCCCTCTGTGAGAGTCCGCGCATACGGCCGTTCGTCCGCAAAGAGCGGATGAACGGCTTCGATGTTGGACTCCAGTAGCACGCCTCGCCAAACTCCGCGAGGGCCAAAGGGTGGGGCCGACACCGGCCCACTTTCCGAGTTGTCGGGCTAAACCTAGGCTGAATCGGCGTTTAGGTCAACCCTGCTCGGGCTTCGTTGTTGGGATGATCAAAATGGTCACCGTCGCCTTCCCCCTCTGGTCCGGCGAACCGGCAAACCCGGTTCCTTGAGCCGTCAGCTCCGTCCACGCACGGCGTCGTCGATGGCGCTCATGAGGACGCCCATCGCCTCGGCGTAGTCGATTAGAAGCTCGTCGTGCTGCGCCGCGCTCGCCTCGTCGACCAGTACGCGGAAGCATTCGAGAAACACCGTAGCCTCCGCGACCGTGCACCGAACTCGGACTGAGCCCGGGTCCACGCCCGGCGGCAGCTCGTTGCTCGACGTTTCCCAATGCAGCGGACCGGGATAGCTCAATCGAAACGCCGCAGCTTGCGCCGCCTGCTCGGTAACCCGCTCGAATGCGGCGCGCGGAATGTAGACCTCGACGCTTTGCGGCCGCGGCGAATGCATCGGGGAAAACGGACTGTTCATTTTCGGCGCCTCGTCGCGTCGATGGCTGCACGTCCCTGCTCCGTCGGCACCAGCGTCACGCGGCGCGGATCCAAGCGCGATCGCGTCTTCTCGACGTAACGCCGCTTCAGCAACCGCTGGACGACTCGATAGACCCATGACCGGCTCATGCCGGTATTCTCTTGCAATCCAACCGGCGACGTCGGCGAGTGATTGACCAGCGCGCGCAACACTGTCACCTCGGCGAGGCTCAGAGATTGGCGTGCAGGGTCTACGGCACGGTCGTCCGGGACTGAAACGGGCCGCGTCGGCTTTCGGGACGCATCGGTCATCGCGGGGGCAACCTAGGATGATCTCTTCCTTTGCAACAGACATAATGAACAAATCATTAATGGCCTGTCACACAGTTTGACGCCGCACTGAATTGTCCGCGCGCGAAGAGACCTTACGAGCCGTTCACTCCGGCATGCGGCGGGAAGCAGACAAACATCCAGGGCTCGTCGCTCACGCGCGTAAGCACGACCGTCGCCGCTCGCGTTCCAGAGAGCTTGAGCCGGCGCTGAATGTCCTCGACGTCGACCGCGGATCCTCTTTTTCGAATGTCGACGCTCGCAACGTCGAGCGTCCTCAGAATTTCCTTCAAGCGGCCGAGCCCCCACGGTTCCGACGCCGCGATCTCGAGCGTTCGACCGAATGGTGTCTCGAGCTTCCGATCGCTGGAGAGGAAGGCGACGTGCTCATCGACCTGCCAACAGTCTCCGAGCGTCATTCCCAGTTCCTTTACCAGGCCGGCCCTCGTCACGGCGCCATCCGGATCGATCAGGTATCCACCGGGAGTACGAAGGTCGAGAGACGCGCCCGCGATCTCCGTCAGCATTTGTCGCTCGGGCAGGATCGTCGCGCGACGCGAGCTTCGAGAAAGCGGCGGCGACCACAGGACGCACTCCTTGAGCTCCCGCCGCTCCGAGACGAATTCAAGCTCCCATCCGTGCGGAGCGAGATCTGTCGGCAATCCTGGCGCGGCTTTGATCCCGACAGCTACCCCTCGCTCGGCGAGCGAAAAACACCACGAGAGCGGCGGGTCGCTCGCTCCGGTGGAGAATCGTTTGTCGCCCGATCGGCGCGCCGGATCAACGAACACGGCGGCGATGTTCGCGAAGTTCACGTCGCGGACGTCGCCAAGTGACGGCGTCATCGACGAGCGAACGCCGTTGGCGTCGGCGTTCAACTCCGCCATTCGCAGATGCACCGGATCAATATCGACAGCGACGACGTCCCGCTGGGCAGCGAGCCCGATCAGGTCACCGCCGATCCCACAGCACAAATCGACAATTCGATCGAAGCTCGCGTACCGGGTC
>Ga0207661_10000920_pt1 | contig 19332 bp, 20 predicted proteins | sample KBSC713LmetaG_FD_184337 | JGI IMG/M metagenome (GOLD analysis project Ga0207661, IMG submission 184337) | Corn rhizosphere microbial communities from Kellogg Biological Station, Michigan, USA - KBS C7.1-3L metaG (SPAdes) (version 2) | ecosystem: Host-associated > Plants > Roots > Rhizosphere ...
GATGAACGCGCCGAGGCGGCCGCGCTCGCTCGGCGACAGCCGGTCGCCATAATAGGCGACAAAGAACAAGAGCCCGATATAGCTGAAGGCGGTTGCGATCACGCCCCAATCGTGGAGCATCGCGATATTTCTCCCTGTGCCGGCGCCCTTGGTTCCCTTCAGGGAAATGTAGCGCGTTGCGCCGGGGCAGGCGACAGCGAAATTCCCGGTAAATCCGGGATTTGGAGACTTCGTTAAGGCCGGCGCGAGGGTCCGCAGCCAGGTCCGGATGAGAGTAGCGATATCCGGGCTCAGGCAAGCGCCAGCCCCGCATGTCGCTTCCGCCTACGCTCTCTCCGAGCTACGGCGGACACGTCGCTCATGCGGGCTACGGCGATGCAGTCCGCCGCTACTCGGCCGCCAGCGAGTGCTTGCGCAAGGGCAGCTCCAGCCGCTCCCAGACCTGCAACAGCGCCTCGGCAAGCTGATCGATCAGGCCGTCGTCGTGATAGGGCGAGGGCGTGATGCGCAGCCGCTCGGTTCCCTTGGCGACCGTCGGATAGTTGATCGGCTGGATGTAGATGCCGTGCTCCTCCAGCAGGAGATCGGAGGCGTGCTTGCAGCGTTCGGGATCGCCGACGAACAGCGGCACGATGTGGGTCTCGCTCGACATGACCGGCAGGCCGGCGGCGGACAGGATCGCCTTGACGCGGGCGGCGCGATCCTGGTGGCGCTCGCGCTCCCAGCTCGAGGCCTTGAGGTGACGCACCGCCGCGGTCACGGCCGAGCAGATCGGCGGCGGCAGCGCGGTGGTGAAGATGAAGCCCGGCGCGTAGGAGCGGACGGCGTCGATGATCTCGGCCCTGGCTGCGATATAGCCGCCGAGACAGCCGAACGCCTTGGCCAGCGTGCCCTCGATCACGTCGATGCGGTGCATGACGCCGTCGCGCTCGGCAATGCCGCCGCCGCGCGGACCGTACATGCCGACCGCATGGACCTCGTCGACATAGGTCATGGCGCCATGTTTCTCGGCGAGATCGCAGATCCTGGCGAGCGGCGCGATGTCGCCGTCCATCGAATAAAGGCTCTCGCAGACGATCAGCTTCGGCCGGCTGGGACCGGCGGCGATCAACAGCTCTTCGAGATGGGCGACGTCGCTGTGGCGAAAGATTTGCCGCTCGCAGCCGGCCTGGCGCACGCCCTCGATCATCGAATTGTGGTTGAGAGCGTCGGAGAGGATGAGGCAGTTCGGGATCAGCTTGGCGATGGTCGAAATGCCCGTCTCGTTCGAGACATATCCCGAGGTGAACAGCAGCGAAGCTTCCTTGCCGTGCAGATCGGCGAGTTCCGCCTCAAGCTGCACCAGAGGATGATTGGTGCCGGCGATGTTGCGCGTGCCGCCGGCGCCGGTGCCGACCCGCGTCGCGGTCTCGACCATGGCGCCGATCACCTTCGGATGCTGGCCCATGCCGAGATAATCGTTGGAGCACCAGATCACGACATTGCGCGGGCCCTTCGGCGAATGCCACACTGCATGTGGGAACCGGCCGGCGATCCGCTCGAGGTCGGCAAAGACGCGGTAGCGCCGCTCGTCAACGAGTTTACCGAGGGCGGCACTAAAAAACTGGCTGTAATCCATCGCAAAGACCTGGGATCGCGGGAGGGCTTGGAGCCTTTTTAGAGCGTTTCCAGCTTTGCTGTCGAGGATGAATCTGCATTGCCTGGCGCAGGGCCGGGCAAACCTGAAAAGCGGTCAAAAATTGATGCAGATCAATGTCATGGCGGAACACGACGGAACGCGCTATCACGTGGTCCTGAAGCGGAGCACGCCGTCACTCTCCTGCGCGGTCAGACGGCCCTCAACCAGCATGTAATTGACGTGGGCGATCAGCTCGCCCGCGGCAAAGCCCATCTGGTGCGGGTCGAGCGCATGCTTGTGGAACACGACCGGCACGAGTTCCTTGGACGTCTGCGGAACGTCGCGGCAGGCATCGGCGATCAACCGGCAGCGCTCCTCGTGATGGTCGGCGAGCTGCTTGATGCGTGTCTTCAGGCCATAAAACGGCACGCCGTGGCCGGGCAGCACCAGCACATCATACGGCAGCGTGGTGGTAAGGCTCGCCAGCGACGCCAGATATTCGCCCAGCGAGTTCTGATGGGGCTCGACCGCCCAGACGCTGACATTGGGCGAAATCTTGCTCAGCACCTGATCGGCCGAAAGGAACAGCTTGTCGGCGGCGCAATAGAGCATCACCTGGTCGAGCGCATGGCCGCCGCCGGTGATCACCTTGAATCGCCGCGTGCCGATCACGACCTCGTCGCCATGGGTGAGGCGACGGTAAGCCGGCGGCAGCACCGAGACCCGCTTCAGATAATCCTGGCCGCGGCCCAGCAGCTTTTCGGTCAAATCCTCGTCCATGCCGTGGCGGCGGAAGAACAGACGCTGCGCGTTGCGGCGTTCCTCGGTACCGCGGTTCTGGTGATAGACCGACTGCAGATATTCCACCTGTGACATATGCAGCGGGCAGTTGAAGCGCTCGGTTATCCAGCCGGCGAGACCGACATGGTCCGGATGCGAATGGGTAACGATGAGGCGGCTGATCCTGACGCCCTTGAGCGGGCCTTCCAGCAGCGCGGTCCAGGCCGCGATTGACTCTTCATTGCCGAAGCCGGCGTCGACCACGGTCCAGCTGTCGCCATCGGCGAGCAGATAGATGTTCACATGGTTGAGGCGGAACGGCAGTTTCAGCCGCACCCACAACACGCCCGATGTCACTTCGACGACGTGGTCGATCCCCGGGTGATTCTCCCAGGGGTAGCGCAGGGCGTCGGCGGAGGATTGAAGCGAGTCTGGTCTCGGGTGCATGGTACCGGCTTAGCCGTAGCAGCGGCGCGGCGCCAGCCCGAAAAATATCATGACGGCATGTGATGGCGGGGCGATGCGACCCATCGAACCCGGAATCTCGAGATTCCGGGTCTGGTGCTAACGCACCATCCCGGAATGACGTGTTTGGTTACGCCGCGCGGATATTGCCCAGGAAAGCGTCGATTTCGCCGCGCAGGCCTTCGGCTTCGCGGCGGAGGGCGGCGGAGGCGTTGAGCACTTCGGCGGCGGCGGCGCCCGCTTCGGCAGAGGCTGCCGAGACACCCGCGATGTTGCCGGAGACCTCGGTGGTGCCGCCCGCGGCATGCTGGATGTTGCGGGCGATCTCGCGCGTCGCCGCGCCCTGCTCCTCGACGGCGGCTGCGATCGCCGTGGTGACGTCGTTGATCTCGCCGATGGTCTGGCCGATGTTCCTGATCGCGCTGACCGTCGATGTCGTCACCGACTGCATGCTGGCGATCTGCGAGCGGATTTCGTCGGTCGCCTTCGCGGTCTGACTCGCGAGGCTCTTGACTTCGGAAGCTACCACCGCGAAACCGCGGCCGGCCTCGCCGGCGCGCGCCGCCTCGATGGTGGCGTTGAGCGCGAGCAGATTGGTCTGGGAAGCGATCACCTGGATCAGGTCGACGACGACGGAGATGCGGCTCGCATTGTCGGCAAGCCCTTGCACCGTGGTGTCGGTGGCGCTGGCCTCCTCCACCGCCTTCTTCGCGATCTCGGCCGAGGTCACGACCTGGCGGCCGATCTCGGCGATCGACGATGACAGCTCCTCGGTGCCGGCGGACACGGTCTGCACATTGACCGAGGTCTCTTCCGCGGCGGCCGCGACCGCGCTCACCAGCGTGTTGGACTGATCCGCGGTCGACGACATGCTCTGCGCGGTCGTCTGCATCGAGTTGGCGGATTGCTGCAGATTGTCGAGCGCGGCGCGGACCATCGCCTCGAACTCGGCGATCCGGGCCTCCATGCGCGAGGTGCGCTCGGCCTTGGCGATACGATCCTTGTCCTGGTCGGCGGAGAGCGCGCGGGCCTTGATCATGCTGTCGCGGAACACCTGCAGCGTGTCCGACATCGCCGCGATCTCGTCGTTCTGGCTGGAGCGGTAGATCTCGGTGTCGAGATCGCCGTTGGACAACAGTTGCATCGATTGTTGCAGGCTGCGAATGCGGCGCAGGATGTTGGCGCCGACATAACGCCAGACGAACAGCGCCGATCCGAGCAGGGTAGCGACGCCGAGCGCCAGCATGACCATGGTCGCGTAGGAGATTTCCTGCCGCGTCTGGAAGGTCGTGACGTTGGTCTCCTTCTGCACGCCCTCGACCAGCTGTTGCACGCTCATGTCGAGGCCGACGTTGAGCTTGCGGGTTTCGTCCAGCACGGTCTGGCCGTAATCGGCGGCGTCAAGCTCCTTCTGGCGCACGCGGAACACGCCGGTCTTGCCGGTGCCGAGCGCGAGCAGCTTTTCGGCGACATCGCGCAGCGCCTTGGTGCCCGTGTTGTCCGGCAGCAGATCGAGGTTGGAGCGCAGGCGCCCCTGCGATTGCTTGAATTCTCTCTCGATGTCGTCGAGCTTGTCGATCGAGTTAGCCGACAACGCCGCGCTCATGTCGGCAGCGACGAGGTTGCCGCTGGCCACGACATTGCCGAGCTGGCCGAGGGTCTGAGCGGCGTCGTTGGCGTCGGCGGCGGAGAGGTTGGCCGAGCCGAGAATGGCGTTGACCTGGGTCTGGGCGTCGAGCATCGCCGGGCTCGCCGCGGCGGTGAACGCAGCCTGCGCGGCGCGCAGCGCATCATATTGCTTGTCATGCAGCGCCGCGACGTCGAGCCGCTCGCGCGCGGCCGAGGTAAGGCTCTGGGCCGCATCGTTGATGTTCTTCATGGTTTCGTTCAGCGAGCTGACCACGGTCTTGTCGGCGCCGAGCTCGATGATCTCGCCGAGCTTCTGCGTCGTCTCCTGCTGCAATTCCTTCAGCTTCTTGGTGCGCTCGCTCAGCGCATCGTCGGTGTGGGCGGCGAGCAGCGCCGGGCCCTGGGCTGCAAGGCTCGCGGCCTGCGCCGACAATTGCAGGCTGGCGGCGAGCCTCGGAATGTCGCGTCCCGACAGATCGAGCATGGTCCCGCCGAGGTGCCGCAGCACGAGGCCCGCACCGGCCGAGATGATGATCGCCATGCCGGCGATGACGGCGAACGCGGCAAACAGGCTGCCTCTGACGCCCCACCGCGGCCGCAAGAAGCCGAATACTCTGCCAAGACCCAACCGGAACGCCATGCGCCTGCCCCCGCCGCTGCTGCCACTTAAGGAAGAGAATACGGCCGGCAGTATCGCGGTACGGGGTTAACAATTTCGGGAAATTTGTGTTCGTCGGGGTAATCTTCAGGCAACAAAAAGCAAAAAGGCCGGCGGTTCGCCGGCCTTTCGTTAATGGCTGGTTATTTGCGCTTCGTCTTTAGTAACGCGCAACCACCGGGCCGCTCCAGTTGAAGCGATAGTTCACGCCGGCCTTGATGACGTGGTCATCCGTGGTGAAGCTCCCGGTCGGAACCAGTGCGGCCGGCGCGGTGAAGTTGGCGTTGCCGAAATTGTAGTACTGGTACTCGGCCTTGGCCGACCAGTTCTGGGCGAACATGTACTCGATGCCGGCGCCGATGGTATAGCCGTTGCGATGGTCGCCTGACGTCGCGAATGCGACCGGCACGCCGGCGAGCGTGACGGTCTCATTGTTGTCGGAAAAGGCGTAGCCGCCTTTCACATAGAGCAGGCCGGGACCCCAGGTGTAGCCGACGCGGCCGGTGATCGAGCCGAGCCCGTTCTGGTTGTTGGTATAGGCAAAGCCGCCCGGGAAGACCGCGCCGACGTTACCGGACAGCCAGCTGTACTGGCCCTCGACACCGACGACCACATTCGGGTTGAATTGCCAGTCGCCGCCGACCTGCAAGCCGCCGAGGACGCGGCCGTTGCCGTTATTGCCGGTGCCAAGGCCGTTGAAGTTATTGTCGCTGGAGAACGCGCCACCGACATGGCCGCCGATATAGAAGCCGGTCCAGTTGTAGATCGGCGCCGCATAGGCGGGCGCTCTATAGGGCGCGCGGTAGCCGAGATCGGCAGCGTGGGAAGGCAGCGCCGCGCCGAGGGCTGCGATCGCGACCGTCATGAACAGAAACTTCTTCATCGTTTTACTCCAGGTACCAAAGCGGCGCCGTGGGCCAAGGCGCCATGCGAGGAGATAGAGCGCTTTTGAATAAAACTCTGTCACTGGCGGAACACAGCGATTTTCAATCCAGCCTGTTGGAGGTTAAACGTTTTCTTGTGCCTAACGCGGAGTTAAGGGAAGCTGAAGAAAGCCTTGAGAACCGGCGCACGCCGTCTCTTGTCGGGACAGCAAAGTTAAAATGTGGTGAGCGCGTTTTGTGCGCCTTCACGCGCTCGCCAGACGCCGGCGCACTTCGTCGCGCATCTTCTCTCTGAATTCGGCGCGGCGCGCGGGACGCTCCTGCTCGCGGATGTCGTGGCGGTCGAAGACGTCAAAATTTTCCAGGATCGGATGCCGGTCGCTCGCCATCGCGAGAATGCGCAAGAGCTCTGCGGCGGGTCCGGTCGGGCCGGTCACTTCCCAGCGGCGGATCGTGTCGGCGCTGCCGGCGGGCAGGCCGCATAGCCTCGCCATGTCGGCGACGCTCAGCGGCCGGCCGATGGCCGAACCGAGATCGTCGCGGAGCCTCTTCAACTCTGCACCCGTCATCTGAGATCGTCTCTCGAATCGGCGGCAGACGCGCTGCCGCCGTTCGGGTTTCATTGACGAGGGATGCGGCCAGAAAATGGTGATCGATGCTATGGTCAAAAGGGGAGCGCCGCGATCAGGGCTCATCGGCCCGTGAATCCTGCGATCCGGGAGGAACGACCGCCGAAGCTGGCGGCTGGTCAGTTGGAAGTGACGGGATTATTTATACGGAGGAATCCTCCGTATATCGAGCCGGCTGTTCAACAGCTGGTGACGAGACGTTTGGGATGGAAAATCGTTCCGCAAAGAGCTCCCGCAAGCCGCGCGCGGACGCGCAGCGCAACCGCGAGCGCGTGCTGGAGGCGGCCAAGGCGGTGTTCGGCGCCGGCGGTCCAGAAGCGAGCCTGGAAGCGGTGGCGCGCAAGGCGGGCGTCGGCATCGGTACGCTGTATCGTCATTTTCCGACGCGCGAAGCCTTGTATGCGGCGGTCTATCGCCGCGAGGTGGAGCAGCTCGGCGAGCTGGCGGAGGAGCTGAGCGGTGAGGCTGCGCCGGCCGAGGCGCTCCGCCGATGGCTACGCGCCAATATCGAGTTCGTCGCCACCAAGAAGGGTATGGCGGCGGCGCTCGCCCTTGCAAGCACGGCTTCCCCTTTGGAGCTGACCGCTTTCTCCCATGAGCGGCTGACCCGGGCGATCGGCATTCTGCTCGACCGCGCAACCGCCGCCGGCGAGATCCGCGGCGATGTCAGCACGGAGGATTTGCTGCGCACGCTGGCTGGCATGTGCCTGCTGCACGATCAGCCCGGCTGGCAGACGGGCGTGATCCGGATGCTGGACGTGCTGGTCGATGGATTGCGCGTGAAACCGGGCAAACCTGCAACACGCCCGCCAAAGTCGCGTTAGAACGCAGCGCATCCCAAAATCACATTGGAGTTTCGCCATGAAGCCTCATGTCGCCTGTATCGTGTCCGCCAGCATCGACGGCCGCACCTGGTTGAGCCGCTGGAGCCCCGATCCCAAGCCCTTGCGTGGCCTGTTCGAGCGCGTGCATGACGAGCTTGGCGCGGATGCCTGGTTGATCGGGCGCGCGACCGGCCAGGAATATTCCAAGCGCGAATCCTATCCCGCGCAGACCAGCGAAACCTTTCCGCGGGAGAACTGGTTCGCGCGGCCCGGTGCGAAGGCGTGGGGCGTCGTGCTCGACGCGCACGGCAAGATGGCCTTCGGCCGCTCCGATATCGGCGGCGACCCGATCGTCGCGGTCCTCACCAGGGCCGTTTCCGACGCGCATCTGGCAGGCCTGCGCAGCGAGGGCGTGTCCTATGTTTTCGCAGGCGAGACCGAGCTCGATCTTGCCCTGGTGCTGGAGATCCTCAACCGCGATCTCGGCGTGAAGCGTCTGCTGGTCGAAGGCGGCGGGACGACGAACGGCGGTTTCCTTCGCGCCGGCCTGATCGACGAGATCCATTTGATCTTGAATCCAGCCGTCGACGGGACTCAGGGCGCGCCAAGCGCGTTCGATTCGCGCGAAGAAGGAGCGCAGAAGGCGCCGCTTCAGAAGATGACGTTGGAAAGTAGCAAGCCCCTCGAAGGCGGTGCGTTGTGGCTGCGATACAGCGTGGAGAACCAATAGGCCTGTTGGCCAAAGCGTCTCATGCGACCTGCGCCATCGCCCGCGAGTAGCGAGGGCAAATCTCCTCGGCGAAGCGGGTCATCATGCGACGTCGCAGCTCCACGGGTGTGCCGGGCGTCGCGCTGGAAACCATGAAGTAATTGCAGCCAAGGGCGATCAGCGAGTCGATCCGACGGCAAATCGTGTCGACGCTGCCGACCAGATTGGAGTCCAGGAAAGGATCGAGGTTCTCGGGATTCGTCAACTTGCGCAGGTTGGCGAACATCCGGTTGAAGTCGGCATATTCCGGAATGTCGGTCCAGGGCTTGGAGTCGGCTTCGTAATGATCCGCTTGCAGGGCGAAATATGGCGGGTAGTACCGTCGCCCCAGCTCTCGCGCTTCCTCATCGGTGTCGGCGATGAACATCTTGACGGAAATGGGAAGGATGGCGCCTTCTGCCTTCCTGCCGGCACGCGCGCGCCATCGCTCCAGAATCTTCGCAAGCAACCCGTCTGGAAAGGTCGAAAGGCATATCGGAGCGATGCCGAGATCGCCCATGACTTCCGCGCTCGCCGGACTTCCGATCGCGCCGTAGAACTTCACTGGCTTCTGAATTGGCTCCGGACGGAGCCGGATGGGGCGGTCGATATTCCAGAACCTGCCGCGATGCGTGAACTCCTTCCCGGTCAGTCCTTGCTCCACAATCCGGAATACTTCCGAAAACCGCGCCCGGCCCTCGTTCATGTCGACGCAATAGGCATCGTATTCCATCTTGGCCGTGCCGCGTCCGATGCCGAGATGCAGCGTTCCGCGGGTCAGGCTGTTGAGCATGGAAATCTCTTCCGCCAGCCGCAGCGGGTGGTACCAGGGCAGGACGAGGACCGAGGTGCCGAGCGAGAGATCGGGAAATTTGGCCGCAATGTGCGCCATCAGGAGAAGCGGGCTGGGAGTAGGGTAATAGTCGCTGAAATGATGCTCCAGGAGCCAGGCGGCGTCGTATCCGAGGCGAGCGCCCAGCGTGCAGTCTTCCAGCAGGTCCTGATAGAGCTTCTGGTCGGAGTGGCCGCCATCGTCAGCGGCCGCGGCCTGAAATCCGAACCGGATATCGGTCATCTCTGAACTCCCGGCGTTGCTCTGATGGGCAATCTACAGGCGAGACAAAGACAGGCAAGCGGTGCTCGAGCATGTCTGGTGCTGCCGGGGAGGATTGAACTGTCGACCTCTCCCTTACCAAGGGCGCAGTCCATGGCACTTAACGTGTTGTCAGTACGTCATTTCTCGGTCTTCGCTTTCATCGGTCCCCGGATTTTCCCCAAGTACAGTAAGGTCAGTCTCCCCTTTCGGACCAACGCTGTCCGGGCAAAGGCTCATCGGGAGACGTGCTCTTTGCTTCTTCCGGCAGAACCTCCAAGGGCTTGTCTGTGAAAAAGGATTTATACAAACCTCGATTTGGAATCCCCGCGATTCCGTTTTGCATGGCTTGCGTGGAGCGCAAGACGCCTACAACTTCCGCTATCGTGATTCCCTAAGCCGAAGCGAATAATGCAAAAGCGGAAATTCTTCGAGCGCCTTAGCGCCGCCCACGTGATGCCCTCTGGAGCCGCCAAGAATGAATGGCTGCTCGGGGCAGAACGAGATGGCGTGCACCTTCTGACCCAAGAGGAGCATGAATACGTCATCCTCTTTGCGAGCTTTCAAAGCTTGCTGGTTATATCGATTTTTGCGCGCGCATCAAACCTTGTCGCTCCTGACAAGGACGCGCTGTACGACACTAGCTTTTACGTCGACAAAGCGTGGTGCATTCAGAAAGCTTGGGGCGGCGGAGAGGGGCATCGTATGTACCTTGAGCCACCGTTTGACTTGCCTGAGGGACATCCGCTTCTTGGCGCAGAGCCGATAGTATTTCGGCGATCTTTCGACGGGATGTCGAACTACGATCCGCCTATTGAGGTAAGCCAGAAGCTGGTTCATTCACTTGGCCTGCATTTCATTGCCGAGCGAAGTGCATACTGTCGCCTAAATTCGGAGGGCGACTTAGAGGAAGTCATCAAGGTGTTTCGTGAAGCGGGCACTGGTGAGTTCGACAGCAGCCGGACACTCGTGTTGATCGAAGCCAAATCACTCGCCGAGTTTATGGCTGTAGGTGGGTACGCTCTTTATCGAAAATTTGATGTGACCCGGACCGACCCAAGATCGTTCGCTCAATGGGACCAATCCGAACGCCATTTCGATGCCCCTGACCTCTTCTACAACTCGGGACGATCGGGTGGAAATGCAAGCTACATTCATGGAGGTCAAATCCTTCGACCGAACGTCACGGTTGAGGAACTGGTCGAGGAATGGAAGCGCGAGGATGATCCGAGTGCACGTCAGTATGAAACCTTCAAAATCCATGACTGGAAAAACGACCGGCTTGTTGAATGGTCTTGTGCGCCTTCTGAGTTAAGCAACTATTTCACAACGTCTGACAAACCGTTCGAGATATCGCCTGCCTTCTTCAATCCATCCGTTCTGACTAAGTACAAAGCAGACCCGGACAAGTACGATCTGGCAGATCGCACTGTTACCTGCCGCAATGCTTGGCATTTGAAGACCTTTGACATCAACGAAGCTGGTCAGGTTCACACGTACATCGGCTATCTTCAGAACCTGCCGTTCAAGGAGCAGCAGCACTGGAAGCTCCACAATGAGTGGCCGAAGGCACCTATCTCGAAGCGGGCTTTCGACACTGATTTCAAAGGGGAGTACACGTCCGAGGCCGATCCCCTGCAATCGCTGCGCTACTTGATTTCGGAAATAGATCGTGATCCACCGCTCTGGTGGCGCGCGCGTGGGGCGCAGGTGCGCGATAGGGTACATTATCCTGTCACCACATCCTCCAAGGAATGGGCCGATGAGCTACTTGCTCTGGACCAAATGATCGTGGAAGGCTTTGTGGCAACTGAAATAAGGAAGATTGCTGTTGCTGCGCACGTGAAGCTTGAGAGTTCCTGGCAGAGCCTCAAACTTATTCAGGAGATACTTCGAGCCAAAGATAGCCTAACTGCGGATCAGATCGTAGCACCGCTCAGAGAGCTTCATCACCTTAGAAGTAAGGTTCCGGGTCATCACACGCAAGAGAGGTCGAAACTGGAAGCGCAAGCTTTGCGGGAGCACGGTTCATTGGCCGCTCACTTCCGCACCCTCTCCGCACGATGCTATGAAGCCCTTGAGCAAATCATAGAAACCTTAAAGGGAGAGCGTTAGTGGGAAGACCTTCGGCCTTGAGCGAGCGGATGCGCGAATTACAAGAGGCAATGGAGCGATACAGCACGGCGACCATCGAGAATTACAGGACTATCCATGCCTTCGGCGATGCGGTGGTCGGGCGGTTGCCGGGATATCTCGGAGAGGGTTCGCGAGTTTTAGGAGTACCGCCCGCTGGCGAATACAGAGTAAACGGTGGCGATTATCGGGACGCCAAATTTAGCACCTACCACACTGAAGTGCTCAAACTTGCTCCTATACAAATGGGAGTAGCGGTAGGTATTCCGCACGCCAAGGACGATGGATGGTTTTGGCCGCGCGTCATTGTTGAATTTGAAATGATAGGGAACGCAATCAGGGTAACGGTCGGAGATGGTCCCGTGGCGGTTCGAGGTGCACCAATCCCTCACACCTCGCAAGACGTAGAGCATGTCTGTGAAGCCATCCACGAATACACTAGGTCAGTGCTTGAGAACCCTGTGAAGGCCACCACGGCTATCGAGCGAGGCAAGCTAGGCTTCATCTAGCCGGTAGAATCAAACACACCGACCGGCGCGGGGGGAAATCCCGCGCTTTATCTATCTCTAATACCCTCACGAAAAATTTAATCGGTTTCAGAAACGGCAACTGCTCAAGACAGTCCCCAACATTTCCCCCACTTTTGGTGCCGAGAAATGCCGATCTATGCCGAGTTGGCGGAAGGGATTGACGAGAAGTAGGACGAAAAACCCTTGCTTCATGGGCGCTTATGGTGCTGCCGGGGAGGATTGAACTCACGACCTCTCCCTTACCAAGGGAGTGCTCTACCACTGAGCTACGGCAGCGTGCCCGGGACATTATCAGAGAATCGGCCGAAAACGGCAGCCGCGGGCGGCCGGTTCTTGCCACAAGGCCCCCGTGCGCGCAAGCACGAGAAGGGCCGGGGACCTCGCGAAAATCGACCGGAAAATCAAGGGGCGCCCGCTCGCCGGCGGCTTCCGGTGCAGCATCGTGGCGGAATCCGGTTCCAAATCCTGCGACAATTTCCTGATCGCGCGGGCGTGAGGTCGAGCGTCATCGCGCCAAAAGCGCTATGTTTGACCCGAGGTGGATCAACCATGACGAACGAGACGGGCGAGAGCGAGCGGCAAAAGCTGCGTGAGAAGGATTCGCGACAGGATCGCCTCAAATCGGCGCTGCGCGAAAATCTCAAGCGGCGGAAGACGCAGGCCCGCGAGCGCGGCAAAGTCGGCGGCGCAGCCTCGACTGATGGCGAAGCCTCCCCAGATGGGGAGGTTGGCAAGCGCGGTGACTAGCTCTATCGCCGCGTCTGGCTTCGCGCGTTTCAGGGGAATGACATGGCGGCGGAAATTGCGAGCGGCGGTAGCGGCGGAAGTGTAGCAGCGGCACGCGTATTTCCCCGGCTGGAGCAGACCTTCCCAAACCTCACAGAGGCGGAAATCGCGCGCATGCGCCGCTTCGCCGAGCTGCGGCACTACAAGGACGGCGAAAAGCTGTTCGAGACCGGCAAGGCAGGACCCGGCATGTTTGTCGTTCTCTCCGGTCATGTCGCGATCACCCAGCGTGACGGTTTTGGCCATGTCACGCCCATCATCGATCAGGGACCGGGGCAATTCCTGGCTGAAGTCGGCCAGCTCTCCGGCCGCGTCGCGCTGGTCGACGGACACGCCGAAGGCGATGTCGAGACGCTGCTGATCCCGCCCGACAAGCTGCGCGCGCTGCTGGTCGCCGAAGCCGATCTCGGCGAGCGCATCATGCGCGCCTTGATCCTGCGCCGCGTCAGCCTGATCCAGGGCGGCGTCGGCGGCCCGGTGCTGATCGGCCCATCCAACTCACCCAGCGTCGCCCGCCTGCAAAACTTCCTCACCCGCAACTCCTTTCCGCACCATCTGCTCGATCCCGAGCGCGACCGCGATGCGGCCGAGATCATTGCGCGCTATTCGCCCTCGCCGTCGGATTGGCCGCTGGTCGTGACCATCGATGGCACCGTGCTGCGCAACCCGTCCGAAAACGAGGCGGCGCGAGCGCTCGGCATGATCATCGGTCCGCGCGGCGACAAGCTCTATGACGCGGCGATCGTCGGCTGCGGGCCGGCGGGGCTTGCGACCGCGGTCTATGCGGCTTCCGAAGGGTTGTCGGTCGTGGTGCTGGATTCGCGCGCCTATGGCGGCCAGGCCGGCGCCAGCGCGCGCATCGAAAATTATCTCGGCTTTCCGCGGCATTTCCGGGCAGGCACTGGCCGGCCGGGCATTCAGCCAGGCGCAGAAATTCGGCGCCGACATCATGATCCCTGTCGGTGCGAGATCGCTCAATTGCGAACGGCGCGACGGCGCCTTTGCGCTGGCGCTGGAAAGCGGCGAGGAATTGCGGGCGCGCGCGATCGTGGTCGCCAGTGGCGCGCGCTATCGACGGCCTGAGATCGACAGCCTCGACAAGTTCGAGGGCCGCGGCGTCTGGTACTGGGCTTCGCCGGTCGAAGCACGGCTCTGCGCCGACCAGGAGGTCATGCTGGTCGGCGGCGGCAATTCGGCCGGGCAAGCCGCCGTGTTCCTGTCGGGCCATGCCCGCAAGGTCACCATGGTGATCCGCGGCGGCGGTCTTGGCGCCAGCATGTCGCGCTATCTGATCGAGCGCATCGAGGCCACGCCGAACATCGAATTGATGTTCAACACCGAGATCGTCGCGATCGAAGGGGGCGACGGCTCGCTCGAGCGCGTGCAGTGGAAAAGCCGTTTGTCGCCCGACATATACAGCTCCAATATCCGCAATCTCTTCCTGTTCGTCGGCGCCGATCCCGCCACCAATTGGCTCCACGGTTGTGGCGTCACGCTCGACCGGGGCGGCTTTGTCGTGACCGGCGCGCAGTCCGAGCTCAATCTGGGGCGGCCTGTGACGCAGCTGGAGACCTCGGTGCCCGGGGTGTTCGCGGTCGGCGATGTGCGCTCGGGCTCCGTCAAGCGGGTCGGCGGCGCGATCGGCGAAGGCGCGCAAGTGGTCGCAGCGCTGCACAGCTATCTCGGCGACGCCGCCAAGCCTGCACTTTGAATTATTCGTGTGACGGAGGCGCGAAGACATCATGCGTTTTTGAAAGACGCGCCACGCCCGACCACGAGAGGTTGTGTATTGTGTATGGCAATCGGGCGAAAGCAAGGGTAGCATTATGCCCGACCTGCAATGGGGGAATTTGTCATGATGCTCGGCCTGAGCCTGTCCGCTTTCACCACACTTCACGTCGTCATCAGCCTGATCGCCATCGTCACCGGTCTCGTCGTGATGTTCGGCATGCTGAGCTCCACCAAGCCCGGCGGCCTGACCGGGACTTTCCTCTTGTTCACCATCCTGACCAGCGTCACCGGCTTCATGTTTCCGTTCAACGGCGTGACGCCGGGCATCTTGATCGGCATCTTGTCGGTAATCCTGCTCGCGATCGCCTGCTTTGCGCTCTACGGCCAGAAGCTCACCGGCGCCTGGCGCTGGATCTACCTGCTGACCGCGCTGATCTCGCTCTATCTCAACGTCTTCGTGCTGGTGATCCAGAGCTTCCTGAAGATTCCGCCGCTGCATGAGCTTGCGCCCGGCAACCCGCCGGCCGGAGGGTCTTTCGCGGTGGTGCAGGGCATCGTGCTGGTGTTCTTCGTGATCATGATCATCCAGGTGTGGCGGCGCTTCAGGCCGGCCTAGGCGCCCGATCGGCAATTTGGTGCGACAAGACGCGCGCTGTTTGCTGTGCGCGAGCGTCCCGGATTTTTGCGCGCAACTTGCATAATTCCTCCGCCAGTCACTAGATTGGCCGGATGTCGCCGAACCTCAAACTGATAGCGCTCGATGCCGATGACCTCGCCGTCATTTCGGCCCACGTTCAGGACGCGCAGGTGCAGACGGCGGATATCATCTGGCGCCAGGGCGAGAAGCGGCTCGTGATCGGCATGAACCGGCTCGACTGGGAGCAGACGATGTCGGGCAAGACCGAGCCGCGCCGGCTGGTCGCGGCGCTGCGCTTCGACCGCGTGCTCGCCTGCAAGTCGCGCAACATCGATCTGGCGAAGCCGGACAATATGCTGGAACTGGTCGGGATCGAATTTCACGATGCAGATAGCCCCGGCGGCAGCGCGCTTCTGATGTTTGCCCATGGCGGGGCGCTGCGGCTCGACGTCGAATGCCTCGAATGCGAGCTGACCGATCTCGGCCCTGACGATTTCGGCGTGGCGGATGCGGAGGAGGGGTCCTAGGCAAAACTGTCGTCCCGGCGAAAGCCGGGACCCATAACCCCGCGTCGTCGCTTTGATGGAAGGCGTTAGCCGCTGTGCCCCAAGATAAATCACGCGGTATGGGTCCCGGCTTTCGCCCGGGACGACATCGTTTTATGGAGCGCCCAAGGGTTGACGGGACTAGGACGGCGCGCCATTGCATTAATAGACGAAACTCCCAACAAGAAGCCCCATGCCCGTTCGACTGGACCGCTCTAGTGCCGATTTCGACGCGCGATTTGCGCAATTCCTTGGCGCGAAGCGCGAGGTTTCCGCCGATGTCGAGGCGGCCGCGCGCGCCATCGTCCAGGATGTCGCCGCGCGTGGAGACGCAGCGCTGATCGAGGCCACCAAGAAGTTCGATCGGCTCGAGCTTGACGCTTCCGGCCTGCGCGTGACGGCCTCGGAGATCGATGCCGCGGCAAAGGCCTGCGAGCCCGCGACGCTGGACGCGCTGAAATTCGCCCGCGACCGCATCGAGACATTTCACCGCCGCCAGTTGCCGAAGGATGAGCGCTTCACCGATGCCGCCGGCGTCGAGCTCGGCTGGCGCTGGAGCGCCGTCGAGGCGGTCGGCCTCTATGTTCCCGGCGGCACCGCGGCCTATCCCTCGTCGGTGTTGATGAACGCGGTGCCGGCCAAGGTCGCGGGCGTCGCGCGGCTCGTGATGGTGGTGCCGGCTCCTGGCGGCAAGCTCAATCCGCTGGTGCTGGCGGCAGCTTCGCTCGGCGGCGTCAGCGAGATCTATCGCGTCGGCGGCGCGCAGGCGGTGGCGGCGCTCGCCTATGGCACCGCGACGATCGCGCCGGTCGCCAAGATCGTCGGCCCCGGCAATGCCTATGTCGCCGCCGCCAAGCGGCTGGTGTTCGGCAAGGTCGGTATCGACATGATCGCGGGGCCTTCCGAAGTGCTGGTCATCGCCGACGATACCGGCAATCCCTCCTGGATCGCTGCCGACTTGCTGGCGCAGGCCGAGCATGACGAAAGCGCGCAATCGATCCTGATCACGGATACGAAGCGCCTGGCCGACGAGGTCGCGCAAGCCGTGGACGCGCAGCTCGCCACGCTGCCGCGGGCGAAGATCGCTGGCGCCTCGTGGAAGGATTTTGGCGCGATCATCCTGGTGAAAAACCTCGCTGAAGCCGTGCCGCTGGCTGATGCCATTGCGGCCGAGCATCTGGAGATCATGACGGCCGACGCGGAAAGCTTCTCCAGGCAAATCCGCAATGCCGGCGCGATCTTCCTGGGCGCGCATACGCCGGAAGCGATCGGCGACTATGTCGGCGGTTCCAATCATGTGCTGCCCACCGCTCGCTCGGCGCGCTTCTCTTCGGGCCTCGGCGTGCTTGACTTCATGAAGCGGACGTCGATCCTCAAATGCGGCCCCGAGCAGTTGCGAGCGCTGGGGCCAGCGGCCATGACGCTCGGCAAGGCCGAGGGGCTGGAAGCCCATTCGCGATCGGTGGGGATGCGCCTCAATCTCTCATGACCAAGCCGCCTGCCCAGGATGATTCCACCAGTCGCATCGTCGCGGTGACGCTCGACGAGGAATCGATCGGACGTTCCGGGCCCGATATCGAGCATGAGCGGGCGATCGCGATCTACGATCTGATCGAGCAGAACCTGTTCGCGCCCGCCGGCCATGAGGGCGGTGGCCCGTTCACGCTGCATATCGGCATCACCGGCAACCGGCTGATGTTCGATATCCGCAAACAGGACGGCGCGCCCGTTGTCGCGCATCTGTTGTCGCTGACGCCGTTCCGCCGCATCGTGAAGGACTACTTCATGATCTGCGACAGCTATTACCAGGCGATCCGCACGGCGACGCCGGACAAGATCGAGGCGATCGACATGGGCCGCCGCGGCATCCATGACGAAGGCTCGCGCACGCTGCAGGAACGCCTGAAGGGCAAGGTCAAAGTGGATTTCGAGACCGCACGGCGGCTGTTCACGCTGATCACCGTGCTGCACTGGAAGGGATGATCCTCCATGGTCGCGGCGCATCGTGCGCGCAATCCGCAATCGGTGCTGTTCGCCTGCGGATTCAACAGCGTGCGTTCGCCGATGGCCGAGAGCCTGTTGCAGTCGATGTTCCCGCAGGCGCTCTATGTGAAATCGGCCGGCGTCAGGAAGGGCGAGATCGACCCGTTTGCGGTCGCGGTGATGGCGGAGCTCGGGCAGGATATCTCCACCCACAAGCCGATCACCTTCGAGGAGCTCGAGGACTGGGAGGGGCTCAATTTCGACCTGATCATCACGCTGTCGCCGGAGGCGCATCACAAGGCCCTGGAGCTGACGCGGACGCTCGCCGCCGACGTCGAATACTGGCCGACCTTCGACCCGACCCGCACCGATGGCAGCCGCGAGCAGAAGCTCGCCGCCTACCGCGAGGTCTGCGACACGCTGCTCGCGCGCATCCGCAAGCGCTTTGCCAAGGCGGGGGCGGTGAGCGATTGACTTTCGCGTTGCGCAGACGTCATCGAATCGAAATATACCGCCGCGCGCAGCCTTGATGATGCCGCTACATCTGGTGCATCCGGGCTTCATCTGCCTGCCACAATGGGTTGTGGAAGCCCCCTCCTTCCGATAGGTTCCGCGCCAAATCCGCACCTCACGAATCTCCCGCCAAACCACGAGAATGCTAGGCCGTCCCAAATTCGTTCTTGCCTCCGGCTCACCGCGCCGGCTCTCGCTGCTCAATCAGGCCGGCATCGAGCCGGATGCGCTGCGTCCGGCCGATGTCGACGAGACGCCGCGGCGGGGCGAGCTGCCGCGCGCCTGCGCCAACCGCCTGGCGCGCGCCAAGGCCGATGCCGCGCTGAAATCGGTGCAGCTCGATGACGAGCTGCGCGGCTCGTTCATCCTCGCCGCCGACACCGTGGTTGCGGTCGGCCGCCGCATCCTGCCCAAGGCCAATTTGGTCGACGAGGCCTCGCAGTGCCTGCGGCTGCTGTCCGGCCGCAACCACCGCGTCTACACCGCGATCTGCCTGGTGACCCCGCGCGAGGCATTTCGCCAGCGCCTGGTCGAAACCCGCGTGCGCTTCAAGCGTTTGAGCGAGGATGACATCCAGGCTTACATCGGTTCCGGCGAATGGCGCGGCAAGGCCGGCGGTTATGCGGCGCAGGGCATCGCCGGTTCCTTCGTGGTCAAGATGGTCGGCTCCTACTCCAACGTCGTGGGGTTGCCGCTCTATGAATCCGTCACGTTGCTCGGCGGGGAGGGCTTCCCGATCCGCTTCGGCTGGCTCAATGCCGCCGGAGTCCCCTGAGCCGCCGGAAGGCGGGAAGAAAGCGCGGCCCTGCCCGATCTGCGGCAAGCCGGCCAGCGAAGCCACGCGCCCGTTCTGCTCCTCCCGCTGCCGTGACGTCGACCTCAACCGCTGGCTCTCCGGCAGGTATGTTGTGCCGGGCCGCGACAACGAGGGCGAGGACGGCGAATAGGCGTGATTTTGCAGCATTTTGATCCGCCGGCGCGTATGGACAGGACGGCGTGAGCCCACTATAACCCGCCGGCTCGTCGGCTCCTTGGGGGCCCCGCGGCACGCCCAGGTAGCTCAGTTGGTAGAGCATGCGACTGAAAATCGCAGTGTCGGTGGTTCGATTCCGCCCCTGGGCACCACGCTTCGCCCTTCGGGCTACG
>Ga0207661_10000921_pt1 | contig 19315 bp, 16 predicted proteins | sample KBSC713LmetaG_FD_184337 | JGI IMG/M metagenome (GOLD analysis project Ga0207661, IMG submission 184337) | Corn rhizosphere microbial communities from Kellogg Biological Station, Michigan, USA - KBS C7.1-3L metaG (SPAdes) (version 2) | ecosystem: Host-associated > Plants > Roots > Rhizosphere ...
CTCGGGGACGACGGCGCCGGTCGGGTTGTTCGGGTAGTTGACGAACATCAACCGTGCCCGATCGGCAACCTCGGCCGGGACCGCGCCGAGATCGGGAGCAAAGCCCAGCTCCGGGACCAGCGGCAGCAGCTCGGCCTCGGCGCCCGCGAGGATGGGGCCGCCGGTGTAGACCGGGTAGCCGGGGTCGGAGGCGAGGGCGACGTCGCCGGGGTCGAGGAAGGCGAAGCAGAGGTTGTAGATGCACTCCTTGGCGCCGATCGCCGGGATCACCTCGCCCTCGGGGTCGATCTCGACCCCGAAGCGGCGGACGTAGAACTCGGAGAAGGCCTGGCGGAACTCCTCGCGGCCGCGGTTGCTCGGGTACTGGTGGTAGGCGGGGTTCCCGACCGCTTCCCGCATCGCCTCGACCACGTGCGGGTAGGTCGGCTGGTCCGGGTCACCGATCCCGAGGCTGATCACGTCGATCCCGGCAGCCCGCTTGTCGGCGATCTGCTGCTCGAGTTCCTGGAACTTGTAGGGAGGGATTGCCTCCAGGCGCTTGGACGGGGTGGCGATGCCCATGGGCGCGGGAATCTATGCGATCCGGCCGCCGGCGGCGTTCACTCGCCGTCGAGCTCGGCCAGCGCCTGAACCAGCTCCGGCGAGAGCTCGCCGGCGAAGACCGGCTCGGCCCAGCCGTCGAGGCGGACATCGAGGTCCGGGGAGATCTCGACCTGCAGCTCGCCTCCTTCGAGCTCGACCACGAGCTGGTTGGGAGCGCCGCGGAGGAAGGCGGTGATGGCGGCGCCGCTGGCGCCGGTGCCGGAGGAGAGCGTCTCCCCCACCCCGCGCTCGAAGATCCGCGCCCGCACCCGGTCGCCCTCGACGGCGAGGAAGCTGACGTTGGTGCGGTTGGGGAAGAGCTCGTTGGTTTCGATCCCCGGGCCGATCTCCCCCAGGTCGAGGCCGTCGAGCTCGCCGGCTGGGACGACGATCGCGCATTGCGGGTTGCCGATCGAGACATGCTGGAACTCCCAGCTGCGGCCCCCGGCCTTCAGGGTTCCAAGCCCGTCCTCGGGGCCAGAGGGAAAGTCCTTCGAGGTGGTCGAGGCGCGCCCCATCTCGACCGAGCAGGTCAGCTCGCCAGTGATCGTCGGCCGAATCGGCCCGGCGACGGTGCCGATCGCGAACTCCTCCGCATCGGTCCAGCCGTTGCGCCGCAGGTAGAGGATCGCCTCGCGGGCGCCGTTGCCGGAGAGCTCGGCCTCGGAGCCGTCGGGGTTGAAGATCCGAAGATCGGCGACGAGCTCCGGGTCTTCGCTCTTCGAGAGCAGCAGGACCCCGTCGGAGCCGATCCCGAAGTGCTGATCGCAGAGCCACTCGACCCGTGCCGCCGTCAGCTCCCACGGCAGCCGCTCCGCCTCGAAGATCAGGTAGTCGTTGCCCAGCGCCTGCCACTTCTCGAATTTCACCCGCAGGAGCCTATTGACTCTGCCGATGGGCCGAAAATACGCCTATATGGAGGGAAATAGTCCCGTCAGCATCTGGGTTGCCACTTCGGTGTCGCTCATCCCGGTGCGGTCGATTAGCTGGAGGTTGGGGATTTTGCGCATCCAGGTCAGCTGGCGGCGGGCGTAGTTGCGGGAGCGCTTCTTCATCGTCTCCAGGTCGCCGGCGAGAAGCTCGTCGAATCCGAGGGCTTTGCGAGCAGTTCGACCAGGACCCAGCTCGTCCGCTCGCCGTGCCTCATCGGCGGCCCCGGCCGCGACGATCGCCTCCGTCCGCGCGTTGATCCGCTCATACAGCTGCTCCCGATCCATATCGAGCCCGAAGACCGTCGTCGGATGCCGCGTCTGCGGCGACCAAAGCTCCGACTCCTCCGAATGCGGCGGCACCTTCGTCAGCGAAAGCTCCGCCAGCGCCGCCCGCAGATAGAGCCCCGTCCCTCCCACCACGATCGGAACCCGCCCCCCCTCGAGGGCCTGATCGATCTCCCTGTGCGCCAGCGGCATGTAGTCCCGGACAGAGAAGTCCGAGGTGATCGGCACGAAACTCAGCAGCCGGTGCTCCAGCTTCTCCTGCTCCTCCACGGTGACGGCCCCGGTAAGGGTCTCCAGCCCTTCGTAGACCTGCAACGCATCGCAGTTGACCGCAACCGGATCATCCCCCCGCCCCCGCAGTTTCTCCGCAAGCGCGATGGCCACCCCCGTCTTCCCGACCCCCGTGGGGCCAAATATGGCGACGATCACCGAAAAAGTTGAGAGAGGGGCTGTGCCGACACCCCACCCAAACTCTGCGAAGTAGCCAATGTGATCTCGACGTCCACGAAGTCGCCGGGATTGGCGACCCCGTCGAAGTTCACAGCCTTCCCATGCCGAGTCCGCCCCCGCAGCCTGGTCTCGTCGGTCCGGCTGGTCCCTTCGACCAGCACCTCCATCGTCCGTCCCACGAACCGCTGTGCCCGCTCCGCCGCCCGCCGCTGGACCACCTCGACCAGCCTTTCCAGCCGCTCGACCTTGACCGGGTGCGGCAGCTGACCCTCCATCGTCGCCGCCTCGGTTTCGCGCCGCGGCGAGAAGATGAAGGTGAAGGCGCCGTCGTAGCCGACCTCCTCCGCCACCTCCAGAGTTTCCTCGAAGTCGCGCTCGGTCTCGCCCGGGAAGCCGACGATGATGTCGGTGGTGATCGCGCAGTCGGGGACGTGCTCGCGGATCAGCGCCACCCGATCCATGTAGCGCTCGCGGTTGTAGGTGCGGCGCATCCGTTTGAGGACGGCGCTCGAGCCCGATTGCAGCGGCAGGTGGATCTGCTCGCAAAGCGCCGGCAGCTCGGCGTGGGCGCGGATCACGTCCTCCTTCATGTCCTTCGGGTGCGGGCTGGTGTAGCGGATCCGCTCGATCCCCTCGATCGCGTCGACGCTCCGCAGGAGATCGGAGAACCCGATCCGCTTCTCCCGCGGCAGGTCGCGGCCGTAACTGTTGACGTTCTGTCCCAGCAGCGTCACCTCGCGCACCCCGTCGGCGGCAAGGGCCCCGGCCTCGGCGATCAGCTCGCCCGGGTCGCGGCTGACCTCGCGCCCCCTGGTCGAGGGCACGATGCAGTAGGAGCAGACGCAGTTGCAACCCTGGGAGATCTGCAGCCAACCCTGGAACTCGCGCTCGCGGCGGGTCGGCAGGTGCCCCGAGAAGTCCTCGAACTCGAAATAGCCCTGGGCGCTGATCGAGTCGCTGTTGAGGAACTCGGCCAGCTTGTGGATCTGACCGGGCCCGAAGGCGACGTCGACGAACGGAAAGCGCTCGAAGACCTCCTCCTTCACCGACTGGGCCCAGCAGCCGCCGACACCGACGATCCGCCCCGGGTCTTCGCTCTTCAGCCGCTTGGCCTCGCCGAGGTGGGCGATGAAGCGGCTATCGGCCGACTCCCGGATCGAGCAGGTGTTGAAGAGGATCAGGTCCGCCTCCCCCCGCTCGCTCGCCTCCTCATAGCCGAGCGAGGCCAGCATCCCCCGCATCCGCTCGGAATCGTGCACGTTCATCTGGCACCCGAACGTGGTGACATGGAACTTCTGAGCCATCCAAATCAGATTAGCGTCGTCCAGGCCAAGCAGGTCGGTGGACGCAGGGAGCGTGGCGTGCTCTGCACGCGAGCGACCGAGGACGCCGAGATGCGCCGGTCAGGGCGGCGCTATTTGACGGTCAGCGTGCCTTCCATCCCGGCTTCGCGATGACCGGGGACGGCGCAGAAGAAGGTGTAGGTGCCGGCTTTCAGTTCGGCGGTGACTTCTTCTTCGCCTTCGGCGATCGGTTCGAATCCGGCCAGTTCCTTGCCGTTCTGTTCGATCACCACGTTGTGCGGGATCGGAGACGGGTTGTTGAAGTCGATCGTGACTTTGCCGGCCTTGGCGCTCAGTTCGGTCTGGTCGAAGGCAAGCGCGCTGGGGTCGGCGGCCAGCTGCAGCGTCGTCGAAGCCTGAGGACCGCCGCCGCCGGACTTCGAGGAACCCTGGGGTCCCTGTTCCCCCTTCGTCATGCCGCCTTTACCTGAGCCCCCGCTGCCTTCCTTGGAGCCGGTGGTGGGACCGACCGGTTCTTCTTCTTCCGCCCCCGGAGCCTCTTCTTCGGCTTCTTCTTCGCCCTCTTCGCGTTCGCCACCGAGGGCGCCGCCTTCGTTGGAGAAGCCGCCGACGCTCTCGCCTTTTTCGAGCTTTTCGTTGAATTCGGCGTACTCGGCCGCGTGGACTTCGTGCTCTTCTACGCCGTAGCGGACGGCAAAGGTGGTGGCGCCGATCACGAACACGGCGAACCAGAGGATCACCGCCGGCAAGGCTTTACCCGGGAATTTCGCCGATTTCAGCCCGACGAAGGAGACGACCAGGGCGGAGAGGGCGAGGACGATGCCGCAGGCGTAAAAGAGGGTTTCGTTATCCATGCGAGCGCGATCCTATAGAGGTCTTGCCCAGGCTCGCCGCGAGGCGAGAGCGCGCTAAGCGGCCCTCGCCTCGGCCTCGGCGGCAGGAGGAGCTTCCTCGACCTGCGGAGCCGCGTCGCCGTCGATCCCGAGGCCGCTCCGGATCTTCGTTTCCAGCTCCAGGGCCAGCTCCGGGTTGTCGACCAGGAACTGTTTGGCGTTGTTGCGCCCCTGGCCGAGCCGGGTCTCGCCGTAGGAGAAGAAGGAGCCCGATTTCTGCACCAGGTCCTGCTCCATCCCGAAGTCGAGCAGGCCGCCCTCGCGGGAGATCCCGACCCCGTACTCGATGTCGAATTCGGCCTGGCGGAACGGCGAGGCGACCTTGTTCTTGACGACTTTGACGCGGACGCGGTTGCCCACCGCCTCGGTCCCTTCCTTCAGGGTCTCGATCCGGCGGATGTCGAGCCGCTGCGAGGAGTAGAACTTCAGCGCCCGGCCACCCGGCTGGGTCTCCGGCGAGCCGAACTGGACGCCGACCTTTTCGCGGATCTGGTTGGTGAAGATGCAGACGGTGTTGGTCCGGTTCAGGTTCCCGGCCAGTTTGCGCATCGCCTGGGACATCAGACGGGCCTGGAGGCCGACCGTGGTGTCGCCGATCTGGCCGTCGAGCTCCGCTTTCGGGGTCAGCGCCGCGACCGAGTCGATCGCGACCACGTCGACGGCGCCGGAGGCGATCAGCCGGTCGGCGATCTGCAGCGCCTGCTCGCCGTAGTCGGGCTGGGAGACGAGGAGCTCGTCGGTGTCGACTCCGATCGCCCGCGAGTAGACCGGGTCGATCGCGTGCTCGGTGTCGATGAAGGCGCAGACGCCGCCCATCGCCTGGGCCTGGGCGATGATGTGGTTGACGAGGGTCGTCTTACCGGAGGACTCCGGGCCGAAGATCTCGACGATGCGGCCGCGGGGAACGCCGCCGATTCCGAGGGCGAGATCGAGCGCGAGCGAACCGGTGGGGATCGCCTCCACCTTGACCGTGCCCTTGTCGCCCAGCCGCATCAAGGCGCCCTCGCCGAACTCTTTCCTGATGCCGCTGACGGTGCTTTCCAGCGCGGCGTCCTTTGCTTTCGCCTCCTTCGCGGAGACGTCGTTCAAGGTCGTTTTCCTGTCTGCCATCTCGATCACCTCACTGCTGCCTCATCCGGGCAGCTCGACTTGGGCCAACGGCACGTAGCGCGCACCGGTCGGCTGGAGTTCAGAACGGTAAAGCGTCATCCGGCGGCAAATCCGTGCCTCGGACATCCCCTCCGGCAGCCTCCCCGGAGGCTGTTCGACGACCGCCGGCCGCTTCGATCCCCTCCCCTCGGGTCGGACCCGGGCGACGGTCACATGCGGCCAGAACGGCCGCTTCTCGTGCTCGTAGAAGCCACCTTCGGCCAGGCCCTGGGCGACGCCCGCCTGCAGGGCCTCCGCCCCCGGCGAGAGCGCTGGCAGCGCGTACAGCCGCGCCCGCCCCCGCGGCGGCCGCTGCTCGGGATCGAGCAGCTCCACCCAGGGCGCCGGACCGACCCGCTCCCGCATCACCGCCGCGATCGCCTCGACCTCCTCCTGCGGCCGCTGGCCGAGGAAGGCGAGGGTGACGTGGAGGGACTCGGGAGCGACCGGGCGCAGGGCCGGATCGGCCAGCGCCCCCCTCCCCCAGTCGACGATCCCCTCGCGGAGCTCGTCGGGCAGGTCGAGCGCCACGAACAGGCGCACCCGCGGGCTTTTCGGTTGCTCTTCGGCCACGGCCGCCACGCTAGGGGGCCGCGTCGCACGAAACAACGCCGCAAAGCAAATTCTCGCCTACGACTTCGTGCCTTCTTGCTCGCCGAGGAGCAGGCGCAGCAGGTGCATCCCGACCAGGGCCGAGCGTTCGCGGATGTCGAGCCTGCCGCCGGGGATGACCGGCTCGCGGGCGATCGCGGTCCCGTCGGCGAGGCGGGCGTTGAAGCAGACGTAGCCGACCGGTTTCTCCTCGCTGCCGCCGCCGGGGCCGGCGATGCCGGTGATCGAGACCGCGACGTCGGCCTCGAAGCGCTCCAGCGCTCCGGTCGCCATCGCCTCTGCAACCTCGGGGGAGACCGCGCCCTTGGTCTCGATCAGGTCCGGGTCGACCCCCAGCATCTCGCTCTTCGCCTCGTTCGAGTAGGCGACGACGCCGCCGGCGAAGTACTCCGAGGCCCCCGCCAGGTCGGTGATCCGGGCCGCCAGCAGGCCGCCGCTGCAGGACTCGGCCAGGGCCAGCTCGTGGCCGAGCAGGAGCGTCGCCACCTGGGCGTCGATCGTCTCGCCGTCGAGGCTGAAGGTCTCCTCCCGGTGGCGCTCGACCAGGCCTTCCCGCACGCCCTCGGCAATCGCCTCGGCCTCGTCGCGGTAGCGGACGTCGATCTCGATCTCCCCCCGGCGCAGGCAGGTGGTGATCTCGACCGCGTCCAGCTCGAGCCCCCCGGACTCCATCTCCCGCAGGCTCTTCGCGATCTCCGACTCCGGCACGCCGAACATCCGCATCGTGTAACCGCGCAGCGGCGTCGCCCGGGCCAGCAGCTCGCGCACCGGCTCGGTCTCCACCGCCGCCGCCCACATCGGCTGCAGCTCCCGCGGCGGGCCCGGGAGGACGACCACGATCCGTCCCCCCGCGGGCACCACCAGCCCCGGCGCCGTCCCAACCGGGTCCAGCGGGACCGCCCCCTCCGGGACCATCGCCTGCTTGCGGTTGGCCACCCGCAGGGCCTCGGGGTCGAGCCGGAAGCGCTGGGCGAAGCCGCTGAGAATCTCGGCGATCTTCGCCTCCATCTCCTCGTCGAGGACCATCCTGCGCCCGGCGAAGCGGCCGACGATCTCGGCGGTAAGGTCGTCTGCGGTCGGCCCGAGCCCGCCGGTGGTGACGATCAGGTCCATCCCCTCCGCGGCCATGAACCGCAGCCCGGCTTCGAGGTCGTCGGGGCGGTCGGCGACGACGAGGATGTGGGCGACCTCGACGCCCTCCTCGGCCAGCCGTTCGGAGACCCAGGGCCCGTTGCCGTCCTGGATGCGGCCGGTCAGGACCTCGGTCCCGGTGACGAGGATGCCGGCGCGAATCACGCGTGCTGGGGGTGAGTGAAGGTGCTGGACGGGCGCATCGCGCCCTGACGCTACCGAACCGGAACCGCGTCCCCCACGTGCACGGGCGCCGCCTGCCGCTGGGGCTTGGTGCCGCCGCCGCTCCCGCCTCCACTGCCGCCGCTGAAGAGGCCGATCGCGATCAGGGCCGCGACGACGAGCGCCAGCACGAGGGCGGTGACCATCCGGGGCGGGATCTGGCGGCCCCTGCCGCGGCGGCTGCGAACGGCCTTGTGCGGGCGCGGGTCGACCCGCGGCAGCCGCTCGCCCGGCCGCGCCGAACCCCGAAGCTGCCGCTGTTCCTCGGCCAGGCGGTCCCCGTCGAGCCCGAGCAGGGAGCCGTAGGTGCGGATGAAGGCCCGCGCGTAGATGTCTCCGGGGAGCTCGTCCCAGTCCTCGTTCTCGATCGCCTGCAGGTAGCGGGCGCGGATCTTGGTCGCCTCCTCGACCTCCTGCAGGCTCAGCTTGCGCCGGGCGCGAGCGTCGCGGAGTTTGTTGCCGACTCCATCGTCCACGTCCCCATTCTGCGCCTCCGCGAGGGGATACGCAAAGGCTTTGCTCTAGACGTCGTCGGAATCGACCGCGACCGGCTCGGGCGCGGAGTCGCCGCCGCCGAGCACGCGCGACAGGTCCGCCTGGCTGACCAGGACCTGTCGTGGTTTCGAGCCCTCGTAGCCGGAGATGACCCCGCGCCGCTCCAGCATGTCGATCAGGCGACCGGCCCGGGTGTAGCCGACCCGCAGCCGCCGCTGGATCATCGAGACCGAGGCGGTCTCGGTCTGCACGACCAGGCGGATCGCCTCGTCGAGGAGGTCGTCGCTGTCGGGATCGAAGTCGTCCTCGCCGCGGCCCTCGCCCTCGGCCTCCACCGGTGCCTCCAGCAGCTCGTCCTCGAACTCCGGTTCGCCCTGCTTGGACCAGTGGCCGGTGATCCTGGCGATCTCGTCCTCGGTGATGAAGGCGCCCTGGACGCGCGAGAGTTTTGAGGTGCCGGCGCCGCGGAAGAGCATGTCCCCCTGGCCGAGCAGGGCCTCCGCCCCGCCCTGGTCGAGGATTACCCGCGAGTCGGTCTGCGAGGAGACCGCGAAGGCGATCCGCGAGGGGATGTTGACCTTGATCGTGCCGGTGATGATGTCGGTCGAGGGACGCTGGGTCGCCAGCACCAGGTGGATGCCGGTCGCCCGCGACTTCTGCGCCAGGCGGATGATCGAGTCCTCGACTTCGGCCGGGGCGACCATCATCAGGTCCGCGAGCTCGTCGATTACGCAGAGGATGTGGGGCAGCGGCGCCTCGCCCCGCTTCTGCCGGACCTTGTTCAGCTCGTTCAGGTTGCGCGCCCGGGCCTCGCTCATGATCCCGTAGCGGCTCTCCATCTCGGTGATTAGGTTGGAGAGGACGTTGGCCGCCAGCCGCGGCGAGGTCACCACCGGCGTCAGCAGGTGGGGGACGTTCTCGTAGTGGTTGAGCTCGACCTGCTTGGGGTCGACGAGGACCAGCCGGACCTCGTTCGGCGAGGCCTGCATCAGGATCGAGGAGAGGATCGCGTTGACGCAGCCGCTCTTGCCCGAGCCGGTGGTGCCGGCGACGAGCACGTGCGGCATCTTCGCGATGTCGGTCCAGACCGCGTTGCCGTCGATCCCCTTGCCGAGCCAGGCGACCAGCGGCGAGGTCTTCTCCGGGCGGCCGGCGTAGATGTCGCCGAGGCGGACCATCTTGCGGGTGCGGTTGGGGACCTCGACCCCGACCGCCTGCTTGCCGGGGATCGGGGCGAGGATGCGGATGTCGGTCGAGGCCAACGCGTAGGCGATGTCGTTTGCCAGCTCGGTCACTTTCTTGACTTTGGTCCCGGGCGCGAGGCGCAGCTCGAAGCGGGAGACGTGGGGACCGCTGACGATGCCGACGATCTTCGCCTCGACCCCGAAGTGCCCCAGGGTCTCGACCAGCTTGCGGCCGACCGCTTCGTGGTCGCGCGGGTCGGGGCCCTTGTCGTTCTTGCCGCGTTCCAGCAGCTTCGGCGAAGGCGGGCGGTAGTCGATCTCCTCCGACATCGTCACCCCGCGTTTCGATCCCATCGGGGTGAGGCCGGCGTGGGCACGGTCGCCCTCGTCGACGACCGCGACGGCGTCCTCGGAGTCGTAGTTCTTCAGCTCGACCTGCTCGCCGACCTCGGGCTCGGGCTGCTCCTCGTCGGGGGTCTCGGCGTCGAAGATCTGGGTGTCGAAGTCGTCCTCCTCGGCCAGGGCCACGGTCGGTTCGAAGTCCTCGTCCTCCTCTGGGTAGGCGCTCATCACGTCGGTCGGGCCGGCGACAGTGGCGGTCTCGGCCCGGGCCTGGCGGTGCTCGCGCCAGTCGGCGTGGGTCTTTGCGACCGTGCGGGCGGCCGCGTCGCCGCCGGCGAAGGCGCCGCGGAAGATCCCCCGCAGCCCCCTGCCGATCCCCCGCGCCAGGGCGGAGACCGAGGTGCCGGTCAAGAGCATCCCGCCGACGAGCAGCAGCATCACCGTGAAGATCCGGGCGCCGACCTGTCCGAAGAGGTAGGTGAGGGCGACCTCGGCCCCGTTGCCGACCTTGCCCCCCTCCCAGCCGAAAAAGAGGACGAAGACGAGGTAAACGCCGAAGGCGACGAGGAAGAGCGCGATCAGGTCGAGGTGGCGCTGCTCGAGGCCCGCCGGCAGCCGCAGCCCGCCGGCCTTCGCTTTCCCTTTCGGATTGCGCTTGGACGCAGCTTTGCCTCGTCGCGCCGATCCGGCGCGCTTCTTACGCACGAACATGTCTCCCGGTTCGACGCGGAGCCCCTCACCCCTGCGCGCCACTAAATTCGGCCTAAAAGTCGCGCGGAGCGGCGTTTTCCACGGCTACCATCGTCGGATGCTCTCCGAGATCGACCAGATCGGCGGCCGCGTCCTCATCGTCGAGGACGACGTCGACATCGCCGACGTCCTCCGCCGCTCGCTTCGCAACGAGGGCTACGAAGTCCGCACCTCCGCCGACGGGGTCGAGGCGCTCGACGTCGCCGCCGGCTTCTCCCCTGACCTGGTCGTCCTCGACCTCGGGCTGCCGGGGATGGACGGGGTCGAGGTCTGTCGCCGCCTGCGCAGCGACGGCGACGTCCCGATCCTGATGCTGACCGCGCGGGCGGAGACCGAGGACCGGGTGACTGGCCTCGACAGCGGCGCCGACGATTACCTGGTGAAGCCGTTCGAGCGCAAGGAGCTGCTGGCGCGGATCCGGGCCTTGCTGCGGCGGCGTCCGCCGCGGGGCTCGGCATCGCTGGAGGTCGGAGACCTCTGCCTCAACCCCGACACCCGCGAAGTCCGCCGCGGCGAGCGCGAGATCGAGCTGACCAACCGCGAGTTCGAGCTGCTCGAGTTCCTGATGCGGAACGAGCGCCTCGTCGTCTCCCGCGAGCGCCTGCTCGACGAGGTCTGGGGTTACGACCCGATGGCCGCGACCAACACGATCGACGTCTTCATCTCCAACCTGCGGCGCAAGCTGGAGGCCGGCGGCGAGGGGCGCCTGCTCCACACCAAACGCGGGGCCGGATACGTCCTCAAGGCCTGAGTGTTCCCCGTGCGCCGGCTGATCCGCCCCCGATCCTGGCCGGTTCGCTGGCGGCTGGCGCTCGTCTCCTCCGGGCTGACGCTGGCGATCCTCCTCCTCTTCGGCGGCCTGATCGGCAAGATCGCGACCGAACGGGTCCGGGACGATTTCAACGGCGAGGTTACGAGCGCCGCGAAGATCCTCGCCGGCCAGATCCAGGTCGTCTACCCCCCCTTCGGAGGCAAACCGCAGGCGGTGGAAAAGCCGCAGCTGATCGACGCCTTCGCCCTCCCCGACGACGCCTCGGTCTGGATCTACGACGCCGAAGGCGACGTCGTCAACTCGAACGAAGGAGCCGAATCGCTGGGGACGCCGAAGCGCGGCCTGGCCGACTACAACGGGATGCGGGTGGCGACCGAACCGATCCGCGACGAAACCCGGACGATCACCGGCTTCGTCCAGTACGGCCGCAGCCTCAGCCACGTCGAAGAGACGGTCGACCGGGTCTGGCTGCTGATCTTCGGCGGCATCCTCGGTGGGACCCTGCTGGCCGTCTTCGCCGGGGTGATGATCGCCCGCCGGGCGATGCGGCCGATCGCCTCGCTGACCGCGACCGCACGGGACATCGCCGCCACCCGCGATCCCTCCAAGCAGATGCCCGAACCGGTGGCCGACGACGAGGTCGGCGAGCTGGCCCGGACCCTGGACCAGATGCTGCGCTCTCTGGACGCCGCCCGGGCCGAACGCGAGGGCGTGATGCAGAAGCAGCGCGAGTTCGTCGCCGACGCCTCGCACGAGCTGCGGACGCCGCTGACCAGCGTCCTCGCCAACCTCGAGCTGCTGCAGGCCTCGCTCGACGGCGGCGGTCAGGCCGAGGACCGGGAGATCGTCGACTCGGCCCTGCGCTCCTCGAAACGAATGGGTCGCCTGGTCGGCGACCTGCTGCTGCTGGCGCGCGCCGACGCCGGCCGCTTCGAGGTCCACCGGCGCGTCGACCTGGCGGAGATCGCCGGCGACGCTGCGGCGGAGGCGGCGCCGCTGATGGGCGAGCGCCGGCTCGTGGTCGAGAACGAGCGTCCGCTCTGGGTCGACGGGAGCCGCGACGAGCTGCACCGGCTGGTCCTCAACCTGCTCGACAACGCGATCCGCCACACCCCCCGCGGCGCCTGCGTCGAGCTGAGGCTCGGCGAGGAGAACGGCAAGGCACTGGTCGAGGTCGCCGACGACGGCCCCGGTATCCCCGCCGCGATGCGCACCCAGATCTTCGACCGCTTCGTCCGCGGCGCCGGCCCGGCCGACACCGCCCGCGGCACCGGCACCGGCCTTGGCCTGGCGATCGTCAGCGCCGTCGCCGCCTCCCACGGAGGCTCCGTCGAAGCCGGCGAATCGCCGAGCGGCGGCGCTCTCTTCACTGCCCGCATCCCCCTCGCCAGCGAGCGGAAACCAACTCCGAAACCTTTAAAGACGCTTTAGGCCCGCCCCCTAGATTCATCCGCGGACGAGACACATTGCCCGCCGGAGCTTTCTCCCCAGAACTCGCTCCGGCGGGCACAAAAGCGCCCGCAGCTGCGGGCGCTTTTCCTTTTCCTCCTGCGCTCTTGTGGCTACTGCATTTCCCGAGCGTAGGTGGCGGAGAAGAGGTAGGTCGTCCCTTCCAAGATCGCCGTATTCGTTCCTGCCGGAGACGGAACCCCGAGGATCGAGTTCACCAGCGGGTCTACCGCCCAAGAGAACAGGATGCCTCCACAGCCGTTTGCACCTGGCGCACCGAAAGCATTGTCGACGAGCCGGTTGTGTTTCAGGAATATGATTTTTTCTTCGATGGTCCCGCCTTCTCCCGGATTGCCAGAAATCGGCTGATTTGGAGGCGGAGGCGAGGTCGTCCCGGTAGTCAGATTCAGCTGGATCGGGTTCGAATTGGAGCCGATGTAGCAGTTACTACCAAGGAAGGGATTGCTTAGCTTTACCTTCACGGGCAACGAGAATGCCGCTCCCGAGCCGGTAAAAGCATTGAGGAAGCTGGCTTTGACCAAGGACGGAGAGCCGGCGATTTCCACCGTCGCACTGACTCCGGTGAAGCCGTTGTTGATCGTTTCGTTGAACAGATCCTTGAGTACCTGCGGCCACCAACTGGGAGCAGTAATCCCAAGCAGGCCCCCGGGCACTGGCTGGGCTGCTTTCGATAGCGCAACGCCGTCGGTCGGTGAATAGAAGGTGAGCGGGCCAAAGATCCCCTCCGGTCCACCTACCCCTCCCTTGATGACGACGGGATTAACTATTGGGACGGACTTTTGCCCTATCGTGAACGACCCGTTCGTGCTTTCCGCATAGAGACAGCCTTCGACGCTTACATTGCTAAGCGGGCAGGTCTGGAATTTTGCATATTCTCCGGTCAGCGCCGCCGATGCCGAGGACGCCGGTACAAGCATCAGCGCCGCGGCGACCGCGGCCAAAAACAGCCTTTTCATGAGTAATCCTTTCGACTGGTAAATCTGCCAGACGAGATGTCTAACAGCGGAACTCCCTGTTCCATAAATCAAGGCTGCTTGTACCAAACTGAAAGGCTTATGTTTTGGCGCTGCTGACCAAAAAGCCTCGTCCCATCGGGTTTCACCCGTATAGCGAGTATTGGAGCGCGCAATTCGGCGCTGCGCCGTCAGACCTCGACTACGACCGGCAGGACCATCGGCCGCCGTTTGAGACGCTGCCAGACGAACTTGCCGATCGCCTCGTGCAGGTCTTCCTCAATCAGGTGGTTCTCGCGGCGGCGGGCCGAGGCGGCGTCTTCGAGCTGGTCTTCGACCAGGTCCTTGAGGTCTTCGACCAGGCCGTCGGCCTCCTCGACGAAGGCGACCCCGCGGAAGATCACCTCGGGGTCGGCGACGACCTTGCCGTCGTCGCTGGAGATCGTCGCGACGACGATGAAGATGCCGTCGGCGGAGATCTCGCGGCGGTCGCGCAGGGCGGCGTCGTCGGGCTCGCCGATGTTGACGCCGTCGACGTAGATCACCCCGGCGTGGATGTCCTCGCCGAAGCCGGCGCCGGAGCCGTCGACTTCCAGCGGCAGCCCGTTGCGGCCCTGGAAGATGCTGTCGCCGTCGATCCCGACCGATTCGGCCAGCTCGGAGTGCAGGCGCAGGCGCTTGTGGTCGCCATGGACCGGCATCACGTACTTCGGCCGGGTCAGGTTCAGCATCAACTTCAGCTCCTCCTGCCAGCCGTGGCCGGAGGCGTGGATCGGCGCGTCTTTGGCGGTGATCACGGTGGCGCCGATCTCGTAGATGCGGTCGATCGTCTCGTTGACCGCGCGCTCGTTGCCGGGCACGGGGGTCGCCGAGAAGACGACGGTGTCGCCCGAGTGCAGCTGGACGTCGCGGTGGTCGTTGTTGGCCATCCGCCGCAGCGCCGAGAGCGGCTCGCCCTGGCTCCCGGTCGAGATCACGACGACTTTCTCGTCGGGGAAGTCCTCGATCTCGCGCGGCTGGATGAAGATCCCCTGCGGCGCGTTGGCGATCCCGAGGTTGGAGGCGATGTTGAAGTTCTTCCGCATCGAGCGGCCGACCAGCGCCACTTTGCGGTCGAGCCGCGAGGCGGCGTCGATCACCTGCTGGACACGGTGGATGTTGGAGGCGAAGGAGGTGACGATGATCCGGCCCTTGCAGCGGGAGAACTGCTCCAGCAGCGCCGGACCGACCGCCGACTCCGAAGGGGCCACGCCCGGACGGTCGGCGTTGGTCGAGTCGCCGCAGAGCAGCGTCAGCCCTTCCTCGCCGAGCGCGGCAAGGCGGGAGACGTCGGCCGGGCGGCCGTCGACCGGGGTTTGGTCGAACTTGTAGTCGCCGGTCATCAGGACCGAGCCCGCGTCGGTCTTCAAGAGGACCGCGCGCATGTCGGGGATCGAATGGGCGAGGTGGATCAGCTCGAGCTCGAACGGTCCCCGACGAACAACCTCCCCCGGCGGCAGCTCCTGCAGGGGCGCCGACTCGCCGAGCTTGTGCTCGTCGAGCTTGGAGCGGACCATCCCGATCGTCAGCAGGCCGCCGTAGATCACCGGCGGCATCCCGACCTCGCGGAGGACGTAGGGCAGCGCCCCGACGTGGTCCTCGTGGCCGTGGGTGAGGACGATCGCCTCGATGTCGTCGGCGCGGTCGCGCAGGTATGAGAAGTCAGGCAGCACGAGGTCGATCCCGTGCATCTCGGCGGTCGGGAACATCAGCCCGGTGTCGACGACGACGATGCGGCCGTCGTACTCGATCACGGTCATGTTCTTGCCGATCTCGCCGAGGCCGCCCAGGGGCAGCACTCGAAGTTTGCTTGGCACTAGTTGTTGCTCACTCTCTTGTAGATAGGTCTAACTGGCAGTCGCGACGCCGGCGCTGTCGAGGCCGGCCTTGATGGCGGCCCGCTGCTTGGCGTCCGCGGATACCAGGGGAAGCCTGAGTCGGTCCTCGCAAAGCCCCAGCATCGCCAGGGCCGCCTTCAGCGGGATCGGGTTGGTGGTGACCGAGGTCGCCTCGTAGACGGGCGTGATCTCGGCGTCGATCGCCCGGGCGCGGTCGAGGTCGCCGCTCTGGGCGGCCTCCCACATCTCCCGCATCTGGTCGCCGACGATGTGCGAGGCGACGGTGATCCCGCCGCCGCCGCCGAACTCGAGCACGCGGAGGAAGACGTTGTCGTTGCCGGCGAGGACGGTCAGACCCTCGATCGGCCCCAGCTCATCGTCGTTGGCCTGCTTGACGGCGACGATGTTGTCGACCGATCGCCCGATCTCGCCCAGCAGCTCGGGGCCAGCGTTGATCACCACCCGCGAGGGGATGTTGTACATCACCATCGGCAGGTCCGGAACGGCTGCGGCGACGGTTTCGAAGTGGGCGCGGATCCCTGCCCGGTTTGGCTTGTTGTAGTAGGGGACGACGACCAGCGAGGCGTCGGCACCGGCCTCGGCGGCCATCCGCGTCAGCTCGCAGGAGTGGCGGGTGTCGTTGGTCCCGGTGCCGCAGATCAGCAGCGCCTCGTCGCCGACCTCGGCTCGAACCGCCCGCAGCAGCTCGATCTCCTCCTGGTCGGTCAGGGTCGGGCACTCGCCGGTCGTGCCGGCGATCACCAGCCCGTGCGAGCCGTGCTCGAGCAGATAGGCGGCCAGGCGGCGAGCGGCGTCGTGGTCGACCGCCCCGCTCTCGTCGAACGGGGTGGCCATCGCCGTCAGTAGTCCTTTGATCTCCTTCATCGCTTCCAGGGTATCCCGTCGCGCGGCCCTAAAGCAGCTTCTCGAGCCCGACCGTGAAGCGGTCGGGCAGCTCCGCGACGCGGCGGCAGGCGAGGACGACGCCGGGCATGAAGGAGCGGCGGTCGATCGAGTCGTGGCGGACGGCGAGGGTCTGGCCGACGCCGCCGAAGATCACTTCCTGGTGGGCGACAAGGCCGGGCAGGCGGACCGAGTGGATTGGCTGGTGGACGTGGCCGCCGGCCGCGTCGATCAGCTCCTGCGTGCGCTTCGCCGTCCCCGAGGGGGCGTCCAGCTTGCGGTCGTGATGGAGCTCGACAATCTCGCACTCGGGCATGTGCCTGGCGATCGTCTGCGAGACCTCCATCAGCAGCACCGCCCCGATCGCGAAGTTGGGGGCGACGAAGCAGTTGGCCTGCGAGGCCTCGGCCGCAGCGCGGGCGGCGTCGAGGTCGAACCCGGTGGTGCCGACGACGGTGTGGACGCCGGCCTCGAGGCAGGCGCGGACGTTGGCCAGCGCCGTGTCGGGAACGGTGAAGTCGACGACGACGTCGGCCTCCGGCAGGACCTCGCTCAGCTCGGTTCCCAGCGCCGGGTCGGCCCGGCCGCTCAGCTCCAGCCCCTCGGCCTCTTCGACCGCTTCGCAGACGGTGGCGCCCATTTTGCCGGCCGCCCCCGCTACGGCAACATGGATCACCGAGGCACCCCCGGACGCGAAGCGGAGGAGGTGCCGATTGACGTCATATGGCTACCAGGGCCTCGCTGACGGGAGCCAGCGCCTGGCGGAAGCGGTCTTCCTCGGCGCCGACGCAGGCGGCGGAGAGGCGGTCGGCCCCGTAGAGCTCGCCCGCCAGCTCGGTCAGGTCGTCGACCGCGATCGCGTCCACTTTGGCCAGCATCTCGTCGAGGGTTTCGATCGGCAGGCCGAACAGAGTGGCGCGGGAGATCCGGGTCATCCGCGCCGCCGTCGACTCCGAGGAGAGGACGAGGCGGCCCTTGACGCTCTCCTTGGCCCGCACCAGCTCCTCCTCTGAGACCGGCTCCGAGCGCAGCCGCGCCATCTCCGTGCCGATGATCTGGCAGGCCTCCTCGACGTTGTCCTCGCGGGTGCCGACGTAGGTGGCGACCATGCCCTGATCGGTGAACTGCTCGTTGTAGGAGCCGACCGAGTAGGCGAGGCCGCGCTTCTCGCGCACCTCACGGAAGAGGCGCGAGGAGGTGGAGCCGCCGAAGATCGCGTCGAGGACCGCCAGCGGGTACCGCCGCTGGTCGTCGCGACGCAGGCCCGGCGCCCCGAAGCAGATGTGGTACTGCTCGGTCTCCTTCTGCAGGAAGCAGAGCCGGGAGTCGCCGCTGAGCGGGGCCTCGCGGGTCTCCCCCTCCCCCGCGCTCGGCGGGTCGACCAGCCGTTCGGCCAGCTCGACGATGCGAGCGTGGTCGAGGTGCCCGGCGGCGCCGACGACGATCTGCGGCGCCGCGTAGTGGGCGCTGCGGTAGGCCTCGATGTCCGGGACCGGGATCGAGGCGATCACCTCGGGTTCGCCGAGGACCCGGCGGCCCAGGGGATGCTCGCCGAAGACGGCCTCGGCGAGGACGTCGTGGACGCGGTCCTGGGGCTCGTCGTCGTACATCGCGATCTCCTCCAGCACCACCTGGCGCTCGGAGTCGATGTCGGGGTAGGTCGGAGCCAGCAGCATCTCCGCCAGCAGGTCGAAGACGTCCTCGGTGTGCTCGTCGAGGAAGCGCGCGTGCAGGTGCGTCGTCTCCTTGCCGGTGGCGGCGTTGACCGAGGCGCCGAGGCCGTCGAAGCGCTCGGAGATCTCGATCGCCGAGTAGCGCGCGGTCCCCTTGAACAGCAGGTGCTCGAGGAAGTGCGAGACCCCGGCCTGCGCCGGGGTCTCGTTCCTGGAGCCGGTCCGGACCCAGAGCCCGAGCGCGACGGAGCGGACCGAGGGAACCTCCTCGGTCACGACCCGCACGCCCGAGCCGAGCTCGGTGAGCTGGGCGCCGGTCAACTAGCCGCGGCGCTCGCGTTCACGCCCGCCGCGACCACCGCGGTCCCGGTCGCGACCGCCACGACCACCGCGGTCGCCGCCGTTGCGCCGGCCGCCGTCGCCGGAGCCGACCGAGGCCAGTTCCTCCGGCGATTTGCCCGCGACCGAGGGGTCGTCGGTGAGGCGCAGGCCGATCCGTCCGCGCTCCTTGTCGACCTCGACCACGGTGACGTCGATCTCTTCGCCCGCTTTGAGGACGTCGTCGACGGAGTCGACCCGCTCGCCCGGCTTCACGTTGGAGATGTGAAGCAGGCCGTCGGTCCCCTTGACCAGCTCGACGAAGGCGCCGAAGGTCGTCGTCTTGACGACTTTGGCGGAGTCGTAGCGATCGCCGATCTCGGCCTCCTTGGTCATCGAGTTGATGCGGGCGACGCAGCCCTCGACCAGTTCGCCGGTCGGCGCGTAGATCCGCACCGTGCCGTCGTCCTCGACGTCGATCTCGGCCTCGAACTCCTCGCAGAGGGCGCGGATCGTTTCGCCGCCTTTGCCGATGACCGCCCCGATCTTCTCCGGGTCGATCTTGATCGACTCGATCGCCGGCGCGTGGATCGAGAGTTTCTCCCGCGCCCCGTCGATCGCCTCGGCCATCTTGCCGAGGATGAACTGGCGGCCCTTGTTGGCCTGCTCCAGCGCGTCCCGGAGGATGTCGAAGGTGACCCCGGTGATCTTGATGTCCATCTGCAGGGCGGTGATGCCGTCGGCGGTGCCGGCGACCTTGAAGTCCATGTCGCCGAGGTGGTCCTCGACGCCGGCGATGTCGGTGAGGACGATGTAGTCGTCGCCCTCCTTGATCAGGCCCATGGCGACGCCGGCGACCGGTGCGGTGACCGGGACGCCCGCCGCCTGCAGCGCCATCGAGGAGGCGCAGACCGAGCCCATCGAGGAGGAGCCGTTGGACTCGAGGGTCTCGGAGACCACCCGGATCACGTACGGGAACGACTCTTCGTCGGGGATCGTCGCCACCAGGGCGCGCTCG
>Ga0207661_10000924_pt1 | contig 19271 bp, 19 predicted proteins | sample KBSC713LmetaG_FD_184337 | JGI IMG/M metagenome (GOLD analysis project Ga0207661, IMG submission 184337) | Corn rhizosphere microbial communities from Kellogg Biological Station, Michigan, USA - KBS C7.1-3L metaG (SPAdes) (version 2) | ecosystem: Host-associated > Plants > Roots > Rhizosphere ...
CGAGAAACGCGAAGAGAATGACGGCCACCAGCGACGGACGGGCGAGCGGCAAATAGACCCGCAGCAGCGTCTGCAGGCGCGAGCACCCGTCGACCCGCGCCGCCTTATCGAGCTCGTCCGGGAGCGATTCGAAATAGCTGACCAGCACGAAGACCGAGAACGGCACCGTGACCGCGAGGTAAGTGATGATCAGCGACCAAAGGCTGTCCAGCAGACCGAGGTTGCGAATGAAGAGGAAGAAAGGCACGACCAGGGCGATGTCGGGGATGACGCGCGTCGTGAGAATGACGTAAATCGACGCCTGCCGTCCCCGGAAGTGAATCTTGGCCATGGCATAGGCGGCTGGAACCCCGACGAGGAGATTGAGCAGCACCACCGCGCAGGCGACGACCAGGCTGTTTCGCATCGCGGGCAACAGGCTCGAGGCGGTCGACGGAATGAAGCCGCCGCTGGCGGGATCGGCCGCTCTGCGGGTCTCGTAGGTGACGGCCTTGTCCTTGGCTGCGAAAATGGCCTTGAAGTTCTGCAGGGTCGGCGCGCTCGGAATCCAGTGCGGCGGCTTGGAAATGATCTCGCGCTCGCTTTGCACGGACGAGGAGACGAGCCAGGCGATCGGCGCGAGCACGTAGCCCAGGAAAAGCGCCGACGCCACCAGGAGGACGGCGGCCCTTCCGAACCGTCGCGTCGAGGAATGGGTCCGATAGTGCCGGACCGGCGTCGACAGCGTAGCTTCCGCAATCGTCATCTCAGATCCTTCTCGCCAGCGCCCGGATGATCACATAGGCGAGCGCCAGCGTGGCCAACGCCAGCACGTAGGCCATTGCCGATCCGGTGCCAAAGGACAGATTGCGAAAGGTCTCGACATAGATCCGCCAGGCGACGACGTTGCTCGCATCGCCCGGTCCGCCTTCAGTCAGAATGAAGAACAGGTCGAAGTGGCGGATCGCCATCATCGTCTCGTAGACGACAACGAGCGCAAAGGCCGTGGACAGCTGCGGCAGCGTGATATGGAAGAAGCGTCGCACGGTGTTAGCGCCGTCAACCTTGGCCGCGGCGTGCAGATCCGGCGGGATCGTCTTTAAGCCCACCAGCAGCAGAATGGCGGCCAGCGGCACCTCCTTCCAGACGAACGCATTGGCGATCAGCGGCAGCGTCTTTGCGGAGTCGCCGAGCCAGACCATGTAGGAGTTGATGAAGTCGAGTTGATAAAGCAGCCCATTCAGCGCGCCATAATTGGAGTCGTAGATCCACTTCCACATCAATGCATTGGCAACGTAGGGAATGGCCCACGGAACGAGCAGCAAGGCGCCGAGTACGCGGCGTCCCGAAAACTCCTCGTTGAGCAATAGCGCGATCAGAAGCGCCAGCACCACGATTGCCGCGACAGAGAGCACCGAGAAGTAGGTAGTGCGCTCAACGGCTTGCCAGAAATGCGGGTCGCTGAGCACGGTCAGGTAGTTGTCGAGGCCGACGAAGGGCATGCGCCCGGGACGCGTCAGCCGAAGCGAGAACAGGCTGATGTAGAACGAATACAGGATGGGAAAGACCGCAACCGCCAACAGCACAATCGCCAATGGCGCGAGGAACAGAAGCGCGGCGCGCTCGTCATAGGTGAGCGCGCCACGTAGGTTCGGTCGCGCAGGCCTGATGATGGCGCTCGGCGTCATGGCAAAGACCTCGCAATCAGCCTCAGCTCTGCTTCTTCAGCTCCGTCCACTTGGCGGCAGAGGTGTTCAGCGCCTGCTCGACACTGACCTTGCCCATGATCGCCTGCTGCCAGGCCGTGCCGTTGACGTCGTTCCATTCGCCGAACCACGGCGTCACGACATCCTTCTTGCGCGCCAGCGACTGTTGCTGGCCGATCAGATTGACATCGCCGTAGCTCGCATAGGCGGAGCGGATTTCCGGGTCATTGAACAGCGATTTCTGTCCGAAGCCGGACCCGACATCCTTGAACAGCATCTTCTGAAACTTGTACTCGCCGTCAGCTTTGCCGCCGAACCATTCCATCAGCTTGACCGTGTCAGCGGCGCGCTGCGCGTCGGCTTGCGCGCGCGGCGTCATGCCATAGAAGCGCATCCATCCGACTGTGGCGTTGGAGCCATTTTCCCCCTTCGGCATCAGGGCGATCTTGGCATTGCCGGCAAGCTTGCTCTGGGCAGGATCGTTCAGGGTGCGCAGGCGGTATTTCGGGATCAGGCCGAATGCGTGCTCGCCCGATGAAAACGCCTTGAGCACCGCAAGCTCGCCGGTCTCGACGCAGGACGGCGACAGGATCTTGTGCTTCTGCACGGCGTCGACCAGCCAGCGAAGCGCAGTGCCGGCGCCGTGGGCGGGATCCTGCATCACTGCATTGCCCTTGTCGTCAACGAAGCGGCCGCCATTGGAATAAACCAGCGCAGTCATGAACTCGATCAGCCAGCTCTCCTGGGCCATCGAGATCAGCACCGGCCACTGGGTCAGCCCCTTGTCCTTGATGATCCTGGATTGCTCCACCACCTCCGCCCAGCTCGTCGGCGGCGCCGCAATGCCGGCCTTGGCCAGCATGTCCGCGTTGTAAATGAAGGCCATGTAGTCGGTATAGTAGGTAATGCCGTATTGCTTGCCCTTGTAGGTCATCGAGTCGACGCAGAACTGCTCGACGTCGGAATTGTCGACCAGCGCCTTGTATTGATCGACCGGCAAGATCCAGCCCGCTTCAGCCCATTCCGGCAACCAGCTGTCGGAGACCCACAAGGTATCGATCGGCGCCTTGCCGATGAACTTGGTGATCATCGTCTCGCGGTATTGGGCCCAGGGACTATTGCTGTAGTTTACCTTTATGCCGGTCTTGGCCTCGAAGGCCGCGATGTGACTCTCGACGGTGTCGACGGCGGCCGACCAGGTCGCGAAATTGATCGGCTCGCCGGCGAGCGCCCGGCCTGACCGACCGACAACGGCCGCGGCTGAAATTGCGCCGACAGTAGCGAGAAATGAACGGCGGCTGAGTTTGCTCTTTGAGGTCACGTCTGGATCCTCCCCTCGTCGGTCCCCTGCAGAGATCCTGGCTGATGCGCGGCTTCTGTCGGCCTGTCGTCTGATTGACGCTATCACCCTTCCCCTAAGTCGTAAACTGACGATTTAGCTGCGCCTGCGCGAGACGGCGCCCGCCTCAACCGCCCGCGCCTCGGCGGCCATGGCCGAAAAGCCGGTTACAAACTGCCGGACATGCAGAGCCACTATGGCCTCTGGAAATACCTCTTGGCTCGCGCCATAGACATGACGGCGGATCGCAAAATGCGAGATCGCTCCATGTAGCGCCCAGCCGAGCTCGTGGATCAGCCGCTGATCGCGCGGAAGCTCAATTCCTTGCGCATGCGCCGTTTCGACTACGATGGTTTCCATCAGCTGGTGGACGATCGCAGCGTTGTAGTCTGGAGCCATGCGAGCCTCAGCCAGTGAGGCGTACAGGAAAAGCCGCAGCCACTTCCGCGTCAACACCGTGGAAAAATAATTCTGATAGAAATCGATCAGCCGTTGATCGAGCGGGCGCGAACGATCTTTGAGCTGGATCATCCAGACCGCTTTGAAAGGCGCAACGATGGCTTCCTGATAGACCTCGTCAAGTAGCTGCGACTTCGATGGGAAGTACCGATAGAGAAGCCGCTGCGCCACGCCACAAGCAGCGGCAAGAGCACGAGTCTGCGCCGTCAGACCATACTCGGCAAAGAAATCCGTGGCGCGATCGAGTATCTTTGCCCGCCGCTCTGCGGGCGGCAATCTCGTCACCACGGCAGCTTTGCCGCGAGCCCCTTTCGTCTTGGTCGGCCCTTGCGATTTGCCGCTCAATAGTTCGGAGCGCGCGCGCATCCGGAGCACCTCCGTAAGTCGTCGGATGACGATATAATAGACAGCGGCTCGAAAGCAATCTCATTCGAAAAATACGGCTCCGACGAACGCAGAAAGCTTAAATTGTCCAAGACGGAAATGCGGCGTACATTTCGGTACGGTGCGGACATATGAAAGCTCGATGGATCAGGAGATGGCATGAGTGGTTTCGTTGGTGCTCAACACGAATTCCATGACGCTGCCTTTGTGCGCGGATGGGCAGATCGCTTCGTTCCCACGGCCCCACGTCTTCAACTCTTCGATCTGATTCTCGATCAGATACGCCAGCCAAGCGCGGCAAACCCTCACGTTCTCGAACTCGGAATCGGTCCTGGATACATGGCGCGCCACATCCTGGAGCGTAACCAGACAATCACCTATGAGGGTCTCGATTTCTCCGAGGTATTCTTCGACATCGCGAGGGAAACCATTGGCGACATGCTTCATCGCGTGACGCTGACAAAGGCTGATCTAATGAACCAGAGCTGGCCCAAGAACCTTTCGAGGAGGCCTGGTGCCATCATCTCAACATGGGCGCTACATGACCTGGGCGGACAGCAGGCGGTCGCAGACGTGTATGCCCGGTGTTACGAAATCCTTCCGGTGGGCGGCGTGCTGGTCAATGGGGATTTCATAAAGCCGGACGGAACAACCTGGGAATATGAGCCAGGACGCTTCGAGGTTAGCCGGCACCTCGAGCTGCTTCGCAAGGCAGGCTTTACTGATCCGAAATCGCTCGCGCACTTGGAACAAAACCTCAAAGATCCAACGCCGGCTCAGAACTATGCGTGCCTGGTGGCCGTGAAATAGGCGGGCCGCAAAACGAGTTTTCATCCGCGCCGGCGACTTAACATCCCGACGCTCGGTGAGAAGGAAACGTGCCCGCCACCGGTCGGATCATTCCAATCGTTGCACCGGCGCCCATAAGGGGGCCTGCCTTCTTTGCCCACGATTGCGCAAGCTGCGCCTGAAAGGCTTGCTGCTGCATCTGAGCGGCAAGGTTCTCCCGTCCGTTCTGCCTCCGGCGCACTACCTTGACCTGTCTAGAACAAAATGAGAACATTGCCTAGCCCCGCCTGCTGGACTTCCACACGTCTGAAGCTGGCGCGCGCCTAAGCTACCAATCCAATGCAATCACGGGCGGTCCAACACGGACTCTGGCTGAAAAACCCCAATGACATATTGCATCTTCTGCGATACCGAGCTTAGCCCTGATACGACCGAGGAACACATTCTTCATGACTGCGTGGGCGGAAGGGAGACGACATCCGAAGTCATATGCTCACAACACAACAACAATTTCGGCGGCACGATAGACAACGCGTTCGCCATTCCCTTGCTGCCCATCCGAAACCTGATGCAATTCAAGTCCGGTTCTGGCGACCCTCCTCCGATGCTTAGGGGTCTCCAAGACGGAGAAGACAGGATAAACGTCTCTTCAACGGGCGAAGTCCAACTTGCTAATCCCCCGATTAAATTCAGCGACGCTCCTGACGGCAATTCGGATGCGATGATCACGGCCGCGGACCCCGCCACCATCAAGAAACTGATTCCACATATCGCCTCTCGATATGGTCTGTCGGTTGCCGAAGTGGAAAAGCAGATAGCAAGCGGCGGCATAACTCTTACCGAGCGCAGGCCGGGGCCAGTGATCCACAAGATAGGCGTCGACGGCCCTGACCCGCTGCGCTCCATGCTGAAGTCCTGCCTGGTTCTGCTTGCACGGCACGTCGGCAATGATGTTGTGAAGAGCGACAATTTCAGGGAAGCGCGAGATTTCGTTTTACACGGTGGCGAACAGTTCCAAATGACGCGCATCCGACTGGATACACGCGAAGTCCTCGGAGCACAGCAAATCAGAGAGCGGTTCTCACCTTTCTTCAACATGATCTATATCAAGAGCGACGAAGACGGGCGCGTGCTTGGGCATTTCACCGTTTACAATATGCTCAGTTGGCGGTTCGTTCTTTGCGAGCGCGGCGGCCCAAAGCATTGCCGATTTGCCCTAGCAAACAATCCCGGTGATCCCGCAATCCGAACGCGCGATGCCGCCGATCTTCCTGACATCCCATTTGGTTGGTTGGATGCAGACAGCGAAGTCACGCATGAACGAATCAAGACGCGGCTGGCTGAGATGGAGGCAGAATACAGGAAGAGGGCTATACCGTCCGAGTTCGGTCGGCTGGTAGACGATACAATAGCTCTGTGCGACCTGAAGTCTGGCGACGAACTGACAAAGGAGTTTATCGGGCGGCTATGTGATCGCGCGGCGCGATTCTCGTTAGGGCTCCCGTACGAAGAGACCCTGACGCCCGATGAGATCAGCAAGTTGCTAGCAGGAAAACCGCCCCGCTAAGTCCCTCTGAGGAATGTGGATTGAGCTTGGCCGATTGGCCGGACGATGGGTGTTGAGATGGTTTCACGGAACGAGTACTGGCATTATGTTTTCTGACAAGCGCAACGCTCGCGGTCCACGCGGTTGATGCGGATTCAAAGGCTCCGATCTGGAAGAGAGCAGTCCCAGGCGCGGCGGCATATCTCGGAGACGATGGCGGCGGCGTCGATACTCTTACGGTTTGCGATACGGTCGACCGCTACCGGGAATGGCTAAATGACGAACATCCCCCAGGATGCCAGACATTCCAATCCGGCCTGCGGGCAACGATTGAGGTCGTCATCTTCGATCCCGTGAAGGACGCGATTAGGACTCCGTCATACGTTGTCAGCTACCCCCTCGTTAAAATCCATATCCCCGATAGACAGTTTTGTCGGCTACCTTCAGCTGGATGGCCTTCATCCGATCATACCGAGTGGTACCGTCGTGCACGGCAAGAAAATCGGGAACGAGTCGCTAATACTGCATTCCCATGAGGAGATCAGAGACGACGACAAGGGCGTGGATTTAGGCCAAGAGTTTTCAGCCAAGGTCGTCAAATATGATCCCACAAACGGTGACGATTGGGATTTTCAAGTCACGATTCTCGACGGACCAAACGCCGGAAAGACCGGCTGGATGCTCAGCGACTTTTTGGAAGATGACCGAGGAGAACTCGTCGATCAGTTTTCGAAGGCGACGGCCTGGGAGACGCTGCCAGGCGGCCCTTCGAGCAAGTGAATGTTCAGACCGGGTCAGCTAGGCCGATTGTTCGGCGCGCCCTTCGACGCCTCCGTGAAAGCGCGCCCCACGTCTCTCAGCTCCGGGCTAAACTCAATCTCCAATCGCCCGCTCTTCGCTTTGCGAACGGTGACGAGACGCCGGCGGCCTTCGTCCAGAGCAGACGCAAGCTTCTCTTGCATCTGCTCCGCGCTTAACTGCCTTCCCCACACATGTCGGGTAACGACAAGCTTTATCAGCCGCTTTAGGTCGGCGGGCAGCTCGGGTTGACGATAGCCGTCCGCTCGATTTGTCATGGACACTCCCGCAGCCACTCAAACACATTCTCAAGGCTGTAGACTTTTCGACTTCAAGCCCGTCCGGCGTTCCGGTCCCTCAACGAGAACGAATTGCTCGCATGGTTGGCGAACCAAGCGGTCCACAAATTGCTGCTTTATCCCATGGCAGTAGTAACGACGTATCGCGATTTCGAAAGACTGCATTGCCCCTAGACCCCAAGTGTGATGCCAGCGGCATCATGCCGCTCGCGCCTCCCTCTCGTTTGTTGGAGCGCAATCCTCAGTAAGGGACCACGTTGTCCGATGCGGAAAGCCGGCTGCGCCTTCGCGCCGCCGCACGGTGGACTTCCGCTTTCATCGCGCCTGATTTGCCCGTCGGGCTGATTTTCCGAAATCGTGTCAAGCCCTGCCAGGAAAGATATTTCTCTTTATCAGAAGCACAAATCAGGCGTAGGGTCCGTCTATCCCGCGGCTCACACAGAGGGGCGCTTCGCGATCGTCACGAAACGTGACGCGGGGGGCGATGGACGCTGGTAGCCTCAACTGACGAGCGAGGCCAAGGCGGACGGCGAAATCGCGTGGTCCTGGTCCCCCGACGCTGGGATCAAGCCTGCGGGCGACGAATCCGCAGGCGACGGAGGCTAGAAAGCCCGGCACTCCGAGGAGAGCGCGTATAAGCCGTAAACCATTGCGCAGGGAATGCCGGCGTGTGTTCGGTTGTACCTGTGGACTGCCCGTGTGCGTTTTTGCGCATTTGCTGCACACGAGGCTCGCGGGTGCAACGGCACCCGGTATTCCCTGCGCCCTCTGTCTTCTCAGGGGGCCGAAGACGCCACATGACCCGGACCTTTTCAGGGCCGCGGGAATGCGAAGTTTTGTCATCCGCTCTCCGAGAGGTTAAGTTCTCCGCCCATGACTGATCATCCCTCCCGCGCGAACGGTTCCCGCGTCCTCGCCGACCTCAACGCGCTGCGTGCGATCGGCGCCTACAAGAGCGGCGTGCACAAGCCGACATTCTCGGAGGCGCATATGCGCTCGCTGGAATGGCTGGCCGCGCGGCTGCCGGACGCCGGCCTAGCCGCAGAGATCGACGGCATCGGCAATGTGCTCGGCACGAGTGCAAAGACCGGCCCAAAGCTGCTCGCAGGCTCGCATCTCGAGAGCCAGAATTACGCGGGCTGGCTCGACGGGCCGCTTGGCGTGATCTACGCGCTGGAAGCCGCGCGCGTGCTCAATCCGGATCCCGTCGTCGACGGTGCCGTCGAGGTCGCCTCCTGGTGCGACGAGGAAGGCCATTTCGGCTCCTTCCTCGGCAGCCGCTCCTTTGTCGGCAAGGTCGGTGAAGCCGATATCGACGCCGCCCGCGACCGCAACAGCGATCGCACCATGCGGCAGGCCCTGGAAAGCGTTGGTCTTGCGGGACGTCCGCGTCTTGCGGCCGAGCACGGCCGCCACATCGGTTATCTCGAGGCGCACATCGAGCAAGGCGACCGCCTGGAAACCAGTGGTCTTGCGATCGGCATCGTGACCTCCATCGTCGGCATCTGGCAATACCGCATCACCTTCACCGGCGAGCAAAATCATGCCGGCACCACGCGCATGGCCATCCGCAGGGACGCGGGGCTCGCGCTCGCCAAGTTCTGCGTCGCGATCGACGAAAGCTTTCCGCCGGTCGGCGGGGAGCGCACGGTCTGGACCACCGGCCGCATCACGCTCGATCCCGGGGCGCCCAGCATCATCCCGGGCCGCGCCGAGATGCTGTTCCAGATCCGCGACGATGATCCCGCCGTCATTGCGCGGCTGGAGGCAAAGCTCGACAGCCTCGCGGCCGATTTCAGCGCGCGTGGCCCTGTCGGCGTCACCGTCGAGCGCATCCGGACCGGCGCCCCTGCTTTGATGAACGGCGCGTTCCAGGATGCAATCGAGGCGGCGAGCCGAACCTTTGCCGGCGGCAAATCAGTGCGCATGCCGAGCGCAGCGGGCCACGATGCGCAGATGCTCGCGACCATCATGCCCGCCGCCATGCTGTTCGTGCCCTCGATCGGCGGCATCAGCCATCACTGGACGGAAAACACCGCCGACACGGACATCGCCACCGGGGCGGAGGTGTTCGTCGAGACCTGCCGGCTGCTCTTGAAGCGCGCCAGCGGCACAAGTTGATCCTTATGCTTGTCGTCCGGCCTGTTTCGCTCCTGTTTCGTCCAGCGATGGGCGCCGCGGCTCGGTTCCGGCCTCGAAAAAGTCGACAGTTTTTGGTTTCGACACAAACCGGCTTTGGCTATCTTGTGCGCAAAATCGAGGGAGTCTTCCGATGCGCGTTGTTCTGGCCGCGGTAATTTTGGTTGCACTGGCGGCGCCTGCGTTCGCCCAGCAGGACCACGTCCAACGATATGGCGAGGCCGACAAGGAGAAAACACCTTCGCAAAAGGCCGCCGACAAGGCCGCGGCCGAAGCCTATCAGCGCTCGCTTGGCGCCATTCCCGACAAGGGGCCCCAAGATCCCTGGGGCGCCGTGCGCAGCAATGACGGGCCAAAGCCAGCCACCACCAAGACGGCAAAAACGGCGAAGAGCAAGACAACCGCGACGGAAGCCAAGCCGCACTGAGGCTAGGCCGGTCGTTTTAGACCATAGGATCGAACTGCCGGCGTCCCCAGGGGATGATCGCCCAAATCCGCTCGTGCAGATAATACCAGGCGACCTTGGTAACGATTTCCATGCCCGCGATCGAGCCTGCGATCTCGACCCTTCCCGTCATGAACCAGCTGATCGCAAACGTGTCGAGCGTTCCCAGGCTGCGCCAACTCACGGCCTTGAGCACCGATCTCACATGCGTTTCAGCTCCGTGAAAAAACATCACCCGGTGTCTCCCTGCTCGACCGCGGCAGTTTCTATCACGCGCAGACCGGCGTTCCGGTTCCCACCCCTGTCACAAATCCGATCATGGACAGAAGCTGCGAATGCGTGGATTTTTATCTTGAGAAATTCCATAAAAGCCGCTGATTTGACTGACCAATCGCAAGATTCGCCGCCACCGGCCGCCTTGTCGCGCGTTCCCGCTCGTAAAGAAGGACGAAAGATGAGATTCGTTGCCGCAATGGCCGCGCTGTGTGCGCTGAGTGGGGCAGCTCAGGCGGAAACGCAGGATTGCAGAACGCTCACGGACCCGGCTGCCCGGCTGACTTGTTATGACAAGATCAATCCGCCGATCGCCACGTTTCCGATCCCGCTGCCGAAGCCATCGCATTACATTCCCCTGACACGGCCGGACGGGACGACCGGGAACGAGGAGACGTCGGAAAACACGTCCGATAGTGCGGAGGACGTAATGCTTCACGCGAAGATGAACAGCATCTGCCGCGGTTGTTAGCGCATGATCGAGCCCGATGGGTTAAGTCGCCGCGCGCAAGATTTGGAACGAGTTTGCCACCAGAGCGCGGATTGGAAAGTTCGTGCGAATAAAAATTAGGACCCGTTATTTGCTCTGATTGTGGTGCCTGGCGTGCGACGGAACGTCATCATCGTGCTGACGTAGCTCGGTCGGAAAAATGGCTATCTGCGATGCAGATGAACCTGCTTGAATCCCTCCCCTCCGTGATCGGTACGGCAGCGGTTGCCCCCGCGCTATTGATCCTGTGGCTCGTTGTGGCGGCTGGCGAGCGGTCCGGCCCGCCGCTGAAGATCTGGACCGCGTTTGCGCTCGGCGCGGCCAGCATCCTCCTGCTCGGTGTCATCCGCGCGCCGTTTGCGAATATCGGCTTTGCGCCGGACAATCCCTGGGCGGCGCAGGCGCTGCATTCGGTGTTGGGCGTGGCGCTGCCGGAGGAGAGCGTCAAGATCCTCGCCATTGCCGTGGTGTCGCTGCGGCGGCGTGCGTTTGCCGATCCGATGGACACGGTGGTCTATGGCGCCGCCGTCGGGCTCGGCTTTGCGGCCTATGAGAACCTCGCCTATCTCGTGCAGCATGCCGAGATGTGGCGATCGCTCGCCGCGCTGCGCAGCGTGCTCACCGTGCCCTTCCATGGCGCGCTCGGCGTCATTGCAGGCGCCTATCTCGCCATGGCGCGCTCCGGCACCGCGCTCGGCGCGCATCGCTTTCACCGCGACTGGGCCCGCCTCTCCAGCTATGTGCTGATGCTGGTGGGACCGGTCGCGCTGCATGCCGGTTTCGATTTTCCGCTTTTGATGCTGCAGAAGGCGCCCGACCTCGATTCCTCCATCCGGCTTTGGCTCGGGCTTGCCAGCATCCTGATCGGCTTCTCCTCGATCGCATTTGCGATGCAGCTGGTGCGTCGCGTCGCCCGCCATCACGCGCCGCGCACCGATCTCGATCGCGAGCGGCTGAGCCAGCTTCGCAAGATGTGGGCCGTGCTGGTCGGCGGCAGCGGTGCGGGCTTCATTGGTCTGGTATTCGTGCTGACGTCCGTGCTCCACTGGCTGCTCAATCCGGACCGCAACCTCGCCTTTGTGCTGATCCCGATCGGGCTTGCCTCGATCGCGCTCGGCTGTGCGCTGCTGGTTGTCACGACCGCGATCTACATTGCCGGTCGCAACCGGATGCGGACCACCGCCGAAGGCTTTTCGTCGGTGGGCGGCGGCTGAGGCGCGATGGCGTCGGCTTCAGCCTCCATCTCGCTCTAGCTACTCGTTCTTGTCCGCATCGTGCGCTACAATCGGGCGATCGTGAAATCATCCCGCGTGGCCGCGCAATAGGGAGAGCTCCCATGACCCAGCCTGACGAACTGGACAAGCTGCAATCCAGGATGAGGGCAGCCGTGCGCGCGCACTGGAAGGCCTTCCTGTTCGAGGGCATCGTGCTCGCGATCCTCGGCGTCGCCGCCATGATCGTGCCGCCGCTCGCGAGTCTCGCGATCACGATCTTTCTCGGCTGGATGTTCCTGGCCACCGGCGTGGCGGGACTGGTGATGACCTATTGGGCACGCGCCATGCCGGGCTTCTGGTGGTCGCTGATCTCGGCGGCGCTGGCGGTGGTGGCTGGCCTGATCCTGCTGGGGCGGCCGATGCAGGGCGTACTCACCCTCACCGTCGTGCTCGGCGTCTATTTCCTTGCCGAAGGCGTCGCCACCATCATGTATGCGCTGGACCATCGCCGCGAACTCTCCGGACGATGGTCGTGGCTTCTGGTCGCCGGATTGATGGACATCCTGATTGCCTTCTTCATCATCGCGGGCCTTCCAGGCTCTGCGCAATGGGCCATCGGGCTTTTGGTTGGCATCAACCTGTTGTTCGGCGGCGCGACCCTGATCGGCATGGCGCTCGCCGCGCGCAATGCCCAGCTTTGACAAGCCGTACCGGCTGCGCTAAGGAGGGCGGCCATGATCAACCGCGCCACCAGCTATTTTTGGTACTTTAGCTACGACAGCTCGCTGGCGGTGGGAGGATCGCGCGCAATCTAGAGAGAGTTGCAGCACAACGTCCGAACAAGCCGCCAGACCTGGCGGCTTTTCGTTTGCCGGCAGGTCCATTCAAAACAGGAGCCTGCCATGTTGAGTACCACCGACGACCTTCGCATCACCGGATTGAAGGAGCTGAGCACACCGGATGAGGTAATGCGGGAGATCCCGCGCACGCTCACCGCGACACGCGTGGTGATGGGCGCACGCAACGCCATCCACGCCATCCTGAACGGCACCGACGATCGCCTGCTCGTCATCGTCGGTCCCTGCTCGATCCATGATCCCGCTGCCGCGATCGAATACGCCACGCGCCTCTCCTCGCTCCGCGAGCGTCTCGCCGACCGCCTCGAAATCGTGATGCGTGTCTATTTCGAGAAACCGCGCACCATCGTCGGCTGGAAGGGATTGATCAACGACCCCGATCTCGACGGCAGCTTCGACATCAATAAGGGCCTGCGGCTGGCGCGCAACGTGCTCTCCGCCGTGAACAATCTCGGACTGCCGGCCGGCGCCGAATTCCTCGACATGACCACGCCGCAATATCTCGCCGATCTCGTGACGTGGGCTGCGATCGGTGCGCGCACCACCGAGAGCCAGATCCATCGCGAGCTCGCCTCGGGACTGTCCTGTCCGGTCGGCTTCAAGAACGGCACCGACGGCAACGTGCGCATCGCTGCCGAAGCCGTGAAATCCGCCTCGCATCCGCATCATTTCATGGCGGTGACAAAGGGCGGACGTTCGGCGATCGCGGCGACCTCAGGCAATGAGGATTGCCATGTCATCCTGCGGGGCGGCCGCGCGCCGAACCATAATGCGGCAAGCGTCGAGGCTGCCGCCGCGGAGCTTGCCCGCTCTGGCCTCAACGCCCGCGTCATGATCGATGCGAGCCATGCCAACAGCGGCAAGAAACCGGAGAACCAGCCAAAGGTCCTTGCCGACGTCGCGGCGCAGGTCTCCGCCGGCGAGCGTCGCATCATCGGCGTCATGATCGAAAGCCATCTGGTCGCTGGACGTCAGGATGTGGTGCCCGGCGCTGCGCTGACCTATGGCCAAAGCATCACGGACGGCTGCATCGACTGGGAGACGACCGTGCCGGCACTCGAGTTGCTCGCAGACGCGGTAGCGACACGGCGGTCCACGAAAGGCGAGGAAGTCATGGCATCTTCGGCCTGAGTTGCGCTGAAGTTCATCACCTGTCGTTCGCCGTTTGCGGACGGCGGGTGCTGCGATGCATCATCAAGCGCACTGCCTGCTCGTCCACCCAAAGTTATCGGGCTGGCGGCGCGTGTCCCCTTGTCAGGCCAAGACCGCGTGACATACTACCTTCGCGATTGACACGACAACGTGCAGCGTCTGGGAGCCGCAAATCAAGCGGCTTGCGGCTTTGAACTTGGCGCGAGTCTCGCCGCCACCAAGGCGGAGCGTCATCGCTTCTATCTTGAAATTGGAATTACCGCTGCCGGCTCTTGCGCGTCCCGACGTTTCGGGCGGCGACGACGGCTGTCTGGTTACAACACTGGAGCATGAAATCGACATAACGCACAGAGGAGGGACGCAAGATGACAATGACTGCCGACGTGCCCGGTCAAGTGCCGTGGTGGAAAGAACCTACCAAAGATCAGTGGGTCGCTTGGATCGCAGCCTGGCTCGGATGGACCCTCGATGCGTTCGACTTCACGATCTTCCTCCTGATCATGGTGCCGATCGCGGAATCGTTCAACGTGCCGCTGATCGAGGTGACGGCCGTCTTCACTATCACGCTGTGGCTGCGCCTGGTGGGTGCCGTCGGCTCCGGCTGGCTCGCCGATCGCGTCGGGCGCAAGACGCCGCTGATGATCTCAATCCTGTGGTATTCGGTCTGCAACCTGCTTGCCGGCCTTGCGCCGAGTTTCACCTTCCTGTTCCTGTTCCGCGCGCTGCTCGGCATCGGCATGGGCGCCGAATGGCCCGCCGGCGCTGCACTTGCCATGGAGTCGTGGCCGGCCCGCTCGCGTGGCCTGATGAGCGGCCTGCTGCAGGGCAGCTGGAGCATCGGCTTTCTGCTGTCGAGCGCCGCTTACGGCCTGCTCTACGACAAGATCGGCTGGCGCGGCCTGTTGATCCTCGGCGTGCTGCCGGCTTTGGCGGTCGTGTGGATCCGCATCTACGTGAAAGAGCCGAAGGTGTGGGTGGAAAACCGCCGCCTCCAGCGCGAGCAACATCAGGAGTTCAAGGCACCGCTGCTCGACATCTTCCGCCGGCGCATCATTGTCAACACGCTGATGGCCTGCCTGTGGATGGCGAGCGGCTTCGTGATCTACTACTCGGTCTACGGCATGTTTGCGACCCACCTGCAGAAGGATCTGCATCTGAGCGCCGCGATGGTCGCGATGCCGATTGCCCTCGCGAACCTGGTGGCGTTCCTCGCGAGCGGGTTCTGGGGCTTTGTCGCCGACATCTTCGGCCGCAGATGGGCGATGATCATCCCCGCCGCGATCGGCGCCCTGGTCACGCCGTTCTACTTGTTCTCTGAATCCTACGCCCTGGTGGCCGGTGCTTTCATCCTGCAGGGTGCCTTCCTCGGCGCGATCTATGGACAGAACCCGTCCTACCTGACCGAACGCTTCCCGACCGAGGTGCGGGCGACCGCCTCGGGCTTCTGCTACCATCAGGGCGCGATCTGGGCCGGCTTCACGGGGCCGATCCTGACCTACTTCGCCGTCAGCCAGCCACTCGGATTCGCCGTGCCGATGATGATTGCAACCACGGGTGCCGCCATCGTCTTCGTCCTCACGCTGCTTTACAGCCCGGAGACGAAGGGCAAGGAGTTGGTGCCCCAGCTCACCTTGGTGGAGAAGCCTGCATAATGGCAGCGATCCGCGGCCGCGTTCGCGCGGCCGCGGGCGTCCCGTCGTCAGAGATATCCGACCGGCGACCGATCAGCAGCCGCGGCAGATGCTCTTGATCTTCTTGTCGAGCAGCGCGTCTTCCTTATTGATCGGATCGTTCGGATTGGAGAGGTTCTTCTCGCTCGGAACGTCGCTCGCCCGGGGCTGACGGTGCCCGATCGGCGCCTCCGGAATGTTCCCGCTCTTCGTCGTTCCCGGCCCTCCCGGGTTGTTGCCCTGCGCCATGGCAACGGGCGCGGCAATCAGCACCAGGAGCGCCATTGAGATGATTGTCTTCTTCATGTTGCTCCTCCGTCTCACAAAGTCCGCCACGCCTCACGCCGGCGGGTAAAGATGCACATCCCCGCAATAATCGGTCACACGATAGCGTGTTTCTTCGGCAACTTCACCTTGGCCGGCAACAGAATCTTGTGGCGAAAGGTAGTTCGGACCGACCGGCGATTTGCCGGCACCGCCGGGAATATCGAGCACGTAGTCCGGCTGACATAGTCCGGACACGCGGCCCCGCAAGGCCCGCATCAATTCCTGGCCCCGCGCCAGGGTGGTGCGCAAATGCGCGGTACCCGGGGCCAAATCGCCCTGATGCAGATAATAGGGCTTGATCCGGCATTCGACAAAGGCACGCATCAAGGCTTCCAGCGCGGCAAAATCGTCGTTGACGCCCTTCAGCAATACCGACTGGCTGACCATGGGAATGCCCGCGTCGATCAGCCGCGCGACCGCCGCGCGCGCCTCAGGGGCCAATTCGCGTGCGTGATTGGCATGCAGCGCCATCCAGGTTGTCGCGCCATGAACCTTCAGCGCGGCAACCATCTCGGCACTGATCCGCGAAGGCTCCGCGACGGGCACACGGGTGTGAAGGCGGATAATCTTGACGTGGTCGATGGCCGCGAGATCGGCCATGATCTCGGAGAGCCGCCGCGGCGACAGCATCAACGGATCGCCGCCGGTCAGGATCACCTCCCATATTTCCGGATGGGCGCGGATGTAATCCAGCCCAGCCCGATAGGTCTGTTCATCCAGCGCGCTCTCCTTGCCCGGCCCGACCATCTCGCGGCGGAAGCAGAAGCGGCAATACACCGCGCAGACGTGAACAAGCTTGAAGAGCACGCGATCGGGATAGCGGTGCACGATGCCGGGAACGGGCGAATGTGCCTCATCGCCGATCGGATCTGCGCGCTCGTTTGATTGCGCCGAGAGCTCCTCGGCGGTCGGAATGAATTGCCGTGCGATCGGATCGTTGCGGTCTTCAGGGTCGATCAGCGCGGCAATCGCCGGCGTCACCGCGATCGCATAGCGCGAGGCGACCCTCTCGAGATCGGCGAGGTCGTCATGGCGCGCAAGATCATGCTCGACCAGTTCGGCCGGCTCGCGCAACGTGCGCGCCAAAGTGCTTCGTGTCATCGTTCACCTGCCGGTGGCGTCCATACCACCTGATCGATCCTGAGCGCCCCGCTCGCGAGCATCACCAGCCGGTCGAAACCGAGCGCGACCCCACTCGCTTCGGGCATCCTGGCGACGGCTGCGAGAAACTCCTCGTCGAGCGGATAGCGCTCGCCATAGCGGCGCGCCTTCTCCTCCATCGCCAGCTGAAAACGGCGGCGCTGCTCTCCGGCATCGGTCAGTTCGCCAAAGCCGTTAGCAAGCTCCACGCCGCAAGCATAGGCCTCAAAACGCTCGGCGACACGCGGATCGGACGCCTTTACGCGCGCCAACGCCGCTTCGGGGACCGGATATTCAAACAATATGGTCAAACGCCCCTGCCCCAGATGGGGTTCGATATGCTCGACCAGAACTTTGCTGAAAATGTCGGACCAGGTGTCGTCGTCCGAGATCCGCACTCTTCCGCCGGCTGCGGATGCCAGGGCCGCGCGGTCGCCCACGCCGCCCGTTACGGTCCCGAGCAGATCGATGCCGGCAAAGCGCTCGAAGGCGGCCGCGAGCGTGATCAATTCCGGCTCGGCAAGGGGGTCGCAGACCTTGCCGCGAAAGGAAAACTGCCGGATGCCGGTGGCCTCCGCCGCATGCGCAATGACCGCGATGGTGTCGGCCATGACGGCATCGTAGGTCGCGCCCGCGCGATACCACTCCAGCATGGTGAATTCGGGCAAGTGCAGATCGCCGCGCTCGCGATCACGGAACACTTTGGCGAATTCGAAGATCCTGGCTTCGCCGGCCGCCAGCAGCTTCTTGCAGGCAAATTCCGGCGAGGTGCGCAAGTAGCGGGTCACCTGGCCGCCGTCGGCTGCGAAAAGCTCGGTCCGTGGCGCATGCAAATGGGTCTCATTGCCCGGCGAAACCTGCAAAATCCCGGTCTCGACCTCGGTAAACCCCGCCGTATCGAACCAGGCCCGCACCGTGCGCGAGATGGCGGCCCGCGCGTTGAGGAAGGGCCGGATATCGGCGTGGCGCTCGGCCGACCACCAGGGTGAAAGGGCGTCGTCCGCCGACATCAACAAGCCGCCCCAAAGAAGCGCAAAAGGCTGGCGCGGAGAGCCAAAATCAGTATGTTGCGCCCCGAAACCGCCTCGGGCGCCTTAGGGTGCCCGCCCACCTCCCGGTGCCGGGCCCAACTATCAGGAAAAACCGCTTTGAGAGTCATCGCCAGCTCTATTCGCAAGGGCAACGTCATCGAGCAAGACGGCAAGCTTTACGTCGTTGTCAGCGCCGAGAACATCCATCCCGGCAAGGGCACCCCCGTCAGCCAGATCGAAATGCGTCGAATCAGCGACGGGGTAAAGATCTCCGAGCGCTACAAGACCACCGATCAGGTCGAAAAGGCCACGGTGGAAGAGCGCAACTTCACCTATCTCTATGAAGATGGCGACGGCTTCCACTTCATGAACCCCGAGACCTACGACCAGGTCCAGCTGTCCAAGGACCTCGTTGGCGATTCCGCGGCCTATCTTCAGGAAAACATGGTCGTAAAGCTCTCGCTGCACGACATGAACCCGATCGCCATCCAGCTGCCGCAGCGCGCCACCCTGGAGGTCGTGGAAACCGAGCCGGTGACCAAGGGCCAGACCGCCTCCTCCTCCTACAAGCCAGCCGTTCTTTCGAACGGGGTGCGCACCGCCGTACCGCCCCACATCTCGACGGGGACGCGCATCGTGGTGATGACCGAAGATGGCTCTTACGTCGAGCGCGCAAAAGATTAAACTAGCCCCGGGGACGCATTCCGCGCCGAGGGGGCGACACAGTGAGGGGGAGAGTTGTCAGGCTCGGTGTACGGCTGCTGGCAGCGCTTTCGTTGGCGCCAGTCGGCGCGCTATCGCTAACGGCGCAGGAGTTCCAGTCGCCCCCGATTTCGACCGTACGTGTCGAATGGCGCGCGGCACTGGATCAGCTCCGCGCCGAGCTCGACGCCACGCCGGTCGCCGCTTCGAATTTCACCTTTGCCAGCCAGCGCCGCGTCAGCGCCTCCGATCCGCGGGCGGTGCCGGCGCTGGTGCAGCTCAATGGCATCACCTCACAGATCTTCACCGGCATCGGACGCAGTCCCGTGCCGGCGCTGCTGCCGTTCGACGCCGGCGCCTATCTCGACGCGCAACTGAACGGCCAAGCAGATCGCCCGTTGTCGCACTATCAGGCGGATTTCCGCCCCGTCGACCTCTTCGACGCCGGTCCGTCCGGCTATGACGCGGTGTTCTCGCTCGAGCCCGGCGCCGGCCTCGGCATGCCGTCGCGGACGTTTGCCAAGCCGGTCGA
>Ga0207661_10000925_pt1 | contig 19251 bp, 14 predicted proteins | sample KBSC713LmetaG_FD_184337 | JGI IMG/M metagenome (GOLD analysis project Ga0207661, IMG submission 184337) | Corn rhizosphere microbial communities from Kellogg Biological Station, Michigan, USA - KBS C7.1-3L metaG (SPAdes) (version 2) | ecosystem: Host-associated > Plants > Roots > Rhizosphere ...
CCGGCCGAAGGCGACGGCCCCTTCCCGACGATCGTGATGATGCACGGCTTCGGCGGCAGCAAGACCGACTTCGAGACGACGAGCCCGGCCGGCCCGGCCCCCGAAGAAGCCGGCAACGGCTCGACGATCTACCACTACAACAACGACTTCTTCGCCCGCCGCGGCTACGCCGTCGTCAACTACACCGCCCGGGGCTTCGGCGGCTCCTGCGGGGGAGGGGCGAACGGCGACCATTCCGGGGCCTGCGCCAGCGGCTACATCCGCCTCGCCGACAGCCGCTACGAGGCCCGCGACACCCAGTACCTGCTGGGCCTGCTCGCCGACGAAGGCGTGACCCGGCCGCGGGCGATCGGCGTCACCGGCATCTCCTACGGCGGCGGCCAGAGCATGGAGCTTGCCTTCCTGCGCGACAGGGTGCTGCGGCCCGACGGCAAGCTCGTCCCCTGGCGCAGCCCGGACGGGAAGAAGATGCGGATCGCCGCCGCCTACCCGCGCTGGCCCTGGTCGGACCTGGTCTCGGCGCTGATCCCGAACGGGCGCGACCTCGACAGCGCCGTCGCCGGCCCCGAACAGAGCCTCCGCCCCTACGGGGTGCCGATCGGCAGCTTCCTCAACGGCCTCTACCTGACCGGCGTCGTCAGCGGCTACTACTGCGGCGGCGCCCCGGAGTCGTTCCCCTGCGCGGACCCCGAAGCCGACATCACCCAGGACAAGGCCTACATCGACGCCGGCCAGCCGCTGGCGCCGGCGGCGGTGCAGGCGCTGAAGGGGATCTACGCCAGCCACGGCGGCTACCCGCTGCGCTTCCTCGAGGGCGCTTCGAAGCCGGCGCCGCTTTTGATCGAGAGCGGCTTCACCGACGAACTCTTCCCGATCGAGCAGGCGCTCCGCGTCTACACCTACCTGCGCAAGCGCAACCCGAAAGCGCCGGTGGCGCTGCAGCTCGGCGACCTCGGCCACAGTCGCGGCTCCAACAAGCCCGGCCTCAACCACTTCTTCAACGACCAGGCGGCGAAGTTCTTCGCCGTCCACCTGTTGGGGGCGAAGAAGGGGGCGCCGGCGCCGGGCCAGGTCACCGCCACCCTCACCACCTGCCCCAGCGAAAAACCCGACGTCGGGCCGTTCAAGGCGATCGGCTGGAAGAAGCTCCACCCCGGCGCCTTCAAGTTCGGCCGCGACCCGGTGCAGGAATTCACCTCGGCCGGCGGCAACCCCACCGTCGCCCGCGAATTCGACCCCGTCTTCGGCACCACCGAAGCCTGCAAGACGATCGCCGAAAACACCGAGCCCAACGTGGCGATGTACGGGCGCCGCGTCGTCGACGGCTTCACGATGCTGGGCCGGCCGACGATCAGGGCGCAGATCTCCAGCACGGGCCAGCACGGGCAGATCGTCGGCCGCCTCTGGGACGTCTCGCCGGAAGGGACGCAGCTGCTGGTCGACCGCGGCGTCTACGCCCTCACCGACGGCCAGAGCGGCCGCATCGCCTTCCAGCTGCACGGCAACGGCTACCACTTCGCCAAAGGCCACCGGGTCTGGCTGCAACTGCTCGGCCGCGACGCCCCCTACTACCAGGTCGCCAACACGCCCTTCTCCGTCAGGGTGAAGAACCTGCGGGTGACGCTGCCGACCCTGAAGAAGAACCCACGCTGAGGCTGACGGGACGGAAGTACTCCTATATGGAGGGAAATCGTCCCGTCGGCGGGAGTTAGGCGGCTTCGGCGGCTTCGGCCACGTGGGCGGCTTGCTCGGCCACTAACGCCAGGACTTCCGGGGCGTACTTGTCGACGAAGGCGGGGCCGACGCCGCTGATCGCCAGCAGTGAGCCCTCGTCGACGGGGCGGGCGACGGCGATCGAGGTGAGGGTGCGGTTGCTGGCGACGGTGAACGCCGGCTTGCCGGCGGCGGCGCCCAGGCGCCATGCTTTCAGCGCCTCGAAGAGCGGTGCGTCGGCGGGGGAGAGGTCGGGGGCGGGAGTGGGCGTCGCCTTCGTCCCGCTTGGCTTGCGGACCGCGATCGTGTCCGGGTCGGGCAGCCAGTCGAGCCTGTCGCAGACATCGCAGCAGCGCTCCAGCGGCGCTCCCGCGGTGCGGTCGGAGAAGTGGTCGAGGAGGGCGCGGCGGCGGCACTCGGTGCCGTAGATGAAGGCCTTGATCGCGTGGTAGGCGCGCCAGCCGCGCTCGCGGGCGATCGCCAGCTCGGGGTCGGCGGCGCGCAGCTCGTTGAAGCGGACGAGGCGACCGAGGTCGGCTTTCAGCGCCAGCATCACCGCCCGCGAGGGCAGGCCGTCGCGCCCGGCGCGGCCGGCCTCCTGGTAGTAGGCCTCGACGCTGGTCGGGATCGTCACGTGCCAGACGGAGCGCACGTCGGGCTTGTCGACGCCCATCCCGAAGGCGTTGGTGGCGCAGATCACCCCCTCCTTGGTCGCCATGAAGCGCTCCTGGATCGCCGTCCGCTGCCCCGGTTCGAGACCGGCGTGGTAGGCGACCGCGGCGACGCCCGCCTCGCGCAGCTCGCCCGCCACCTCTTCGGTCTGTTTGCGGGTGCCGCAGTAGACGATCGCCGGCAGGTTGGCGGGGTCGCGCAGCCCGGCCTCGAGCAGCGCCTGGCGGCGGGCGGTGCAGCCCTTGCCCTCGAGCGCGACGACATCGAAGGAGAGGTTGGGCCGGTCGAAGCCGGAGCGGACCTGGAGCGGCTCGCGCATCCCGAACCGAGAGGCGATCTCCCGCGCCACCGGAACCGTTGCGGTCGCCGTGCAGGCCATCACCGTCGGCCGCCCCAGCCGCTCGACCACCTCGGGCAGGCGCAGGTAGTCGGGGCGGAAGTCGTGCCCCCACTCGGAGACGCAATGCGCCTCGTCGACCGCGACCAGGTCGACCTCGCGGCAGGCGAGGGCTTCGAGGAAGACCCTGGAGGCGAACCGCTCGGGCGCGCAGTAGACGATCCGCGCCTCCCCTCGCACCAGCTCCAGCGCCTCGGAAACATCCCACTCCTCCATCCCCGAGGTGATCATCGCCACCTCGTGCCCTTGTCCCCGCAGCTTTCCCCACTGATCCCGCATCAACGCGATCAAGGGACTGACCACGATCGTCAACCCCTCCGTCGCCAGCCCAGGCAGCTGGTAACAAAGACTCTTCCCCCCGCCCGTCGGCATGACGATGAGACTGTCCCGCCCCTCAAGGGCAGCCACAACCGCCTCCCGCTGCCCGGCCCGCCAGCTCTCATAGCCAAGCCCCCGCAGCAGCTCGTCAGCCCTTTTCCCCGCCTGGTCCATCAGGCGAGCCACCATAGGCCTTTCTCCGGCGGGTGGCGTCGGCGCCGGGGGTGCCGAGCATCCAGCGCAGGCACCCCCGAACAGCCGGCGACGGGTCCCGCCCGGCCAGAAGCCTTGGTCCCTATTCCTCAGGCAGCCAGGGCTTGGCCCACTGACCGGTGCCGCGGATCAGCTTCTCGGCCTCCTCCGGCCCGAAGGTCCCCCGCTCGTAGGCGTGAACCGGGCCCGGTTCGTCGAGCAGCGGCTGGACCACTCGCCAGGTCTCTTCGATCGAGCTCTGGCGGGTGAAGAGCTGGTGCTCGCCGGCGATCGCGTCGCCGAGCAGCCGCTCGTAGGGCTCGGGGTCCTCGCCCTTCACGCGCTCGAAGAGGACCTTCATGTCGGCCGCCTGGAAAGCCTCCTTGCCGGCTTCCTTCGCATAGAGGCGGATCCGCGCCCCCGGTTCCGGCTCGATCCGGATCGTCAGCTGGTTCGGTTCCGGCGTCTTGCCCTTGCCGACCCCGAGCCGCGGCGGCCGCTTGAAGAAGACCGTCACCTCGGTCGCCTTCACCGCCATGCACTTGCCGGCGCGGACGAAGAACGGCACCCCCGCCCAGCGCCAGTTGTCGACCTCGAGCTCGACCGCGGCGAAGGTCTCGGTCGTCGAGTCCGGGGACACGTCTTCGACCTCGAGGTAGCCGTCGTACTGGCCGCGCACGTAGCGCTTCGGGTCGGCCGCGCACATCGCCTTGAAGAACTCGAGCTTCTTGTCGCGGACGCTGTCGGGATGGTTGCCCGTCGGCGGCTCCATGCCGACGATCCCCAGCACCTGCAGGGCGTGGTTCTGGATCACGTCGCGCATCGCCCCGACCGCGTCGTAGAAGCGGCCCCGGTCCTCGACGCCGAAGTCCTCGGCGATCGTCATCTGCACGTGGGAGACGTGCTCGCGGTTCCAGACCGGCTCCAGAAGCGCGTTGGCGAAGCGCAGGTAGGTGATGTCCATCACCGGCTCCTTGCCGAGGTAATGGTCGATGCGGAGGATCTGCTCCTCGCTCAGTACCCGGCGCAGCTCGTCGTTCAGTTTGCGGGCGGATTCGAGGTCGTGGCCGAAGGGCTTCTCGATCGCCACGTGCGCGTTCTCGGTCAGCCCCGCCTTGCCCAACCCCTGGACGACCGTCGCGAAGAGCGCCGGCGGGATCTCCAGGTAGAAGACCGGCCGCTCGGCCTCGCCGATCGCCTTCTTCACCCGCTCGAAGGTCCCGGGGTCTTCGTAGTCCCCCTGCACGTAGCTGAGCCGCTCGGCGAGGCGGCCGAAGACGTCCTCGTCGGGATCGCCGACGGTGGCGCCGATGGCTTCGCGCGCGTGCTTGCGCAGCCGCTCGTCGTCCCAATCGTCGATCGCGACGCCGACGATCGGGCACTCGAGCTTGCCGCGCTCCTCCAGGCGGTAGAGCGCCCGGAAGGTCATTTTCTTTGCCAGGTCGCCGCTGATCCCGAAGATCGCCAGCACGTCGGCCGCTTCGCTCATTCGTCGCAGGCTACCCCTCCGTAAGGCGAGTCCGCGAGAAGCGTCGATATGCGACGTCTGACGCGGACTCGCTGAAAGTACGATGCCCTCAGCAGCGCCCACCCCTACCCCGGAGGTCACATGGAACTCGGAATCGTCGGTCTCGGCAGGATGGGCGCGAACATGGCCCGGCGCTTGATGCGCGACGGCCACAAGATCGTCGCCTACGACGTCAACCCAGACGCGGTCTCCCAGCTGGCGGGCGAGGGGGCGGAGGGGGCCTCGTCGCTGGAGGAGATGGCTTCGAAGCTGAGTGCGCCGCGCTCGGTCTGGGCGATGGTCCCGGCCGGCGAGATCACCGAGCAGACGGTCAATGCCGTCGCCGCGGTGCTGGAGTCCGGCGACGCGATCGTCGACGGCGGCAACTCCTACTACCGCGACGACATCCGCCGCGCCGAGAAGATCGGCGAGCGGGGGATCGACTACGTCGACTGCGGGACCAGCGGCGGCGTCTTCGGCTTCGAGCGCGGCTACTGCCTGATGATCGGCGGGCCCGACCGGGCGGTCGAGCGGCTCGACCCGATCTTCGCCAGCCTCGCGCCCGGCGTCGGGTCGGCTGAGCGCACCCCCGGCCGCGACGGCGATCCCTCCCCCTCGGAGAACGGCTACCTCCACTGCGGCCCGAACGGGGCCGGCCACTTCGTGAAGATGGTCCACAACGGGATCGAGTACGGGATCATGGCCGCCTACGCCGAGGGCCTGAACATCCTCCAGAACGCCGACGCCGGCAAGGTCGAGCGGGAGGCCGACGCCGAGACGGCGCCGCTCGATCACCCCGAGTACTACCAGTACGACCTCGACCTGCCGGAGGTGGCCGAGGTTTGGCGCCGCGGCAGCGTGATCGGCTCCTGGCTGCTCGACCTGACCGCGGCGGCGCTGCGGGAGTCGCCGCAGCTGGAGGAGTTCAGCGGCCGCGTCTCCGACTCCGGCGAGGGCCGCTGGACGGCGATCGCGGCGATCGACGAGGGCGTGCCGACGCCGGTCCTCACCACCGCCCTGCACGAGCGCTTCTACTCGCGCGGGCTCGGCGACTTCGGCGACAAGATCCTCTCGGCGATGCGCAAGCAGTTCGGCGGCCACGACGAGAAGGCGAGCTGAGGTGTCGATCGAGCTCGAGGTCGCCGGCGACGAAAAGGCGGCCTCGCGCCGCGCCGCCGAGCTGATCGCCGAGGCCGGTGCCGAAGCGGTCGCCGAGCGCGGCCGCTTCGACCTGGCGATGAGCGGCGGCCGCTCGCCCTGGGCGATGCTGGCGATCCTCGGCGAACTCGAGCAGATGCCCTGGGAGGAGACCGAGCTCTTCCAGGTCGACGAGCGCGTCGCCGCCCCCGGCGACGAGGCCCGCAACCTCACCCACATGGTCCTCGGCCTCTCGATGGACCACCAGTCGACCCTGCGGCCGATGCCGGTCACCCAGCGGGACCTCGCCGCCGCCGCCCGCGACTACGAAGCCTCCCTCCCCGACCGCTTCGACCTCGTCCACCTCGGCCTCGGCCCCGACGGCCACACCGCCTCGCTCGTCCCCGGCGACCCCGTCCTCGAGGTCGGCGACCACCGCGTTGCCGTCACCGCCGAGCCCTACCAGGACCACCTCCGCATGACCCTCACCTACCCGGCTCTGAACGACGCCCGCCGCATCGTCTGGCTCGTCACCGGCGCCGACAAGCGCGAGCCCCTGCAGAAGCTCCTCGCCGGAGACGAATCGATCCCGGCGGGCCGGGTGCGCAATGAGGAGATGATCGTCGTGGCTGACGAGGCAGCCGCTGGGCAGAGGTTAGCGAATCCGCTAACATTTACCTATGTCTGCGAGAGCGTTGATCGCGGATGTTCTTGAGCAGAGCGGTCTCAGCCAGGCCGAGCTCGCCCGTCGCGCTGGAATCCCGCGGTCGGTCCTCAACGCCTATCTGAAAGGCCATCGCGAGCCGGGAGCCGGCGCGCTGCTGCGGATTGCCGCCGCGGGCGGGGTGAAGCTCGGGACCCAGAAACGGAAACCGCCCGTAGATCCAAAGCGGGCCGGGAGGATTCTCAACCAGGTGGTTGGACTGGCCGAGGCGCTTCCCTACCGGCCTCGTGCGGAGATGGCCTATCCGCCGCTGAAGGACCGCTTGGCCAAAGCCCGCTCGACATGAATGCCGAGCTCGTCGAGAAGCTCCTGTCCATCCATGTCGCGCTGAAGGCGCACTCGCTGCCTCACGCCTTCGGCGGAGCGATCGCGCTCGCCTACTGCGTGCAGGAGCCACGGGGCACCCGCGATCTCGACGTAAACGTCTTCGTCGATGCCGAGAAGGCGGCGACGGTATTGGCCGCGCTTCCCGGCGGAGTTCGGGTGGAGAGGAACGACGTTGAGAAGACGGTCCGCGACGGGCAGATCCGGCTTTTCTGGGATGGCGTTCCCGTCGACCTCTTCCTCAACAACCTGCCGTTTCACGACGAGGTCGCCAACGGGGTGGTTTGGGTGGACCTGCAGGGGACTCAGATCCCGGTGCTCGATTGCGCCTCGCTGGTGATCTTCAAGTCGTTCTTCTCGCGGACCAGAGACTGGGGCGACATCGAGGAGGTGGCGCTGGCGACGCCCGAGGACGTCGACACCGCGGTCAAAGCGGTTGCCGGTCTCGTCGGCGAGGACGCCCCCTCTTACCTGAAGCTTGCGGAGATCTCCGCCGCCAACCCACCATGACTGTCGCTTTATTCCCTCTATATCGGGAGTAAAGCGACAGCCGGTCAGGCAGCCGAGTCCAGCGAGACGGCGTGGTTGCCGAAGAGGCGGCCGTCGGGGTCCCACTGGCGCTTGACGTCGGCGAGGCGACAGCAGACGTCGGGGGGGAGGATCGCGTCGGTGTCGCAGGGGCGGTCGGCGAAGTTGAAGTAGCCGCCTTCAGCCACCCAGGGCTCCATCGCCCCGTGCATGCGGTCGAGGCCGGCCTCGACGGCTTCGCCCATCTGCGGGCTCATCGCCATCCCGACCCCGAACATCACCCAGGCGGCGTCGAGGTGGGAGAGAGCGCCGCCGTCCGGATCCGGCCGGCCGAGGGCGCCGCCGAGATGGCGGATCTCGGTCAGCAGCAGCGGCGATCCCGACTCCGCCCCGGCGACGTCGACGAAGGCGTCGATCGCCTCGTCGGGGAGCTCGCGCAGGACCCGATGGTGGCCGAGCCCCGGGACCGGATGCTCGGGGTCCATGTGGATCTTGCAGAGCCCCGGCGCCGGGATCTGACTGAAGGTGTCGAGGATCGGTTCGCCGATCTCGCGCAGCGGCGCGAAGGCGGCTTCGCCCTTGGCCTGGTCGCCGATGCAGGCGCCGTCGATCGTCAGCAGCGCTTTGCCGCGCAGGAACTCGGGCACGTCGGGGATGTCCGGCGGCCGCAGGAAGCGGACGACGGAGGTGACGTCGTCGGATACGCCGGCCGCCCATTCGCGGTAGGCGCGGACGCCCTCGGCACCGACCTCGGCCGGGAACAGCAGTGCCCCGGCGTAGATGTCGGCGATCGGGACCAGATTGACGTGCAGCGCCGTGACCACGCCGTAGTCGCCGCCGCCCCCGCGCAGCGCCCAGAAGAGGTCGGGCTCGTTCTCGGAGTCGACCGTCCGCGCCTCGCCGTCGGCGGTCACCAGCTCAACCGCCCGCAGCCGGTTACAGGCGAAGCCGTGGCGCCGCCCCAGCCAGCTCAAGCCGCCGCCGAGCGTGAAGCCGGTGACGCAGACGTCCGGCGAGGTGCCCGGCAGTGAGCTCAGCCCCTGCGCCCCCGCCGCTTCGGCCAGCTCAAGCGACAACACCCCGGCTTCGACCCGCGCCGTCTGCGCCTCGGCGTCCACCTCGATCCCGCGCATCCGCTCGGTCTTGACCAGGATCGTGTCCTCCAGCGCCTGCAGCGAGAGGGCGCCGTGGCCGCTCCCCTGCGCGGTCACCCGCAGGTCGTTCTCGGCAGCGAAGCGCACCACCTTCGCCGCGTCCTCGGCGCTCTCGATCAGGGCGACGGCGCTCGGGTGCTGGTCGGCGGCGAGGTTCCAGGCCATCCGCGCCTGGTCCCAGTCGGCGTCGCTCGGGGTCGCGATCCGGCCGGCGATCGCCAGCCCGCTGAAGTCGGTCATCGGGTCTCTTCCTCCATCAAGTCGCTGACCCCGGCACACTATCCACGGGCTCGAGTGACGATGTGTACGAATTCAGACGCGGCTGATGTTCAGCCTGTCGACCGACTCGCCCCGGGCGACGAACACCTCGCTGACCATCTCCGGCGGGAAGAGGCCGTGGGCGGCAACGCCGGGGTCCGCCTCCAGGCGCGCCGCCAGGGCCGCCGGGTCGTCGAGCCCTGGGCCGTGGTAGTCGGCGATGACGCCGCCGTCGGGACTGCGCGGCGCTTCCCGCAGGGTGACCTCGGGGCCGAGCCGTGCCAGGGTCGAGGCCGCCCCGAAGCCGAAGAGCTCCAGGGGCACGGGCCAACTCAACGCCGCCACCGGCTTGCTCGAGTCGCAGATGACGACGAAGCGGTCGGCCGCCGCGGCGACGATCTTCTCGCGCAGGTGGGCGCCGCCGCCGCCCTTGATCAGCCAGCCGTCGGGGGTCACCTCGTCGGTGCCGTCGATCGCCAGGTCGAGCCGGGCAAGGCTGTCGAAATCCTCGACCGGAATCCCCAGCTCGCGCGCCTGTTCCTCGGTTGCGACCGAGGTGGCGACGCAGCGGATCCCCTTCAGGCCGCGGCCGGCGATCGCCGGCAGCAGGTGGGCGACGGTCGAGCCGGTGCCCAGACCGAGGGTCATTCCGCTCTCGACCAGCTGCGCCGCCGCCTCGGCGGCGAGCCGCTTCTCCGTGTCCGCCGTGCCCACGACCGGCACGCTACATTGCCCAAATGACTTCAAGCACGGCAACCGCCACCGACACCCAGGATTACAAGGTCGCCGACATCGGCCTCGCCGATTTCGGCCGCAAGGAGATCTCCCTCGCCGAGGTCGAGATGCCCGGTCTGATGCAGACCCGGGAGGAGTACGGCGACGCGCAGCCGCTGAAGGGCGCGCGGATCACCGGCTCGCTCCACATGACGATCCAGACCGCGGTCCTGATCGAGACCCTGGTCGCCCTCGGGGCCGAGGTGCGCTGGGCGAGCTGCAACATCTTCAGCACCCAGGACCACGCCGCCGCCGCGATCGCCGCTGCCGGCATCCCCGTCTATGCCTGGAAAGGCGAGACCCTTGAGGAGTACTGGTGGTGCACCGAGCAGGCGCTGATGTGGCCCGACGGCGAGGGCCCGAACATGATCCTCGACGACGGCGGCGACGCCACCCTGCTCGTCCACAAGGGCGTCGAGTTCGAGAAGGCCGGCTCGGTCCCGGACCCCGACTCCGCCGAATCGGAGGAGTTCAAGATCGTCCTGCAGACCCTGCAGCGCTCGCTCGCCGAGGACCCGCAGCGCTGGACCAGGATCGCCGCCAACGTCAAGGGCGTCACCGAGGAGACCACGACCGGCGTCCACCGGCTCTACCAGCTGGCCGAGACCGGCGACCTGCTCTTCCCGGCGATCAACGTCAACGACTCGGTCACCAAGTCGAAGTTCGACAACCTCTACGGCTGCCGCCACTCGCTGATCGACGGGATCAACCGCGGCACCGACGTGATGATCGGCGGCAAGGTCGCCGTCGTCTGCGGCTACGGCGACGTCGGCAAGGGCTGCGCCGACTCGCTGCGCGGCCAGGGCGCGCGCGTGATCGTCACCGAGATCGACCCGATCTGCGCGCTGCAGGCGGCGATGGAGGGCTACGAGGTGCGCAAGCTCGAGGAAGTGGTCGAGAGCGCCGACATTTTCGTCACCGCGACCGGCAACAAGGACATCATCACCCTCGATCACATGCGGCGGATGAAGCACAACGCGATCGTCGGCAACATCGGCCACTTCGACAACGAGATCGAGATGGCGGCGCTGGAAGAGTCCGACGCCGAGCGGATCAACATCAAGCCCCAGGTCGACGAGTGGAAGTTCCCCGGCGGCAACGCGATCATCGTCCTCTCCGAAGGTCGGCTGCTGAACCTCGGCAACGCGACCGGGCACCCGAGCTTCGTGATGTCGAACTCGTTCACCAACCAGGTGATCGCGCAGATCGATCTCTTCGGCCACCGCGAGGACAAATACGGCGGCGAGCCGGGCGTCTACGTCCTGCCCAAGCACCTCGACGAGAAGGTCGCCCGCCTGCACCTGGCGGCGCTCGGCGTCGAGCTGACCGAGCTGACCCCCGAGCAGTCCGCCTATCTCGGCATCTCGGTCGAGGGACCCTTCAAGCCGGATCACTACCGGTATTAGGGACCGGGGGCGCGGCCCGCGGGTCCTGTCTCCGATCGCGGGCTCTCCCTACCGGGAGAGTCCTCGCAATCGTCGCCACCCGCGGGAGGGACCGGGTCCAGAAACTATTCTCGCGAGATGGATCCTCGACTTTGGATTTCCTCCGCTGGGGAGGCTCCGCACTCCGTTGCGCTGAGTGGAGATAAGACCGTGGTCGGGCGCTCGCCCGAGGCCGATGTGGTGCTCGAGGATGAGGCGGTGTCGTGGAACCACCTGGAGATCGAGCGGCGCGGCGACGTGCTGATGGCGACCGACCTCGACAGCCGCAACGGGACCGCCCTGAACGGCGAGCCGCTGGAGCGGCCACGCCGACTGCGGGATGGCGACACCCTGATCGTCGGCGGCCACCGGCTGGAAGTGAAGACGGGATCGGTGACGCCGGTCGGCGCCACCGTCGCTGCTGGCGAGCCTTCTGTGGCTCTCAGCGAGGAGGAGCGGGCGACCGCCGCCGCCCTCGTCGCCCCCTACCGCAGCGAGGGCGCCTTCGCCGGCCGTCCCGCCACCCGGGCCGAGATCGCCGCCGAGCTGCACGTCTCCGAGCGCACCGCCCAGCGCCGCCTCGACGCCCTCGCCGCCAAGCTCGACGTTCCCGGCGACGCCGGCCGCGACCGCCCCCGCCAGATCGCGGCGCGGGTGATCGAGCTCGGCCTCGATCGCCCGCGCTGAGCCCGAGTCCGCCTCAACCCTTCTTCAAGACGGGTTCTCGCGGTTTCGGTTAAGTGACCCCGACCGGGCCGCCCGTGGCCCGGTCGGTGGCGCCGCTGTCGTTGGCCGGCACGGCTCTAGAGCCCAGCATCGGTGTACGCAATCACCGACTGCTCGCGAAAGGAGCATCCGATGTTCAAGAAGACCCTGATCGCACTGTCCGCGCTGCTCGCCCTCTTGGTTCCGGCGGCGGCCTCGGCGGCGTCCAACACGGGCGCGGTCGTCTTCTCGAAATCCTCGACCGTCGAAGGGGTGGCCAAAGGCGGGCTCTTCGCCGTCAAGCAGGGGCACCTCAACCAGCTGACCGAAGACCCGACCGACAGCGAACCGAACTTCTCCCCGGACGGGCGCACGATCGCCTTCGTCCGCGGCGGCGACATCTACTCGGTCCGGCCCGACGGCTCCGGCCAGCGGCAGCTGACCAGCGGCCCCGAGGTCGACTCGCTGCCGAAGATCGCCCCCAACGGCCGCTACGTCGTCTTCGAGCGGCGCGGCGCCCTCGGCGGCCCCTCCAGCCTCTACACCGTCGGCGCTACCGGCGGCGGCCTGCGGGCGCTGACCAGCAGCGGCGACGACCACGACGCCGCCTTCTCGCCCGACGGCAAGTCGATCGTCTTCGTCCGCAGCACGCCGGGCGCCGAAGGCGGCAACGACGACGTCTACTCGATCCGTCCCACCGGCTCCGGCCTGGCGCGGCTGACGAAAACCGCCGGCATCGACGAGTTCGCGCCGCGCTTCTTCGCCGGCGGCGTCATCTACAGCCGCGGCGAGAGCTCTGAAGGGCCGGCCGCCTACGCCGACATCTACACGATGCGCCGTGACGGCACCCGGCCCAAGCCGCAGGTCGCCGGCGTCGGCTCCGCCTACGTCGAAGACGTCTCCCCCGACGGCAAGATGCTGATCTTCCGCCGCGACCAGGGCCTCTGGGCGAAGAAGATCGGCCGCACCAAGGCCCGCAAGCTGAGCCAGCTGCCGGACAACTCGCAGACCACTTCGGTCTTCTCCTCCGACGGCAGGCGTGTCGCCGCGTTCGTCGCGGCCGAAGACGAACAGCAGCTGGTCTCGATCAACGTCGAAACCCGCCGGCAGTCCCAGCTCGCCTCCGGCTACGACTTCTCCGAAGGCGACACCACCGTCCTTGGCCCGGTGATCGACTGGCAGCCGGTCCCGCAACGTCACAAGTAGTCCCACCCCGATTCGCCTGTTCCTTTTCGTTTCTAGAGACCGGAAAGGAACAGACGAACTCGGCATCTGGCCCCCATCCGGCTATATAACGGCCGGGTGGGGGATTTCGCTATTGGCACTGAAGTTGCCGGCTACCGGATCGAGGAGCTGATCGCGCGGGGCGGGATGGGCGTCGTCTACCGCGCCACCCACCTCGGGCTCGACCGGCCGGTGGCGCTGAAGGTGATCGCCCGCGAGCTGGTCGACCGCCGCGGCTTCCGCGAGCGCTTCCTGCGCGAGTCCCGGCTCGCCGCCCGGCTGGACCACCCCGCGGTGGTGCCGGTCTATGACTCGCGCGAGGTCGACGGCGAGCTGATCGTGGCGATGCGGCTGGTCCGCGGCGGCGACCTGCGGCGGCTGCTCGACCGCGAGGGGCCGCTGCCGCCGAAGCGGGCGCTCGACTACCTGGCCCAGGTCGCCGACGCGCTCGACGCCGCCCACGCCGCCGGGATCGTCCACCGCGACGTCAAGCCGCACAACATCCTCGTCGAAGGCGAGCGGGCTTACCTCACCGACTTCGGCCTCGCCAAGGCCGTCGACGAAAGCGGCGCCGCCTCCAGCGCCTCGGTCGTCGGCACCGCCGCCTACATGTCGCCGGAGCAGTGGCGCGGCGACTCGATCGGCCCCGCCGCCGACGTCTACTCGCTCGGCTGCGTCCTCTACGAGGCGCTGACCGGGATCCCGCCCTTCGGGCGCGAGGAGGCCGAGACGCCGCCGCAGATGCCGCACGGGGTGGAGGCGGCGATTCGGCGCGCGGTCGCCAAAGACCCTGCCGAGCGCTACCCGACGGCGGGTGCCCTGATCGCCGCCGCCCGCGCCGCCGAGGGCTCGGAAGTGCGGCCGACCGCCGTCCTCTCCGAGGACCGCAGCGAGCGCAGCACCGTCCCCAACCGCTCCAAGGGCCCCTTCGGTCGGATCGGCGGCCGGGCGATGGCTTGGATCGCCGCCGGCGCCCTCGTCTTCGTGCTGGCTATGGTCGCCGCGGCCCTCTTCCTGCTGCTTGGCGACGCCGGTCCGCAGGTCTCGGCGCCGGTCGCGGTCGGGACGCCGCCGCTGCGGCTCGACGCCGGGCCGAAGGCGGTCTGGGCGACGAGCGAAAAGGACGGGACCGTCACCCGCCTCGACCCGGAAACCGGGAAGGTCGTCGGCAGCCCGCACCGACTGGAAAAAGGGGTCGCAGGGGTTGCGGTGGGCAGCAACTGGACCTGGGTCACGAACCCCAAGCAGGGCGTGCTGCTGCGCCTCGACCGCTTCAGCGGCAAAGTCCTCAAACGCATACGGCTCGCCGGCGAACCCGGGCCGCTCGCCCTCGGCGGGCACCGGGTCTGGGTCGCCGACGAGGGCGGCAGGGGAATCACCGCGATCAACGCCGAAGCCGGCATGGTTGCTCCCGGCGGACGCGGGCTGCCGCCGCAGTCGCGCCGGCTGCGGCTGGCCTGGGGGACCGAAGCTCTCTGGGTCGCGATCTCCGGCGCCAACGTCGTCCGCCGCCTCGCCCCGACCACTCTGGTCGCCAGCGACCCGATTCGGGTCGGCGGCGGCCCCGCCGGGATCACCGTGGCCGGCGGCTTCGTCTGGGTGACGAGCAGCCGCGCGGGCGTGGTCTCCAAGATCGACCCGTTGACGCTGAGGGTCGTCGAACAGATCGAAGTGGGCGGCCATCCTGGCGGCATAGACGGCGGCACCAGCGCCGTCTGGGTCGCCGACCGCGGGAGCGACACGGTGCAGAAGATCGACCTCGCGAGCGGCGAGCTCGAGGGCGCCCCGATCCAGGTCGGCCCCGAGCCGGGCGCGGTCGCCGTAGGCGGCGACGCCGTTTGGGTCGCAAATAACGGGGATGGGACCGTCACGCGCATCGAGCCCTGAGCCTCGGCGGGCTGCGGAGCCAGGCCAACATCTAGGATCGGGCACCCATGACTCAGGACATCGATCAGCTCGCCATAAACACGATCCGCACCCTCTCGATGGACGCCGTCCAGAAGGCGAACTCCGGGCACCCCGGGACGCCGATGTCGCTGGCTCCCGTCGCCTACGAGCTCTGGCAGAACCACCTGCGCTATGACCCGGCGAACCCGATCTGGCCCAACCGCGACCGCTTCGTGCTCTCGGCCGGCCACGCCTCGATGCTCCTCTACTCGATGCTCTTCCTCGCCGGCGTCAGGAAGGTCGACGCCGACTACAACGTCACCGACGAGCCGGCCTGCTCGCTGGAGGAGATCGAGAACTTCCGCCAGCTCCACTCGCGCACGCCCGGGCACCCGGAGTACCGCTGGACGACCGGCGTCGAGACGACCACCGGGCCGCTCGGCCAGGGCGTCGGCACCTCGGTCGGGATGGCGATGGCCTCGAAGTGGCTGGGCGCGACCTACGGTGCCGAGCTCTTCGACTTCGACACCTACGCGATCGCCGGCGACGGCTGCCTGCAGGAGGGGATCTCCCACGAAGCCGCCTCGCTGGCCGGCCACCTGAAGCTGGACAACCTCTGCTGGATCTTCGACAACAACCACATCTCGATCGACGGCGACACGGCCCTGGCCTTCTCCGACGACGTCCTCAGCCGCTTCGAGGGCTACGGCTGGAACGTACTGCGGGTCGGCGACGCCAACGACCTCGGCCTGCTCGGCAAAGCCTTCAACGAGTTCAAGGCCGAGAGCGGCCGCCCGACCCTGATCGTCGTCGACAGCCATATCGGCTGGGGCTCGCCGAACAAGCAGGACACCGAGTCCGCCCACGGCGAACCGCTGGGCGAAGAGGAGATCGAACTGACCAAGGAGGCCTACGGCTGGCCGAAGGACGCCAAGTTCCTCGTCCCCGACGGCGTCCGCGAGCGCTTCGACGAGGTGGTCGGCAGGCGCGGCGCCGAGGCGCACTCTGCCTGGGTCGAGAAGTTCGCTGCCTTCAAGGCCGATAACGCCGAGAAGGCGGCCGAGCTGGAGATGATGCAGCGCCGCGAGCTGCCCGACGGCTGGGACGCCGACCTGCCCAGCTTCGAGGCCGACGAAGAGAAGGGGCTCGCCACCCGCAAGGCCTCGAACAAGGTCCAGAACGCGATCGCCGCCAAGGTGCCGTGGCTGATCGCCGGCTCCTGCGACCTCACCGACTCGACCTCGGTCCGGCTCAGCGACGCCGACCAGTACGAGCCGGGCAGCTTCGACGGCCGCCAGGTTCACTTCGGGATCCGCGAACACGGCGCCGCCGCGGCCTGCAACGGGATGTCGACGGCGAAGCTGCGGCCGCTCTGGTCGACCTACCTCACCTTCTCCGACTACGGCCGCGCCGCGATCCGCATCTCGGCGCTGATGGAGCTGCCGGTCGTCCACCTCTTCACCCACGACTCGATCGGTCTCGGCGAGGACGGACCGACCCACCAGCCGGTCGAGCAGCTCGCCGCCCTGCGGGCGATGCCCCACCTCGACGTGATCCGGCCCGCCGACGCCAACGAGGTGACGGAGGCCTGGAAGGTCGCCCTCAACCGCACCCACTGCCCGGTGGCGATGGTGATGACCCGCCAGAACGTGCCGGTCTTCGACCGCTCCAGGTACGCCTCCGCCGAGGGAGTCCAGCGCGGCGGCTACGTCCTCGCCGACCCCGAGGACGGCGAGCCGGAGCTGATCATGATCGCCACCGGCAGCGAGGTCCAGCTCGCCCTTGGCGCCCACGAGCGGCTGGCGGGGGAGGGAATCCGCTCCCGCGTCGTCAGCCTCCCCTGCTGGGAGATCTTCGAGAAGCAGGACCAGGGCTACCGCGACGAGGTGCTGCCGCCGGACGTCACCGCCCGGCTGGCGATCGAGGAGGCTTCGCCGCTCGGCTGGGAGAAATGGACGGGACCCGACGGTGCCATCATGGGTATGACCACCTTTGGACAGTCGGCGCCGTTCGCGGATGTCGAGGCCGAGTTCGGGTTCACCGTCGACAACGTCACCGAGGTGGCGCGCAAGGTCGCCCAGCGGGTGGCCAGGTCAACGACTTAGGAGGCTCCAGATGAAGCCGACGCAGCGTCTGCACGAACTGGGCCAGAGCCTCTGGCTCGACAACATCACGCGGCCGATGCTGCGCGAAGGCGTGCTGGAGGGCTACATCCGCGACCTCTCGGTAACGGGCCTGACCTCGAACCCGTCGATCTTCGACAAGGCGATCTCCGGCGGCGACGCCTACAACGACCAGATCGCCGAGCTGGCGCCCAAGGCGGCGGCGGGCGAGGGCGTCGGCGCAAACGAGAACGAGAAGGTCTTCTTCGAGCTGGCGCTGGCCGACCTCCGCGACGCCTGCGACCTCTTCGCCGACGTCCATCGCCGCACGTCCCGCGTCGATGGTTATTGCTCGCTCGAGGTCTCGCCGCTGATCGCCGACGACGCGGCGGCGACGATCGAGGAGGCGAAGGCGCTCCACGCCAAGGGCGAACGCGACAACCTCTACATCAAGATCCCCGGCACCCAGGCCGGACGCGAGGCGATCGAGGAGTCGATCTTCGCCGGGGTCCCGATCAACGTCACCCTGCTCTTCGACGACAAGCAGTACCTCGGCGCCGCCGACGCCTACATGCGCGGGATCGAACGGCGGATCGAGGCCGGGCTCGACCCCGACGTCGCCTCCGTCGCCTCGCTCTTCATCAGCCGCTGGGACGTCGCCGTCGCCAAGGAGGTGCCCGACCACCTCGTCAACCGGCTCGGGATCGCGGTCGGCGGCCGCGCCTACCGCGCTTACAACGAGCTGCTCGAATCCGACCGGATGCGGCGGCTGATGAACGAGGGCGCGCGGCCGCAGCGGCTGCTCTGGGCGAGCACCGGGACCAAGGACCCCGACGCCTCCGACACCCTCTACATCGAGGCCTTCGCCTCGCCGCTGACCGTCAACACGATGCCGGAGCCGACCCTGCACGCCTTCGCCGACCACGGCCAGGTCACCGACCTCTTCCCGAAGGACGGCGGCAACGCCGAGCAGGTCCTGGCCGAGTTCGTCGAGGCCGGGATCGACGTCGCTGCCCTCGCCACCCGCCTCCAGGAGGAGGGCAAAGAGGCGTTCAACAAGTCCTGGGAAGAGATGCTGGAGACGATCGGATCGCAGAGCGGGGTCAAGGCCGGGTGACCGAGCCCTCGGCGCTGCGCCAGGCGCCGGCCTGGGCTCGGCTCCAGGAGCACCACGAGGAGATCCGCGGGCAGCACCTGCGCGACCTCTTCGCCGCCGACCCCGAGCGCGGAGAGCGGCTGGTCGCCGAGGGCGCCGGGCTCTACCTCGACTTCTCGAAGAACCGGATCAGCGACGAGACGCTGATGCTGCTCGACGGGCTGGCTCAGCAGCGCGGCGTCTTCGAGCGCCGGGAAGCGATGTTCGCCGGCGAGCACATCAACGTCTCCGAGGACCGCGCCGTGCTGCACGTGGCGCTGCGGATGCCGCGCGAGCGCTCGCTCGTCGTCGACGGGGTGGACGTCGTCAAGCAGGTCCACGAGACCCTCGACCGGATGGCGGCCTTCTGCGAGCGGGTGCGCTCGGGCGAGTGGCGCGGACACACCGGGAAAAGCATCCGCGCCGTCGTCAACATCGGCATCGGCGGCTCCGACCTCGGCCCGGTGATGGCCTACGAGGCGCTCAAGCGCTACGCCAAGCGGGAGATCGCTTTCCGCTTCGTCTCCAACGTCGACGGCACCGACTTCGCTGAGAAGACCCGTGACCTCGACCCTGAGACCACTCTCTTCGTGATCTCCTCGAAGACCTTCACGACCCTGGAGACGATGACCAACGCGCATACCGCGCGGGAGTGGTCGCTGGCCGGGCTCGGGGGCGACGAGGAGGCCGTCGCCAAGCACTTCGTCGCCGTCTCGACCAACGCCGAGGAGGTCGCGAAGTTCGGGATCGACACCGAGAACATGTTCGGCTTCTGGGAGTGGGTCGGCGGCCGCTACTCGATGGATTCGGCGATCGGGCTCTCGACGATGCTGGCGATCGGCCCCGCCGGCTTCGCCGAGATGCTCGCGGGCTTCCACGCGATGGACGAGCACTTTCGCGAGGCTCCGACGGCTGAGAACCTGCCGCTGCTGATGGGCCTGCTCTCGGTCTGGTACGCCGACTTCTTCGGCGCCGAAACCCAGGCGGTCCTGCCCTACGACCAGTACCTGCACCGCTTCCCCGCCTACCTGCAGCAGCTGACGATGGAGTCGAACGGCAAGCACGTTACCCTCGAC
>Ga0207661_10000926_pt1 | contig 19231 bp, 23 predicted proteins | sample KBSC713LmetaG_FD_184337 | JGI IMG/M metagenome (GOLD analysis project Ga0207661, IMG submission 184337) | Corn rhizosphere microbial communities from Kellogg Biological Station, Michigan, USA - KBS C7.1-3L metaG (SPAdes) (version 2) | ecosystem: Host-associated > Plants > Roots > Rhizosphere ...
GAACGGCACCCCGCTGCGCACCACGTAGTACATGACCCACGGGTCGTCACTCATTGCCCTGCGCGGCGCCTACCGGGTTAGTCAACAACAGTGCCCTCGCTGCAACAGACTTGCCCCCGGAATAATTTCGTTGTCAACGAATTTGTCCCCGGATCAAAGTGTTTGACGGGGGGTCAAAGTTTTTGACTAACCCGGGAGGGGGCGCGGGAGGGTCAGCGCAGCTCGAGGCCGAGCAGGCGCTCGAGCTCGGGCAGCGTGGTGTCGGACCCGCGGTGGAGGATCGCCGTGATGCCGACGGCCTCGGCACCGGCGATGTTCTCGCGCAGGTCGTCGATGAAGACGCACTCGGAGGCGGGCAGGCCGATCTCGCGCAGGGCCAGCTCGAAGATCTCCGGGCCGGGCTTGTGCAGCCCCACCTCGCCGGAGATGACGATCGCGTCGAACAGCGAGCGCCACTCGGCCACGTCGTAGCTGGTGCCGCCCCACGAGTTCGAGATCACGCCCGTGCGGATGCCGGCGTCGTGGGCCCGGCGGATGGCCTCGATCATCGGCTCGTCGGGGCCGACGCCGGCGAATAGCCGCTCCACGAGCCCATCGGTCTCGGTGATGCCCAGATGAGGCGCGAAGCGCGGCTCGAATTCCTCGACGGTCAGGTCGCCACGCTCGAGGGAACGCAGCTCCGCCAGCGCCGCGGGGTTCTCGCGGAAGGTGCGCTTGACCGTGTCCGCCGGCAATCCCTCCGCCTCGCAGAACGCCTTGAAGGAGTCGAAGACGTTGGTGGTGAGGACGCCGCCGAAGTCGGTGAGCAGGCCCTTCACGAGCCGGGTGGCGGCTGCTGCGTGATTTGGAGCGCCGCGTCGGCAAGCATCGGCACGCCCTTGTCGAACAGCTTCAGGTACTCGTCGTCGGTGGTGCCGGCGAGTGAGCGCTTGTAGTTGCCCTCCATGAACACGGCGGACTTCCACAGCGCGAGCGCCTGGTACCAGCGCAGGTCTGACATGGAGCGGCCGGAGAGTTCCTCGTATCTGGCGACGAGGCCGTCGCGCGTTGGGAAGCCCTCGCCGTGGGTGACCGAGCTGAGCTGGAACATCGTGTTGAGCTTGTCGTCGCGCTGCGACCAGGTGGCGGTCATGTAGCCGAGGTCGGCGAGCGGGTCGCCGATCGTGGCCATCTCCCAGTCGAAGATCGCGACGAGCCGGGCGGGCGACTCCTCGGCGAACATCGTGTTGCCGAGGCGGAAGTCGCCGTGCACGATCGTGGCCTCGGGCGACTCGGGCTTGTTCTCCGCGAGCCACGCGTAGAGCTCCTCGACGAGTGGCAGCTCGCGCGTCTTGTTGTGCTCCCAGAGCCCGGTGAAGCGGCGCAGCTGGCGATCCAGATAACCGGTCGGCTTGCCGAAGCCCTCGAGCCCGCACGCGCGCCAGTCGAGCGAGTGCACGTCCACCAGCGCGCCGATCAGCTCATCGGCGATCTGGGCGCGGCCCTCGGGGTTGTCGATGGGCGCCGGGATCGCGTTCGTGATCACCGTGCCGTGCATGTGCTCCATGACGTAGAAGGGCACGCCGAGGACCGCCTCGTCGTCGCAGGTGGCGAGCACGGCGGGCGTGCGGAGCTTGCCTTCGACCGCGCTGAGCAGTCGCGCCTCGCGCAGCACGTCATGAGCCGACGGCGGCAGCGGCGGCCGTGGCGGCCGCCGCAGCACGAACACCTCGTCGCCGCGGCGCAGCAGGTAGGTGATGTTCGAGTGGCCCTCTCCGATCCGCTCGGCCTCGATAGGGCCGCTTCCCAGGCCGCGATCGTCGAGGAACGCCTCGAGCGGGTCGCGCACGATCAGCGGGGGAAGCTCCTGCTCCGCTGCCTGGGCCGGGGTGTCGACGATGTCGAGCGACGCCATGCGAGGGCGGAATCCTCTCAAAGTCGCGGGAAGAACTGGGTGGGTCCGTGCGTCTGAGTTGGGTAATGGCCCCCCGCGCCCGGCCCGTCGCGATAGCGGCCGCCTGCTGGCTCTTTCTGCTGGCGGGCGCCGCACGCGCGGTTGATGACCACTCGGTGAGCATCAAGAACACAGCATTCACGGACCAGGCCTCCGGTACGACCACGACGACCATCGCCGAGGGCGACTCTGTCACGTGGCGCTGGGACGGCACTGGGTTCGACACAGACCACTCGGTCACGGCCGACGGCGGTCAGTCGATGACCTTCGATTCAGGGAGCGTCCATTCGAACGGCGACCACTTCACGGTCGTCTTCCCGACCTCCGGCTGCTTCACCTACCACTGCACTGTGCACCCCACCACGATGCATGGCCAGGTGATCGTGGGCACGGGCGTTTGCCCGCCGCCCACGGGCGGTGGAGGGACCGGCGGCGGTGGAGGCGGTGGTGGCGGAAACGGACCGCCGCCACCCCCGCCTCCAGCGTCGCCTGGTCCCGACACCACCGCGCCCGCCTTCAGCGCGGTGAAGGTGAAATCGAAGAAGCTCACCTTCAAGCTCACCGAGGCTGCCAAGGTCACGATCAAGGTGCGCAAGGGCCACAGGCTCGTGAAGACCTTCCACATGACCGGCAAGAAGGGCTCGAACTCATTCCGCCTGACGCACCGCGGCCTGAAGAAGGGCGTGCGCTACAGGGCGCAGGTCACGGCCGTGGACAAGGCGGGCAACAAGTCGCGCGTGGCGAGCGTGACCGTGAAGCTCTAGCTAGATCTCGTCTAGGTGACGGACGTTCTCGACGTCCGAGGCGTCGTCGCTCGGACCGGCGCTGAACCAGGCGTCGAGGATCTCGCCGAGCAGCGCCTCGCTGGTGGTGCGCAGCGACAACGCGAGCACGTTCGCGTCGTTCCACTTGCGCGCGCCCGCGGCGGTCTCGGCGTCGCCGCACAGCGCGGCGCGGATGCCCTCCACCTTGTTCGCGGCGATCGAGGCGCCGGTGCCCGTCCAGCAGCACACGATGCCCTGCTGGGCGCGGCCATCGGCCACGTCGCGGGCGGCGGCCTCGCTGGCCCACGCCCAATCGTCGCGCTCGCCGTCGGCAAGAGCGCCGTGCAAGAGCGGCTCGTGGCCGCGCTTGCGCAGCTCGTCCACCACGGCGTCCGCAACGCCCGTTCGCTCGTCGGCGGCCACCGCGATCTTCACGGCGAGTCATCCTAGTCTTGGACTCGTGCCCGAACTTCCCGAAGTAGAGATCACCGCGCGCCGCCTGAACAGCGGCGTGGCCGGCCGCAAGGTCGAGTCCGCGCTCGCGCCCGGCATGGTGACGATGAAGACCTTCGACCCGCCCCTCGACGCGCTGGTCGGCCGCGAGATCACCGCCGTGCGGCGCGCGGGCAAGATGCCGATCGTGGAGTTCGGCGACCTGTCGCTGCTCATCCACCTTATGTCCGCCGGGCGGCTCCAGCTGTTCGACAAGCATGCGTCGCTGCGGGACAAGAAATCGCGCCTGCTGCTCCGGATCGACGACGGCCGCGAGCTGCGACTGCGCGAGTTCGGCACCCAGCAGCGCGCATGGGCGAAGCTGCTGCCGACCGACAAGCTCGCCGACGACGAGGCCGTCGCCACGCTCGGACCCGAGGCGTTCCCGGCGCCGCCCCTCGAGCAGTTCGCCGAGCTGATCGACCAGCCGCGCCACCTCCACCCGCTGCTGCGCGACCAGCGCGTGATCGCGGGCATCGGCCGCTCGTGGGTGGACGAGATCCTCTGGGAGGCCAAGCTGTCGCCGTTCGCGCAGGGCAACCAGCTGGACGAGGCGCAGGTGGCCGCCCTGCACGCCGCCACCGACGACGTGCTCGGCCGCACGCTCGCGCACTACGAGGAGGTCGTGGGCGACTCGCTGCCCGACAAGGCGCCGATGCCGCTCAAGGTCCACCGCCACACGGGAGAGCCCTGCCCGCGCTGCGGCGAGACGCTGTGCGCCGTCTTCTTCAAGGACCACGTGACCACGTACTGCCCCGCGGAGCAGACCGGGGGCCGCGTGCTCAAGGACCGCCGCCTCTCGCGGCTACTCAAGTAAAGGAGCCCCACCCGTGCCCGACGTCGGCGACACCGCCCCGAGCTTCGAGCTGCAGAACCAGGACGGCGAGACCGTGAAGCTGTCCGACTTCGCCGGCAAGACGGTGGTCCTCTACTTCTATCCCAAGGCGGACACCCCCGGCTGCACGACGCAGGCCTGCGGCATCCGCGACCGCAGCGGCGAGTACGAGGCCGCCGGCGCGGTGGTGCTGGGCGTGTCGCCCGACGAGCCGAAGGCGCTGAAGAAGTTCGCCGACAAGTACGGGCTGCCGTTCACGCTGCTCTCGGACGCGGACCACTCGCTGGCCGAGGCCTACGGCGTGTGGGCCGAGAAGTCGATGTACGGGCGCAAGTACTGGGGCAACCTGCGCAGCACGTTCATCATCGACGGCGACGGCAAGATCGTCCACGTGTTCCCAAAGGTGTCGCCGAAGACGCACGACGACGTGGTGCTCGAGGCGCTGGCCGCCTAGACGACCAGGCGCTTGGTCGCCAGAAAGCCCGAGTGGCCGCGGCCGAAATGGACCGCGCTGCCATAGGCCGCGAGTCGCCGCGCCTCGAAGCCGGCGACCTCGAGCGCGTCGAGCACCGACTGCACGTCGTAGAGCCGCAGGCGGTGCAGCTCGTCGCTGCGGCGGAAGCCGCCGTCGACCTCGCGGAAGACGGTGATGCGGCGCTCGAGCGTGCGCGTCTCGTAGTCCTCCGACGCTTCGAGGCAGAGCGTCCAGTCCGGCCCCTCGCTCCAGTCGCGTCGCGGCCCGCTGCGCTCGCGCCCCGGCTCGGCGATGTCGAACAGAAAGAGACCGCCGGGTTCCAGCGCGTCGAACACGCGCGCGAAGATCACGCCCAGCGCCTCATCGCCGGCGCGCTCGTCGAAGGCGTAGCTGAAGCACTCGCCGATGGCGGCCACCGCGACGCAGGCGGGCAGCTCGGCGTCGAGCAGCGACGCGTTCACGAAGTCGGCGCTGGGAGCTCGCCCCCGCGCGATCTCCACGAGGTCCGGCGACACCTCCACGCCCAGCACGTCATAGCCGCCCTCGCACAGGAGCTGGGCCGTGATCCCGCTGCCACAGCCGAGCTCGACCGTCAGCCCGCTGTTGAACCCCTGCCGCGCGAGCAGCCTGAGCAGCGTCTCGGCGCCTGCGCGCGCCAGGTGCCCGAAGGCCTGGTCGTGCACGTAGGCAAGGTCGCGCCCGTAGAAGAGCTCGGCGTTCACGGCGCAGATCGTATGGATGACTAACTGCGGGTGAACTCGTAGCGCCGGCCGATCGGCTCGAAGCCGAGGCGCGCGTAGAGCTCCTTGGGCCAGTCGTCGTCGTCAGCCACGAGGAAGGTGGTGCGGTTGCCGTCGGCTAGCGACGCGCGAATCGCAGCCTCCACCACCGCCCTGCCGAACCCGCGCCGGCGGTAGTCCGGAGCCGTGACCACGTCGTCGATCTGACCGATCCGGTCCTCCTCGTACAGCGCGCACCAGGACACGGGAACGCCGTCTGCCTCGACCGCGAACGCCCGCGTGGGGACCACGGAGGCGATCAGGTCCAGCGACGCCGCCACCTGTCCCGCGGCCACGCGTCCGAGCTCGCCCTCGAACGCCCGCGTGCGAGCCTCGCGTAGCGCGGGCGACTCGACCTCGCGCACGGAATGGCGGCTTTCGCCCGGCGCGTCGCCACGTAGCGCCATCACGACGTGTCGTGCACGGCGCCAGCCCAGCTCGCTGAACTCACTCGCCAGGCGCTCCCCGGCCTCCTCGTCCGGCACGATCACCTTTCTGTGGGAGAGACCGGCGGGGCGCTGGATGCGGTCGGCCTCCGCCTCGAGCTCGCGCGCGCTCACCTCGTCGAAGCCGCGCTCCATCCGCAGCAGGTTCTGATCGTGCACGCGCGGCATGTCGAGCCGGAAGATGGCGCTTCCCCACCTGAACGGCTCGATCCGCTCGGAGCAGCGGTCCTGTGTCGCTACCTCAAAGCGCCACGTTTCGGCCAGCAAGTCCACGCGGGCAGCGTAACCGTGTGCCGTTCTTACGTTTACGCCCGCCGCCATCCGGGTGACAACCGAAAGCAGGTGGGAGGCATTCGATGGTGTTCATGATCTTCTTTTTCGTGATCGTGCTCGGCTTCACCGTGCTGGCTCTCGTGCGCATGTACGGCGGCTGGGAGGACAAGGGCAACGACGGTCCGAACACAGACGAGGGTCCGCCCTGGCGCCGCGGCGGCCGTGGTCCGAGAGGCCCGCGCCCGCGCAGCCCGGAGCCGTCCTGGTGGCCGGAGTTCGAGCGGGAATTCCGGCTCTACGCGAAGGCGCAGCGGCTGCACGGCCGCGAGTTCTCGGGCGTCAGCTAGCGGCCGTTAGGATCGGTCGATGGCCGATCCGCTTCATGACCTGGGCGAGGTGCAGCAGGCACTCGATCTGGCTGCGGGCCTGGCTCGCGACTACGTGGAGGGCATCGGCGAAGACCCCGTGCAGCCGGCCGGCAGCGATCAGCGCCTCCAGGAGTTCGACGGCGGCGCCCTGCCCGAGGAGGGCGAGGGCTCGCTCGCCCCGCTGCGTGAGCTCGCCGAGCTGGGCAGCGAGCTGGCCACGCGCTCGAACGGCCCGCGCTTCTTTCACTTCGTGGTGGGCGGCACGACGCCCGCCTCACTGGCGGCCGACTGGATCACGTCGGCGCTCGATCAGAACTCAGGACTCTGGCCCTCCTCGCCGCTCGGCTCGCGCCTGGAGGCGATCGCGATCGACTGGCTGCGCGACCTGTTCGAGCTGCCCGAGGGGTTCAGCGGCGCACTGGTCACCGGCGGCACGATGGCCCACTTCACCTGCCTGGCCGGCGCTCGCAGCTGGTGGGCGGAGCGCCACGGCATCGACGTGGACGAGGACGGCTTCGGCGGCGCGCCCGCCATCCCGGCGTTCACCACGCCCCTCATCCACCAGAGCGCGACCAAGTCGCTCGGGCTGCTGGGCGTCGGCCGCTCGACCGTGAAGCAGTGCGCCACGCTCGAGGAGCTGGAGGCCGGCCTGAAGGCGCTGGACGGCGCGCCGGCGATCCTCGTGGCCACCGCCGGCGAGCCGAACGCCGCCGCCTTCGACCCGATCGACCGGATGGCGGACCTGGCGGAGAAGTACAACGCGTGGCTGCACGTGGACGGAGCGTTTGGGCTGTTCGCCCAGCTGACACCGGCCACCCGGCACCTGACGGCCGGCGTGGAGCGTGCGCACTCGGTTTCCTCCGACGGCCACAAGTGGCTCAACGTGCCGCACGACTGCGGCTTCGCCTTCGCGCGCGAGCGGCGCTACCTGGTGAAGGCCTTTACCGAGGCCGCCGCATACCTGCCGGCGCACGACGACCAGCGCCCGTCGGTGGCCTACTACAGCGCCGAGGGCTCGCGGCGCGCCCGCGCCTTCACGGTCTGGGCCACGCTGAAGGCCTATGGCCGCGAGGGCTACCGCGCGATGGTGGAGCGCCACGTGAAGATCGCGAAGCACCTGGCGAGCCGCGTGGACTCCGAGCCCGAGCTGGAGCGCCTGGCGGACGTGACGCTCAACGTGGTGACCTTCCGTTGCCGGCCCGACGGCGTGCCGGAGGACCAGCTCGACGAGCTGAACCGAGAGCTGGGCGTGGAGCTGTTGCGCGACGGCCGCGTGTTCGCCGGCACGACGACCTACGAGGGCAAGGTGTCGTTCCGCCCGGCGATCGTGAACTGGCGCACCCGCGAGGCGGACGTGGACCTGCTGGTGGACGTGCTGCTCGAGCTGGCTAGGTCCCGAAGCCCTCGCGAGCTTCGCGCACGAGCGTAACCGCCTCCGGGAACAGCCGCGACATCGCGCTGCGGAGCTCGTTCACCTGCTCCTCGCTGTTGCCCTGAAGGTTGAGACGGTTGATGCCTGCCACCGTCATGTCGACCGCGAGCTTGATCGCGTTGTCAGCCCACGTCATGCGCTGGCCGGCTTGCATCTGCTCCGCGAGCTCCGCCATGCGGCGCCGCAGTTCCTCGGGGTCGCCGAAGATTCCAAATGGGTCTTCTGAGGACATGCCGCTGATTCTAGGCGGCGGCCGAAGCCCGGCCTAGCGCGCGTAGCGGTGCGGCTTGGCGGCGCGCTGGACGACGGCCTTGCCCGCGAGGTGGATGCGCACGTGCCGCTTGATCACCTGGCCGCGCGTACCGGTGGTCGAGTAGACGGTCAGCACGATCTGCTTGCGGCCCGCGTGCAGGCGCTTGGGCAGGCGAAGGCGGATGCGGTTCTTGCCGTGCTTGAGCTTGTAGCTGCCGCGCACGTAGTGGTCCTTGAAGAGAACCTGCAGGGTGCCGCGCCCGCTCGAGCGAACGTTGAAGCGGAGCACCGGCAAACGGCGCTTGACGCTGGCGCGCCGAGGCAGCGCCAGGTGGATGCGCGGCGCGGCGGTGCCGCGGAACTTGACGGGCGTGATCTGGAGCGACGCGTGCACCGTGAACTGCTGCCCGTCGGCGCTGCCCGGGTTGGGGACGCCGAGCGCGGCGACGGAGCCGTCGCAGTTGGTCCAGGGCACGTCGGCTGATGCGGTGCTGCCGTTCACGGTCAGCTGGTGGACGCCGAACGCGTCGGACACGCTCGGCACGGACGCGCTGCCCGCCGGCACGTCGACGGTGACATGAAGAGTTGCGGCGCCGCAGCCCGCGGAGGACACACGGGGGTCGCCGCTGTAGAAGTACATGTAGTTGGCCGCCAGGTGGTCGATCGAGAGCGTCCGGGTCGGCAGCGCCTGGCTCGTCGCGCCCGTGTAGGTGGAGCCTGCGGAGTGCGGCAGCTTGTCGCCGCCGCCGAGGCCGGGGAAGGAGTACGAGGCGCCGGTGTTGGCGGCCGTGAAGCCGTTGAACGCGTCCGTCAGGTTCGAGCCATGAGCGGCCAGCACCGCGCCGATCGCCTGGAGGTCCTTCTGCGGGTCGCTGCCCGCGTCCGAGGCGGCCGCCTGGGTGAGGATCTCCTTGACGATGCCCGGCCCGTAGCGTTCGGACAGGTAGTCGAAGAAGATCCAGCGCGCGTAGGCCATCCCGCCGGTGGCGCAGGGCGTGAGGTCGGCGCAGTCGAGCGGCTGCTCCGGCGCGCCCCAGTAGCTGAGCAGCCAGCTGGTCCCGCCGGCCACCTGCGCGCCGGCCCACTCGGCCGTGCCCTCCTTGAGGAACTTGGCGCCGCGCGTGTCGATCGCGTACTGAAGGAGGTGGAAGAGCTCGTGCCCGGCGGTCTCGACGTCGGTCACCGAGGTCGGGTCGATCTGGATGTAGCCGCTCGCGTGCGCGCCGTAGCTGTCGGGCGCGGCCTCGCCGAGGTTGCCGCCGCTGTCGGCCACGTACACGTCGATCAGCCCGTCGCCGTCGTCCACCGGCGGGGCGAAGCCCCAGGAGCCCACCTCGACCGCGTAGGCGCGCTCGAGGTTGGTCGCCACCGTTTGGGCGTCGGCCGCGGATACGGTCGCCGGGAAGTGGACCTGGAAGTGGCCGGTGCTGCTGTCGAGCGTCGACCAGCCGGCCGTGACAGGGCGCGCGGAAGCGCTCGCCGCGAAGGCCAGAAGGGCTAGTAGAGAGATCGCCCCTGCCGCGAGGCGCCCGATCCCGTAGGACATGTGTCCACGGTAAGCCGGGGTGCGCTCAAGCGCAATAGACACACTTTTCGTTGCAGGTAGGGCGTCCAGATCCCTCGCGGACGTTTATGATCGACCGGGTGCTAATCAGCGAGGTGATGACCGAATCGGTCGTGACCGCCGATTGCTCGGCCACGTTGCGTGAGGTGGGGGAGTTGATGCGTGATCGCAACGTCGGCTCAGTGGTGATCTGCGAAACCGGCTATCCCGCGGGGTTGATCACGGACCGGGACCTGGCGCTCGATGTCGCCGCCGATGCGGTGAGCATCGACGACGAGGTGCGTGACTACGCCACCCGCCCGCTCGTGACCTGCGAGTCCGAGATGGATATCGAGGAGGCCGCCGCACTGATGGTCCAGCACGGCGTGCGACGGCTGCCGGTCATGAAGGGCGACGCTCTCGTGGGCATCGTCACACTGGACGACCTCGCCGTGCGCTCAGGGGATCTGCAACTCGCGCAGCAGATGACCGCCGAGGTGGCCAAGGCCGCGCTGCCGCAGTTCTTCTTCCATCAGCGGGGCGGCTGATGGCACCCCTCACCCCGGAGCAACGGCGCACACGCGCCCACGTCGAGTCTTTGATCAAGGTGATGTCCCCGTTCCTCGACGCGGTGCTGCTCGTGGGGGAGCGCATCTCGCGGATCGTCGAGCCGGTGGACCACGAGTACTACCCGCCGCGCACGGGACAGGTGGAGCCGCCCCCGTCGCACGCGCGGGTCGAGCGGGCGAGTGAGAGCTAGGCGATGGCTGTGACCCCAGAGGAGCTGAACGAGCGCACCGCGCCCGACGCGGGCGACCAGCTAGCGTGGGAGAAGCGGGTCGGCCCGTGGGTGGGGGTGGCCTCGGGGCTGTCGGCGATCTTCATGGCGGTGAGCTTCGCGGTGCAGATCCCGCTGCTGCGCGACAAGACAACGAACGAGGCGGAGACGCTGCGCTCGGTGCACAGCCATGTGGGCGGCTACATCGGCGGCGGCCTGCTGCAGGCGCTCGCGCTGCTCCTGATCATGTCCGTGCTGTGGTTCCTCTACCGGTGCACCAAGTACCGCCGGCCGCAGACTCCGCCGGTGGCGCTCATCCTCGGCATCGCCGGGCCGATCCTGTTCGGACTGGCGGGCGCGATCGGGCCGTTCGTGATCAAGCACTACGCCGCGGAGTTCGTCAACGGTGCCAACCAGTCGAACCAGCACGCGAAGGATCTGATCAGCGGCAGCTCGGCGTCGATCTTCAGCATCCTCACGCCGGCAGCCGGCCTGGCGTTCGCGGTCTCGATGATCATGACCAACGTCAACGCGATCCGGGTGGGCCTGCTCAGCACCTTCGCCGGGGTGATCGGCGTGATCGGCGGCGTGCTGTTCGTGGTGCCGCTCGGGCCGCCTCAGCTACTTGTGTTCTTCTGGCTCGTGTCCGTCAGCGTGGTGCTGCTCGACCGCTGGCCTGGCGGGCGCGGCGCCGCCTGGGAAACGGGCGAGATCGTGAAGTGGCCGAGCACGATGGAGCGCCGCGGCATGACGCAGGGCGCAACCCGCGGCCGCTCGAGGGCGGCGCCACCCGCGCCAGAGCCAGAGCCCGAGCAGCAGCGCACCATCGCCGCCGACGAGCCGGTGGCGGACTCGGGGGCCACCCGCAGCTCACGCAAGCGCAAGCGCAAGCAGGGCCGAAAGCACTAGAGAGCCGTCGGCCGGCGCGGCCGGCGCGGCGCTACGCGATCGCCGGCGCCTCAGGCAGCCGCGCGAGCGCGGCCTCCATGTCAGCCTCGCTGAACTCGACGTCCTCCAAGCGCCCGGCCAGATAGTCGTCATACGCCGACATGTCGAAGTGCCCGTGGCCTGACAGCCCGATCAGGATCACGCGCTCCTCGCCCGCCTCGCGCGCGGCCAGCGCCTCGTCCACGCCGGCGCGGATCGCGTGCGCCGGCTCGGGGCCTGGCACGATGCCCTCGTTGCGCGCGAAGTTCACCGCGGCCTCGAACGCGGGGTTCTGCGCGTAGGCGCGCGCCTCGATCAGGCCGGCCTTCACCAGGCCGCAGAGCATCGGGGCGTCGCCGTGGTAGCGCAGGCCGCCCGCGTGCACCGGCGGCGGCACGAAGTCGTGGCCGAGCGTGTACATCGGCAGGAGCGGGGTCATGCCCACCGTGTCGCCGAAGTCGTAGCGGTAGGCGCCGCGCGTGAGCGTGGGACACGCGGCCGGCTCGGCGGCGAGAAAGCGCGTCTTCGCCTCGCCTCGCAGGACCCGCCGGATGAACGGGAACGACAGCCCGGCGAAGTTCGAGCCGCCGCCCACGCAGCCCACCACCACGTCGGGCTCCTCGCCCGCCATGCCCATCTGCGCCATCGCCTCCTGGCCGATCACGGTCTGGTGCAGGCACACGTGGTTCAGCACGGAGCCGAGCGAGTAGTTCGTGTCCGGGTCCTTCGCCGCGACCTCGACAGCCTCAGAGATCGCGATGCCGAGCGAACCCGTTGGGTGCGACGCCTGCGACTTGCCGGCGTCCGTGGTGTCCGACGGCGAGCGGTGCACTGTCGCGCCCCAGGTCTCCATCATCGAGCGGCGATACGGCTTCTGGTCGTAGCTCGCGCCCACCATGTAGATCACGCATTCGAGCCCGAACAGCTGGCACGCGAGGGCGAGCGCCGAGCCCCACTGCCCGGCGCCGGTCTCGGTGGACAGCCGCTTCACGCCCGCCTGCTTGTTCTCGTACGCCTGTGCCACCGCGCTGTTGGGCTTGTGCGAGCCCGCCGGCGAGACGCCCTCGTACTTGTAGTAGATGTGCGCGGGCGTATCGAGCGAGCGCTCGAGCCGCCGCGCGCGGAAGAGCGGCGTCGGCCTCCAGAGCTTGTAGGCGTCGCGGACCTCGTCCGGGATCTCCACCTCGGGATCCATCGACACCTCCTGCTGGATCACTCCCATCGGGAAGATCGGCGTGAGGTCGTCGGGACCGGCCGGCTGCATCGTCTGCGGATTGAGCGGCGGCATCGGATCTCCGGGTAGGTCCGGGAGCAGGTTGATCCAATGCGTCGGAAGCTCCGCCTCGGAGAGGAGGAACTTGACCGTATCTGTGCTCATTCGCAGGCTCCTTTGCGGGTGGAGGCGCGATTCTATGCCGGTCCCAGCCACGAGAAGAGGAGCCCCGCCTGATGAAGCGCCGCTCGTTGCTTGCCGTAGCCGCACTCGCCGCGATCACCGCCAGCTCGTTGCTGGTACTAGCCGGAGGCCACGGTGCCAGCGCGGCGCCGGTGCGCGACTCCTACGCCAACTGCCTCAAGCACGCCGACTCCACCTTCGCGATGTCGCAGTGCGTCTCCGTTGAACAGCGCCGGCTCAAGCCACTGCTCGACGCCGCGTACAACAAGCTGCTGACCGATCCGGACTCGAACCGGCAGCGCAGGCACCAGATCGCCGTCTCGCAGAGAGCGTGGAAGGCCTACATGAAGCACGACTGCATCTACGCCGGCAGCCAGGCCCAGGGCGGCACGCTGCAGCCGATCCTGGAAGGCGAGTGCCAGGTCGACCGGACGCGTACGCGGATCGCCGACCTCCGGGAATTCACGGTACCCCTGGGGCGGTAGTCCGCCATGTGACCAATAAAAGGGCGCTTAGGTAGACGTCTTTATCCTCACCCGTGGCCCATGGTCTCGGCAGGAGAAATCGCGGTCCGCGTAAGCGGACTGAAGAAGAGCTACGGCGACGTGCAGGCGCTGCGAGGTGTGGACATCGAGATCCGCCGCGGCGAGGTGTTCGGCCTGCTCGGACCCAACGGCGCGGGCAAGACCACGCTCGTGGAGATCCTCGAGGGACACCGCAAGCGCGACGACGGTGCGGTGGATGTGCTCGGCTTCGACCCGAGCGCCGACGAGCGCGAATTCAGAGAGTTCATCGGGATCGTGCTCCAGGAGGAGGGCCTCGACCCGGTCCTGACCGTGCACGAGGCGGTCGAGCTCTACAGCGCCGCCTACCCAAGGCCGCGCGACCCGGACGAGTGCATCGACCTCGTCGGCCTGCAGGAGAAGCGCGACGCCCGCGTGGAGACGCTGTCGGGCGGCCAGCGCCGGCGGCTCGACCTCGCGCTGGGCATCGCCGGCGATCCCGAGTTGATCTTTCTCGACGAGCCGACGACCGGCTTCGATCCCTCGGCGCGCCGCCACGCGTGGGAAGTGATCCAGGGTCTGCGCTCGCTCGGCAAGACGATCCTGCTGACCACCCACTACATGGACGAGGCGCAGAACCTGGCCGACCGCGTGGCCGTGATCTCGTCAGGCCAGATCGTGGCCGAGGGCACGCCGGACACGCTGGCGGGACGCGACGTGGGCGACGCGGTGGTGTCCTTCCGCACGCCCGCCGGCGTGAGCGCGGCCGAGCTGCCGCTCCCAGCGGACGCCGCGCCCTCGAACGGCCGCGTGACCTTCAGCAGCCAGTCGCCGACGCGCGACCTCGCGCCGCTGATCGCGTGGGCCAGCGAGCGCGACCTCGAGCTCGAAGGGCTGACCGTCACGCGCCGCTCGCTCGAGGACGTCTACCTCGAGCTGACCAAGGAGGCCACGGAGCCGTGAGCATCCGCCGCTCAGACATCGCATTGCTCGTGCGCTGGACCACCGCACGCTTCAAGATCCTGCTGCGCGGCCCGCGCGGCGCGTTCTTCACGTTCATCTTCCCGCTGATCTTCCTGGTCATCTTCGACGCCGCCAACAGCGGCTCGACGCTCACGGTCACCGGCGGGAAGGTGAACTTCGTCCAGTTCTACACGCCCGGCATCGCGGTATTCGCGGTCACCACGTCGTGCTACCAGGGCCTGATCATCCTGATCGCCAACCTGCGCGACCAGGGCGTCCTCAAGCGCGTCCGCGGCACGCCGCTGCCGCCGTGGATCTACCTGACCGCGCTTGTGGGGGCGGCCATCCTCGCCGCGCTGGTGTCGGTGCTGCTCATGTTCGTGGTCGCCGTTCCGGCGTTCGGCTTCCACATCTATCCCAAGCTTCTTCCGGCGGCGATCGTGACCCTGCTCCTTGGCGCGGCGTCCATCACCGGCATCGCGCTCGCGGTCTCGTGCTTCGTCGACCGGCCGGAGAGCGCGCAGCCGATCGCGGGCATCACGCTGTTCCCGCTGCTCTTCGTGTCGGGCGTCTTCTACCCGCTCGAGACCGCGCCCGACTGGCTGCAGAAGGTCGCGCACTTCTTCCCGCTGAGCCACCTGGCCCAGGGCTTCGAGCAGTGCTTCAGTCCCCACACCGACGGACTCGGCTTCTCGGGCGCGCACCTGGGTACGCTCGCGATCTGGTGGGTGGTGGGCACCCTCTACGCGGCCCGGCACTTCCGCTGGGAGAAGCGACCGGGTGGCGGCGGAGGACTCGTGCGCCGGCGTCCCGCGCCGGTCACCACGCCGCAGCCGTGAGCGGATGCAGCCGGAGCGCTAGGTAGCGCCCGCGGCGGCGACCACTTCCGCGTAGGCCGCGACCGGGTCCTCGGCGCCGAACACGGCCGACCCCGCCACGAACAGCCGCGCGCCGGCCTCGCGGCAGGGGCGCGCGGTCTCGGAGTCCACGCCGCCGTCCACCGTTATCGCCACGCGGTCCGGCAGGATCGAGCGCAGCCGGCGCACTTTGTCCTTGGAGCTCTCGATGAACGCCTGCCCGCCCCAGCCAGGGTTGACGGTCATGCAGAGCAGGATGTCGAACGTGTCCGCGGCGGCCACGACGGCCTCTGGCGGCGTGGCGGGGTTGATCGCCAAGCCGGGCACACAGCCCGCCTCGCGCACGGCCTTGAGCGCGTAGTGCACGTGCGGCGTGGCCTCCCAGTGGATGTTGATCGAGTCTGCGCCCGCCTTGGCGAACGCCTCCACTTGGTGTTCCGGGCGCTCGATCATCAGGTGCACGTCTAGCCAACCGCCGGCGCCGTGCACGTGATCTGACAGCGCCGCGACCATCTGCGGCCCCATCGTGATCGGCGGGACAAAATGCCCGTCCATCACGTCCACGTGGATCACGCGCGCGCCCGCGTCCATCACGGTCTTGACCTGCTCCCACATGCGCGACCAGTCGGCCGCGAGTATCGACGGGGCGACGCGGCGTCCCTCTGGGAGCCCGCCCATCCCTATACGCGCGCCGCGCGCTTGGCGTGGGTGCGGATCTCGGACAGGATGCGCTCGAGGCGCGGCTCGGTGTCGCGGTCCACGTGCTTCATCGCGCCGGCCACGGCCGGGTGCACCTTCGCGATCTGGGCGTGCAGCTCGTGTGCCACGGCGCGGTAGCTGGGGTGCCCCTCGCGGCCCGAGCGCAGCTCGATCAGGTGCATCGCCTCCCGCGCGTTCATGTCGAGCACGTAGCGGATCCGGTAGCCCAGGCAGAGCGCGTACGGCGCGAGGTCAGGGTGCCCGGCGTCAGCGATCCGCTCGTACTCGGAGCGCGAGCGGTCGAGCCCGGCCTGATAGGCGTCGGCCACGCCCGCCTCCTCCAGCTCATCCGGCACGCCAGCGCCGAGATACGGCGTGAGCGGCTGCCACTGCACGGTGAGCATCCGGTGGCGTTGGAGGTCGCGGAACGCGCCGTAGTCACCGACGATCTCGAAGCGGTAGCTGAGCGCCTCAAAGCCACGGCCGGGGCGGTAGCGTCGATTCTCCCGCGCTCCTACGAGCTCGCCGAGCAATGTGGCGCGCTCGTCCGGCGGCAGCACCCTCACCGCGGTGCGCACCTCGTCCTCGGACACGCCCGCTGCCTCGAACAGCAGCGCCGCCAGCAGGTCGTCCTCGCTGCCGCGAACCGACAGCAGGCGCACCGACGGCCGGGTGTCCTCCTCACGCCGCGCCCGGTCGAGGCCGAGCCGCCCCGCCCAGCGATCGGCGGCGGCCTCGCGCTCCTGCAGGTACTCGATCCAGCGGCCGCCGCGCTCGGGATTGCTCACGCGCGCGACGAAGCTGGGCATCGTCTGCGTCAGCTCGGAGAGGATCATGCGCCCGTACTCACGCGCCTCCGGCAGCGGCGAGGCGAAGAGGTGCATGAGGAGCTGTTCGTAGGCCTGCCCCGTGGCGAACATGCCCATGTGGGAGAGCGACGCCGCGGGCAGCAGCCCGCGCAGGAGGTCGAGCGCCTTCGCCTTGATCGAACGCTGGTGGGCAGCCTCGGGCTGGCCGTCCGCGCGCGGGAAGCGCTCCTCGGCCCAGGCGGTGACCTTGGGCAGCGCCTCCGCGTAGGCGTCGAACAGAAAGTCCATCGCCGCGGCGTACTCGGGGCCGAGCGCGTCATCGCGCCAGTAGCGGTAGCCGCCGCCCGGCATCGGCGCGTCGTAGGGGATGTAGCGGGTGGACTGCTCGAGGTAGGCGGCCAGCCGGCCGCGCTGGAGCACCTTGGTCATCACGTTCGAGACCCACTCGCAGGCGATGTGCGCGCCGCCGAGCTGAGCCACGGAATCGTCGCCGTAGCCGAGGAAGATCGTGCGGTAGAGGCGGGCTGCGCGCTCGCCCTCCTCGCCGTCGAAGGCGCGCTCGACACCGCCCTCCAGGTCGCCGGCGAACTCGTCCAGGTAGAGCCGGCGCAAGGTGCCCTGATATCGCGAATAGCGGGCAAAAAGCGCGCCCTTCACGGTCTCCGGAAGGTTGACCAGCGCGAACACGGGCTGGTCCAGGTTGGTGAAGTGGGGGGCCAGGAGCCCCTGCTCCTCGGGCGTGAAGGTCTCCACCGGGTAGCGCATCGGACGGGCCATACTAGGCGACGGGTCGGCCGGGCTCGGGAGCCGTTTCGCTACTTGCGGAAAAGCGGCATTACGGGTGGTTGGAGCGACGTGGCAGATTCTGAGTCCGGTATCCGGACCTAATCTCTGCCACGTTTCCGCGGCGGCCGACCGGCCGCCTCTACGGGACGCGTCAGCCCCTGCCGTTCCACCCAACCGTCACGCCGTCGGGGGCCACGATCGTCGGCACCACGCCGCTGCCGCGCGAGTGCTCCATCAGCTCGTCGCGCCAGCCGCGGTCGCTCGTGGCGTCGCGTTCCTCCCAGTCGAGCCCCTGCTCGGTGAGCGCCTCGCGCGCCTGCTCGCAGTACGGGCAGCCGGGCTTCACGTACATCACGCGGTCGGACATCGCAGTCAGGCTAGCGCTCGCGCGCAGTAGGTTTCAGGCCGTGCCCGTGGAGGAGGAACTCGGACAGGTCGGCCGGTCGCTCTATGCGGCATTTCCGCAGCGCAGCCGCAACCCGGTCAAGCAGCTCGACGCCCGTGCGATGGAGCTCGCGTCCCAGGACGCGGCGCTGCGCGCGGCTCTCTTCCGCTTCGTGGACGTGACCCCGGCCTGCCGCTCGCTGGACGACCTTGCGCGGCACCTGAGCGGGTACCTGGGCGAGGTGGGAGAGCGGCCGCCGCCGATCGAGGTGGCGATGAAGATGGCCGCAAACAAGCCCGGGCGGGCCGCCTTGGGCGCCGCAGCGGCGGGCGGGGTGCGGCACATGGCGCACCGCTTCATCGTCGGCGAGTCGCCGCGCAAGGCGCTCGGCGTGCTGAGCGAGCTGTGGGAGTCGGGCGCGGCGTCGTCCGTCGACCTGCTCGGCGAGGCGACGGTGACCGAGGGCGAGGCCGATCGCTACGCGGCCCGCTGCGCCGAGGCGCTCGACACGATCGCCGAGGCCGCCCCGCGCTGGCCCGCGCGCCCCCAGCTCGAGGCCGACGCGCTGGGCCCGCTGCCGCGCGCCAATCTGTCCGTGAAGGTGTCCGCTCTCACGCCGCACCTTCGCCCGGACGCGCCGCACCTGGGTCGCGAGGACGCCGCCGGCCGCATGCGGCCGCTGCTCCAGAAGGCGCGCGACCGGGGTGCGCACCTGCACATCGACATGGAGTCGCTCGACTCCCTCGAGACCACGATGGACCTGATCTTCGAGCTGCTGGACGAGGACGAGTTCCGCGAGGGGCCGTCCGCCGGGCTGGTGCTCCAGGCCTACCTGCGCGAGTCGCCGGACCAGCTCGACCGCATCCTGGCGTGGGCGAGCGAGTCGCCGCGCAGGCCGCCGCTTGTCGTGCGGCTCGTGAAGGGCGCCTACTGGGACCACGAGATCGTGGAGGCGCGCCAGCACGGCTGGCAGGCGCCGGTGTTCGAGGTCAAGGCGGACTGCGACCGCAACTTCGAGGAGCTCACGCGCCGGCTGCTCGACGCACGGCCGGCCGTGCGCGTGGCGATCGGCTCGCACAACCTGCGCTCGGTCTCGCACGCGATCGCCTACAACCGCAGCGTGGGTGGCGAGGACCGGGATCTCGAGCTTCAGGTGCTGCGCGGGCTCGGCGACGAGTTGCAGCACGCGCTGGCCAAGCAGGGCTTCCGCGTGCGCGTGTACTGCCCCGTGGGCGACCTCGTGGCGGGCATGGCGTACCTGGTGCGCCGCCTGCTCGAGAACACGTCCAACGAGTCGTTCCTGCACGAGCAGGCGCGTGGTGTTCCGCTCGAGGAGCTGCTCGCGGCACCGTGAAGCCGTTCGCCAACGAGCCCACGCTGGAGCTGCGGCGGGCGCCCGCGCGCGAGTCGCTGCAGAGCGCGCTGCGCGACCTCGATCCGCAGCTGCCGCTGGCCGTGCCGGTGCTGATCGGACGCGATCGCGGCGCCCACGAGGGCTTCGAGTCCACCGATCCGGGCGAGCCGGACCGCGTGGTG
>Ga0207661_10000928_pt1 | contig 19228 bp, 17 predicted proteins | sample KBSC713LmetaG_FD_184337 | JGI IMG/M metagenome (GOLD analysis project Ga0207661, IMG submission 184337) | Corn rhizosphere microbial communities from Kellogg Biological Station, Michigan, USA - KBS C7.1-3L metaG (SPAdes) (version 2) | ecosystem: Host-associated > Plants > Roots > Rhizosphere ...
GAAGCGACGGGCCCGCATCGACCGAGCGTATGTACGGATGTTTTTCGGGGGCCCAAACAGCGTCCTTACATCGCGACGCTAGGATCGCCGGCGCTGCTTCGGGCGTCCGGGGTCGAGAAGGACAAAGACGGCCGAGGCAAGCGCAAAGCTGTACCAGCCAAACGCCCAGAGGAGGTCCCTCTTGATCACACGCCTACGCCGACTGAGCCCGTCGCCCGCGATGGTCGTCGCCTGTCTCGCGCTCCTGGTCGCCCTGGCAGGGACGAGCGTCGCCGCCGTCCAGGCCGTCATTCCGAGGAACAGCATCGGAGCGCTCCAGCTGCAGGCCGCAAGCGTCGGTGCGTCCGAGCTCAAGGCCAATTCGGTCAACTCGTCCAAGGTCCTGAACCACTCGCTGCTCAAGGGCGACTTCAAGGCGGGCCAGCTGCCCGCCGGCCCGCGCGGCCTTCCCGGTACCGCAGGTCCCGCCGGCCCGGCCGGCCCGGCAGGCCCGGCAGGCCCGGCCGGGGTCGCATCGCCCGGGTACGTGGCGGAAGTGCTGACCGCAACCGGGACGAGCGGTGCAGACATCGACTCGACCTCGTTCACGAACCCCGATGCTCTGAAGCTGAACGTGACCGTTCCCGCCGGCGAGACGGACAAGCTGCTCGTCTCGTTCAACGCGGAGACTGCCTGCTACGGAGGCAGTGCCGGCGAACGCTGCCTGGTCGGGATCACGGTCGACAACGCCGAGATCGCCCCGGCGGCCGGAAGCGACTCGTACTTCGACAACAACGGTCCGACGGATACGTCGAAGCACACGCAGGCGACCCAGGCCCAGCACGCGATCGTGCGGATCAGCCCGACGCTGAGCGCTGGCGCCCACACGGTCCGGGTCGAGCTCGCCACGACCTCGTCGTCGACCAAGCTCAAGTACGACGACTGGACGATCGCCGTCCAGCGCGTCCGCGTCACCTAACTCCTGCGCCGATTCGACGTCTCGGGGACAGGTATGGGCCTGTCCCCGAGGCGAGGCCGCGCCGTGGCCATAATCTGCCTGTGAGCATGGAGCTCGAGCGGCAGGCCGCGGGCGGGGAGGTGCTCGCGGACGCGGTCGAGATCGCCGGACGCCTGCTCGAGAACGTCGAGCGGGTGCTGCGCGGCAAGCACGACGAGATCAAGCTGGTGCTGGCGGCGCTCGCCTGCCACGGGCACGTCCTGTTCGAGGACGTCCCCGGCACCGGGAAGACGGTGCTGGCCCGCGCGATCGCGCGCAGCGTCGAGGACACCGCGTTCGCGCGAATCCAGTGCACGCCCGACCTCCAGCCCTCCGACGTGACGGGCGTGAACATCTACGACCAGAAGCTCCAGGACTTCGAGTTCCGGCGTGGGCCGCTGTTCGCGAACGTCGTGCTCGTCGACGAGATCAACCGGGCGATGCCGAAGACCCAGTCGGCTCTGCTCGAGGCGATGGCGGAGCGCCAGGTGACGATCGACGGCCAGACCTACGTCCTCCCCCGGCCGTTCCTCGTGCTCGCGACCGAGAACCCGATCGAGTTCGAGGGCGTGTTCCCGCTGCCGGAGGCCCAGCTGGACCGCTTCTTCCTGAAGGCGCGGCTCGGATATCCGGGCGAGGAGGACGAGCTCGCGGTCGTCCTCGACCAGCAGGACGGCCATCCGCTCGACCGGCTCCGGCCGGTGGCCAGCGTCGCGGAGCTCGACCGCCTGGAGGCGTCGCTCGCAGCCGTGTACGTGGACGAGCTCGTCCGCAGGTGGACGATCAGGCTGGTGCGTGCGACCCGCGAGCTCCCCGAGGTGTCGATCGGCGGCTCGGTGCGCGGCAGCCTCGCGCTCGAGCGGGCCTCCCGTGCCTGGGCGCTGCTCGACGGGCGGGCCTACACGACACCCGACGACGTCGAGCGGATGTTCGCCCCCGTCCTCGGGCACCGGCTCGTCTTCGCGCCGACCTTCATCGCCGAGTCACGCGGCCGTTCGAGAGACGAGATCGTGAACGAGGTCTACCGGCGCTGCGTCTTGGTGGCGCCACCGCCCGATCTCGCCGACGTCGCCGGTCCGCGGTGGACGTCGCCGAACTGACCTTCCCGCTCGTCCCACGCTGGCGCCCCGTCGGCTCGGCCTTCGGCCGCCTGCGCGCCGCACGACGCGGGATCGGGTCGAGCGTCGCCACCACCCGGTCGTATGTCCCGGGCGACGATCCCGGCCTGATCGACTGGAAGCTCTCGGCGCGGCTGTCGTCGATCCGCGGGTCGGCCGAGTTCATCGTCCGCGAGGACTTCGCGGACGAGGCGCCGCGGGCGGTCGTGGTCGCCGACCGAGCTCCATCCATGGGTCTGTACCCGGAGGACCTGCCCTGGCTCTCCAAACCGGCCGCGCTCCGCTCGGTCTGGCAAGCGGTCGCCGCCGCGTCGGCGCAGGAGCTGGGCCTGGCCGGCTACCTCGACACCGCGGCCGGCGACTGCTGGTTCACGCCACGGCCGAAGGCGCGGTTCGCCGAGATCGAGGCCCGCGCCCGCGACGCCCCGTTCGACGCGGTTCCGGACGGGCTGGAGGCGGCCTTCGATCACCTCGGCCGCAGCCGCCGGTCGCTGCCGGCGGGCACCTTCGTCTTCGTCTGCTCGGACTTCCTCGACCCCCCGCGCGCGACGACCTGGCTCCGGGCCCTCGGCGTACGCTGGGATCCCGTCCCGGTGGTCGTGCAGGACCCGGTCTGGGAGCAGAGCTTCCCGGCCGTGGATGGGCTCGTCGTGCCCTTCGCCGACGCGGTGACCGGCCGGATCAGGCAGGTGCGGATCTCCGCCGGGGAAGCTCGCCGGCTGCGCGAGCTGAACGAGGCCCGCCTCGCGAGCCTGCTCGCGGAGTTCGGCAGTCTCGGGCTCGACTACGTCGTCGTCGGCGAATCCGGCCCGGATGCCGTCGTCCGGGCTTTCATCGACTGGGCCGAGGCCCGGATCGCCTACCGGCGAGGCGCGTGGCGATGAGCCGGATCTGGATCCTCTACGCGGCGGTGCTGGCCGTGCTGCTGGTGCTCTTCCTGGCGCTCGGCTGGCGGCAGAACGGCGGCGCGGAGACGTTCCCTGCGCAGGCGTTTGCGGCTTCGGCATCGGTGTCGCCGGCGGCCGTCTCCTTCGGCGACCGGCTCGGCGCGCGCCTCGATCTGGTGATCGATCCGCGAAAGATCGACGACGGCTCGGTCGAGGTGCGTCCCCGTTTCGGCCTCAACCGGGTGATCGGCGCGACGCTGAAGCACACGAGGGGCGCCGGCGAGCTGCTCTCGTACCGCTACGTCCTGGAATGCCTGTTGCCCGGCTGCGCGCCGCAGCACGCCCGGGTCGCGCGCCGCTTCCCGCCGGCGCTGGTCTCCTACCGCACGCGCGACGGCCAGCTCGTCAACCAGCAGGTCCGGTGGCCCGCGTACCAGCTGCTCTCGCGGGTGACCGACGCCGAGCGGCAACGGCCGGTGTCGAGCATGCACTTCGACGCGTCACTGCCCGCGCCCGGCTACCGGATCGCACCGGACACGCTGCGTGCCGTCGCCGTCGGGCTCGCCGCGTTGATCGCGGCCGCCGCCGTCGCCCTCGCCTGGATCGCTCTGCGCCCGCGCGCGGCCGCGGGAGGCCCGTCGACCTCGCGGCTCGAGCAGGCGCTGCGGGCGGTGCGGGCGAGCACCGCGAACGGTCATCCCGAGGAGCGCCGCAAGGCCCTCGGCTGGCTCGGCCGGGAGCTCCGGGCCGTGGAACGGCCCTCCGAGGCCGAGACCGCCCGGCGGCTCGCGTGGTCGGCCGAACCGCCGACGCCGCGGTCGACCGGTGACTTCGCGACCGAGATCGAGAGCACGGACGGAGCCGAGTGAGCCGACGGCCGTCGATCCCGCTCTCCTCCGTGACGGCGCTCTCGAGGAGCGCATGGTGGACGCTCCTGCTGCGCGCAGGCCTAGCCGCCGTGCTCGTCGCCGGGCTGGTCGGTGCGTTCATGCTCACCCGCCACCACCGCAGGACCGACGCGTTCCTGGAATCGGGCCGCAGCCCGGTGATCGCACTCGACCTCTCCTGGAGTGTCTCGTACGCCAACTCGAAGCTGATCGAGCAGACGCTCCGCGACTTCGCCGACTCGGGTCGGCGGCTGGGCCTCGTGCTCTTCTCGGACACCGCTTACGAGGCCCTGCCGGTCGGCACGAGCCCCGACGCGCTGCGCCCGTTCCTCCGCTTCTTCGCGGGCAGCCAGCAGAACCCGTGGGCGGCGACCTTCTCGGCCGGAACCCGGATCTCGGCGGCCCTCGACCTGGCCCACTCGATGCTGCGGCAGGCGCATGTCGAGAAGGGCTCGGTCGTCCTGATCAGCGACCTGGACGACTCGCCGAACGACGAGGTCGACCTCGCCCGTAGCCTCGTCACCTACCAGCAGGACGCGATTCCGATCCGGATGATCGCGGTGAACCCGGTGCCGCAGGATGCCCAGTTCTTCCGCGACGCCCTCGGCTCCGGCGGCTCGGTGACGACGTTACGGACTCTGCGGAAGGTGGACACCGGACGTTCCTTCCCGACCCTGCTCGTGGCGCTGATCGCACTGTTCGTGCTGCTGCTCGCGCTGAACGAGCACCTGCTCGGCAGGCTCGTCTGGGGCGGGCGGAGGAGGACGGCGTGAAGCGCACGACGATCCTGCTGGTTGCGAGCGGTGCGTGCGCAGTGCTCGCGGTCGTGCTCGCGCTGTTCGCCCGCGACGTCGGACGCTGGCCGCAGGCGATCCGCTCGGGCGACGTCGCCGCTGCCGGCCCGGCACGCCCCGCCGGCGTCTCCTGGACCGTCGACGAGACGCTGCCGTTCTCGCCGGCCAGGCAGGCGCTGGGCGTCGGCGACGACCTCGCGTTCCGCCGCGCGGCGCTCCGCTTCCGCCTTGCCTACACCCGGGACCTCCAGCTCGCCCGGACGTCCGGCGCCGGGCAGGCTCGCATCCGCGCCGAGACCGCCCTCGCCCGCGAGATCCGCGGCGACTCGGACCGACGGCGCGCGTCGGCCGCCTCCAACCTGCTGGGCATCCTCGCCCTGGTCGACGCGGCCACCGCTCCCGCCGGCAACGTCCCGATCGACCGCAGCGTCTTCGAATTCCAGGACGCAGTCCGGCTCGACCCGGCCAACGAGCAGGCGAAGACCAACCTCGAGCTCCTCTACCAGCAGAGCACGTACAAGTCCTCGGTCCGCGGCCGCGAGCGCCTCCAGCGCTCCGCTCACGCGGGAGCGAGCTCGTCCGCGGGCGGGCACGGGTACTGATGGTCCACTTCGACACCCCGACCGCCGGTCTGGTCGCTCTCGCCGGGCTCGTGCCGCTGGTGCTCGTCCTCGCCGTCGAGCGGCGGAACGAGCGCGCCCGGGCCCTGCTCAGGCTGTCCGGGCCCTCGTCCGGGTCACAATGGACGCTGCGGGTCGCGGTCGTCGCGATTGCCGCCGTCCTCGGGCTCGCAGCCGCGCAGCCAGTGCTCAGCAGCACGACCCCTCGCCTGGCCAGGCTGGACGCCGAGGCGCTCGTCGCCGTCGACACGTCGAGGTCGATGGACGCTTCGACGACCGCCGAATCCGACGTGCGCCTCGACCGCGCACGCCGCATCGCCCTGCGCATCCGGGCCGCGCTCACGGACGTACCGACCGGCCTCGGCACGTTCACGGACCGGCCGCTCCCGCTGCTGCTTCCGACCACCGACCGCGACGCGTTCGCATCCACGGTCGAGAAGTCGCTCGGCATCGAGCGGCCGCCCGGCCTCCAGAACAGCACGACGATCTCGAGCTTCGACGCAGTCGCGCCCTTCCCCCTCGAGGGCTACTTCAGCCCGACGGCGAAGAAGCGCCTGCTCGTGATCCTCACGGACGCCGAGAGCACGGGGTTCAACGAGCCGGGCGTCCGCAAGAGCTTCGAGGCGAAGCCGCGGACGGCCGTCGTGCTCGTCCGCATCGGCCGAACCGGGGAGCGCGTCTTCGGCGCGAGCGGGCAGCCGGAGAGCGCGTACATCCCACCGCCGGCGACGGGGGAGACGCTGCACCGCTTCCTCGCCGCCACGCACGGCCGCGCCTACGGGGAGGATGACGTCGCCGGCGCGGAGAAGGCGGCCGTCGACGCCCTCGGCTCCGGGCCGACCGTGAACCTCGGCTCGACGACGGCGAGGCACGACCTGGCCCCGTGGCTGGTGCTGGCGGCCGTCATCCCGCTGGCGGTCGTTCTGCGCCGCCGCAACCTCTAGCGAGAATACGGCCATGAGCGCGGCGGTGACCTGGCTCGGACATGCGACCGTCGTCGTCGACCTGGACGGCGAGCGCGTCGTCACCGACCCGGTGCTGCGCCGGCGGGTCGCCCATCTGCGCCGGTCTCGCGCGGCTCCCGTCCCCACCGCGGCGACCGCGGTCCTGCTCTCGCACCTGCATTACGACCACCTGGACGTGCCGTCGATGCGCTCGTTCGCGCGCGAGCTGCCGGTGGTGCTACCGCGCGGAGGCGCCCGGCTGCTACGCGGCTTCGCGGATCTGAGGGAGGTCGAGCCCGGCGACAGCGTCCGGATGGGCGGGCTGCAGGTGGATGCGGTCGAGGCCGACCACGACGGGCGGCGAAGGCCCGGCGGCGCGAGCGGCCCGGCCCTCGGCTTCGTCCTCCGCGGCTCGCGGACGGTCTACTTCGCGGGCGACACGGACCTCTTCGCCGGGATGGCCGAGCTGGCGCCGCTCGACGTCGCGCTGCTGCCGGTCGCGGGCTGGGGGAAGGGGCTGGGGCCCGGCCATCTCGACCCGCAACGGGCCGCGGCCGCGCTTGCGCTGCTGCGCCCGGCGGTGGCGGTGCCGATCCACTGGGGCACCTACCGGCCCGGCCGGCGCCCGGACGACTCGGCCGGGCCCGCAGAGGCTTTCGCGCGGGCCGCCGCGGAGCTCGCGCCGGAGGTGGACGTGCGGATCCTCGCGATCGAGGCGACCCTGAACCTCGACTAGATGCTTGACCGGAAATCTCGCGTGTCCGGCTGCGCGATCTGGTCGTCTGGGCCGCTCCCGCACCGGTTCCGCGGCCGGAGGCCGCTGCACCGGCGCGTCCGCTTCGGGCGCCGAGCCCGTCACCGTTACTTGTTCAGTAGCGGCGACGGTCTCGTCGCCCGCCCCAGAGGGACCAGCTCGCGCCCCGGAGCAGACGATCTTTTCCGGTCAAGCATCTAGCGTACGATCCCGGCTCTCCCCGTACCCCCGAGAAAGGAACCGCATGCTCGCAACCGGCTTCACGACCTTCCTGTGGTCGCTGATCGTGATCTTCTTCATGGTCGTCTACTTCATGATGCTGTTCAGCGTCATCGTGGACATCTTCCGCCGCCACGACGCCAGCGGCGGCAAGAAGGCCCTCTGGCTGCTGTTCATCCTGTTCGCCCCGCTGCTCGGCCTGCTGATCTACCTGATCGTCAACGGACACGGGATCGCCGAGCGCCAGGCGAAGGACGTCCAGCAGTCGCAGGCCCAGCTCGACGACCACATCAAGGCCGTCGCCGGTGGGTCCGCCGAACAGATCGCGAAGGCGAAGGAGCTCCTCGACGCCGGAACGATCACGCAGGCCGAGTTCGACCAGATGAAGGCGAAGGCACTCGCCTAATCGAGCGGGACCGTCTCGGGGGCGGTATTCATCCGGTCCCCGAGACGGTCTGCTCAGCCGGCGCAACCGGGCGAAGCGGAACGGCGTCGTCGCCCTGCAGTGCACGCCGCCAGCCGGCGAGCAGGCCGTGCACGGCGGGTGCGCCGACGATTGCGCCCCCGGGTGCAGGCAGCTCCGCCGGGTAGAGGACGAAGGGGCGCGTCTGGGGGCCGCCGAGGCCCCCGTGGAACGAGATCAGCTCCTCGAACGCGCAGCCTTCCTCCAGCTGCGGGTCGTAGAAGCTGCCGACCATGATGTCGGCGACGTTCGCGAACCCGTCGGTGCGAAGCAGGTGCTCCGCGGCGGTCGGCGCGAAGACTGCAAGCGGGTCCTCGCCTTCCACCGTCCCCGATTCGAGGACCCGGGCTCCCCGCGCGCCCAGCACGACCGCACCCCGGTCGCGGGAGCGCACCAGCAGCCAGCCGACATGCGGGTGCGCGCGCAGCTCGGTGATCAGCCGTGGATGGCGATCGTCGATCTCCTCCAGCGTCAGCCGCCGCGGCTCGTCCATCAGGTAGACGAGTCCGAGGTTGCCCGAGCCGAGCACGACCACGGGCCGGTCGCCGACCTTGTCCTTCGACGTCTTAGGCGCCTTGGCGGTGGCGCCGACCGCCTCTCCGAGCGCCAGCCCGGTCATCGCCTGCTGCTCGTCGCCGCCCTCGATCGCCTCGACCCGGCCGTCCTCGAGCGAGCGCTCCACCAGCTCGTTCAGCCCGTAGCCGTTCCGCTGCTTGAAGGTCGCACCCTGGGTCTGGCCGTGGTCCGAGAGGACGGCGATCAGGTAGGGACGAGCCGCGTACCGGCGCGCTCGGTCGATCCGGTCGAACTGCTGGTCGAGCTTGCGCAGCGCCTCGAGCGTGTCCGGCCGCTCGAGGCCGGAGTGGTGCGCGACCTCGTCGTAGCTCGAGAAGGTCGAGTAGACCACGGGCCGGCCGAACATCATGTCCGAGATCACTCCGTAGACGATCAGGTCGCGGACGATCACGCACATCGCCGCCCGCATGAACGGATAGATCCCGCCGCGATGCCCCCGCGGGCGCACGTCGCGGCGGGCGGCCCGTAGCGCCGCCGTCCACTCGAGCACGACCTCCCAGAAGAAGAGAACGAACGTCCGGCTGACGTTGAGCCCGTTCGCGAAGAACGCGCGGTAGCCGGGGTTGGCGCGGGTCTCCGCGCTGATCCGGCTGCAGGTGAGGATCACCTCGTCGGCCTCGCCGGACAGCAGGTTCCCGCGGCTGGAGCCGCCGTTGACGAGGAGGCCGATCCCGGTCGCATGGGCCTGCTCGATCTCCGCGCAGTCCTGGGGGCCCGAGCAGGCGACCACCCGCCCCGTCTCCTTGATCACCCAGCGGAACGCGGGGATGTCCTGGTTCGAGCCGAGCAGGATCCCCGCCTGGCTCGCCCCGGTCTGGGAGGAGAGATCCGGCTCCCACTCGACCAGCCGGTGAGATCCCTCGTCGACCCAGCGCGCCAGCGTCGGCGCCGACCCGTCACGCATCGCCCGCTGGAGCACCGGCAGTGCGAGGCCGTCGATCTCGAGGAAGAGCATGCCCGGGACGTCCGAGACGGCGCCGCCGCCCTGCCGCCGGGCGATGCGCCGCGTCGTCCGCAGCATGTACGTGTCGTCGTCGTTCGTCCCGAGCAGCACGGACAGGGCGACGCCGATCGCAGAGGCCACCAGGGCGGCGAGCAGCGCCCAGCCGAAGTTGTCGACGGTGATCGAGGCCGCGTCGATCCGCGAAGCGAGCAGCAGCATCACCGCGTTCAGGACCAGCGCGATCAGGAAGCCGAGCACGGCCATGAACGGGATCCGCAGCGCCGCCGCGATCGGCGGCAACACGGCGTTGAGGATCGCGATCAGGAGTGCCGTGACGAGCGCTCCCCTGAAGCCGTCGACCGAGATGCCGGGAAGGAGCCACGCGGCGATCAGCAGCGCGGCCGCGGTCTCGACCCAGGTGAGCAGGACCGGCAGCGGCCGGTAGCGCAGCCCGGCGGGCTGCCAGCCTGCCCGCTCGCTCATGCCACGGGTGTCGACACGGCCGGGGGAGGCGCCGGATGCTCTCGTGCCAGCTGCCTCCGCAGGACCTCGGTCCCGAGCATCAGCAGGACGAAGAAGATGATGATGTTCACCCAGTAGCCGAACTGCGGCGTCGGCCGCCACCAGAGCAGGAGCAGGTAGCCGACGATCGTGACCGCGTAGATCCCCGCGCCGCGCAGATGCGGCGCCAGGTGCTGTCTCGCGGTGACGGCATACCTGCCGGCCCCGGTGAGCCAGACGCCCACGAGCGCGACCACGCCGAGGATCACGCCGGTCCAGCCGGCGCCCTTGAGCAGCCTGGTGATGATCGCGTAGGCGTCGTTCGCGGAGGGGCGGACCGTGTCGGAGACGACGAGGTTGTTGACGACGTAGCGGCCGGCCCAGCTCCTCGCGAGCAGGATCAGGAAACCGGCGGAGAGGATCCCGATCGCGATCGCTCGGACCTCGAGGCGACGCCTGCCCGGAACGAGCAGCACCGCGCCGATCCAGGCGGCGAGCGCAAGCGCCCAGATCCAGTTGGCGACGAAGCGGAGTGCCCGGGTCGCCCGCTGGCCGGTCTTCAGCTGGTCCGACTGGAGGAGCGTGATCTGTCCGGCGTCGGGCGGGATCCGGTCTGCGACGCTGAAGCGCTGGCCGAGCCGTTCCAGGATCGGCCGGAGGTCGAGCACCACGGCGCCGTTGGTCGTCCGCAGGACGTTCTTGTCGTCGTTCAGGAGCGCGACGAACTGACGCTGGGCCAAGGAGCTCGCGTCGACGAACAGGTTCTGGACCCGCGGCCGGGCGAGCAGCTGCTTCGCCGCGCCCTCGGTGGCGTTCTGCACCAGGCCGGCGATCGGCACGGCCAGCGGCCTGAGGTTGTCGGGCAGCCGCTGCCTCAGCGTTGCCGCGACGTCCGTGTTCGCGTAGAGCTGTTCGACGAGCGTGGAGGCGACCTGGTCGCGGATCTTGTCGTCGGCGATCAGCGCGCGCGCCGTGCCGCGGAAGTTCCCCTCGTCGAGTGCCGTGCGCTTGACGTAGTTGGCGAGCACGGAGACGACCAGAAGCAGGATCCCGATCACCGTCAGCGTGCGCGCGGTGATGATCCGCCAGCGCGGCAGGCCTCTGGGCGGAGGCGGGGAAGGGGCGGAGGTCTCGCTCATCGGGTGGCTCCCTTCGTCAGTGACTGAGCGGTCGGGTGCAGCATCTCACGCCGGCGCGGTCGCGTCATAGCCCGCTCGGGGTGAAGTCTGCGCCACCGCCGGTTCCTCCCCGGCCCGGCGGCGCCGGAGATCGTAGAAGAGCAGCGTGATCGCGATCGCGGCATACGGCACGACGAAGGCGTAGACGAGCGAGCTGATCAGGTTGATCAGCGCGAGCGATCCCGAGGTCAGGAACAGCACGGAGACACCGACGATCGGCCCCAGCAGGACCGCAGTGACGTTGACGAGCGCGCCGATCGCGAGCACGCGCGGCCCGTGCCCGGAGACGAGCTCGCTGCTCCGGCGCAGCGCCGGCGTGGCGCGAAGATCCTCGAGCACGCAGGCCTGGCTGAGCACCGCTTTGCGGACGAGGTAGACGACCGCCAGCGGGATGCCGACGATCGTCAGGGCAAGCAGGCCGGCGACCAGGATCACCCGGAACCACGCCCAGCCGAGCGAGCCGAGCCGAGGGACGATTCCCCGGAACGCGTCCAGGGCGTCGGGCCGCTCACCTTCGTGGATCTTGCCCAGCGCGCAGGCGACGGCGGCGCTGACGGCGATCCCCGCGAAGATCGCGGAGAGCTGGCCGAAGAGCAGCGCGCAGATCCCGCTGACGATCGGGTCGCTCTGTGTCTCGTCGAGGAACGTGCCGACCCCGGTCGTTCGGATCAGCACCTGCTGCAGCAGCACGCCGAGGACCGACAGCGGCACGAAGATCAGTCCGATCCCGACGAACAGCAGCCGGTAGCGGCGGTAGAGCTTGAAGGCGGCACGGTAGATCTGGCCGCCGGAGCGGGCACGGTCGATCGGGAACGGCTCGTGGGGAGACCAGGCGGTCCGTCGGCTGAGCCAGACGCCGAGCAGGGTGACGGCGGCGAGTGCACCCAGCACGAACCAGGGCGTGCGCAGGAACTCGAGGTAGAGCTGCGACCCGGTCGCGACCGCCCCGCAGAAGAAGCTGGTCGCGCTGAGGCCGCTCGTCCCGCCTGACGGCACCTTCGTGCTGCCGCCGCGCCAGTCGTCCTCCGACCAGCTGACCGGCTCCGTCCACTGCTGCTTCGTGTTCGGCCCGGTCGGCCCGGTGTTCGGCCCATGCTCCTTCTGGCCCCAATGGCCGCCGTAGGCGAGCCAGGCGAACGGCGCAGACGGCGACGCGGGAGACTCGTCCGGGAGGAGAACTGCGTGCGTCTGCAGCTCGCGCGAGGGCGCGGTGGTGTTGTCGCAGCCGAAGCCCTCCTGCGCGCTGTGGCCGAGCCAGACCGACTGCTCGAAGTAGTTCGCATGCGAGCCGCGGCCGGGGAAGACGATCGGGTGGGCGCCCCGCTTCTGGAGCTTGTCGTCGTCCCACGCGGCGCGCTCGGCCCCCTCGTGCTGCGAGTAGCCCACCTCGGCGGGGCTGCGCTCGAGCGCCTCCGACGCCGTAGAGGCGTCGAACATCAGCTGGATCATCTCCCAGTCCGACTCGTGCTTGTTGTTCCAGTCGTTGAAGGGGTAGTAGAGCCAGTACTGGAGGGCAAGCTTGCCCGGCTTGCCCGGCTCGGCGACGACGCGGGCATACGCCGTCGGCGGCTTGCCGGCGAAGATCCGGTCCGCCCACTGCTCGTAGTCGCAGCCGGGGTCGAGCGGAGAGCCCGGGAAGTCGAGGTACGTCCGGTCGCTGCGGCCGTACAGGTCGGCGGCCGCCGGCGCCGTGCGGATCAGGCGCCCGTTCGAGTCGACCAGCCGGACGTCGGAGCGTCCGAAGAGGGGATCGACGGGAACGGGCCGATACGGCTCGCCGTCGGAGCTGCAGGCCTCGGACTGCTGCTTCAGCGCGACCACCGGCGCGTAGCGGTCGGCCAGCTGCTGCTCGGGCGAGGAGGCGGCTGCGGCGATCGGTCCACCGGAAACGACCGCAGCGAGCAGGGCGACGGCCAACGGCACCGTGCGGCGCACCGCTTTCAGGCCTGTCGGCCGCGCAGCGCCGCCTCGATGCGATCGAGCTTCAGGTCGAGCTCGTCGAACCTGGTCTCGAGCCGCTGCAGCTCCGTCAGCTCGTCCAGGCTGTGCTCTGCCTGGCGCTCTCTCGCCGCCCGGGCGACGAACGTGGAGGTGATCGCGGCCGTGACGATCGCCAGGAAGGCGATCCCGTAGAGCATGACGACGGCTGCGATCAGCCGGCCCGACCAGTGGGCGGGCGTGACGTCGCCGTAGCCCACGGTCGTAACCGTCTGGATCCCCCACCACATGCCGACCCAGACGCTCGAATACTCCTCGCGGTCGAGAACGCGGATGAGGACGCCGCCGACCACGACGACGGTGGCAGTGGCGACGACGATGGTCGCGACCGCACCGCGCACGGTCGGGGGCTCGCGCAGGAACTTCGCCATCCGACGTTCGATCGGGTTCGGACGCGCCACGGCGGAGACGTTACGCCAGGGGCCGGATCGTCTACACGAGCCGGGCGGCGGTGGATGTAGGGCTAGCCGTACTTCCTGACGCCAGCTGGCAGCACTGTCCGCCGGCCCACGCCTCGTCATGCTCTCGGGATGCCCAGCACGATCGCATCTCCGGCTTCGTTCCCCGCTCGATCGGCTCCCGCCGTCGGCGGCGAGACCTACCTGATCGGCCGCCGCGGCTCGCCGCACGTCCACGAGTACCGCGACTTCCTCGAGCGCAACCGCGTGCCGTTCCGGTGGATCGACGTCGACCGGAATCCCCTCGTCCGCCACCTCGAGGCGGCGCCCGCGTTGCGCCGCCGGTCGCTTCCCTTCTTCCTGTTCGCCGACGGCAGCCACCTGGAGCCGACCGCCGGGCCGGATGCGGACCTGGCGTTCCTGCGCACGCGCGCGGAGCTCGCCGGGCGGGTCGGGCTGCACGCCGTGCCGGACGACGAGCGCTACGACGTGGTGATCATCGGCGCCGGCCCGGCGGGGCTGACGGCGGCCGTGAACGCGGCGTCGGAGGGGCTGCGGACGCTCGTGATCGAGCGCCACGCCCCCGGCGGCCAGGCCGGCACGAGCGCGCGGATCGAGAACTACCCCGGGTTCCCGCAGGGGATCACCGGCAGCGAGCTGGCGCGGTCGACGCACGACCAGGCCGTCCGGCTCGGCGCCGAGATCGTGGTCGGCTCCGAGATGGTCGACGGCTGGCCCGAGGCCGACGGCTCGATCGCGTTCGAGCTCGCCAACGGCGCCGTCGTCCAGGGACGGACCGTGATCGGCGCGATGGGCTCGCAGTACCGCCGGCTCGAGGCCGCCGGCCTCGACGAGCTCGTGGGGTCAGGCGTCTACTACGGCTCGGCGCCGAGCGACGTGCTCTTCCACCGGGACGGCGACGTGTTCATCGTCGGCGGCGCCAACTCGGCGGGCCAGGCCGCGCTCCACGCCGCGGACCTCGCGCGCTCGGTCACCCTGCTCGTCCGGGGCCCGTCGCTCGGGGACTCGATGTCGCAGTACCTGGTCGAGCGCTGCGAGCAGCATCCGCGGCTCGCGATCCGGACGAACACGACCGTCACGCACGCCTTCGGCAACGGCCGGCTCGAGCGGATCGTCCTCCTCGACCGGCAGAACGGCGCGGCCGAGGAGATCCGTGCCGACGCGCTGTTCATCCTGATCGGCGGCGAGCCGACCTCCTCGTGCGCGCACGGGTGGCTACGCCGCGACGAGCACGGGTTCCTGCTCACCGGCCCCGAGCTCCTCGACGGCAACGGCCGGGGCGACTGGCCGCTCCCGCGGGATCCGTACTTCCTCGAGTCGAGCCAGCCCGGCGTCTTCTTCGCGGGCGACGTCCGTCACGGCTCTGTGAAGCGCGTCGCGTCGGCCGTCGGCGAGGGCGCGATGGCCGCCCAGTTCGTGCATCGCTACTTCGCGGAAGCGTCGAGATGAACACCCGGATCGGCCCCTCGGGCCGGGACGGCGGGCTCCCGGTTCCGCTACTCGTCCGGCCCGAGGTCGACGACCAACTGGATCAGGCCGAAGACCACGGAGGCGACCGAGACCGCGTCGTCGCCGGCCTGCGTCTGGATCCGGAGCGTGTCGGTCAGCGGCTCGGCGCCCGTGATGCGGGTCTGCGCCTTCAAACCGGCGACCTGGATCTTCCCGCTCGCCCTTGACACCTTGACCTTGTCGGGGCCGGCGGTCCCGTTGACGACCACGGTGTCGAGAGCGCCGTCGCCGCTGCCGGCCAGGGCCAGGTCCGCGTCGACCGTCTTGACGTCGGTGCCGGTGAGGTCGTCGACGGTGAACGTGTCCGAGCCGCCGAAGGCGTGAAAGGCGACTCCTTCGACGTCGTCGAGGTCCATGACGATGTTGGCGATGTCACGGGTGAACCGGACGCGTCCGCCGTTAGGCGAGACCTCGACCTGCTCGTTGATGTTCGCGCCGTTGAAGTCGAGGACGTCGTCGCCCGACTGGCCCTCGACGATGTCGCTGCCGTCACCCGGATCCCAGTGGAACGTGTCGTTGCCCTCGCTCAGCAGCGCGGTGTCGTTCCCCTGGTTGCCGTCGACGAAGTCGTTGCCCAGGCCGCCGATCAGGAGGTCGGAGCCGTTGCCGCCGAGGAGCGTGTCGTTGTTCTTGCCGCCGTCGATCGTCAGCGACGTGATCGCCGCGAGCCCGGGCGAGCCCGCGATCGTGTCGGAGCCGCCCTCGCCGCGGACGACGAGGCCGTCGGCCGTCGAGTTGACGGGTGAGCTGCTCCCGGCCAGCACCGTCGCCGCCGTGCCGTTCGGCAAGACGCTGATCGTGTCGGCCTTCTTGGTCCCCTCGATCACCGTGCTGTCGGAGTCGACGCCGCCGTCGACGTTCAGCGCCGACAGGCCCGAGATGCCGCCGTTGACGGTGGTCACGTCGTTACCCGTACTCCCGTTCACCTGGAGGACGTCGTTGGCCGCCTCGCCGCCCGACACCGTGACGGTCGTTGCGAGGCCCGAGACGACGGGCCTTCCGCCGACCATCGACACGGCGACCGTATCCCCGCCGGCCGTCCCATTGACGACCACGGTGTCGAGAGCGCCGTCGCCGTTGCCGGCCAGGGCCAGGTCCGGATCGACCGTCTTCATGTCGGTGCCGGACAGGTCGTTGACGTTCACCGTGTCGATCCCGCCGAAGGCGTGGAGGGCGATCCCCTCGACGTCGTTCAGGTCCATCGTGATGCTGGCGACGTTCCGCGTGAACCGCACCCGCCCGCCGTTCGCAGAGATGTCGAAGATCTCGTTGATGTTCGCGCCGTTGAAGTCGAGGACGTCGTCGCCCGACTGGCCCTCGACGATGTCGCTGCCGTCGCCCGGATCCCAGTGGAACGTGTCGTCGTTCTCGCCGAGGAGGGCGATGTCGTCGCCCTGGTTGCCGTCGACGAAGTCGTCCCCCGGGCCGCCGACGAAGAGCTCGCTGCCGCTGCCGCCGAGCAGCGTGTCGTTCCCGGGGCCGCCGTCGATCGCGATCGACTCGTCCGTGAAGGTGCCGTTCGCCTGGTCGACGCGGACCCGGTCGTTCCCCCCGCCGGCGCTGACGCCGATCGCGGTGAACAGGCTGCGATCGAAAGAGGCGTCGGCGGTGCCGTTGTCGCCAACGTCGACCTCGAGCACGGTCGGCACCCCGGCCTGGAGCCGGAGCGCCAGCCTGTCGCTCGACCCGTTGCCGGTGACCTGAAGCGTCGCGCCGACGATCTGAGCGGTGTAGGAGGCCCATGCGGGCCCCGCGCCGAATGCGAGCGCCGCCGAGACGGACGCGGCGCACACAAGGCTTCGAGTCAACGCCCTACTCCACATCGAAAGCGAGTCGCCCCCCCCGAACGCCCGGCACGGACGACGGATACTAGAGGGTTGATCCACCGCCGCGAGCCTCGCCTCGGGGATCTACTGGGCCGGATGCTCCCGAAGGACAGGCCGAACGGCCCATAGCCATGCGGCCACGCCGTGGCCATCCTTCAGGTGGCGTGAAACTCGTGCTGCTGACCATGTCGGTGCTGCTCGCCTTCTCGGTTCCATCCGGCTCGGGCTCGACGCATGCCCAGCCGATCTGCACGAGCGCCGCGTCTTCGGCCGGTCCGGGGGAAGAACCCCTGACGACCTGGTATCCGGCCGGCTGCCTCCACCCGTAAGGTCGAAGCTCGACGACGGAGGCCGTCAGACGGCGAGGGACTGCAGCCGCTCGCCCAGCGCCTTGATCACGCTCGTCTGCATCCTGGGCGTCCGCTCGAGGAGCTCCCAGAATTGACGTTCCGTGACGACGAGGAGCGACGAGTCCCGGGTCGTGCTCACCGTGGCGTTGCGCGGGGCTCCCGAGATGAGCGCCATCTCTCCGATGAAGTCCCCGGGGCCGAGCGAGTTGATCTTGCGGCCCTTGCGCCTCACCTCCACCTCCCCCTCGACGATCACCATGCATTCGCGTCCACGCGCGCCTTCACGAATCAGGACCGCGCCCTCGGGTAGATCGATCAGGTCGGCGAGGCTCGCGATGGCTGCGAGCTGCTTCTTGCTGCACTGCGAGAACAGCGGGACCTTCTTCAGCAACTCGATCTTGCCGTCCTTGCGCAGCATCGGGCGATCTTAGAGCACTCGGTCGAAGGGAGTCCAGCGCCGGAACGCCACGCCGCAGTCGCGGCGCTAGCGACCCTGATCGGGCTCGACATGGAGGGTGAGCCCCTCGACCGAACGGACGCGAACAAGGGCTCCGGGCTCGGCGGCGACCTTCGAGCATGCCCGCCAGGTCTCGCCCTGGAGCCTGACCCGGCCCCAGGGGGCGCAGGGCTCGACCACCACCGCCCCCCGCCCGAGGAGCGTGTCGGTTCCGACCAGCGGCGCCTGACGCTTCGACCACCGGAGGCCGTACAGAATCCCGACGATCTCCCAGGTGATGGCGGCCGCCAGCCCGACACCGTTCCACGGATGCGGGAGCAGAAGCAAAAGAGCGAGCCCAACCAGCAGTGCAGGCACGGTTCTCTTGTACCCGAAAGGCGCAGCGGCCGGGGGTCGACCGCTACGTTCGTGGCCCCTGACCGCCTGCTCCGGGCCTCGCCGCCAATGGCCGTCCGGCCCTCACTGCGTTAGCTTGCAGCCATGGCTGAGCCCCAAGCGTGGCCGTTCCTGGTCGTGCTGATGTCGAGGGCGCCGGCCACGAAGTCGGAGTCGGCGGCAGGGGAAGTGCGTGTCCACGGGCTCGGCTGGATCGTCGGCGACTACGTCGTGACGCTGGCACACGTCGCCGACCGCCTTCCTGATGCGATCCTGACGGTCCTCGACGATGTCGAGATCTCGGTCGAGCGGCCGCCCCCGCATGAGCGGTTTGCGGTTTACCGAGTGCTCGACAGCTCGACCACTGCGCGCACGGCGAGCCTGAGTCAGATGACGCCCGGCGCGCAGTGCACCGTCGCGATAGTGCGTGACGACCTCCCGCGCGTGCGCCTCGTCACCGGCCGGGCGGAGAAGATCGATTCAGAAGGCCGTTTCACTGTCGCCCTCGATCAGCGACTCGGCGACTACGAGACGGCGAGCGGCTCGCCCGTCGTGTCGTCGGACGGGACCGTCTTCGGCATCGTCGCTCCCACTGCGACGTCAGGCTCCGTCGATGCGTACAGCCTCGACGAGCTGCAGACGCTGATCACTCCCGCGGCGACAGCGCAAGAGGAGCCAGCGCCAACACCGTCACTGGCGATCAGCGACGCGACGCGGAACGCGCTCGGGTACGCACTCGGGCTCACGGGCGGTATGGCATTTCCAGGATTCGTGCCCGGCCCGGAAATCGGAGCGCATGCTGCAGTGCTGCTCGGCGTGCTGCGGTCGGCGGTGGACGAGACCGCTCAGACGGTTCCGCGCGATCTCCTGAACTTCATCTCCGAGCGTCACAACCAACCCGTGGGGCTGGTCGACTCGGCGGTGAGTGCAGTCGGGCTGATGACGCCGATCTATCCCCCCGACCCGCGTCCGGCCGACGCGACGCTCTCGAGCTCGCCGCTTGCGCCGGTCCTCGCGGCAGCCGAAGGGTTTCGCGTAGACATCGAGCCCTCCGGGCGGCTGCAGCGCCGGTTCTTGCTCGCCGCCGTGCTCACTCAGCCGCCGACTGCGTTCCCGCCGCCGCTGTTCGAGGCGCTCGGCGTCACGATCCCGGAGCTGCGCGAGGCGCTCCGGCAGTCGATCGCATCGCGGCACGACGAACCGGTCGAGCTCTGGAACGAGGCGCTCGCGGAACCGCCGCCGCCGGCTCCATTCGAGCTCGCCGGCGGCATCTCCAAGGACCTGGTCGATCCGACAGAGGGCATCACGCTCGACCGCGACGACCTCGGCGTTCGCGACTACGTGACCATGTTCGCAACGGTCATCGCCGACAGGAACACGCCGATGCCGCTCTCATTCGGACTGTTCGGCGAATGGGGCTCCGGCAAGAGCTAC
>Ga0207661_10000932_pt1 | contig 19219 bp, 20 predicted proteins | sample KBSC713LmetaG_FD_184337 | JGI IMG/M metagenome (GOLD analysis project Ga0207661, IMG submission 184337) | Corn rhizosphere microbial communities from Kellogg Biological Station, Michigan, USA - KBS C7.1-3L metaG (SPAdes) (version 2) | ecosystem: Host-associated > Plants > Roots > Rhizosphere ...
TCACCGACGCCGGCAAGATCGACGCCCACACCACAGTCGCCACCACCGTCCACCCGATCCAGATCCTCCGCCAGCACCTGATGGTCACCGACCACGACCTTCCCTGCGACCTGATCGCGACCCCGCGGGCGGTGATCGAGATCGACCGCCAGTACGACCGACCGCGCGGGATCCTCTGGGACCACCTGCAACCACCGCAGATCCGGGAGATCCCGGTGCTGGAAAGGATGGGCTATGCCTGAGCCCGAGCGTCGACCGCTGCCCGCCTTCCCGGGCCCCGACTACGGGAATCCGGATCCGGAGTGGCTGAAGATCGATTGGCGCGAGCACCTGCACCGGGTTGACCTGCCGGGGGCGCCGGCGGTCAACTACGCCGAGATCGGCGAGGGGGAGCCGATCCTCTTCATCCACGGGATCGCCGGTTGCTGGCGCAACTGGCTCGAGAACCTCCCCTACTTCGGCCGCACCCACCGGGCGATCGCGATCGACCTGCCGGGATTCGGCGACAGCCCGATGCCCTCCTGGGAGATCTCGATGGCCAACTACGGCCGGCTGGTCCACGACTTCTGCGAGCGGCTCGGGATCGACCGCGTCTCGGCCCTGGTCGGCAACTCGATGGGCGGCTTCATCAGCACCGAGGCGGTGATCGAGGAGCCCGAGCGCTTCGACCGCCTCGTCCTCATCTCCGCCGCCGGGATCAGCTTCGCCGAGTGGCAGGGCCGCACCTTCGATGCCGCCGCCCGCATCTTCAAGGCGGCGATCCCGATGCTGAGCGGCGACCGCCGCGTCTACTGGACGACGCGGCGCGGCCGCAAGATCGCCTTCGGCCGCATCTTCCGCAACCCGAACAAGCTTCGGCCGGAGCTGCTCGCCGAGCAGGTTCGCCCTGGTCTGCAGGCGCCTGCCTTCACCGAGGCCCTGACCAAGATCTGGGGCTACGACACCCGCGAGCGACTGCCGGAAATCGAGATCCCGACGATGGTCGTCTGGGGTCTCAACGATCAGATCGTCCCGATCGAGGGGGCACTCGCGTACCACCGCTTGATTCCGAGGTCGCGCCTGGAGATCTTCGAGCGCACCGGCCATCTGCCGATGCTCGAGCGCCCGCAGCGCTTCAACCCCCTCCTCGATGAATTCATCGAGTCCTCGCAGCCGCTGCGCACGGCGCAGGACACCGCCGTCGGTTGACGATTGGTGAGTTAAGGCCCCTATAGGGGACCTAATTCACCAATCGTGGCTCAGGTAATCGCGCCCTTGGAGGCGGATGAAACCGTTGCGGCGTACTTGGCCATGACGCCGCGGGTGTAGAGCGGCTCGGGCTGCTCGTACGCGGCGATGCGCTGGGCGATCTCCTCGTCGGAGAGGGCGATCGAGAGGCTGCGGTTGTCGATGTCGACGGTTATCTCGTCGCCCTCGCGGATCGCCGCGATCGGACCGCCCTTTGCCGCCTCAGGGGCGACATGGCCAACCATCAGCCCCCGGGTGGCGCCGGAGAAGCGGCCGTCGGTGACCATCGCCACGGTCTCGCCAAGGCCCTCGCCGACGATGGCGGCGGTCACCTGCAGCATCTCCCGCATCCCCGGGCCGCCGGCCGGACCCTCGTTGCGGATCACGACGACGTCGCCGGCGTTGATCTGCTGGTCCTTGACCGCGCGGAAGCAGTCCTCTTCGGACTCGAAGACGCGGGCAGGGCCGCTCTGCCGGCGGCGCTCGGTGCCGGCGACCTTGACCACGGAGCCTTCGGGGGCGAGGTTGCCGCGCAGGATCGCCAGCCCGCCTTCGGGCTTGAGCGGGCTCTCGACCGCCCGCACCACTTCCTGGTCGGGGGCCTCGGTTGCGGCCGCGGCTTCCTCGCCGATGCTCTTTCCGGTGACGGTGATCGCCTCCCCGTGCAGGATCCCGGCTTTGGCCAGGCGCTTGAGGATCACCGGTACGCCGCCGGCGGCGTAGAGGTCGGTGGCGACGAATCGGCCGCCCGGCTTGAGATCGGCGAAGAGCGGCGTCTGACGCGAGATCCGCTCGAAGTCATCCATCGTCAGCTCGATACCGAGCTCGTGGGCGAGAGCGATCATGTGGAGGACGCCGTTGGTCGACCCGCCCGAGGCGCAGATGCAGGCGATCGCGTTCTCCAGCGACTCGCGGGTGATGATCCTGCTCGGCCGCAGGTCTTCGACAAGGACGTTGATCACCAACTCGCCGACTTTCTCCGCCACGGTCTGCTTCTCGTCGTCTTCGGCCGGGACCATCGCCGAGCCGCCGGCGCTGATCCCCAGCGCCTCGAAGGCGCAGGCCATCGTGTTGGCGGTGAACTGGCCGCCGCAGGCCCCGGCGCCGGGACTGGCGACGCCCTCCAGCTCGTGCAGTTCCTCGTCGCTGATGTCGCCGGCGTTGTGGGCTCCGATCGCCTCGAAGATGTCGAGGATGGTGACGTCGCGCCCGTGCCAATGGCCGGGGGCGATCGAGCCGCCGTAGAGCACCACCGAGGGCACGTCGAGCCGGGCCAGGGCCATCGCGCAGCCCGGGATCGTCTTGTCGCAGGCGCAGAGGGCGACGATTGCGTCGAATTGGTAGCCGCGGGCCATCAGCTCGATCGAGTCGGCAATCACCTCGCGGCTGACCAGTGAGGTCTTCATCCCCTGGGTACCCATAGTCACCCCGTCGGAGACGGCGATGGTGTTGAACTCCAGCGGCGTGCCGCCGGCGGCACGCACCCCCTCTTTCACGTGCTCGGCCAGCGCCCGCAGGTGGAAGTTGCACGGCATCGCCTCGGTCCAGGTGTTGGCGATCCCGATCGTCGGCCGGCTCAGCGCCTCGTCGTCGAAGCCGATCCCCTTCATGTAGGCGCGCGAGTGGGCGCGGTCGGGGCCGTCGAAGACGGTCGCCGAACGAGGACGGGGCAGCCTGGTCGCGGTATCGCCGTTGGTGCTCATGACAGGCAAATCTACTGGGGATAAGGCAAGGACGAACGTCCCGCTTTGGAGCCACGGATGGACAAGATGATCACTGCAGGCCGAGCGCGTTGACGGGGCCGGGCCCCTGGCCGATCCCCCGCAGGCCAGCCCCAACCGCAGCCGAAGCGACCTCGCGAGCCTTGCGCGCAGCCTCCAGCGGCTCCTCGCCGCGAGCGAGATACGCCGCGAGCGCAGACGAATGGGTGCACCCGGACCCGTGCGCTGCCCCGTCCGGGTGCCGCTCCCCCGGAATCTCGACCACCTGCTCGCCGTCGAAGAAGAGGTCGATCAAGTCCTCGCTGTGGCCGCCGGTGACAACGACCGCCTTCGGCCCGGGCGCATGCTGGCCGAGCGCCTGCGGCCCGAGCGCCAGCACGCCCCGTGCGAGCTCCTCCTGGCTCGCCTCCTCCCCCAGCCCCGTCAGCACCCGCGCCTCGGGAATGTTAGGGGTGACCACCGTGCAAACGGGAATCAGAACATCTACGAGCGCCTCCCTGGTCTCGGCGTCGAGGAGAACAGCGCCGCTCTCGGCGACCATCACCGGATCGATCACGACGGGCGCGTGCTGAACGCCCATATAGGTGAGACCGACGGCGACCGCGTCGATGATCGACGCAGAGCCGAGCATCCCGATCTTGATCGCGTCGGCTCCCATGTCTTCAGCGATCGCGAGAATTTGGGCGAAGACCCCCTGCGGCGAAACCAGCTCGACCATTTCGACGCCACGAGTGTTCTGCGCCGTGATCGCCGTGATCGCGGTCATCCCGTGCACCCCGCAGCGGGCAAACGCCTTTAAGTCGGCCTGGATCCCAGCGCCACCACCGGAGTCGGAACCGGCGATCGAAAGGGCGGTCGGTGGTTGATTGTGAGCCATGAAAGGGGAGCCTAAAGAGACGCTTCGCTGGTTGAAGGGACCAACGTCCGCGAATAGGTGCCGAGGCTCGAGCAGGTGAGGTAGCCGAGGAGCTCCAGGTGGGCCAGGGCGGCAGCGGCGGAGGGGGCGGGCAGGCCCGTCAGGGCCGCCACCGCATCGCAGGTAGATTCGCCGGCTTCCACGGCGGCGAGGACCGCTTCGAGATCCGGATCGAGACTGGGGGCACTGTGGTTGATCGGCCTCCGACCGGGCCCGAGCATTGCGTCGAGGACGTCTTGGGCGTCGCGGATGACGTGGGCGCCGCTGGCGAGGAGAGCGTTGGGGCCAGAGGAGGCACGGGAGGTGACGGGGCCCGGGACGGCGCCTAGGTCGCGGCCGAGGTCGGCGGCGAGATCGGTCGTGATCAGGGAGCCGGAGCGCTTGGCGGCCTCGACGACGACGGTCATCCCGCCGAGGGCAGCCATGATCCGGTTGCGTGCGGGGAAGGTCCAGCGCCAGGGGGTGGCGCCGGGCGGCAGCTCGGAGATCACCAGGCCGACTTCGCAGACCCGGCGCCAGAGGGTGCGGTGACTGGCGGGATAGGCGACGTCGGGGCCGCAGCCGAGGACGGCGATGGTGCGGCCGGCGTCGAGGGCGCCGCGGTGGGCACAGCCATCGATGCCGAAGGCGAGGCCACTGACGACGGTCATCCCCGCCGCCGCCAGCTCCCGCCCCAGCTCGCGGGCCACCTCGCGCCCGTAGGAGGTGGCGCGACGGGCGCCGACGATCGTCACCGTTTCGAACAGCTCCAGTCCTTCCAGCAGCTTCAGGTTGCCGCGGCCGAGCAGAGCCCAGGGAGCATCGTCGGCGTCGCGCAGCGAATCCGGGTAGAGATCGCCGTGGCGGCAGCAGGCCCAGCAACCGGCCATCAGCAGCTCTTCGTTCAGCCGCTCCTCCGGCAGCGCGGCGATCCGCGCCAGAAGTTGCCCCGCCACCTTCGGCGCCGCGATCGCGACCAGCTCCTCGTTCGTCAGCCGCAGCAGCTCCGGGGAGCGGGAACCGACCTCCCCGGTTGCGATTCGCTCCACGTAGGGACCCAGGTCCGCAAGCAGCCAGGATCGCCGCAGGCACTCGAGGCAGGCGCGCGGCTCAGCCATGCTCACGCCGCCGCATCTGCAGGGCCTGCGCCATCTGCTCCTCGCGAATCTCGTCCAGGCCCGCCAGGTCGGTGAGCGTCTGGGCAAGCCGCAGCGCCCGGTCGTGGGCACGGCCGCTGAGCCGCTGGCGCGCGTAGAGGTCAGCCAACAAAGCCGCCGCCCCGTCGCCCAGCGGGCACGCCCTAGCCTCCGCCGGCGTCATCTCCGCGTTGCAGCGGCCGGGGCCCATCCGTTGCTCCTGGCGATCCCGAGCCGCGCAAATCCGCTCCCGCACAGCCGCCGACGGCTCCCCCGGGGCGCCGCCGATCTCCGCCGCGCTCGGCTGCCGCACCGCAGCGAGGATGTCGATCCGGTCGGCGAGAGCACCGCTCAGCTTGCCCTGGTAACGCTGAACCTCGTACGGCGAACAGGTGCAGTCGGGGTCGGTTTCGCCGCGCCCGCAGGGACAGGGGTTGGCGGCGGCCACAAGCATGAACCGGCAGGGCAGGCGGCGCTGGCCACCGACCCGGGCGATCGTCACCTCCCCGGTCTCCAGCGGCGCCCGCAGCGCCTCCAGCGCGTCGCGCCTGAACTCGCAGAGCTCGTCGAGGAAGAGGACTCCGCGATGCGCCAGCGTCACCTCGCCCGCGCGCGGCGGGCTGCCGCCGCCGACGAGACCGGCGGCGCTGACCGTATGGTGCGGCGCCCGGAACGGCCGGCCACCCGGCAGCGCGTCGAGCCTGCCGCAGGCGCTGGCGATGCGCGCCACCTCGAGCGCATCGCTGACGGCGAGCGGCGGCAGGATCGAGGGCAGGCGGCTCGCGGCAAGAGACTTGCCGGCCCCCGGCGGGCCAACCATCAGCAGGCTATGGCCACCCGCCGCTGCGACCTCCAGCGCGTGCCGCAGGTGCGGCTGCCCGCGCAGATCCGCCAGGTCCGAGGCGCCCGGCGGCGAATCGAGACGAAGCGGCATCGGCTCCGGCGCAGCGGGCTCCCACTCGCCCGCCACGAGTGCCGGGAGCTGCCCCAGGGCCTCGACCGGCACCACGGCGATCCCGGCCGCGAGCGCCGCCTCGGCACCGTTCTCGGCCGGCAGCAAGATCGCGTCCGCCCCGCTCTCACGCGCCGCCTCGGCCATCGCCAGCGCCCCCGGCACGGGCCGGGTCGCCCCGTCCAGCGCCAGCTCGCCGGCCAGCGCCACCCGCGCCAGGCGCTCCCACTCCAGCTGCCCGGATGCGCTCAGAAGGGCAGCGGCGATCGCCAGGTCCATCCCGGGGCCGGCCTTGCGCAGGCTCGCCGGCGCCAGGTTGACGACGATCCGCCGCAGCGGAAACTCGAAGCCGCAGTTGACGAGGGCCGCCCGCACCCGCTCGCGCGCCTCCCTCACGGCCGTGTCGGGCAGCCCGACGATGGTGAAGTTCGGCAGACCCCGATGGACGTCGACCTCGACCTGAACCGGCCGGGCGACGATGCCGTCGAGGGTGAAGGTGCGAGCGGTGGCGAGCACGGCGACCACGCTAGGAGGCATCGATTCACGCGTGGTGCGCGAAAGGCAAAATCTTTGCGCCGCCGGAGGGGAGAGTTCGTGACCTCGGCGCCTTAGGTCTTCATGACCACCGCCCGACGCCGCACCGGCCAAATCGCCGAGGACCTCGTCGCCCAACAGCTGGCGAGCTCCGGATGGGAGATCGTCGAGCGCAACGCCCGCACTCGCTACGGCGAGCTCGACATCGTCGCCCGCGACGGCGACACCCTCGTCTTCATCGAGGTCAAGGGCGGCCGCGCCGACACCTCGTTCGGCCCCGAGAAGCCGATCCTCTCGGTCGACTTCCGCAAGCAGCGCCGCGTCCGCCGCCTCGCCACCGCCTGGATCTCAGAGCGCCGCGAGCAGCCGTTCTACAAGGAGATCCGCTTCGACGCCGTCGGCGTCACCCTCGACCGCCACGGCCGCGCGATCGACGTCGAGCACGTCAGAGGCGCATTCTGACCACCGGTCAGCCGAGCTCGAGCTGCGAATAGGCGACGCTCTGGAACGAGCGCCGGTGCAGCGGCGAGATCCCGATTTCCTCGATCGCCTGCCGGTGCTCCGGAGTCGAGTAGCCGACGTGTTCCTCAAAGCCCCAGCCCGGGTGCCGCGGCGCGATGTCCCGCATGTAGCGGTCGCGGGTCACCTTCGCGACGACGGAGGCGGCGGCGATCGCGGCGCTGGTCGCATCCCCCTTGACCACCCGACGGTGCGGAACCGGGCAATGCTGCAGGCGAAAACCGTCGACGAGGCAGATCGTCTCCGAACCCGGCGCCAGCCGCTCCAGCGCCAGGGAGAGCGCTTCGATGTTGGTCACGTGCAGCCCGCGGCGGTCGATCCCGGGCGCCGAGCGGACGACGACGCTGACCCGCTCCGCAGCTCGCAGCACGCAGGGGTACATCTCCAGCCGGTGGGCCTCGGTCATCTGCTTTGAGTCGTGCAGGCCGCTGAGCGCGCGACGGTCGCAGTGCGAGAGGCGGTCGTAGTCGATCAGCACCGCGGCGGCGACCAGCGGGCCCGCCAGGCAGCCGCGCCCGGCCTCGTCGGCACCGGCGACGAACCGGCTCTGCAGCCCGCGGTCGAAGGCGAACAGGCGACGGCTGCGGGCCAGCCGGCGCCGGTGGGTCTTCCCGGGCTTGGGACTCTTAGAGTCCGCCGATTCGGTTCGGGGGCCAGTAGGTGGCAAAGGCCTCTCCGATGATCCAGGACTTGGGGATGGGACCCCATTCGCGGCTGTCGTCGCTGGCCCCACGGTTGTCCCCCATCATGAAGTAGTGATCGGGTGGAACAGTGATCGGTTTCGGCAAATTGCAGGAAGGACAGGGGTTGATGTACGGCTCGTCGCTGACCATCTTGCCGTTGACGACCGGGTGCCCTTCCTTGACGGCAAGCGTGTCGCCCGGACCGGCGACGATCCGCTTGATGAAGTTGTCGCTCGCCTCCTGGTCGGTCGCGGTCGGGCAGGGTTCGGTCTGATTGCGGTTGACGCCGCACTGTTCGCCGGGGCCGCCTTCAGAGCCGGCGGGGGGGTGGAAGACGACGATGTCGCCGACCTGCGGGTCCTTGAAGTGGTAGAGGAAGCGGTTGACGAGGACGCGCTGGCCGACGTCCAGGGTCGGTTCCATCGAGCCGGAGGGGATCTGATACGGCTTCACGATCCAGGCCTGGATCGCCAGCGCCAGCCCGAGGGCAAGCGCAACGATGACGACCAGCTCGATCAGGCCGCCCGCTTTGGATTCCGGCTTCGGGATCTTCGGGATCAGGCTGCCGAGTCCTCGTCGGAGTCGCCGTCTCCCGACGGCTCCTCGTCCTCGGCATCCTCGGGCGCTGCAGTGTCCTCGGTCTCCCCGGCCTCGGGCGCTTCCGCGTCCGTCTCCGCCACAGTCTCGGCCTCCGCTTCGGCCTCCGGTGCGCTCTCGGCCTCCGCTGCGGGAGCCTCCCCGGCCTCGGTGACCTCAGCCGCAGGCGCCTCCTCAACTGCCCCGGCGGTCTCCTCCGTCGCAGCCTCCGGCTGCTCCTCGGCCTCGACCGGCACCACCTCGTCCTGGCTCACCCCCTCGGCGTCGACCGCGGTGGACTCGCCGTCGGCTGCGCCGGCGACCGCGACGACATCGTCGTCGATCCCCCAGCGCCGCTCGGCGACGCGAGCGGCCTTGCCGATGCGGCCGCGCAGGTAGTAGAGCTTCGCCCGGCGCACGTCACCGCGCGCCGCGACCTCGAGTTTCTCGATCTTCGGCGAGTGCAGCGGGAACGTCCGCTCGACGCCGACGCCGAAGGACTGCTTGCGGACCGTGAAAGTCTCGCGCACGCCGGAGCCCTGGCGCTTGAGGACGACGCCCTCGAAGACCTGGGTCCGTTTGCGACTGCCCTCAATCACCTGGAAATGGACGCGGACACGGTCGCCAGGGTCGAATTTGGGCAGGCCCTGCCTCAGCTGGGCGCGCTCGATGCTGTCGATTACGGAGCTCATGGGAAGAGTGTTGCTGAGGATTCGCTGCGAGAAAAAACCGCCGGGACCCAGGTGCGGGAACCGCGCGGTCGCGGAATGGTAGCTACTCCGCGTCTTTTTCGAACTGCTCGGCCCGAAGCCTGCTCTGCGCCAGCCGCCACTCGCGCACCTTGCCGTGGTCTCCGGAGAGCAGGACCTCGGGCACCTCCCAGCCGCGATAACTCGGCGGGCGGGTGAAGTGCGGGTACTCGGGCATGCCCTCGAGAGCGTGGCTGTAGGACTCCTCGACCGCCGAGTCGGCGTGGCCGAGGGCCCCCGGCAGCTTGCGCATGAGGACGTCGGCGACGACCATCGCCGGCAGCTCGCCGCCGGCGAGGACGAAGCGGCCGATCGAGAGCTCCTCGTCGGCGAGGTGCCGGTGAACGCGGTCGTCAAAGCCCTCGTAGCGGCCGCAGAGGAGGGCGACGTGGGGCTCGGCGACGAGCCCGTCGGCGATCGGGTCGTCGAGCACGGGGCCGGTCGGCGAGAGGAGGACGATCCGCGGTCGCGGCCCCTCGCCGTAGGCGGCCTGCAGGGCGGCATCGACGACGTCGACCCGCAGCACCATCCCGGCGCCGCCACCGTAGGGGGAGTCGTCGACCTGGCCGGCCGTCAACGGCGTCGAGTCGCGGTAGTTGAAGAAGTTGAGCTCGTTGCCTTCGCGCAGGGCATTCTGAACCGAGCGCTGAGACCCAAACCAGTCGAAGGCCTCGGGGAAGAGGGTGAAGACGTCGAGTCTCAATCGAGGATGTCGACGATGACGCGGCGGTCGATCCGCACCGCGGCCGCCTTGGCGATCGTCCGGATCGCGTTGGCGATCCGCCCGCCCTTGCCGATCACCCGGCCAAGGTCGCCCTCGGCGACGCTGATCTCGTAGACGAGGTCGCCGTCCTCTTCCAGCTCCTCGACCGTGACCGCCTCCGGGTCCTCGACGAGGGCCTTGACGAGAAACTCGAGCAGCTCGGTCATTTAGCTGCCGGAGGCTTTGATGCCCTTGGTCCGCAGCAGGGTCGCCACCGTCTCCGACGGCTGGGCGCCGTGCTCGAGCCAGTGCTTCGCGCGCTCCTCGTCGATATTGATCGTCGAGGGCTCGGTCTGCGGGTTGTACTGGCCGATCGTCTCGATCGTGCGCCCGTCGCGCGGCGAGCGTTTGTCGGCGACGACGATGCGCCAGATCGGGTTCTTCTTCGAACCCACGCGTCTAAGTCTGATTCGGACTGCCATTCGGCGGCGCAGGTTACAGGAATAGGCGCGCCCGGATGCGAAGCGGAGGACGCGCCGACTGATTCTCAGCGTCTACGGGCCTTCGGGCGCGGCGCGCGCTGGTTGCCTCCGGCCAGCTGGGCCATCTGCTGCGGCGTCGGCATGCGCCCGTTGGCCATCGATTTCATCAGCACCCGCATCTGGTCGAACTGCTTGACCAGGGCGTTGACGTTCTGCACCTTGGTCCCGGAGCCATTGGCGATCCGTTTGCGGCGGGAGCCGTTGATGATCCCCGGGTTGGACCGCTCCTGGGGGGTCATCGAGAGGATGATCGCCTGGACGCGGTCGAGCTCGCGCTCGTCGACGTCGGCGTTCTTCAGCTGCTTCATCGCCCCCATCCCCGGCAGCATCCCGATGATCCCGCTCAGCGGGCCCATTTTGCGTACCTGCTTCATCTGCTTGAGGAAGTCGTCGAGGGTGAACTGGTCGCGCCGCATTTTCTCCTGCAGCGCCTCGGCTTCGTCCTCGTCGACCTGCTGCTCGGCTTTCTCGATCAGGCTGAGGACGTCGCCCATGCCGAGGATCCGCTGCGCCATGCGGTCGGGGTGGAACTTGTCGAAGTCCTCGATCTTCTCGCCGGTCGAGGCGAAGAGGATCGGCTTGCCGGTGACCGCTTTCACCGAGAGCGCGGCGCCGCCGCGGGCGTCGCCGTCGAGCTTGGTCATGACGACGCCGTCGAACTCGGCGACCTCGGCGAAGGATTCGGCGACGCCGACGGCGTCCTGGCCGGTCATCGCGTCGACGACGAGGAGGACGTCGTGGGGGCGGGTCTGCTTGCGGATCTTCGCCAGCTCGGCCATCAGATCCTGGTCGATGTGGAGGCGGCCGGCGGTATCGACGATGAGGACGTCGCGGCGCTCGGCGCGGGCTTGGTCCAGTGCCCAGGAGGCGATGTCGACGGGGTCGACCTCGGTGCCGCGCTCGTAGACGTGGGCGCCGGCGCGGCCGCCCATCGTCACCAGCTGCTCGACCGCGGCCGGCCGGTAGACGTCGCAGGCAGCGAGCGCGACGTCCTTACCCTGCTTGCCGAAGAACTGGGCGAGCTTGGCGCAGGCGGTCGTCTTGCCGGAACCCTGCAGGCCGGCCATCAGGATCACCGTCGGCCCGCTGCTCGCCATCGCCAGCTCCGAGCCGGTGCCGCCCATCAGCGCGGCCAGCTCCTCGTTGACGATCTTCACCACCTGCTGTCCCGGGTCGAGGCTCTCCAGCACCTCGGAGCCGAGGCAGCGCTCCTTCAGCGTCTTCGTGAAGCCTTTGACGACCTTGAAGTTGACGTCCGCCTCGAGCAGCGCGAGGCGGATCTCCCGCATCGCCGCGTCGACGTCGGACTCGCTCAGCTTGCCGCGCGAGCGAACGTCGGAAAGGGTCGTTTGCAGCCGTTCGGAGAGCTGGTCGAACATGTCCGAGCAGCTTAAAGCAGCCCCTGGAAGGGGCTACTCCGCCAGCAGCGCGTTCGCGTAGTCGCCCGGGTCGAACGGACGCAGGTCCTCGAGCGTCTCGCCGACGCCGATCAGCTTCACCGGGATGCCGAGGTCGGAGGCGATCGCAAGGGCGATGCCGCCGCGGGCGGTGCCGTCGAGCTTGGTCAGGACGACGCCGTCCACCTCGACCGCCTCGGAGAAGACCTTTGCCTGGCGGAGGCCGTTCTGTCCGGTGGTGGCGTCGATCGAGATCAGGGTCTCGTGGGGGGCGTCGGGAATCTGCTTCTGGATCACCCGACGGACCTTCGTCAGCTCGTCCATCAGGTTCGACTGGGTGTGGAGGCGGCCGGCGGTGTCGACGATGACGACGTCGGCACTGCGGGCGCGGGCGGAGTTGATCGCGTCGTAGGCGACGGCGCCGGGGTCGGCACACTCTTCGCCGCGGACCAGCTCGGCGCCGGCGCGCTCGGCCCAGGTTTCGAGCTGCTCGGCGGCGGCGGCGCGGTAGGTGTCGGCGGCGGCCATGACCACGTTCAGCCCCATCTCCTTGCTCAGGTGCCAGGCGATCTTGCCGATCGTCGTCGTCTTGCCGGTGCCGTTGACCCCGACCATCATCAGGACCGCCGGCTCGGCGCTGAGGTCGATCGGGGCGCGAGCGGTGGCGGCGACCTCGGCGAGGATCTCGATGAGCCGGTCGCGGACCGCCACCCCGTCCATCGGCACCGCCCCCGACTCGACCTCCTGCTCGAGCTTCTCCACCACGGCGGCGGTGGTCGGCGCCCCGACGTCGGCGAGGATCAGCGCCTCCTCCAGCAGCTCCCAGGTCTCCTCGTCGATGCGGTCGAAGAGGCTGGCCGAGATCTCCTCGGTCAGCGCCTGGCGGCTTTTCGAAAGGCTCTCCCGCAGCCGCTTGAAGACCCCTCTCCTTTCCTCGGGCGCCTCCTCAGCCGTGGCAACCGCAGCTGAGCTCCGCGCCCCCAGGTCGACTATCTCCTGCCAACTCGTAGCCATGGCGAAGAAAGGTAGCGGCCTGGTTAGGAGGGGCGGGTACCCCTCTCACGAAGGCTCCTGAGACCACGCTCCGCAGTACGACCGCGCCCCAGCTGCGCGACGGTCTTCGGGAGAGGGGTACCCGCCCCTCCCTAAGCGACCGCAGAAAGCCCCGGCGCTTCGTCCTCGTCCTCGCTGTCCTCGCCGACTTCGCGCGGCAGCCGCTTCGAAAGCACCTTGGTGACGCCGTCGCCGCCCATGCTGACGCCGTAGAGGACGTCGGCGGCGTCCATCGTCCGTTTCTGGTGGGTGACGATGACGAATTGGGCGCGGTCGGAGAAGCGACGGATCAGCTGCAGAAAACGGTCGATGTTGGCGTCGTCGAGGGCGGCCTCGACCTCGTCGAGGATGTAGAAGGGGCACGGCCGGGCGAGGAAGACGGCGAAGACGAAGGCCAGCGCCACCAGCGACTTCTCGCCGCCGGAGAGCAGCTGCAGCTTCCGCGTCGACTTGCCGGCCGGCGTGACCTCGATCTCGACCCCAAGCTCGTCGCGCTCCTCTTCCTCCTCCTCGGGCTCAGGCTCGGCGTCGGTCGGCGCCTCCTGCTCGCCCGCCGGCCGTTCGTCGTCGGGGACCGGCCGCAGGCTGACCCGGCGCAGGCGCCCGCGCCCGCCCGGGAAGAGGTGCTCGACCATCTCTTCGAAGTTCTTCGCGGTCGCCTCGAAGGTCTGCTCGAAGGCGCGCTCGATCTCCTCGTCGATGTCGCGGATCAGCGACTCCAGCTCGCGCATGGATCTCTCGATGTCCTCGCGCTGGGCCTGCAGGCTCTCGACGTGCTCGCGGGCTTCGTCGTACTCCTGCTCGGCCAGCGGGTTGACCGGCCCGATCTGCGCCCGCCGCCGCTCCAGCCGCTCCAGCTTGCGGTCGATCTCGGCCCGCGCCTCCTCGGCCAGGGCTTCAGCGGCGGGCGGGATCTCCTCCCCCAGCCGCTCGCCGATCGAGGCCAGCTCGCGCTCGGCCTCGGCCCGGCGGTCGCCGAGGTGGGCGGCCTCGACCTCGGCTTCGGTCAGCGCGTCGGAGGTCTTCCGCATCTCCGCCTGCAGCTCGAACTCCTGCTGGGAGCAGGCGCGCAGCTCCTCGGCGATCTCGTCGCCGTCGTCCTTGCCGCCGACCACCTTGCGCTCGATCCGCTCGACCCGCTCGCGGATCGCTGCACCGGCGCCTTCCGCCGCCACGAGGGCTTCGCGGACGTCGTCGAGCAGCGCCTCACCGGCCGCCAGGCGCGCGCGCATCGCCTCGCGGTGGCGCTCGCCGAGCAGCCCCTCGGCGCGTTTGGCGTGACGGGTAGCGCGCTCGGCCCCGGCGCGAACGTCGCCGAGCGCCTTCTCCCGCGCCGCCTCGGCCGCGTCGGCGGAGCGGGCGACGCCAAGGCCCTCACCCGCGGTCCGCAGGCCGGCGTCGATCTCTCCCAGCTCCTCTTCCAGCTTCCGCGCCCGCTCCCCCGGCGCTGCTCCCGGTCCGACGTCGAGGGTCAGCGGCCCCATCTCGGTCCGCAGCCGCTCCAGCCCCGCCTCGACCTCGGCCTCGCGGCTGGAGAGGTTGGCGACCCGAACCGCGACCCGCTCCTGGTCGCTGCGCAGCTTCGTCAACAGGCCCCAGGCCTTAGTCCGCTCCCGGTCGCGCTCGGCAAATCGCTCCTCGGCGGCCGTCCGGCGTTTGGAGACCTCGCTCAGCCGTTCCTCCAGCTGCGCCCGCACGCCTCGCGCCTTCGCCGCCGCCGCCTCGGCCGCCGCGGCCCTGTCGGCACCGAAGCGCAGTTCCTCGGAGACGAGCTGCGCCCGCAGCCCCAGCTCCTCGCGCTCGATCCGCGCCCCCAGCTCGGCGGCCTGCGCTTGTCGCTTCAGCGGCCGCAGCCGCGCCCGCGCCTCGCGCTCGACGTCGAGCGCGCGATCGAGGTTGTCGCGCGCCGAGCGCAGCTTCAGCTCGGCCCGGCGACGACGCTTGCGGTGCTTGCCGAGGCCAGCCGCCTCCTCGACCAGGAGCCGCCGCTCGCGCGGTTTCGAGTGGACGATCGTCTCGACCCGGCCCTGGCTGATCACCGAGTGCATCTCGCGCCCGAGGTTGGTGTCGGAGAGGACGTCGGTGACGTCGGCGAGGCGGCAGCGGGCGCCGTTCAGCCGGTAGCCGCTGTCGCCGGCGCGGTCGAGTCGCCGTTCGACGGCGATCTCGGAGAACTCGGTGGCGGCGCGGCCGTCTGAGTTGTCGATCGTCACCTCCACCTCGGCCGCCTTGCGCTGGCCGACGCCCTTGCCGCCGGCGGAGATCACGTCCTGCATCGAGGCGCCGCGGATCGCCCCCGGGCTCTGCTCGCCGAGCGCCCAGAGCACAGCGTCGGTGATGTTGCTCTTGCCCGAGCCGTTGGGACCGACGATGACGCTGACCCCGGGCGAGAACTCCAGCGTCGTCCGTTCAGGGAAGGACTTGAAGCCCTTCATCGAGATCGACCTCAGGTACACGCGCGCACACCTCGCATCGCCCGAATGCTCCCGGTCTGCTCGGACACGACGGCCGCTGGATTAACCCCCAAGATGCGCAAATGCCTCCTCGGCGGCGATCTGCTCTGCCGCCTTCTTGCTCCGCCCTTTCCCCGTCCCGACCCGCTCGGAGTCGACGATCGCGGCCACCTCGAAGGTTCGCCGGTGCGGGGGGCCCGTCGCCGCGGTCACCTCGTAGGTTACGCGGGCCCCGCGCTGCGCCAAAAGCTCCTGCAAAGCGGACTTGAAATCGATCCTGGTCTCGGAGGCGAGCTCGATCCGCGGCTCGAACGCCTCGGCGACCGCCGCCGCGGTGCGCTCGAACCCGAAGGCGACGTAGCAGGCGCCGATCAGCGCCTCCGTCGCCTCCGGCAGCGGCCGGCCCCCCTCGAGCAGGACCTCGGCCGGGATCGCCGCCACCACCCCCTCGGGCTCGTTCTTCCGCAGCATCTCCGGGACGCCGAGGACGGTCCCCACCTCGGCGCAGGAGACGCCGCTGACCGCCTGGTTGTGGACCTTGGTCAGGCCGCCCGCCGCCAGCTTCGGGAAGTTGTCGGAGACGCGGGTGGCGACGGCGAGGCCGAGGACGCTGTCGCCGAGGAAGGCGAGCCGCTCGAAGGAGTCGACCCGGCGCTCGGTCCAGGAGGAATGGGTCAGCGCCTGCTTGCGCAGCTCCTCGGGCAGCTCCTCGACCAGGGCTGCCAGCGCCGCGACGGGAGAGTCCGGGTCCGGCGCCACCGGCTCAGGCTGGCGCGTGCTCGACGACGAAGCCGACCGCGTCGCCGACGGTCTTGATCTGGGTGGCCTGCTCCTCGGAGACGGTGACGCCGTAGTTGTCCTCCAGCTCCATCACCAGCTCGTAGAGGTCGAGCGAGTCGGCGTCGAGGTCCTCCTTGAAACGGGTCCCCTCCTCGATCCGCTCGATCGGGACTTCGAGCTCCTCGGCGAGGTGCTCGCGGACCAGGGTGAGGACTTGATCGCGATTCATGGTCGTGCCCTGTTTATCACGGCGTTCACGCATCGCCCCCGGTGGCGAGCGCGCCGCGGCCGGCGCCTCCCTCGGCCAGGAGAGCCGCGGTGCGGCCGACGGCGTCGACCTCGGCGCAGCGGGCGGCAAGGCGGACCGCGTTGGCGATCCCCTCGGCGCCGGAGCTGCCGTGACCGACGACGGCGATCCCCCGCAGGCCGAGCATGATCGCGCCGCCGGTGGTGTCGGGGTGGAGCTCGCGCCGCAGGCCCTCGAGGGCGGGTTTCAGCAGCAGCCCGCCGACCGCGGCCAGCGGATTGGAACGGGCGGCGTCGCCGACTGCGGCGGCGACCGTCTTCGCAGTCCCCTCGAGCAGCTTCAGGGAGACGTTGCCGGTGAAACCGTCGGTGACGACGACGTCGACCGCGGCGGCGGGAAGGTCGCGTCCCTCGACGTTGCCGGCGAAGCGGATCCCGGGTGCGGCGCTCAACAGCCGGTTCGCCTCGACCACCTCCTCGCGTCCCTTGCCCGACTCCTCACCGACCGTCAGCAGCCCGACCGAGGGGTCCTCGACCTCGAGCACGGCGTCCGCAAAAGCGGCGCCGAGGAAGGCGAACTGGACCAGGTGCTGGGCGCGGACCTCGACGTTGGCGCCGACGTCGAGGAAGAGCACGGGTTTGCCGGGGACCGGCAGCTTCACCGCCAGCGCCGGCCGTTGCACGCCCTTGAGGCGGCGCATGCCGAAGGTGGCGGCGGCCATCGTCGCCCCGGTCGAGCCGCAGCTGACCAGGCCGGCGGAGTCGCCGGCGGCGACGTCGGCGGCGGCGCGGACGACCGAGGCCCCCTTCTTCGCCCGCACCGCCGGCACCGGGTCCTCCTCGTTGCCGATCCGCTCGTCGGTCTCGACGACCTCGATCCCGGCGACTCCGTCGAGCCCCAGCGCCCGCCGCGGCCCGAAGACGCGCACGCCGATCCCGTCGGCGGCGGCCAGCCGCGCGCCCTGCGCGAGCACGTCGAATCCCTGCTCAGCCCCGTAGCCGTCGAGGGCCACGGTCACCGCACGATCGGGCGTCACTGCCTACTCGTGGGTATGTGGCGCCGAAGGATCGGCAATCCGCTGCGCGACGACCTCGCGGCCGGCGTAGGTGCCGCAGGTCGGGCAAACCCGATGCGGCAGCCGCGGGCTGTGACAGCGCGGGCAGTTGTTCAGCGTCGCCTTGCCAGCCTTGTGCTGAGCACGCCGCTTGTCGCGCCGCGCGCTCGAAGTTCTCTTCTTAGGAACGGCCATCGGACGCGAGATCGTAGCGGGTAAGAGGGTCCACTGCCCCTCCCACAGAGGCTCCTGAGACCACATTGGCGCCCAGCACCCCGCCCCAGCTGCGCGACGGTCTCTGGGGGAGGGGCAGTGGACCCTCAATACACCGCCCGAACAACCGCCAAATCATCCGCCTCCCAGGCTACCTCGCCCCCGCACCACTCGGCGAGGTCGGAGGCGGTCTCCGGGAAGTCGTAGCCGGGGTCGACCGGGGCGATCTCGACGTCGGCCTTGACGACGTCGCCGATCACGAAGGAGCGGGCCTGCTCGCGCACCTGGCGGAAGAGGTTGCGCTTCTGCTCGGCGCGCAGGTGGTGGATCGAGAGGACGCCGATCACCAGGTCCCAGGGGCCCTCGGGCAGGGGGTCCTCCATCCGTGCCAGCTGCACGTCGTCGTAGTTCTCGCGCGCCCGAAAGACCATGTCGGCGCTGGAGTCGAGGCCGATCACCCAGCTCTCGGGATAGGCCTCGAGCAGGCGGCGCGTCGTTTCCCCCGTCCCCATCCCCAGCTCGAGCACGCGGGCGGGCGGGAAGGGAATCGCGGCGATCGCCTGCTCCTGCAGCTCGTCGTAGCGCGGGACCTCGGAGCGGATCAGCTCGGAGTAGGTGTCTGGTTTCCAGTCGAATCGGCCCATCTCGTAACCTCGTCGGGAGCATGTCACAGGCGCCGCAGACGATCATCGACCTCTCCCGACTCTCGCTCGCCCACGGCGAGGGCAAGCGACTGGAAACGCCGGTGGCGCTGGAGCCCTTCGAGCTCGCCGCCCAGACCTACAAGCCCGAGCCCTGGGCGCCGACGGCGCGGCTCGAGGTCTCACGCCCCAGCAACGGCTTCGCCTTCCGGCTCAACTTCCCGGTCCACCTCGAGGGCCCCTGCATGCGCTGCCTCGAGCCGGCAACACTCGACCTGGACGTCGAGGCGCGTGAGGTCGACCAGGCCGGGACCGACGATCCCGAACTGCGCAGTCCCTACGTCTCCGACGACGAGCTCGACATCGGCCGCTGGGCCCACGACGCCACGATCCTCGCCCTCCCCGCCCGGATCCTCTGCCGCCCCGACTGCGCCGGCCTCTGCCCTGTCTGTGGCGAGAGTCTCAACGACAACCCCCACGAGCACGAGGGCCCCACGGACGACCGCTGGGCGGCGCTGAAGAACCTGAAGCTCGAGTAGCTCGTCGACAGGAGGCAGCGCCTCCGGCTTTGACCCCACCCTGGTGAGGAAAATCTCGGTTGCGCTGCCAACTTAGCCTCCAAAGCGGGCCGGCTTTCTGGTTTTAAGTCGGTCTGGGGACGAGATTTGAGCGAGACCGGGGAGATCGATGACCAAGCGATACGGACTCGAGACGAGTTCCGCGTAGCGGCGCTACGCGGAATCTCGGAGAGAGGCCGTAGCGCTCAGCGTCACTCGGCCTCATCCGGGCCGCGCAAATCTCGTCCCCAGACCGTTAAGGCTGCTGATCCAGTTCGGGCTGCGGTTCCTCCTCGCGGCCGGCGAGGCGGTCGCGGCCGCGCTGGACGGCGGCGAGGAACTTCTGCAGGTTCACTTCGAGGGTGTTGAGGATCTCGTCGGCGTAGTCCTCGGCGCCAAGGCGGATTTCGCGCTCGCGGTTGCGGGCGTCCTCGACGATCTCGTCGGCGGCGCGCTCGGCCTGCTTGGTGACCTCCTCGTCGGAGATCAGGCGCGCCTGCTGCTCGCGGGCCTCGCGGACGATCCGCTCCGCCTCGCGTTTGGCCTCGGCCAGCATCTCCTGGCGCTCCTTGACGATCCACCGCGCC
>Ga0207661_10000933_pt1 | contig 19214 bp, 17 predicted proteins | sample KBSC713LmetaG_FD_184337 | JGI IMG/M metagenome (GOLD analysis project Ga0207661, IMG submission 184337) | Corn rhizosphere microbial communities from Kellogg Biological Station, Michigan, USA - KBS C7.1-3L metaG (SPAdes) (version 2) | ecosystem: Host-associated > Plants > Roots > Rhizosphere ...
CGATCAACTTGCCCTGGGGGACGCTGCTCGCCGGGCTGCTGGACGATGGCTCACCGCTGCTGGCGACACTGGCACGGCTGGCGCGGCCTGGAGCGACGCTACACATCCGGCTCAACGGCGGCGCGCTGGCCGAGGCGGGCTACTCACTGGAGGCGGGCGGAGAACAGGTACGGCGGCTGGCGCGACGGGCAGGCTTTCACGTCGCCGCGCCACTGCCGCTGGTGGCGGGCGATCTGCGCGCCTATCCGACCACCTGGGCCAAGCGGCTCGCCTTCGGACGCGACCCGCACGCGCTCTATCTGGCCGGACGCTATCGCTATGATCCCGAAGAAAGCGAAGAGAGGACGAACATATCATGGCACGCACACTCTCGATGAAGGACGCCGCCGAGCAGCTGGACAAGCTGCCAGCGCTGCTCGCGCACGAAGGCGCGGCGCCCGTGGCGGCGGTCACCCGGCGCGGCATGCCCGTGCTGGCGGTGCTGCCGTGGGATCTCTACGTTGGCCTGCTGCAGACGCTCGCCAATCTGCCGGAAGAGTTTGCCAGCACGCAGTTGGAGGGCATCCGCGCGCTGCTGGCGGACGCTGGCGAGACGGCTGCTGAGGAAACTTCCCCAGTGGCATCGCGCAATCGCCAGCCGCTGAATCGGCAGGCGCCCCATCGGCGCCGGCCCGGCCGCTAAATAGCTACAGGCCAGGATAGAGCTACGCGAGGTTCGCGGCATGAATGCCGCGGCTAATCGTGGCTAATCATGTAGGGGTGGCAATAGATGCTTTCTTCAGACCGGTTACCAGACGAGGTGCGACCCGTCCTTGCGCTGTTGCTGAGCAGCATACAGGATGTTCTCGGCGACCAGCTTCTCGGCCTGTACCTCTACGGCTCGCTCTCGTCGGGCGACTTCGATCCGGCGTCGAGCGATGTCGACTTTCTCGCGGTGACGCACGAGGCCATCACCGAGGATGACCCCACGTTCGAGCGGCTTCGCCAGATGCATGAACGCATCAACGCGAGTGGGTTGCCATTCGCCACCAGCCTTGAAGGCTCCTATATCTCGCAAGTGGCATGGCGGCGCTATGATCCAGCCGACGCTCACCACCCGACCATTGGCGCCCACTGGCCGTTTCAGATCGGCTTACACGATGCCAACTGGGTCATCGAGCGGGCGATTGTGCGCGAGCGCGGCGTCACCCTTTATGGTCCGCCACCAGAGACGATGATCGATCCTGTTTCGCCTCAGCAGCTGCGCGACGCGACCTGCCAGCAGCTTGCCGATGTCTGGCAGCCACGCATCAATGACGAGTACGACCACTGGCCGCGCCCACGAGAATTTCCCGCGTTCTCCGTGCTGACGCTCTGCCGCGCGCTCTACACGCTCCAGCGCGGCGCGTTCTGCTCCAAGCCGGTGGCCGCCGCCTGGGCCGCGCAGACGCATCCCAAGTGGGAGCCGGTGATCGCGTGGGCGCAGGCGCATCGCGCAGACGACGAAGAGACCACCCCAGCCGAGTTTGCCAGGGTGATCGCGATGCTGCGCGAAGCAATCGCCGAGGCGCAACGGTTCTGCAAAGCAACTATTCACCGATCCTGTTGATTCGTACGTTAGCGAGCCGCTGGATGGCTCTCATTGATCTAACGTGGACGGTTCAGGACATCTGCATTTGCCCCTCGCGAAGTTTCATGGATCACAGTCGGTTCCACAGCAAAGTAGGCGTCATGAGGTTGGTTGTCGAAGGCAAGGCAGAAACCGAAATCAGTATTTTCGTACCTCCTCCGCAGCCGACGCCAATTCTGCACAAGGTATTCGACACTTCCGCGAGTTGCGGCAGAGCCTAGTCCCGCGCAGACGAACACCGTGATTCCCCGGTCGGGATCTTTCATGCGCTCTATAAAGGCAAGCCCTTGATTTGGGCCAACAGGTACTTCCGTATCGGGACCACTACTTCTTCGAATCATGATGACTCGTTCTCCGTCATGATTCTTCGAGAAGTAGTAAAACGATCTCTTCTCAGCGAGGCAAAGGAGGGAGACGGAATTATAAACTGAGCCACCGACAGTAATGATATTATCTGATAATTCACTCTCTGTGACCTCTGATATTGTCCTTGGACTTACGCCCAATCGAACTCTGATGGTTGACATTGTCAGGAAGAGGGAGCCTAGCAATGCCCTTAATACGTCAGGAATGATCACGAATACACTTGGACGGAATAGTTCGAGAATGAGTAGTCCCGCCTCGTACTCTGATTGCACGATTGTGGGGCCAACGTATCCAGTCTGTATTTCTTCAGTTCCTTCAGTTCCTCCTGCCTTAACTTGTAACCTCGACAGATAGACTCGGAGAGCAGGCGCAATGTTGTTGATACCAAAGAACCGGAACAAATAGCGCCGTTCTATGATCGAAAAATAAACGAACGCTGTGATGCCTAAGATAGTCACCAGGGCAGCAGTAACAAGATTAGATGCTATGCCCTCAATTACATTCTTCCTCGTCGAGTCGTCGAAGCTCGCGAGGGCAATGTAGGTAATGGCCAGTAATAGGACAAAGATAGCAAGAAGCCCCAAGAAGGACAGAAACTTCAACATTAGGCTTTTCAGAACCCTTCGCAATCTCTTGCTTCTACGCATAACCTCGCTCCCAGCCTTGCAGTACACATATTGCCGAAGCATCTCTATAATTGCTTGCCAGTATTATAGAGGATGGAGTCTAACGACGTTGTGTATGCCCACGAAGAGGCAGCATGCCTTGTGTACAGGCGCACTTTGCGGATCGCGAAAAGATTACCTTGGTCGGATTGCCCGGATCGAAGGGCCGCGCGAAGCGCTCGCCGAGGCGAAATCTCGCTGCGGGCAATGAAAGCCCCCTCTCCCACAGGAGAGGGGGGCTGGGAGTGAGGTTTGGGGCAGAGGTCAGAAACCTTATCCCTCGCTGCTCTCGTACTGCTCCTTGATCTGCGCGACGATGGTGGGGTCGAGCAGGGTTGTGGTGTCGCCCAGGACACGCCCTTCGGCGATATCGCGCAGCAGCCTCCGCATGATCTTGGCGCTACGGGTCTTGGGCAGCTCGGTCGTGTAATAGATGCGCTTGGGCCGCGCCAGCGCGCCGATGTGGCGCACGACGTGCTCTTTCAGCTCGGCGGTGAGTCCCTCGTTCGGGGTAAAGCCGCCGCGTGGTGTCACGAAAGCGACGATAGCCTGGCCCGTCACCGGATCGGTCGCCCCGATGACCGCCGCCTCCGCCACCGCCGGATGGCTGACCAGCGCGCTCTCGACCTCCATCGTGCCGATGCGGTGGCCCGAGACGTTCAGCACGTCGTCCACACGTCCCAGCAGCCAGTAGTCGCCGTCGTCATCCCGCCGCGCGCCATCGCCCGTGAGATACTTCCCTTCGTACTTGCTCCAGTAGGTCGCGATATAGCGGTCGGGGTCACCCCAGATCGTGCGCGACATCGCGGGCCATGGACGGGTAATCACCAGATTGCCGCCGGTGTTGTTTGGCACCAGATTGCCGCCATCGTCAAGGACGACTGGCTCGATGCCGGGGAACGGGCGCGTCGCGGAGCCAGGCTTGGTGGCCACGATACCAGGCAGCGGCGTAATCATAATCATGCCCGTCTCGGTCTGCCACCAGGTATCCACAACCGGGCAGTTGTTGTGGCCGATATGCTCCGAGTACCACATCCACGCCTCAGGGTTGATCGGCTCGCCCACGGTCCCCAGGAGGCGCAGGCTGGAGAGATCGCGCCGGGCGGGATACTCATTGCCCCAGCGCATGAAGGTGCGAATCGAGGTCGGCGCGGTGTAGAGGATGGTGACGCCATATTTCTCGACCAGCGCCCAGAAGCGGTCTTTATCGGGATAGTCGGGCGCGCCCTCATACATGACGACGCTCGCGCCGTTCGCCAGTGGCCCATAGACGATATAGCTGTGACCCGTCACCCAGCCGATATCGGCGGTGCACCAGTAGACATCTTCCTCTTTGAGGTCGAAGATCCACTCGTGCGTGAGCGAGACGCCGGTGAGATAGCCACCGGTCGTGTGAAGCTGGCCCTTCGGCTTGCCGGTGGTGCCGGAAGTGTACATGATGTAGAGCGGGTGCTCGCTATCCATTGGCTCTGGCTCTACCAGCCGCCGCGACTCCCTGGTGACCGCCTCGTGATACCAGACGTCGCGCCCCTCGTGCATCGTCACCTGGCGTATGTCTGGCCCCACCCGCTGGATCACCAGCACATGCTCGATGCTGGGCGCGTCAGCCACCGCGGCGTCGGTCGTATCCTTGAGCGGCACGATGTTGCCACGCCGCCATCCGCCATCCGCCGTGACGCAGAGCTTGGCCTGCGAGTCATTGATGCGGTCGCGGAGCGCCTCGGCGCTGAATCCGCCGAAGATGACTGTGTGCGGCGCGCCGATGCGGGCGCATGCCAGCAGGCCAATCGCCAGCTCTGGAATCATCGGCATGTAGAAGGCGACGCGGTCGCCCTTCTTCACCCCGAGATCGAGCAACACCGCGGCGAAGTTGTTGACCTCACGGTAGAGATCGCGATAGGTCAGCACTCTCGTGTCGCCTGGCTCACCCTCCCAGATGATGGCCGCCTTGTTGCGTCGCGCGGTGGCGATGTGGCGATCCACGCAGTTGTACGATGCGTTGAGCTGGCCGCCTACGAACCACTTTGCCCAGGGCGCGTTCCACTCCAGCACGGTGTCCCAGCGTTTGGACCAGTCGAGCCGGTTGGCCGCCTCTGCCCAGAAACCCTCGGGATCATCGTGCGCGCGCTGATACACCGACTCGTCGCGCACGTTCGCTTGCGCCGCGAACTCGGCTGACGGTGGAAAGCGCCGCGTCTCCTGGAGTAATGCGTCAATGGTTGTGGAAGCGCCGGAGGAGTCTTGTGGTGCTGACATGCATGCCCCCTTGACCGAATGAACGTTCACAACGAACATAGCCGCGTCGGGCGGGCGAGAGCGGTGGTTGCCCCAGTGAGTCGCGCGATTTCCCGCATTTTGCGCCGCCGGGACACACACCTTGTATACGCTCGTCAATACCATGATACCAGATTTTGAGCAACATAACAGCGCGATATATTCCCAATACTCCAAAAAAGTGAGCGACTATGTTACACTGGTGATGAAGAATCGCTGCGTGATAGTGCTGAGACACTACTAAAGCACTGTGATGCACAGTTGAAAGGAGGCACAAAGACCGGGCGGCATCGCGAGAAGATGGCCGCACCCGGACAAATACATCGCGAGATAAGGCAGTCATTTACCATGGTCGCGTCTCGGTCACCAGCACGTTGTTGTGTTGGCGACTCATCTTCCAGTGAGAACATATCGTTCTCCGTAGAGGAGAGGAGTTTGACTCGTGGCAGACAGTAGAGCCCCCCTGCTTGCGGATCCCGCGCCCCTGGGCCTGATGGGCTTCGGGCTGACAACATTCATCTTGAGCCTCGTCAACGCCGGCGTGCTCAAGGAGGCAGGTGACATCAGAGTTGTCATTGGCCTGGCAGCATTCTATGGCGGTCTTGCCCAATTGTTGGCTGGTATGTGGGAATTCCACAACGGCAACACCTTTGGCGGAGTCGCCTTCAGTTCCTACGGAGCCTTCTGGCTATCCTTCGTGGCACTCCTCATTCCCGGCTTTGGGGTTACCTTCGGCGCAGCTACTGGTCCCTCAGGCGCCGCGGTTGGCTGGTATCTCATTGGCTGGGCTATCATCACTGGCATGCTGACCCTCGGCACTTTCCGTCTCAATGGCGGGCTGGTCGTTGTCTTTGTACTGCTGTTCATCACCTATCTCCTCCTTGCCTTCGGCTGGTTCGGCAATGCTGCCGCCGGTAGCGGCATAACCGCCATTGGCGGCTGGGTCGGTGTTCTCACAGCTATTGCCGCCTGGTATGTCGCCCTTGCAGGCATTCTGCGCAGTGTCTCTGGCGGCAAGATTGCGCTGCCCATCATGCCCTTGGCGTAGTATCTCGTTCACGTCCATTGGCGCTTATACAAACGCCGGGGAGCTGTTCCGCTCCCCGGCACATTGGGCGATGTATCAACCTTCCTCGGCACGTTGGGTGATATATCAACTTTCCTGGCACGGTGGGAGTTGCACCAACTTCGCAGCATTAATGCCGCGGCTAATTCTTCAGGCGCGGTCTGAACCGCCAGCCTTCTGCCCCACCTCTATGCCTTGATGTGCTGCGCGACGTGATAGGCCAGCGCCATCGTCGAGAGCATCGGATTGACGCCGGATGCCGTTGGGAAGCCGCTGGCATCGCCGATGTAGAGCCCTTCGACGCCATAGACCTGCCCGTCGGGCCGGGCGACCGCCGTCTTCGCGCGGCCACCTAGCCGACACGTTCCCATCTGGTGCGCCGTGCCGACGACCACCCGATTTGGCGCAATCCCCCGGCGCTCGATCTCCCCCAGGTAGCGCTTCATGCTGGCCTCAGAGATCGCGCCCGGTCTGTCCCCTTCGCTCTGCAACGAGAGTAGCGGCGAGAAGTTGTGGTTGACGGTTGTCGCGCCCCCGGCGAACCCGATGCGCGTCACCTCCTGCATCCCGCGCACCAGATGCGCACGGTCCACCGCATTTGGCCAGTAGTGCAACACCGGATCGCCCTGCTTATCGAGCGTGATATGCCCCTCGCCGGTATCGCGCGTCAGCACGATGTAGACCGCCTGGTGGCGAATCCGCGTCATCAGCTGCTTGAGCTCCTGGCCGCTGTTCCAGGGGGTCGCCAGCCCCAGCAGGCCCGGATGCGCGGGCATCACCTCGATGCGGAATCCATAGTCGCCCCGCATGCGTGCGAACTGGTCGGTGTAGACGGTCTGCAGGCTGCCGGTCCACGTCTCGATGGGGTCGGGATAGAGCGCGCCAGACGCCGCGACCGGATGCAGCCGCAGGTGACGGCCAATGTTGGGGTTCTCCAGCCCGGAGCGCAGCAGCAGCGCCGGAGACTCCACCGAGCCACCCGCGACGACGACGATGGGCGCGCGCACGACCACCCGCCGCCGCTCGCCCGTCGCGCTATCGGGCGCCCAGCCCTCCACGCCGGTCGCCTTGCCGCGCTCGATCAGCACGCGCTCGACATTGCAGCGCACCAGGATACGCGCGCCCCGGTCGTGGGCATCTTGCAGATAGGTGAGCATCGTGGACTGCTTGCGCCCGTGTGGGCAGCCGAAGCCGCAGTAGCCACAGCGCTGCTCGCAGCCGGAGGCATTGCGTGGAATGCTCGACCAGCTATAGCCGAGCGCCGCGCAGCCGCGCTGGAGCGCCGCGTTGTTGCGGTTGGGCGCGCTGTCGTCGGTGTTGACGCCGAGACGCTGTTCCACCACATCGAAGCCACGCGCGTACTCCGGCGAGGTCGCGCCCGCGAAGCCATAGTCGCGTTCCCACTCCGCCAGCACCTCCGGCGGGGTACGCAACGACGTGCTCCAGTTGACGAGCGTGCCGCCGCCCAGACACGAACCCGCCTGGACGACCACCGAGAGGTCGGCGGTGGAGAGCATGCCGCGCCGCAGATAGAGCTCGGGCATCATCTGCGCCTCGACGCTGGTGAAGTCCGACTCGCTGAAGTAGCCGCCCTTTTCCAGAATTACCACATCTTTACCCGCCGCCGTCAGCTCGCCCGCCAGCACGCCGCCGCCCGCGCCCGAGCCGACTATCACGACATCGGCGGTGAGCGTCTGATCGCCATGCACCTCCAGCGGATGGATGCGTTTCGGAAAGTCAGACTCAGACGGTGGCGCGGGCGGAGTGGGATAGCTGAGCGTCGGCCAGTTGGGGTTGGGGCCGTCGGCGATGGGCGCGCCAAAGTAGACAAAGCCCGTCAGCCGCTTCAATCCCTGGAATCCCTGACGGAGCGCGGGCAGCGAGCTATCGCGCATCTTGCGCAGCGACGAGGCACGGGCCGCGAGCGACATGCGGTCGAAGCGCCGTGGCCGCCCTATGACCAGCATGCCAAAGAGCGGTCTGCCCATCAGGCCGAGCAGCTGCTTGAACTGTGCGCGCGTCTCGGGCGACTGCTGGCTGAGCGCCTCGGCGATCAGCGTGGCCACCCCAAGCTCATTCGCGGAGCGCGCATAGTAGCCATCGGGGTCGCTCTCACCCGCGGGTGGCGGCGTCGGCGGGAGCAGGGCCTCGCAGACGGCTTCGAGCGTGCGCATCTCGGCGGGTGAGAGCCAGTCGGTCGTCGTCGCGGACGATACGGGGAACTGCGTCGTTGCCATGGCATCGTCTCCTTGAATATCAGGGATCTCGCGGGCGCATTCGATAGCCGCATTGTACACCGTTGCAGCATGGCGCGCCGCTCATCTGCCGTCTCAAGAAGATTCGTCCGCGGGTTTCAGCGACCATGCGGGCGAGGTCAGCCCCAACTGCTGGAATATCCGCAGTGCATCATCTGGCGTGCGCCCGCGAAAATCAGGGCGCAGGCGGTCGTGATACCAGCGTTGCGAGAGTTCCCAGGTCTGGGCAAGCGTCAGCGTCTCGCCGTGTGGCTGGCCAGTGCGCTCGCACCAGGCGTTGATCTCCTCTTCCGACCGGAAGAGCAGAATACTCGCTCAGGTTCGCACGAGGTCGTCATACCAATGTTGGAAGGGCAGCGGGAAGTGGACAATGCCATCTGCGTCGCCGTCATGGCCGTAGACTTGGCCACCGCGAACGCTGAGCGTTACGCGAGTGTTCGCGGCATCGGCATAGTGGGCCTCGATCTCGGCGTCGGCGGGGAGTGCGGCGGGGATCCCTAGCATATCCCACGCGCAGTTGGCAAAGTAGGCGCGTCCGTTGGCCCGCACCTTGAATGGAGTTGGGATACCAGAGAATGGATGCGCCATGCGGATGCTGAGCGTTCCAGGCTCCAGGAAGAGCGCGTGACGCTGGTTCAGGCGTTGGAAGGCAAGCGCGGCCCGCTCGTGTGTCACGCCCAGGAGAGCAGCCGCCTCGTCAACAGTAGGAGGCTGCGCCTGTTCGGCGATGAACGCATAGATCGCCGTTCGCACCGCCCAATCCAGGTCGTCGATTTGGTCAACGTCGTCGGTCGCGCTCATGGTCGTCGTTCGCCTCTCGCTGGCATGAGTCTGGCAGGCATTGGGGGATAGCGATATACTCTTTTGCATGCCTGTATGCATCGTATCACGTTGCTTCGAGCGCGATGAAAGCACGATGAAAGGATAGGGCAGAGGAATGACAGCGGTATCGGTCCGGGAGAGGCTCACGCAGGGACTGCGGCAATCGTCAGCCTCCCGCGCAAGTGTCAGCAGCCGTGGCAGCTTCCTGAGTGTCTTCAGTCTCTATAGCGCCATCAGCATGCTGAGTTTCGCCAGCGCGGGAAGCGTGCTCAGCATCGGCAGTGCCGGGAGTATTTTGTCTATCGGGAGTTCGGGAAGCATTCTCTCGATAGGGAGCACTGGCAGCATCCTCAGCATTGGAGCCGCTGGCGGCATCCTGCACATCGGCGGGCGCGGCAGACGCTCCCACTCGAATAGGTAATGCTGCCTCGCGTCTCCCTCACATCGGTCACATTGGTCAGGCCTCGCCCGTCACTCTTATGATGGGCCACTAGAAGGGGATGTGACCGATGGACAAACGTGACGAGAATGTAAATAAAGACGAGCGCGAATGGCTGGCGGAGCAATTCGAGGCGCAGCGCACGCGCCTGCGGTCGGTGGCCTACCGGCTCCTTGGCTCGCACAGCGAGGCGGATGACGCCGTGCAGGAGTCCTGGCTCCGCCTCAGCCGCTCCGACGCCAGCAGCATCGAGAACCTCGGCGGCTGGCTAACGACGGTCGTGGCGCGCGTGAGCCTCGACATGCTGCGTTCGCGCGTGACACGCCGCGAGGTGCCGCTGAGCGCGGAGGGAGCGGATGGCGAGTCGCTAGCCGACCCAATTCTGAGCCGCGAGGGCGGCATCAACCCCGAAGATGAGGCGCTGCTGGCCGACTCGGTTGGGCTGGCGCTGCTGGTGGTCCTCGAGACGCTGGCCCCCGCCGAACGGCTTGCCTTCGTAATGCACGACGTGTTCTCCGTCCCCTTCGACGAGATCGCGCCTATCGTCGGGCGCTCGCCAACCGCGGCCAGGCAGCTTGCGAGCCGCGCGCGTCGCCGCGTCCAGGGCGCGGCCACGGTGACCGACGCCGACTTCACCCGCCAGCGCGCCGTGGTGGATGCGTTCCTCGCCGCCTCGCGTGGTGGCGACTTCAGCGCGCTGCTGGCACTGCTCGATCCCGATGTCGTGTTGCGTGTTGATCGCGCGGCGGCCGATATGGGCGCGTCAGGCGATATCCATGGCGCGGAGGCGGTGGCCGGGCAGTTCGCGGGGCGCGCTCAGGTTGCGCAATTGGCGCTCATCGGTGGCGCTGTGGGCGCTGTCTGGGCGTTGCACGGAGAGCCGCGTGTCATCTTCAGCTTCACGCTGGCGCACGGGAAGATCGTCGCCATTGATCTGATCGCCGATCCCGAACGCCTGCGCCAGCTCGACCCGGCCATCCTCGACGGCTAAGCCACACGTAACATTTCCGTGCATTCCAGAGACAAATCCCCAAGAGAGCTGCCCAATCGGATGCGGGCAGCGTCACGCAATCGTGCGGAAAAGTGGGCTACCTATGGCAAACCCCGATGCGTTGAGCTGCCAGGAGCTCATCGAGCTGGTCACGGACTATGTGGAGGGAACGCTGTCTCCAGCGGACCGGACGCGCTTCGAGAGCCATCTCGGCGTCTGCGCGGACTGCCACCATTACCTCGACCAGATGCGCCAGACCATCCTGCTCGTCGGCGTGCTCGCGGAGCAGGATATCCCCGATGACGCGAAGGAGCGGCTGCTCTATGTCTTCCGGTCCTGGAAGCAGCGGGTCTGACCCTGACGCCGAATCACGATGCTGAGTTAACGTGGCGGAGTATCGCCCGTGCGGGCGCGCCATCGCCGCCGACGATGCGCAGCGGCAGGCAGATGAGATCGTAGATGCCCGGCTCGGCCTGTGAAAGATTGAGGCCTTCGATGATCCAGATGCCGCCACCCAGCAGCGCCTGATGCGTCTCGGGGCCATCCACGGCAAAGCCGCCGACGGAAAGATAGTCCACGCCGACCAGTTGCACGCCAGTGGACGCCAGATACTGCGCGGCCTCGTGCGCTATGTAGACGAAGTCTTCCACGAAGTCGTCCGTCTGCCAGCAGCGGGCGGAGTTGCGCGTCTTGAAGAGAATGCGCTCGCCGCGCTGGATGTTGTGGCCCGCCAGCTCCTCCGGCTTGATGGAGACGGGATCGCCGATCTCGATGACACGCGCCTGGCCTATCGCTGTGGTGAGTGGCATCTGGTCAATGCCGATGCCGCCACGGATGAAGTGTATCGGGGCATCCATATGCGTGCCGGTGTGGACGCCTAGCGACATCTTCGAGACGTTACAGACATCGCCGCGCGCCATATCCAGCTGCCGCTCGATGGTGACCGGGGGATTATCGGGCCAGTGGACCATGCCCGTGTGCAGCGGAACCGATACATCTATCCACTCATCCGCCATGAGAACGCCTCCTTCGCAAAGAACAACACACTACAGACTATACACGCCCAGAGTGGCGATGCTGCGATTCTGCCTCTGCCGCAATCGCCGCCTATCGCGTATACTACGGGTGTATCGTGCGTCGCTCGCTTCACCTGCCGGGGAGGGAATAGCCGATGGCCCAGTTGCGTATCTTCCTCAGCCATAGCTCGACTGACCGAGACTTTGCCGACGCGCTCGCCCGTGCGCTGCGTGGGGCAGGCGCGGATGTCTGGTACGACGAGACACATCTCGGCACCGGGCAACTGCTCGACGAGATCAGCGCGCAGCTGCCGACGCGCCCGGTCTTTCTGCTCGTCGCCTCGAAGGCAGCCTTTGCCTCGGACTGGGTTAAGCAGGAGTGCAAATGGGCCTTCAATCTCTACCGGCGCGAGCCAAACCGCATCATGCTGCCCATCGTCGCGAAGCCGCTTGACCCGGCAGACTGGAACGCGATGCTCTGGCTGGAAGACTTCCGCCGCATCGAAGCGCCCGGCGAGAAGCCCTACCCGCAAGACGCGGCCATCGAGCACACGCTACGGCTGCTCGCGCTGACCCCCGCCGGTGAGGCGCCCGCGCCGGTCGCCCCACAGCCGACCGAGAGCGTGGATGATCTCATCACCCGCGGCAAGGCCTTGCAGGGGCAGGGCAAGCATGCCGAGGCGCTGGCCCTGTTCGAGCGCGCCGCCCAACTCGACCCCAATTCGTATGACGCCTGGTTCAACGTTGGCTATTCGCTTAAACAACTTAGGCGCTTTGAACAGGCAATCGTCGCAGATGACCGTGCCATTAGCCTCAACTATAGCAATGCTGTTTCCTGGTACAACAAGGGTGAGGCGCTCTGCAGCTTGCAACGCTACAGCGAGGCGCTCTCCGCCTACGAGCAGGCGCTGGCCCTCGATCCCAAATATGCGTTTGCCTGGAATGGCAAGGGCACTGCGCTCTACAGCTTGCTGCGTGACAGCGAGGCCTTACCGGCGTACGAGCATGCGTTAGCGCTTGATCCCAAGTATGCGATGGCTTGGCGAAACAAGGCAAATACCCTGAATGACATGAAACGCTACAGTGAGGCGCTTCAAGCTGCCGAGCAGGCGCTCTCGCTACAGCCACAGAATGCTATCGGCTGGAAGCGCAAGGCTGCGGCGTTGCGTGGCCTGGGGCGGACGAAAGAGGAGGCGGAGGCGCGGGCCTAGGCGCTCGGTGGGTAGCGCGGGCGAGGTGAGTAATGAACCACCTTCGCGGCATGAATGCCGCGGCTAACCCCGTGTGTCACAGATCGCCTGCCCTCAGCAGGAGGAGCAAACGACCAGGATTAGCCGCAGGGCTTCAGCCTGCGGCGCGGAACCCTCTACGCGAACGTTGCCAGATGTGCGTGCTATTCGCGTCCCTCCAGCCACCCACGCACAAGAGCCTCCACCTGCGCTGACAGCGTATCGAGCGGTTGCGCGGCGTCCAGCCAGGTGATGCGCGTATCGGGGCGAAACCAGGTCAGCTGGCGGCGGATGTAGCGGTGAGTCGCCAGCTTGAAGCGCTCGACCGCCTCATCCAGCGACGACTCGCCGCGCAGGTAGGCGCCGATCTCGCGATAGCCCAGGCTCGACATCGAGGGCAGCCGCCAGTCGTAGCCGCGCGCCACCAACCCGGCCGTCTCCTCGACAACGCCCGCCGCCAGCATCCCGGCGATGCGCGCATCGGCACGGGCATAGAGCGCGGCGCGGTCCATATTCAGACCCAGCAGCAGCGTCCGGTAGGGCGTGGGGCGCGCGCCTTGCTGCTCCGAGAAGGGGCGGCCCGTCATCAGGCAGACCTCCAGCGCGCGAATGATCCGCCGCACGTTCGTCGGGGCGATCTGCGCCGCGGCAGTGGGATCGAGCTCCGCCAGCCGCTGGTGCAGCGCGGCGGCTCCCTGCATGGCTGCCTCGGCCTCCAGCTCGGCACGGAGCGCGGGCTGCGGCGCGACGGTGGGAATCGCCAGCCCATCCACCACGGCGCGGACGTAGAGGCCGGTGCCACCCACCAGCAGCGGTAGCGCGCCATCGCCGGTAACTGCCGCGATGGCGGCCTGGGCATCCGCCTGATACTGCGCCAGCGTGTAGCTCTCGTCGGGCCAGACGACATCAATCAGCGCATGAGGCAGTATTGCGCGCTCGGCGGGAGTGGGCTTGGCCGTGGCGATATCCATCAGGCGATAGATCTGGCGCGAGTCCGCCGCCACCGCCGCGCATAGGGTAATGTCGCGCAGACGCTCGGCCAGCGCCACCGCCAGCGCCGTCTTCCCGGTGGCGGTTGGCCCCACCAGCGCCACCAGCGGCATCACGTCCGTCGTACTTGTCGCGGCGATCACGGATACCCTTTGGTGCGCGGACGTCCGGCCTGCGCGCGTAGGCTGCGCAGATGCTGGTTGAGGTGGCGCGACTTCGAGAGGCTCAGCGTGATGCGGTTGATGCGGTCGCCGAGGATGCCACCGATCACCGCGCCGGTCACCACCGCGACGGGCAGCAGCCAGGGCAGGTCGCGCACCAGCCACCATGCGCCCGCGCCGCCAGCCACGATGCCCGTGACCACCCAGAAGAAGCCTGAGAAGCGGCGGATAAACGCCCCAATGCGCAGCATGATGCCGCTGTAGAAGCGTTCGGCGCCCAGCGCCGCGCCCAGACTGATCATCGCGGCGGCCAGCAACAGCGCGCCCGTCAGCGCGGGATGGTCAGTGAACAGATGCGGCGCCGACCATCCCGACTGTCCCAACGTTGGCAACGCGGGCGCACGCTTCGGCAGAGTGAAGCCCGCCAGCAGCACCGTATGCACCGTCGCCAGCGCGACCAGGAAACCGATGGACGCGCCCGCCAGTGTCGTATTGAAGCGCCCCGGCCAGCCTCTGCCGCCGCTGCCAATCAGCGCGCCCGGCGTCGCAATCAGCGCCGTCAGGGCCAGCAACGCCAGCATCAGCGCAGCGCCAACAAATAGCCCCGGCGCCCACAGCGCCAGCAGCGACGGCAGGAGCGCCAGCGTCGTCACCGCAAGACCCATAGCCAGCAAGAGCGCGCCCAGGAAACCGAGGTTCAACGGACGCCCCAGTGGCGGCGCGGCATGCTTCACCTGCGCATTGGCGGCCACCGCGGCGTGAACCTGTGTGGCGTAGGATGCGCTGCTCTGCGGGGCGGTGGTCGCGCGGGGCGCGCGCACAATCTCCGCCGTGATCGGCACGTAGATGTGCTGCGCGCCGGTCTCGATCTGCAGGCTGCTATACTGCTTGCCCGTCGCGGCAATCCGGGAAGTCTCGGCGGTCAGCCGCACCAGCGTGCTCGAACCGCTGAACGACTGCCGGTCGAGCGTAATCCAGGGGTGCGGCGAGATGATCTGGCCGTTGACGCTCGCGCCGTTCTGACCGCGAATCGTGATGCTCACCGTGCCCCGCTGGCCCGATTTGAGCTGGCCAAAGTCAATCGTGCGCGGCTGCACCGTGACCAGCGACGCGGTGGAGCTGGGCGCAGCGCTGGCGGCGGCATGGGTTGTCGTGCCGCGCGCGGATTGTGCAGAGCGAGCCTGCGTGCTCTGCCGTGCGGATGCCGCCGCCGCGGCTGCCACTGGAGCCTGCGCTTCCTTGAGAAACGCGGCCAGTCCCGCCGCCTGGTCGGTCGTGCGCATCGTCGCGGCCAGCACCGCCTTGACCGCCTGGCGCTCGCCCCATTTTGAAAGCCACGGATCGAAGCGGCGGGCGTAGAGGTGCTCCGCCGCCTCCTGCGGGTGCGCGTTGCAGAGCGCCACCAGCTCGCGCAGGGAATGGGCGCACTCGCCCGTGCGGAAGTACATGCCCTCGGGGTGGCTCAGCATCTTCTGAAAATCGGCGACCGAGCGGAAACGGCTCTCGCGGTCGAGCTTGGTCGCGCGCTCGATGGCCACCTGCACGTACGGCGAGACCTGCGGGTTGCGCGAGTTGAGCGGCGGCAGCGCGAACGGCGTGCTGGCGGGATCGTAGCCTGAGAGCAGCTGATAGAGCGTACAGCCCAGCGCGTAGACATCGGCGCGCGGATCGGTCTGCGCCTTGCCATACTGCTCCGGCGGCGCGTAGCCCGGCGTACCCAGCACCTGGGTATCGCGCGTGCGCCCCGGCACAAAGACCCGCGCGATGCCAAAGTCAATCAGCTTGATGCGCCCGCTGCTCGTCACCATGATGTTGGCGGGCTTCAAATCGCGGAAGATGATGGGCGGGCGGCGATTGTGGAGGTAGGTCAGCACGTCGCAGATCTGGTCGGCCCACCCAGCACATCGCGCTCCGGCAGCCCCTTGCCGCCCGCCGCGGTCTGCTTCTGCTCCAGCGTCTTGCCCTCGATGTATTCCATGATGAGGTAGTGGCGCGAGCCTTCGGAGAAGTGGCCCGAGACGCGCGGCAGCCCTTTATGGCGCAGGCCCATCAGCATCTCGGCTTCCTGCACGAAGGCGGCGAGCGCCTCCTGCAATTCGGAGGGCGCGAGGCTGTCCTGGCTCATCTCCTTGATGGCAACCTGTGTGCTGTTACGGATATCGGTCGCCTGATAGACGGCGGCCATGCCACCCTGGCCGACGGCGCGGCTGATGACGTAGACGCCAGCCAGGCGCGACTGCGCGGGGAGCCGTCCCGTGGGGTGCAGGGGAGCGGCGGTTGGGCGGCGCGAGGCGCTGGCAGCGGGGTGGATGACCGTTGCGCCTTTGAGTGCATAGCCGCATGAGTTGCAGTACGTCGCGTCAGCGCGATTCTGCGTACCGCAGTGCTGGCATTTGACCATCCCCCGCTGCTCCCTGACGTCGGGCCAGACTCAGCCCCTGCCTGGCAAATCGTATACCTTCCAGCGGAAACTACGGCTCGCGCAAGGCCCACGTTGCAGATAGTGTGCCGTTAGCTCCCCAGCCCGATTATATATCACGCCATGCTATCGCCCCTCGAAGGGTATAGCGCCGCGCGCATCGCGTCAAGTGCAGCAGAGGAGCGAGGCCGGTCACACGCCAGTGTCAACTGCACATATTCCCGCACTACGTCAGGAAGATACTGGCGGGATGCTAGTTCGCGGCGGCGGAGGCATAGTGCGCCAGCACGGCGGCGAGCGCGGCGTTGGATGGCTCGACGAGCACACTACCATCGGGGAAGACGATAGTGGGGACGCTGCGCAGGCCGTTATTCAATGTCTGCACCAGCTCAGCCGCGTCATGGTCGTCTTCGATGTTGACTTCGCGATAGGGGACGCCGAAATCGGCAAAGACACGTTTGGCCCGGCGGCAATCGCCACACCAGGTCGTCGAATACATCGTAATAGCGGCCGAGCTTGTCGTTGCATCTGTATCTGCTGCGGGGTTGGATTGGATCATCGAAACTGCTGAACCTTTCAGGCAATATTGCTGTAATAGTCCATAAGAACCGAGATAAAGGTCCTCACTACAAAAAATATAGTACAGCAGAAACATCGCGGCAAGAGCTATTTGGGTGGCTGGCCTCGATCATGCGCTTGCCTATCGGTCGGTCAGCGATGCAGACTACCATCTGGGCCAAACGGGCTGCGCCTATCTTGGCTATTTCTGACCACCACGCTCAATAATGCTGGTATGCTCTAGCGAGAGCATGCTATCGGTTTCCGAACGCATGTCTGAAGGGCGGCGCGAACCTTGCGAGCAGAGCGTGTGCGATAGATCATCAGTACGGGTGGTACTATTGCGAACATTTCTGTACAATCCCGGTGGTTCTCCCGCTCGACCCGCTCGATGTTTCTCTGAACGCTTACTGGGTGTAACCAATGGACCCGTCTGTTCGTCCCTACAACTCGAATGGCTCTGGGCAGCCGCGACGGCGCGCCAGCAAGAGCAACAAGCGTCCGAGTGACGCGCCGGTACGGGCGCCAGCACGGAAGACGCGCTCGAATCCACCTGCCCGCAAGGCGGTGGTCGAGACGTTGCTCGAACCGGCGGTATCCGCTGGCGAGGCGGCGCCGGACCACGCTGGTCTCGCCGAAGCGAGTGGAGAGCAGGTCGCGTCAGTTGCGTCACATGACGTGGCGGAGGCTGGCCCCGTTGTCACGATTGCGGACTTCGAGGACATCTTCGCGCGCTTCCAGACGCCGCTGATCAACTTTGTCTTCCGGCTGGTGGGCAACCGCGAGCAGGCGTGCGACCTGACGCAGGACGTTTTCGTCAAAGCGTATCGCGCGCTCTCCTCGGGGACGACCATCCAGGCGGCGGCGCTCTCGTCGTGGCTCTATCGTATCGCTTCGAATACGGCGACCGATGCGCTGCGGCGACGGCGGTTGATCTCATGGCTACCGCTCTCGCTCTTCAACGAAGATCGCGGTGTGGGCGCCGGAATGCCGGGGATGGAAGGCACTGGCAACAACCAGCAGGGGCCATCGGAAGATGCCCTTGCCAGCGCTGCCAATGCCTTCTCGGCTGGCTATGATGGCGGGCGCTTTGAACAGCATGTCGCCGACCGGGAAATTGTAGAAAGCGTGCTCAAGCGGCTTCCGCCGAAGTACGCCGCATGTCTCTTGTTATACGAACACGAAGGTTTCTCATGCGCGGAGATCGCCGAAGTACTCAACGTCAGTCCATCAGCCGTGAAGATGCGTCTCATGCGGGCGCGCGAGCGGTTCATCACCCTGTACCGACAGGAGGTCAGCGGACAATGACGTGCAGGCGGGCGCATCGGCTGCTCGCCGCGTACCGCCGGGATGACTGGGCGCCGCGCGACCGGGCCGCGCTTGGCCAGCATCTGACCACCTGCTCCGCCTGTCGCAAAATCGAATTCGCCTATCGCAGCGTGGGCGAGTCGGTCCGCCAGTTGCCCTCGATCACGCCACCGCGGGGGTTCCGCGAGGCGGTCTTCGCCGCAATTCGCGCCGATGAGCAGCGTATGGGGCGCGCCGTCGCCGCGCTGACCGAGGCGGATACGTCGCCGGAGCTGCCGGTGATCTCGTCGGCGCACCGGCCAATCAGTCTGGCCGCCGCCCGCAAGCGCCGCACGGTGCGGCTGAATCCGCGGATTGCGCTGATTGCCGCCGCCGCGGTGGTCCTGCTGGGCGTGCTTTCGATCCAGGTCTTGCCGCATTCCGGCCTCGCCTCACTGGCGACCAGCCTGGGCGCGGCCCATAGCGGCACCGGTCAGACGGCGAAGCCTTCGGTCGCCCGGTATATGCCCGATGCCCGCGCGCACGCGATTACACGAGCGCTGGCGACGACGAAGTGGCTGGTCTATAGCGCCTCCGATACGGCGGGCGCGACGACGCTCTATGCCGAGAACCGGCAGACGAAGGCCATCGCGCCGCTGACGCATGGCTCCGCCGCCGCTCCGGTGATGCTGCGCGCCGTGACGAATGACTGGGTCTTCTGGAGCGCGGGCGACGACGCATCCTGGACGCTCTACGCCGGGCGTCCTGGCGGGAGCGCTGGCGCCGCGACCGCGCTGGTGAAGAGCGATACCTCCGCCGATGCTCCGGCGGTGCTCAACGGCGTCTGGGCGAATGCGCATATGGCGCTGGTCGCCGTCACGACGAATGCGGGTGAGAGCGAAGTGCTTCAGTTCGCGCTGCCCGCGACGAATGTGGCGCCCGTCACCATCGCGGAGACGGCGGTGCAGGGGCATGCGCTGGCCGACCCCTCGGCGGATAACTCAACCATCTACTGGGCCGAGCGGTGGCAGGACACCACTGGCCAGCACAGCCTGATCTGGTCGCGT
>Ga0207661_10000938_pt1 | contig 19194 bp, 14 predicted proteins | sample KBSC713LmetaG_FD_184337 | JGI IMG/M metagenome (GOLD analysis project Ga0207661, IMG submission 184337) | Corn rhizosphere microbial communities from Kellogg Biological Station, Michigan, USA - KBS C7.1-3L metaG (SPAdes) (version 2) | ecosystem: Host-associated > Plants > Roots > Rhizosphere ...
CGCACAACAAGACGGGAAGGTTTCCAAAGTGAACGTACAGCCCGGACAATATGTGAATGCAGGGCAAGCTTTATTTGCAGTTGTTCACAGCACGCAGGTTTGGGTAGTTGCGAATTTTAAAGAAACGCAACTAAACAAAATGAGAGAAGGGCAATTTGTGGTTGTTACTGCAGATGCTTTTCCCAAACATAAATTCCAGGCAAAACTAACATCGTTTTCTCCTGCTACAGGAGCAACGTTTGCATTGCTACCGCCTGACAATGCAACAGGAAATTTTGTAAAAGTTGTTCAGCGTCTGCCCGTAAAAATTGAATTCACCGACGTTTCAGATTCCCTGGTAAGAAAATTACGACCGGGATTGAACGTGGCGGTGGATGTTCACCTCGATTAAGGGGTCAGTTGTGAGTAGTGAGTTGTGAGTGCGTAATTTTGAGATGAGTTAATCACGTATCTTAAACCATAAACCTTATCATTATGTTTCTCGAACTATCTCACACTAAATTGAATGTTTATCAATCGTCACAAGAATTGATTTTGGAATGCTATAAGGTGACAAAGCAATTTCCGACTGAAGAAAAATTTGCTATGATACAGCAAATTAGAAGAGCTGCTCTATCTGTCCATTTGAACATAGCGGAAGGTTGCTCAAGGAAATCCAAGGCGGAAAGATCCAGATTTTTTGAAATAGCGAGAGGGTCGGTAATTGAGATTGATACTGCTATCGGATTGGCTCACCAATTGAATTATGTCGACCGTAAGAATTTAGAGCCTATTGGAAATTCGATCATAAAAACATTTAAACTTTTGAGTGGAATGATAGGTTAGGGAACACTCACAACTGACAACTCACCACTCACATTGACATATGCAGCAACAATCATTAGTAGAATACGGTTCACGAAGAGTGATCATTACGGTCACAGCGATCATTTGCGCATTGCTTGAGATTGTGGACACCACGATCGTTAATGTGGCATTAAACGATATGAAAGGAAACCTCGGTGCTACAACAAACGAGATCGGTTGGGTAGTAACAGCCTATGCAATTGGAAATGTGATCATCATTCCCATGACGAGCTGGTTATCGCAGCAATTTGGAAGAAGAAACTATTTTGCTGCTTCCATTGTGCTCTTCACTATATTTTCCTTTCTCTGCGGAAATTCAACGTCGATCGAAGAATTGATCGTTTTCCGTTTTTTGCAAGGCGTTGGAGGCGGCGCTTTACTGGTAACCTCGCAAACGATCATCACAGAAAGTTATCCTGTTGAAAAAAGAAGTATGGCCCAGGCAATTTATGGATTGGGAGTGATCATCGGACCAACACTGGGTCCGCCTCTTGGAGGATACATTACTGATCATTTTCAATGGCCATACATATTTTACATCAATATTCCGCTTGGAGTGATTGCCGCATTATTGACACTGCAGTTTGTGAAAAGCCCGAGGTATACTGAAAAGAGCGCCATAAGAGATGTTGACTGGCTCGGTATTGCGCTTCTTGCAACCTTTGTCGGCAGTCTTCAGTATGTTTTGGAAAAAGGGCAGGAAAAAGATTGGTTCAACAACAGCCTGATCACTATCCTGGCTGTGCTAAGTGCACTGGGTTGTTTCTTTTTTATTTGGAGAGAATCGACATATAAAAATCCTGTCGTTCATTTAAAAGTATTAAGCAACGGAAATCTAAGGATCGGGACGATCATGTCATTCATTCTTGGCTTTGGATTGTATGGTTCAACATTCATTATCCCATTATATACACAATCCATTCTGGGCTGGACCGCCACGCAAGCGGGCTTACTTTTTGTTCCAGCCGCATTGACAACAGCGTTCATGATGCCATTTATTGGACAGATGTTGCAGCGAGGAGTAAAACAACAATACCTTGTCTCATTGGGCTTGTTGACATTTTTCTTTTTCTGTTTTTGGGGTCATAATATTCTGACACCCGATACGCCCAAGTCGACGTTTTTCTGGCCATTAATATTACGTGGCGTAGCAATGGGCATGCTTTTTATTCCAATCACTACATTATCTCTGAGCACTCTAAAAGGAAAACAAATTGGCGAGGGCGCGGCATTTACCGGTATGATGCGGCAATTGGGTGGATCTTTCGGCGTCGCAATTATCAGCACCTTCATGGCAACAAAAACGATGGTCCATCGAAATGATCTTGTCTCAAAACTGGATGTTACTGATCCCGACGTGCAAAACAGGGTGCTGGCAATGCAACAATCATTTTCAGCCAGAGGCCAGGATCCTCATGCGGCATACAAGGCTCTTGAGTATTCTGTGACTAAACAGGCCGTTGTATTGTCTTACATGGACGCATTTCTCTACATAGGCCTTTTGTTCCTGGTGTGTATTCCTTTTGTACTACTTGTAAGAGGAAAGAGAAATAAACAAGTGAAGATGGAGATGCATTAGAACGCCTTCTTCCAACTATTATTTGCTCTATTGAAGTCAGGTAATTTTTTATCCGGATCAAGGATCACTTCTTTCACCTCGCTTGTAGTTGGTACAGCAAATGTCCACGTCGGGCCTCGTTGCCAAACTTCGACGGGTAAATTAATTCTGTGTTGTTGCCCATTTGCTTCCTTGACAACGATAGTTACGGGCATCACCATTTTTTCCAGGTTTTGAATGGTGATCATTGAACCATTCTCAACTTTATCCTCAATATATTTTACGTCTTTTACCGCCTGGTCAAGTTTCCATGTATTCAACACCCACCCTCTCCAGAACCATCCGAGATCTTCACCAGAAACATTTTCCATGGTATGAAAGAAATCCCAGGGCGTTGAATGTTTAAATGCCCAACGACGTATGTATTCACGAAAGGCTGCATCAAACCTTACTGAATCCAGTACCACATCACGCAATGCGTCCAGCATCATGGACGGCTTTAAATATGCCGCTACGCCGAGATTGTCCTGTTGGATCACTTCCGGTATATTCATTAACCCATCCATCCGGTCACCAAAAACATATTTCGTCATATCACCCGGAAAGAAAGAAGCGCTGGCATATTCTCCGCGATTAAAATTCTTTGTAGAAAGGCCATTGATAAAAGTATTAAAGCCTTCGTCCATCCATGCATATTTTCTTTCATTACTGCCAACGATCATGGGGAACCAGGTATGTCCAAACTCATGATCGGTTACTTCCCACAAACCACTTCCATTACTGGTGTAAGCGCAAAAAACTATTCCCGGGTATTCCATGCCACCGACTGTGCCTGCAACATTTGTTGCAACGGGATAAGGAAATTCGAACCATTTGTTTGAATTGTATTCAATGGAAGCCTTCACCATTTCAGTAGAACGCTGCCATCCGTCTTTCTTGATACTTTCAACTGGATATACACTTGCAGCGATCGCCTTTCTTCCGCCTGGTAAATTCATTCTTGCGGCATCCCATACAAAAGCTCTTGAAGCAGCCCATGCGACATCCCTCGCGTTTTGAATTTTAAATTTCCATGTGCAGCTTGGTTTGTTAGGACGTGAGTTTTTATCATTCACTTCTTTATCGCTCCTGATCATTACTGTTTTATCACTGTTCTTTGCCTGGTTCCAGCGACTAATTTGATCGGCAGTTAAACAATCCTGTGGATTTTGTAATTCACCCGAGCCAGCCACGATCAGATTTGCAGGGGCCGTAACGTTATACTCAATGTCTCCATACTCAAGATAAAATTCTCCGGCACCCAAATAAGGTAATGTATTCCACCCTTGCACGTCATCATAAACACACATGCGCGGAAACCATTGTGCTACTTCGTAAACCCAACCATTCTTTGTATTCAATCTTCCCATGCGGTCTGTTCCATATTCAGGAACATCAAATTGATAGCTGATCTTCATTTTAACGGTGTTTCCCGATTTCAACTCGTCAGCAAGCCAAACCTGCATGCGTGTATCTGTAATAAGGTATTTGGGAACATACGATTTTGTCCCTGCTTCCACAGAGATCGATTTGATCACATCGCCTTCAGTAAATTTTGCGTTGGCCCAGCGCCCACCCGCTTCGGTTGTGGTATAAGAAGCCCGGGAATCCTTTTTATAAATATTCTGATCAACCTGCAACCAAAGGAACCTTAAATTGTCAGGACTGTTATTGGTATAGTTGATCTCTACGTCACTGGTTACACGATGCAAACTTGTATCAAGAGTACAATTGATCTTGTAATCCGCTTTGTTTTGCCAGTATTTGGGTCCGGGTTCACCACCGCCTGTTCGATAATCATTTGCCGATTGCGGATAGAACAACGGATCAAAAGCTTCGTGAGCATTATATTTTGGCTCCTGTGCACGAATAACAACAAAAAATAAGAACCCAACAAAGGCAAGAACTGACCGTTTCATTATTTCAAATATTTTGGGTGTAAAATAAGCTAAAGCAAAACAAAGGTTGTACCGTTTAAAAAATTTTAACTGTTTAAGGAAATAGCGACTCGGCAATCGAAATGCTTTCGGGTTTGCCAACGTCTACGAACCTATCGCCCGTATGGTCATATCCGAGGATAAGATGATCTGCGGCCAGTTTAAGATAGACTTCAACCAGCGAAAATTTCCCATGAAAAGGAATAAGTGAAAATATTGTCGGTTCAAAAACAACAACGCAACTGTATGCTTTTTCGACAAGGCCGGACTTTTGGATCACTATTCTCTCCTCACCAGTTTTTGTATTTCTCCATCCGCAGAGCCTGTTATTTTCGTCAAATAAAAAATATCTTGACGTCTTACGGTTGGTCACCGCAAAAGAAATTAATGGTTTGTTCTTTTCATGAAATGCGATGAGCTTGTCAAGATCAAGATCTGTGAGAATATCAACGTTGCAGGTGATAAATCTTTCCTCCCGCTTAAAAAGCTCCTTTGCTTTTAAGAGACCACCGCCTGTTTCAAGCACGTTATCTGTTTCATCACTTATCACGACATCACTTCCCCAGCCATTGTTTTGGTTTACAGCATCGATGATCTGCCCGGCAAAATGATGAACATTCACGATCACATTTCTGATTCCGTATTGTTGTAAGTATTCGATATTCCGCTGCAATAATGTTTTTCCATTCACCAACGCAAGAGCCTTGGGATGCTTATCAGTCCACGGCTTAAATCTCGTTCCCAAGCCGGCTGAAAAAATCATTGCGCCTCCAACCCGTGATGGGAAGTTGTCATACTTCCCTGTCATGAGTTGTTTTATTTTTTTTCATTCTTGTTTAGAAAACGTTATTTCTCCCCTTTAGCAGTTGGGGGCAGATTGATCCAATTTTTTTCATCTTGCACACAATGTTTTAATTCAATTTTTACTTTGAATTTATTTCTCAGATGTCTTGCCAGTGCGTCTGCTGCATATACACTCCGGTGTTGCCCACCGGTGCAGCCAAAACTTACCGTTAAACTCTCGAAACCACGGCCGATGTAGTCTTCAACTGTGATGTCAACGATATCAAACACACTGTTCAAAAATTCACTCATTCTTGTTTGTTGTTCCAAATAATCCATGACGCTTTTGTCGCGGCCGTGCATGGTTTTAAATTCCTGGATGCGGCCCGGATTCAATATTCCCCTGCAATCAAAAACAAATCCGCCGCCATTACCTGATTCATCCTGTGGGATTCCTTGCCTATAGGAGAAACTGCAAATTTTCACCACCAACGGTGTTTGTTCATTGGCCTGCAAAGGAGCAAAGTGTTCAACCACTTCATCGCTGACACAAATGCTCAGCACTTTATTGAATTCAGGAACTGCAATGCCAAGGCTTTGATTTTCGAAAAACCACTTTAGATTTTTCAGGGCGAGAGGAATGCTTGTCAGGAATTGCGCTTTTCGTTCAAATAATCCGCGGAAACCATATGCACCCAGAACCTGCAACAATCTTATCAATACATATCCGTTATACTGGCTGCGGAAAATATTTCGTTCAAGAGACGAGCCAATCAAACCTTCAAAAGAATTCATGTAATCAACCAACAACCTTTCTTTCCATTCATCCGGTAAATTGGCCCTCGCTTGCCAGAGCATAGAAGCCACATCGTATTGTGGCGCCCCTTTCATGCCGCCCTGGTAATCGATAAAATGAATCGACGCATCTTCTTTTACCAATATGTTGCGGCTTTGAAAATCCCGAAACATAAAATATTTGTACTCCGTATGGGTCAGGTAAGTACTCAATGCCTCAAAATCATCGATCAATCTTTGTTTGTCGTAGGGCCGCCGCAAAGCATCAAGGAAATAATATTTGAAATATAGCAGATCGGCCATGATGGCCTGCTTACCAAATTCAGCGTTGGTAAGGCAAAGATTATAATTTAACTCCTGGTCGCCTTTTACATGCAATTCAGCTAAGGTTTCGAGGCTTCTTTTGAAAAGCAAGTAAACCTCGTTAGTAAATTTTTTCTGTTCAAGTATGTGCAGAAGAGATCTGTCGCCAAAATCTTCCTGCAGGTAGGCCGTTGTGGTATCATTGACCGCAAGGATATTTGCTACGGGAAGATTTCTTTTCCGGAAATGATTTGAGAAATAGATAAACGTTTCATTCTCCCTGATGTTAGCTCCATAGGTACCGATCACAGATTGAGTGGTATCGTATAAACGGAAGTATCTTCGCTCACTTCCGGATTGTGGCAGGACATCTAGTTGTTTATGTTCCTTACCCTTCCAATCTTTGTACAATTCACAAATGGCATCAATCATTGACTGCATAAGGCAAAAATAAGTATTGAGTTTAGTAGAAGTACAACACCAGCAAATATGTTGAGGTTATAAGCTAATTTTCAGATTTGCAAACAGCGACTGCGGGTAAGCCTTGTCATTGCCACCAGGGGGGCAATCTAAGATATATTTTTCAGTAGCAGTTTTTCCAATTAGCGATATCGTAAAAAAATGAATCCATACGATAAAGTAAGACGTTTATTTAGGTCTCGACAAAGGGGTCCGCAGAGTTGGCGGTAAACTATTTTACCTTTGCATCATACGCTTGCTATGGATTATCAGCCAAAAAATAAATCCGATAACTATCGGATCCGTATCGTAACAGCAGCTTCTCTTTTCGATGGACATGATGCTGCCATTAATATTATGCGTCGCATACTTCAAGGTAAGGGCGCCGAGATCGTTCACCTTGGCCACAACAGGAGTGTAAGGGAAATTGTTGAAGCGGCCATTGAAGAAGATGTCCAGGGCATTGCTATTACCAGTTACCAGGGCGGGCATGTAGAGTTTTTCAAATACATGAAAGACCTTCTCGATGAAAATGGATGCGGTCACATAAAGATATTTGGTGGTGGTGGTGGAACGATCCTGCCGCAGGAAATTGCGGAATTACAGAAGTATGGTATCGCTAAGATTTATTCTCCTGACGATGGAAGAAAAATGGGATTGGAAGGAATGATCGAAGACGTAATAAGGCAATGCAGCCCCCTCCCAACCTCCTCCGGAGGGGGAGGAGATTGGCAGCACTCCGAATTTTGGAGTGCATCAAAAAAATGGAATAAGAAATTACCATTGGAGGAAAAAAAAGACATAAGAAAAATTGCAAGAGAAATTACGAAAGCAGAAAATGGAATTCAACTAAAATCCGATCCCGATAGTCATCGGGACCAAAATCCGAAATCCAAAATCCTGGCTCCTGTTCTCGGCATTACAGGAACCGGCGGAGCTGGAAAGAGTAGTGTCACAGATGAGATAGTGAGAAGATACCTCACCAACTTCACTGATAAAACAATCGCTGTAATCTCTGTAGATCCCTCGAAGAAAAAAACAGGCGGCGCATTGCTGGGCGACAGGATACGAATGAATTCGATCTCTCATGGCCGTGCTTACATGCGCAGTCTCGCTACAAGGGAAAGTGATAAGGCATTAAGTAAACACGCTGAAGAGGCGATCGACATTTGCAAAGACGCCGGCTTCGATTTTATTATTCTTGAAAGCGCTGGCGTAGGACAGAGTGATGCATCTATCCTCGACTATTGCGATGTGAGTCTATATGTGATGACCCCCGAATATGGAGCGGCGTCACAACTGGAGAAGATCAACATGCTCGATTATGCCGATCTTATCGCTATCAACAAATTTGATAAAGCAGGTGCGCCGGATGCCCTGGCCGATGTTCGTAAACAATACAAACGAAATCACCAATTATTCAATGCTAAGGATAAGGATGTGCCGGTGATTGGTACCATGGCCAGCAAGTTCAATGATGAAGGCATCAATCACTTATTTGAATTGATGTTGAAAACAATTGAAAAGAAAACAAAAACCAGTTTTGGAAAATTTCAATTTAATGAAACAGCGAAAGTTTCGCAGGCGATCATTCCCTCAAGCCGGGTTCGTTATTTAAGCGAGATCACATCGATGATCCGCGAATATGATCAACTGGTAAAAGACCAGGCCGCAATAGCTTCCAAATTATATCAACTCCAGGGAGCTCTGCAAACACTCAAAGAATCCAAAAAAATCTCGTCCGCCGGAGGAGATCTGGAAGGGACATTTGAAGAGCAAATAAAATTTTACACAGACCAGCTGACTCCTGTTAGCCGAAAGTTGATTCAAAACTGGCCGGAAAAAATAAAGGCTTATCAGCAGGATTACTATGAGTATAATGTTCGTGATAAAAAGATCCGCCAGGAAATGTTTACAACCAGTTTATCGGGAACAAGAATACCCAAAGTTGTTTTGCCTAAGTATAAAGACTGGGGTGATATTCTAAAATGGCAGGCGCAGGAAAACGCACCCGGCCGTTTCCCTTTTACATCCGGAGTATTTCCGTTAAAGCGGGAAGGTGAAGATCCAACCCGAATGTTTGCCGGGGAAGGAACGCCTGAACGAACAAACAAGCGGTTCCATTACGTCTCTGTTGATCAACCGGCAAAAAGATTGTCTACTGCATTTGACAGCGTGACCTTATATGGCGAAGATCCCGATCAACGTCCTGACATCTTTGGTAAAATAGGGAATAGTGGCGTAAGCATCGCAACTGTTGATGACGCAAAAAAATTATACAGTGGCTTTGACCTTTGCGATCCAAAGACGTCCGTAAGTATGACCATCAATGGACCGGCGCCAATTATTCTTGCATTCTTTTTAAACGCTGCAATTGACCAACAATGTGAGAAAAAAATAAAGGAATTGGGGTTGGAAAAAGAATTAGAAAACATTCAAAGATCAAAATTCTCAGAAAGGAGTCCTTCGGACAAAACTCAAAACAAACCTGTGTATTATGATTCCCTGCCCGAGGGAAACAATGGATTAGGCCTGGAGCTTTTGGGCTTGAGCGGGAACGAAGTTTTGAAACCGGAGATGTATGATCAATGTAAACAAATGGCGTTACAACAAGTGAGGGGAACCGTGCAGGCGGATATTTTAAAAGAAGACCAGGCTCAGAACACTTGTATTTTCTCAACTGAATTTGCGTTGAAATTAATGGGCGATGTGCAGGAATATTTTATTCAAAACAAGGTTCGAAACTTTTATAGCGTCAGCATCAGCGGCTATCATATTGCTGAAGCAGGCGCTAATCCTATCACACAATTAGCATTCACTCTTGCCAATGGTTTTACCTATGTGGAATATTATCTCAGCCGTGGAATGACTATTGATGATTTTGCTCCTAATCTTTCTTTTTTCTTTAGCAATGGGATGGACGCCGAATATAGCGTCATTGGCAGGGTAGCAAGAAGAATTTGGGCGAAGGCAATGAAATATAAATACAAGGCCAACAAGAGAAGCCAGATGCTGAAATATCATATTCAGACTTCCGGTCGCAGCTTGCACGCGCAGGAAATTGATTTCAATGATATACGTACAACCTTGCAGGCATTGTATGCCATTTACGACAATTGCAATTCACTTCACACAAATGCTTACGATGAGGCCATCACTACTCCTACCGAAGAAAGCGTGAGACGAGCAATGGCAATTCAACTAATTATTAACCGTGAACTGGGCTCGGCAAAAACGGAGAATTTTATACAGGGAAGTTTTGCAGTTGAAGAGTTAACCGACCTTGTTGAAGAGGCAGTCATGATCGAGTTTGACAGGTTAACAGAAAGGGGGGGAGTATTGGGTGCGATGGAAAGAATGTATCAAAGAAATAAAATACAGGAGGAAAGTTTGTATTACGAACATCAAAAACATACCGGTGAGTTACCGATCATTGGCGTCAATACTTTTCTCAATAAAAAAGGAAGTCCTACAATCATTCCCAGTGAAGTAATCCGAAGTTCAAAAGAAGAGAAAGAGCACCAAATCGCTAACCTGCAGGCATTTTGGAAACGCAACGACGTTTGGAGAGATGAATCGTTAAAGAGATTAAAGGAAGTGGCTATCAGCGATGGTAATTTATTTGCCGAATTAATGGAAACAGTAAAATACTGTTCTCTTGGCCAAATTACTCATGCACTATATGAAGTGGGCGGCCAGTATAGAAGGAATATGTGATATTATTTTGCGTGACCGGCTGCATTGCTACTATGATGCTTCGTTGTGTCACTCACTTGTACGTTCCGAATGTCATGAGCAATTATTCTCAAGAACAAGTACCAAGTACTGAAATTATTTTTGAATTTGTTCTTCGAGATTAAAGGTTCACTTCGTATCTGGAAAGAGGCTGAGTTAAGACCGCAGCTAACACAATCAAAAATTGCTGAATAAAATCTGATTTATACTAATTGTATTACTTTTTTTAGCGGAACTGTTGCCTCTTGAAATGTTAGTTCCAAAATCGAAGTATCGTTCTTGGGTTCGCGCTGACTATTATTCTTATAGGTTTTCCATTCAATATTATATTCCTCCGCCTGATTTCCAAAAACATCCCAATTAATCCTTTTTCCTCGTGCGAAAATTTCCAAGAAGGGGCCCTTGCTGCATTTTTCTATGATATCATACAATTCATCAGGTTTGCGTGAGTGTTCTTGTTTTCTTGTTTTAATAATATTTACTTGGCTCCTTCCAGGCTGAAGGGTTCTGATTTTTCCGCGAATACCAAACAAAATGAGTTCTGTTGTATTTCTGAAATAAAAACCAACACCCCTTCCATCGGGACCTCCATCTTTTCTGATTTTATGCCATACAATATTTGATTTGTATTGAAAACCCCATGCTTTCATTACTTCAAGCCCTTCTTGTAATAATGCATTCGGAACCCACAAATACAAGTGACTTTTTTCACCAGCCACGAGTGAAACCGGAATCTCCATTATTTCTTCTAGTGATAATGTGTCATAGCGATTCAGTCGCTTATGCTCGGGGGCAACCTTGCCGGTTCGATTACTAAATCTCCAAGGGGGATCGGCTAAAATTGTCCCATAGCCTTTAGTAGGAACTGCATTAACAAAATCAAGCGCAACGTTTGATTTAATATTTTCTTGTTTAGCAATTTTCATCGTAAAGTTTATTTGTAATCCCAAAAACTAAAATCGGGCAGCCAGCGCCTCCTCCTCCTTGTATCCTCGGTAAGAGTCTTGACATATGAGTTGTCGATTGGCCATAAGATTTTCCTCTTCCTAAATTATTAAAGATTTCCTGCAAATGGTCACATCTTGTTATAATTATTCCCACGCTGACCGCCCTTAAATCAAATAGAAGACGAAAGTTGTTTAAGTCACGGTCAAAAAACGGATCTTTATTTGTTCCATTCTTCTCAATAGCTACTTTGTTCTTGAAGCAGTCAACCTTATGTGTCGGTGAATTAATCGTGTTTTCATCAACATTTATTGATGTTTCAAACTTTTTTTCCTTCCAACCTCGCTGGTAAAGGAATGAATCTATCGCTTCAGAGACTTTTGACTTTCGGCCGCCCCCTTCAAACACCCAGCTTTTGCATAATTTGAAATTTTTTAGAAGCTCGATCAAATCTTTCCATTCAGCAGGAAAATCCGCTTTTAAAATAGCACAGGCATGTTTCCATTCATGAACCTCAAATCTTTGTAATATCTCTTTGGGGAGTAGTTTAGTTCCCATATGCGCACAAATTATTCATTTAGCCGGAAAATGCAGGAAGTGATATTAACAGCTGTGAATAACCTCTAAGCGATTATTGGACATACTATCTAGTCGTACGCATTGCGTATTTAGGAGACATGGACAGAAAAGGAAGCGGATGGCATGATATTTTATTTAAATAATACAAGCATTGATCACCTTAAAATAAATTTTATGTCAAAGATCTTATGGGGATTTACACTGGGTCTTGTCACAGGTCTTTTGCTGGCACCTGAAAAAGGATCCGAAACAAGGCAGCGTATCAGCCGCAAGGCAAATGATCTAAAGGATAAATTCAATGATTTTATAGACAGTGTTTCCGAAAAATTTGATTCGTTCAAAAGCGATGCCGAGAACATGGCAGACAGCGCCAGGAGGGAAGCAAGATCATTTGCCGGGGATACCCGCAAAACGATGTAGTAGAATATTTTACACTGAAACCGCGACTCCGCCATGAGTTGCGGTTTTCTTTAGGCGGCAATCAGATCACACCTTCCTTATTCGGTACCATAAACTCCAGCAACCCTCTTCTCAATTCAATTTCGATCTCAACGCCTTTATCGATCTTGATCATCTCATCGTCAACATGCAGGTGAGTGCCTTCCCACCTTATCGTTATCTCTTTTGCTTTGAACTGGTGAAAAGTGTAAGGGGATTCAACTCCCCTTAACTTATCAGAGATATAGTCAGCTAACTTTTCTTTGTCCTTTTCCGGTATCAGGATCACTTCAAATTCTCCGTCCCCGGGATCGCCATGGGGAGAGAGAAAAAGATTCGGGCCGATGAGTTTCGTGTTCATTATTTCTGCCATCAAAAATTTCCCGGAGTGATCACTGCCGTCTATTTTCAGATTGCATTGTTTTGGTTCATAAGAAAAGATAATGTCCCGAAGAGTTTCGAGTGCGGTTTTTATTTCCTGGCCAGGCGTTGGGATATCCGCCTTTTCAACTTTCTTCATTTTTTTTATCAGGTAGGGAAACATTCCGTATCCGAGGCTCTCAAGAAAAAACTCGGTTTGGGGCAAGCCGCGAATTCGTCCGACATCAAAAGCCTTTATCTGCGTATGATGCCACGATTGAATGATCTCTTCGGTAGTGCCTTCGACCTTCAATGTCTGCGCGATATTATTGGCCGTCCCCAGGGGTAACAAGGCGATCGGCCACGTTTTTTCCGACAACTTCCGATCCAGCAATTGTTTGGTTATTTTTCTGATGGTTCCATCCCCTCCCGCCGCTACAATAAAATCAACTTTCTCGTCTATATCCTTCCAGTCTTTTTTCATGGAAGAATACTGGCATTCAAAGCCATTTTTTTCCATCAGGGAGGTCAATTCTTCCTTATCGTGGTCTTCGTTTCCCGCAGTTGGGTTATGTAACAGGTTAATGATCTTCATAAAAATTACTCCCTGTATAGCGATAAAATTGTACCATTTTTTAAATGGCATGAAAATCTATTATGAAATAATATGAAAATACTGGTGACAAACGATGATGGTATCTATAGCCCCGGCATTGCAGCACTGGCACAAGTTGCAAAAAAATTTGGCGGGGTGCAGATTGTGGCCCCCGATGTTGAACAATCATCCATGGGGCACGCAGTAACCCACTCAAGGCCTCTTTCCTACAGAAAATCGCCGATCAATTTTGAAGGGATTGAAGCTTTTCGCGTGAATGGAACACCTGCCGATTGTGTGGCACTTGGTGCACATATCAGTAATATAACAGATGTGGTGCTTTCGGGAATAAATATGGGACCGAATCTCGGTAATTCAATGTGGCATTCAGGAACACTGGCAGCTGCAAAACAAGCTGTTTTTTTGGGAATGAAAGGGATCGCTTTTAGCACGCCGGTTGGAAAAACTGAACCTGATTTCAGTATCCTCGAGCCCTATGTTGAAGAAACTTTAAAATTACTGTTAGAAACTCCTGGTCTTTCTCTCTTCAATGTGAATTTACCTCCACAACCAAAAGGAATAAAATGGACAAGGCAATCAGTCAGGTTTTACGATGGAAAAGTAGTTCCGGGTATTGACCCAATGGGGCGAAAACATTATTGGTTCACCATAACTCCGCTGGAGCCTGCGGAGGAAGGAACTGACCGCTGGGCTGTAGAAAATGGTTATGTTTCGATTACCCCATTAAGATTAGACCTGACCAATGAAGAAGAATTGAAAAAATTCCGGCAAAAACAACTGGTATAAAAGTCATGGGATGATTTAGGTCATTGCGCCAAACTTTAATGACTCAATGACTCAGAATTTGCAACCTTTTTTTCGAGTTTTCTTTTACTTGTAAGATACTTTTCGTGAATAATTTCACTCATCGGTTTTTCATATACTTTACTTTCAAGCCATGAAATGATATCGAGGTAAGCCAGGGATCTCGTTTCGAAACGGCTCCTTTCAAGATGTTTTATTTTTTGCAATAATTTTTCCAGCTCCGGTTTTAACTCGCGACGGGTTAGTCTGAAAGAAGCTCTCAAGAATTTGAATATTTCTTCCTCTATCACGGTTATTGTCTCCATTTTGGTCATGTACCTGTATACCGATTTGATCAAGGAGTCCATGATATCAAAATTTTCCAATTCATAGTGTGCCAACAGGTGAAGTAGGCGAGCATAACATTGAATATCGTAACGAAGATCGACATTGTCATGGATGATGCGATGGAGATAATCGATACATGTGGCATGATCACCACTACCAAAATATAGCGTAGCTATTTTGTAGTTAAAGACCAGCACACGGTGGTTGTCGAAATAAAGGGCATACTCTTTTAATTTACTTTCAATGTAGGGAATTAAAGAAAGGCCTTCTTTAAAGGTTCCGTGCATAAAATGCTGATTGATCTTTGCTGTATACAAGTAAATAAACGTTTGCACCCTAAAGTTCTCATGCTGGTTGGCAATTGGTGAGTCAGCAAAGGTTTCGAACTGGTGAAGGGAGTCAGCAAACCCTTTGTAATTCCGTAGATCAAAATGCGCATTTAAAATATTGTGCATGCCCTTTATGTAATGCCCGGGTTCAACCGGGATCATTGCTGAGTATTCATTAAAAAGATCAACCCATTTTTTCGCATAGCGGTAATACTTCAAAAAATCCTGGCAAATAAAAGCGTACCAGCAAGAACTCTGGTAGAGATATAATCGCTCATAGAATCCATGCAGCTTTCTTGCATTCGAAGGGAGGTTTTGATTAAAGTACTTTTTTACTTTTTTCTCCTCTTCTTCATTTCTTGCGTGACCATACTTTACATACCAGCTATACATCTGCAAAGCAAGATTTGATAGCTTGGTGATATTCTTTCTTCGTTCATTTACTTCAATCGCCTCTTCAGTTAATTTCTCCGGCCTGTTCTGCATGCTGCGGGTAATATGCAACGTCTCAATTTTCTTTTCCAGCGAAATAGCCTGTCCGAGTAGACTATCCTGGAAGTAAGCGTGGGAAACTTCTTTTACTTTTTCCAATATTTTAAGACTTTGCATATAGAGGCCGCGATTATATAATATGCGGGCATAATCGAGCTGTTCATGCAATTGCATATCGATGCTGTCGGTGGATTTTATCAGGCGAAGGCTTGCCAATAACTCTTTATATAAATGAGTTTTGAGATTGGCGAGCTGTGATTTAGTAATGTTCGGCATCTTTTTCAGCAGCTGCTTTTCATCATATTCATTCAACTTATCCATCGCATCAAAAAGCTGAATGATCTTCAAATCCTCTTTTCCCGAACTACGCTTAATATAGAGCTTAAAGTTTCGTTTTTCCGACTTCTGCAGGGAGTGGATCAACTGAAAAAGTGCGTCCGCAAACCGGTTGGCCATAATCAAATATTTTATCTGAAACCCAATAGAATCAAGGGTTTAGCTGTGTTCAAACCTCTTTGTCATCATGAAATCGCCCATAAGTTGGCTCAAAAACTATCTCTACTCAATTTATTTTTGTTCCAGAAAATGATTTTTATGGCAGGCAGTATTGAAGCAGATCGTTTTTGAGACTATAAAAATCAAGCTGCTAAAAACAGCGCAAAGATAGCATAGAACTTTTTTTCATATGGCAAGCAATCGTTAGAGGCCCTCTGTTTCTACAGCGGGGCTTTTTTTTTATCATTCTTGCAGCTCATAACATTTGGCCACTCATTTCTTACTGACATATATTTCAATAAGCCTATCTCGCCTTTCGGTCGTAATATTTTGAACGGAGAAAATTAAAACAATCGCAATTGGACACCTTTAGAGGTTCTTCGTGGTTTTGATTTTCCAAATACAGTGCGGCCATCGTATTTCCATGAATCATCTCTTTCTTTTTCGATCAATGCATCAAGATAATTTTGAGGGATAAAATCCTTCTCGGCTCGCTGTGCAAGTCTTGTCAAAGCTTTTATTGCTTCCAGCTTATCTGCTTGTCCAAGTTTTGATCTGCCTATCGTTGTTTGAAGCGTAGCAATGGTTTCGTCATATACTTTCAGCGGTACAGGGAAAGGATGACCGTCTTTTCCTCCATGTGCAAATGCAAATCGTGCGGGATCTTTAAACCTGGAGGGTGTGCCGTGAATGACTTCACTTACTAATGTCAGCGATTGAAGTGTTCTTGGGCCAACGCCATGTAGCAATAACAACTCTTCGAAGTTCTTCGGATGATTCTCATGCGCCAACCACAGAATGGTTCCTAATTTTTTCAGATCAACATCTTCGTGCCTTATGTCATGATGCGAAGGAAGGATCAATTGTTGGATCTCCTGAAGCATCAGCTCAGGTTTTTCCCTGGTGATCTTCATCATCCCTTCTTTTGTTGTTGATGCTTCTTTGGCTGTAAGGTTTAATATCTCGCCCTGGTGGATGCCACAAATCGCCGTGTGCGGTTCTTCAACAAACGATATTATATTTTCTGAATGCCAGTGATAACGTCTTGCAGTTTTATCGCCTGTTCTCATTCCCTGTTGAACAACTGTCCATTCCCCGCTATCGCTTACGATAAAATTATGTGTGTATAACTGGAAGCCGTCCTGTATCGCAGTATTGTCAACTTTCGCACTCAGTTTACTGCAGTGCACGAGGTGCTGACCGTCAAGCCCCGTGCGCTCTGCTACAACCAACAATTCCTTTGGTGCTTCTTTCGAAACCTTCCCTTTGCCTCCGCATATGAAAATGCCCAGTTCTTTCGAGTAAGGATTGATTGCTCTTTTTAATGCACCCATTACAGAAGTTGTGATGCCGGATGAATGCCAGTCCATTCCCATTACAGCTCCCAGGCTCTGAAACCAAAATGGGTCGCTTAACCTTCGAAGCAATTCCTGTTTTCCATATTCTGTAATAATGCATTCGGTAATAGCAAGGCCAAGCTTTGCCATTCTTTCGGCTAACCATTTAGGCACATAACCATAGTGCAATGGGAGATCTGCAGAACCTGAGCGCTTCATGTAATTAAATGTACGATTCGCCGGTGAAGGAAATGAATGTGTGGAAATATTTTAACTGTTTAAGTTCTTAGGAACGGGATGAAAATAAAAATGGGAACTTCTTAATTAAAAGAAGCTCCCGTAAAATCTTTTCGAGTTTCCTTCGCTGGCATTACCCAGATCAGGTACAATGGGTATTTCTCAGCTATCGAGTTGTGAAGCACCCCGTTTCGAAAAGATCTTTTGTTAATAAATGTTAAGGAAAAACCGTGCCATTACGAGTTTGATCATTTCAACCCACAAATATTTTATTTTTTTATCTGGTGGTATGCGTTTTTGTCTTTTTTGAATTGCCGCTCATAATAATTAAAACATTCTACCGCATATTTAGTGGCCATTGGTCGTCGAATATAAAAAATAAACTATTCCTGCTGTGGGAAGAAAAACAAAAATGAGATACGATGAAGAAAATTTTTCTACATGCAGCATTTCTTACAACAAATTTTATTAGCATCTCTTCCCGGGCGCAGGATAGCACTTATATAAGCTCGACAGTTCAATGGGACCTGGCGACAACGATCGCTTATGCAAAACAGAACAACATCCAGGTAAATATTATCAGGCTTGATGAGAAGTTAAGTGAGCAGGACCTGTTGTTAGCAAGAGCTGCAAAATATCCCAATCTATCCGGGTCAGCCACTCAATCATTTACACACAGTGGTAATACAAATCCTGTGGTTGGAGGTTTTCAAACGCAATCAAATCTTGCGGGAAATTATGGGCTCAACTCTGCATGGACCATCTATCGCGGTGGCTACCTGAACAACGACGTAAAATCAAAAGATCTGCAACTCCAGGCTGCCAATATAAATACTGAGGTTACACAAAATAACATCACGCTGCAGATCACACAAGCGTATTTAAATATATTATTGGCAAAAGAAGCTATTGTTTATTCAGAAGAACTTGCGAAATCTTCGCAAGCACAGTATGAGCAGGGAAAAATTCGCTATAATGCGGGCAGCATTGCAAAAAAAGACCTGTTACAACTGGAAGCACAGGCTGCCGGTGATCAGTATACCCTGGTCAACGCACAAAACCAGTACCGTCAAAACGTTCTTGTTTTAAAACAAATTTTACAACTCCCTTCTACCACCGATTTTAAACCTGTATCACCTGATACCCTAATAGCAGAACAAGCAATACCATCACTGCTGGAATCACAGCGCGTAGCATTACAGAACCGGCCAGAAATAAAGTACAATCAACTACAAATTCAGGTTGCAGAAACAGAATTACAAAAAGCAAGGGCAGGCTACAAACCAAACATAAGTGTTGGTGGTTCAATTGCAACCGGATATTCTGACAACCAGGATGTGAAATATTTCAACCAGGTGAACAATAACCTATACCAACGGGTGGGTGCGACATTGTCTATTCCCATTTTTGACAACCGCACCAATAAAACAAATGTTGAAAGATCAAAAATTCTGATTGACCAGGCGAGATTGACGCTTGATCAGGCCAAGATAACTTTAAATCAGCAGATAGAGCAAGCGTACATAGCAACTTTGAATGCGCAGGCACAATACAAAAGTGCCGATGCCCAATTGCAGGCAAACCGTGAAGCATACAATATTTCGCTGGAACAATTGAAACTTGGAGCGATCACCACAGTCGATCTGTTAGTACAGAGAAATCTTTACGTGCAATCATTACAAAATTTTATTGAAGCAAAATATAACTCGGTTCTTAATGCAAAAATTTACCAATTCTATATGGGGCAGCCCATAACATTATAGATAAAGGAAGCAATATG
>Ga0207661_10000940_pt1 | contig 19172 bp, 11 predicted proteins | sample KBSC713LmetaG_FD_184337 | JGI IMG/M metagenome (GOLD analysis project Ga0207661, IMG submission 184337) | Corn rhizosphere microbial communities from Kellogg Biological Station, Michigan, USA - KBS C7.1-3L metaG (SPAdes) (version 2) | ecosystem: Host-associated > Plants > Roots > Rhizosphere ...
ACGATTTCTGACAAGATGGCTTCGCGCGACGAACGGGTTGAATCTGCTCGCTTACTTCGAGCGTCGGCCATTACATCGATTTTCTTTTTTGGAGGCACCATGGTGCTGCGCCGAGTTTTTGCTTTTCTCGCACTCGTCATGCTCGCATCTCCGGCGCTTGCTTTCGGGCAGGGCGGCGGAATCATTCGCGGGCGGGTCACTGATGCCGCGACCAGCGCGCCGCTGGTGGGCGTTCAGGTCCGGGTTGAAGGGACTTCCATCGGCGCCATGACCGACGCGGAGGGCGCGTTCACGATAACGGGGGCGCCGGCAGGATCTCGAGTTCTGACCACCCGCCGACTCGGGTACGCCCCCGCCCGTGCAACGATCACCGTGCCGGCCTCAGGTGACGTCAGTCAGAACTTTGCTCTCGACAAAGTCGCCACGACTCTGAACGACGTCGTCGTGACGGCGCTCGGTGAGACGGCGGCGCGTCGCGGGCTCGGCACTTCGCAGCAGACTGTCACCGGCGCCGCTGTTGCCGAGACACAGCGAGAGAATTTCGTGAACGCGCTGCAGGGCAGGGTCGCCGGCGTTCAGGTGACCAGCACTTCCGGCATTCCCGGCTCGTCTTCGTCGATCACCATCAGAGGTGTGAGCTCGATCAGCAGCAGCAACCAGCCGCTCATGATCATCGACGGCCTGCCGATGGACAACAAGACCCTCAATACGAACGTGCTTGCAGCTGACGCGCCGGGTTCAGTCACCGCCTTCAACAATCGCGGACTCGACTTCACCAATCGCGCCGCCGACCTGAATCCCGAAGACATCGAGAGCATGACGGTGCTCAAAGGCCCCGAGGCAGCGGCGCTTTACGGCATCGACGCCGCAAACGGCGCAATCGTCATCACCACCAAGCGCGGAAAATCGGGCGGCGGATTCGAGTACAACAACAGCTTCCGCATCGAGAGCACCCGCGCCGAGCCGGAGATCCAGCATGAGTTCGGTCCGAGCGGCGTCGGAAGCAGCACTTTCCTCTATTTCGGCGCTCCCTATCCGGCCGGCACAACTTTCTACGACAACGTCCAGGGTTTCTTCCGCAAGGCGCAAACGCAGAAGCACAACCTGTCCTTCAGTGGCGCCTCGCCGGACAACCGGCTCAACTACCGACTGTCGACGGGAATCACCAACCAGCAGGGCGTGATCCCGGGGTCCGACTATCGTCGCGTGAATCTGACCGGCGCCTCGCAGGGCCAGGTGACACGCTGGCTGAGCGCGGATCTGTCGATGAACTACGCGTACTCGAATAACGACCAGGTTTTCAAGGGGGACGCGGGGCCGCTGCTTGGCCTGCTGGTTTGGCCGGCGACGGACAACGCTTCCGACTGGCTGACGCCGGCGGGGACCAGACGCCGCCTCACCACACTGGGCCAGGGATCGGAGGTCGATAACCCGTACTTCAACATCAACAAGAACAAGATCAACGGAAAGAACAACCGCCTGATCGCGAATCTTGGCATCACCCTCATGCCGTTCGCGTGGGGCAACCTTAAGACGATCCTCGGTACCGACAGCTATACCAATCAGAATCTGATTCTCCGCCATCCCGAAAGCACTTACGGATTCAGTAACGGCGGAATTCTGGACATTGCGGACGACATTACCCGCAATCTCAACATGCAGACGCTGCTCAACTTCAATCAGCGGACCCTGTTCGGCGGAATATCCGTCAGCGGTCTGCTCGGCAATGCGATCTCGGACGCCAAATCGACTGTCGACGCGTCGCAGGGCACGAGGTTCCTGGATCCGAACTTCGTGTCGATCAACAATACCAACATCAGAACGAGCCGCACTTCGATCGCCCAGCGGCGACTCGTGAGCGGCTTCGGTCAGATGGTACTCGATTACAACAAGTATCTCTACCTGACCCTTACCGGCAGAAACGACTGGACCTCGACGATCCCGCAGGGCGCGAACTCCTTCTTCTACCCCGGAGTTTCGTCGAGCTTCGTGTTCTCGGACGCCTTCCCGTCGATCGGCCGGTTCATGACCGGCAAGCTCCGGGCTGCATACGCCGAGGTCGGTAAGGATGCGAGGCCGTACGCCTACCGGCCATCGCTCGAGTTCAAGACGACGTCATATGGTGGGTACGGCTACGGCTTCACCGGGCCGAACCTCGATCTCAAGCCCGAATTCGCGAGGTCGTACGAGATCGGCACCGAAATGAGCTTCCTGCAGGACCGGCTCGGTATCGACATCACAACCTACCGGAAGCAGACGAAGGATCAGATCGTCAACGACATCCGCGGCAGCTACGGCACCGGATTCATTTTGTTCAACCTGAACGGCGCCGTTACCCGCAACCAGGGTGTCGAGATCAGCCTGCGCGGGACGCCGGTCGTTCGCGACAACTTCAGCTGGAATTTCATCGCCAACTACGACCGTGCGAGAGGCAAGGTGCTCGAGCTGCCGCACGCGCTGCCTGAGTCGTATGTCTCTGACACGTGGCTCGTCGGCAACGTCCGCAACGGCGTGTCGCCTGGGCTGTCGACGATGTCGCTCACGGGCTGGTACTACCTGAGAGACACCGTTCCCGGACGGCACAAGATCCTGATCGATCCGACGACCGGACTTCCGCTCAAGTCGAACGTCTTCATCGACCGCGGCTACGACCGCCAGCCGAAGTACACGGTCGGTCTGACCAACACCTTCAAGTACAAGCGCGCTTCGCTGGATTTCCTCCTCGACTTCCGCAGGGGCGGCGACGTGTTCAACGCCACCGAATGGTACCTGACGACGAGAGGCCTGGCGCCGAGCACTCTGGACAGGAACACGCCGCGGATCATCGACGGTGTGCTGAGAGACGGCAAGGAGAACACTGCGAACCCGACGATCAACAACATCGTCGTCGTGCCCGCCAACCAGACGGCGTACTACACCGGCATGAGCGAAGAGCTGTTCATCGAGAAGAACATCAACTGGGTGAGGCTCAGGGACATCACGCTCAACCTGCAGGTTCCCGAGAGGATGATGCGGAACGCCAGCATCTTCATCACGGGCACCGACCTGTGGATGAAGACCAACTACACGGGTCTCGATCCAATCGTTAACGGAAATACAGCGGCAGTGGGCGGCTCGGGCGGCGTCGGCATCGACTACGGCAACTTCCCGATTCCCCGCGGTCTCAACTTCGGCCTCAAGGTGGGATTCTAAAGATGACGCGCAAAGTTCACGCAACAATTCTGGCGGCTTCGGTTTTCGTCGCCGCGGGTTGTAGCGATTACCTCGACGTAAATACCAACCCCAACGCTCCGCAGTCGGTAACGGCGAATCTGTACCTGCCGCCGATGCTGCACTGGATGGTGACGGCGCCGCAGTACGACGGTCGCTACGTCGGCGGCTACACCCAGGAGTGGATTTCCACCTCCGGCTCGGCGAACGGCGTCGGCCTGACCTACCAGCAGGCGTGGGGTCGGATGGGCTACGACCCCGGCAGCGACAACGGCGCGGAGCAGTGGCGCGATGTGTACTGGTCACTTGGTCAGAACCTGATCGACATGAACACCAAAGCCGAAGCCGAACAGCGCTGGGATCTGCTCGGTGTCGGACTGATCATGAAGGCGTGGGGATGGCAGGTTCTGACCGATCTGCACGGTGAGATCATCGTCAAGGAAGCCATCGATCAGTCGAGATTCGCCTTCGACTACGACACCCAGCAGTACGCGTACGAGGAGGTCAAGCGGCTGCTCGACAGCGCGATCGTACTTCTCCAACGGACCGACGGCGCCGTCGATGCCACCTACCTCGCCGTCGGCGACAAGATGTACAACGGCGACCGGACGAAGTGGCTCAAGCTGGCATACGGGCTCCGCGCGCTCAGTCTGAACCATTACTCCAACAAGTCCTCCTACGATCCGGCCGCGGTGATCGCTGACGTCGATCGGTCGTTCGCGAGTAACGCCGACGACGCTCTGCTCCAGTATCCGTCTGCACTGCCGAACGACGACAGAAATTTCTACGGCGCGACCCGCCAGAACATTCAGCTCTATCGGCAGACCCAGTTCATCGTGAATCTGATGAACGGAACAGAGTTCGGCGGAGTGGTCGATCCGCGGATGAGTCGCATTCTCTCGCCGGCGCCCGACAGCGTGTACCGCGGCCTCGATCCGAACCAGGCTGGATTTGGCGCGATCACGGATCCCACCCAGCGACCGAACAACTTCTGGGGTTATCCGGGAAGCGTCGGTGCCGGGTTGCCAGCTCGTTACATCTTCAGCGACAAGACGAAGATGCCGCTCATGACCTACGCGCAGCTGCAGTTCATCAAGGCTGAAGCGGCGCTGCGTAGCGGCGACCAGGCGACGGCGAAACAGGCTTACATCAACGGAATTTCGTCGTCAATCGATTTCGTGAATGCACGGAACCAGGACGACGGCCAGACTCCAACCCAGATCAGCGCGGCGGAGAAGGCGGCGTTCCTCGCGTCTCCAGAGATCGTGCCTCCAGTGCTGGACTTGTCACACATCATGTCCCAGAAGTTCATCGCCCAGTGGGGATGGGGACACAACGAGCTGTGGATGGACATGCGCCGGTATCACTATACCGATCTCGACCCGGTAACGGGGGTGGAGATCTTCCGCGGCTGGACGCCGCCGACGACTCTTTACGTCGACAACGGCGGGAAGCTCGTGCAGCGCATCAGACCGAGATACAATTCTGAATACGTCTGGAACTTACCCGCACTGGCAGTCATCGGCGGAACGGCGCCGGACTATCACACCAAGCCGCTCTGGATCACCGAACCCTAATGACCATGAATAGAACTATATCTATTGCGGCCCTGCTGTGCGCCGCTCTGCTCTCAGCGTGCGGCGATAGCGCCGTTCAAAAGATTACGTCATCCCTCCCGGGATCGGCGATAAAGTTCTACAACTTCGGGGTCTGCGGCACCACGCAGACCACGACGACGAGCTGCATGCCGAGCGTGAATTTTTACGCTGACGATACGAAGATGACGGCGGTCAACTCGACCTCGGGCTCCGAATCGACGTCGGGCACTGCATATACGGCTGTCGGAAACGGCGGTTTCTATTCCGGAATCGAGCCGGGTCAGTACACTGTGAGCGGCAGGATATCCGCGGCCACCGACAAGGACGTCCCGGTCTCCAGTACGCAGGTCACTCTGGAGGACGGAAAGTTCTACTCGTACTATCTGAGCGGGTTCTACAACACCACCGCGAAGACGGTCGATTCCTTCATCGTCGAGGATGATCTTCCGGCCGCCGATTTCAGCACGACGTACGTGAGATTCGTGAATGCGATCTCGAATGCCAACCCGATGACGCTGTACGCGAAAAACACCACCTCCGGCACCGAGACTGCGATCGGAGGAGAGACCGCCTACAAGAACGCCGGCGCCTTCGTCTCGATCCCCGGCGGCATCTACGACCTGGGCGCGAGATACACTGGATCGTCCACCAACGCCATCAGCAGGACGGCTGTCTCGTTCGTCCCGGGGAAGGTCTACACCATCAGCGCTCGCGGCGACATCACCATTACGTCGACAACCGCGATCAACAGGCCGTTCCTGGACAACACCGCGAACAGATAGCCTTTTTTGATGGCGAAACAAAAAAACCCCGGCATGCCGGGGTTTTTTTGTTTCTAGCTTCGAATCCAGGACCGAGATCAATGGTCCTCACTTTCCAGCCCAAAATCGTACCGGTAGAAATCGCAATTGTCTTCATCGCACAGCAGCCGCCGCAGCGCGGGATCCTTGAGCACGTCGACGTAGTCCATCCCCTTGCCGTCCACATAGATCGTCCTGTACACGAGCCGGATGCCGTGGCTGTAGTCGACATACCAGTCGACGTGTCCGGTGTATAGCGGCTGGATCGGAGTGCCGTCCAGCTTGTGCCAGCCGTAGATCGCAACGCGATCGGGCTTGGGATCGCGCGGGATTTCGCCCGTGATCACGACATCCTTCTTGATTCCCGCGATCAATCCCTTCCGCAGCCGCCGCTGTCCTTCGATGATGAGGTTGTGGTGATACATGGTGACGGCGCTGTCGCGCAGCGCGTACATAGGTACAGGCTCCAGCTTCACCACCGCGGCCCGGTAGATGTCGTCGACCATTTTGCGGGTCGGCAGAAAACAGTGTAGGCTGTCGGCGATCGGCTGGGCCGTCATCGGAGTCAGCGGGATGCGCGCGAAATCCGAATCAGAGCCGATCGACAGGTAATCAGGCAGAACGAAGTAAACCGCTCTGATCCTGCGGCCGTCGGCGGCAGCGATCGATGTCTCGATCGGTACGAAAAACCTTAGAAACGTCGGAACGTTCCCGGCGAGTATCTCGCGTTCTGCCAACAACTCGCGCTGAACACGGTCGACGTTGAATACACTCTTGTAGAACTCGCTACCGGTGGGCGCGGTCGCCGGTCGAGGGGGCAGAGTGAGTTTTCGGGTCGAGCTGCACGCCGACGCGGCAGCTGCGCAAACTACCAGCGCGCAAATGCGTCGCAGCACGGTCGTCTGCTCAGCCCGTCTTGGTGGCCGACTCCGCTTTCGGAAACAGTGCGACGCCCTTCTGCACCTTCCAGCCGGTGGGGTCGAGCTTCTCGAGGGCGGCGAAGCCAGTCTTACCCGGCGATCCGGGCGCGCCGAGCGCAGTCCACAGCTCCTCGGCTTTACCCGGGATGAATGGCCACAGATAGACGGCGTGACGCGTCAGCTGCCGAATCAGGGTGGCGAGAGTCTCCTCCAGCGCGACCCGGCTCGCCGGATCCTTGGCGAGTTTCCATGGGGCTTGACGATCGACGTACTCGTTTCCGCGGGCGATGGTCTGCCAGACCGCCTTGAGCGCATCGTGCAAGAGGAAGCCACGCGGACCAATCGAAGCGTGGTAGCTCTCGAGAGTGGAAGCGTCGGCCGCATCGATGTCGTTGCGCGCACCTTTCGGCACGATGCCGCCGCAGTATCGCTCGACCATTGAGATACTGCGGCTGGCGAGATTGCCGAGCGCGTTCGCGAGGTCGGAGTTGTACCGCTCCTCGAATCGCTCCCACGAAAAAGTCCCATCGCCGTCGAACGGAACTTCTCGCATCAGGAAATAGCGAAAGGCGTCGGCGCCGTAACGGCCGACGGCATCACGAAGATCGAGGTTGCCGCCCGCCGACTTGCTGACCCGCGATCCGCCGACGAGCACGAAGCCGTGCACCCAGATTCGCTTCGGCACCGCGAGCCCTGCAGCCATCAGCATCGCCGGCCAGATCAGCGCGTGGAACCGGGTGATGTCCTTGCCAATCAGATGCAGATCGGCGGGCCAGAGCTTCTCGTAATCCGGATTCGGAAAGCCCGTCGCAGTCAGATAGTTTGGCAGCGCGTCGAACCAGACGTAGGTCGTCTGCTGCTCGCCGGTGCTCGTCGCTTTGGGAAACGGCACGCCCCAGGAGAACCGGCTGCGGCTCGCCGAGACATCCTCCAGACCCGAATCGATCAGGGACAGAATCTCGTTGCGGCGGGACTTCGGCTGCAGGAATTCTTCGCTCGACACCAGCTTTCTCAGCCGGTCGCTGTAGGCACTGAGCCGGAAGAACCAGTTCTTCTCCTCCACCCATTCGAGCGTTCTGGTAGGGTGGAGAACGCACTTGCCGTCGACGATCTCGTTGTCCTGCTTGAAGGACTCGCAGCCCACGCAGTACCAGCCGGCGTAGGCCTTCTCGTAAAAGTCGCCGGGAGAATTCTCGAAGATCAATTCCATCAGCCGGCGCACCCCTGCTTTGTGCGCCGGATCGGTCGTGCGAACGAACTGATCGTAGGAGATCTCGAACAGCTTCCAGATCTCCTGAGTGCTTTCGGCGACCGCATCCACCAGCTCCTGCGGCGAGACTTTTCGCTCGGCGGCGGTCTGGGCGACCTTCTGCCCGTGTTCGTCCATTCCAATGAGAAAGTGGACGTCGTCGCCTTTCAATCGGTGATATCTGGCGATTACATCGGCGCCGATCTTCTCGTAAGCGTGTCCGTGATGCGGATCGGCAGTCGCGTAGTCGATCGCCGTGGTGAGATAGTACTTGGCCAATTACTGGCCGCCTGAAGTCTGGTCGTCTCCCCGTCCGCGCCGGCCGCCGCGTCGGCCGCGCCGCCGCTTGCCCGCGCTGCCGCCCTCCTTGCCATTGGTGCCGGGGACGACGTCACTCGAGGCCGGCCGCGACGTTGGAGCCGCGCCGCCAACCTCCCGCACACCGCCTCCGACTTCCCGCCTTGCGGCTCCCGCTTCACCCGGCGGAACGAATACGGGATGCTCCGCGGTGTACAGAAGTTCGGGAGAAATTTCCTCGGGCCGGATGCTTTCGGCCGCCTCTTCCTCCTCGATCGCGGCGATGGGCGTCGCACCTCCGCGCTGCTGCTCGATCTCTTCCTTGTATACGGCGAGAGTGATGGACCGCACCTCACCTTCGACGCCGCGCAAGGTGATCCGTTCGCCGAAAATGTCGACGCTCACGACTTTCTCTTCGCCGAGTTTGGTGGCGACGATCTTCCCTTCCTTCGGAAAGCGCTTGCGACTCTGGACGTAGAACTCGTGCTCGTAGCGCAGGCAGCACATCAGCCGGCCACACGCTCCCGAGATCTGCGATGGGTTGAGCGACAGCCGCTGATCCTTGGCAACCCCGAGATTGACCGGCCGCAGCTCCGGAAGCCACGACGCCGAGCAGTATTGCCGCCCGCAACGACCGATCCCGTCGAGGCGTTTGGCTTCGTCGCGCACGCCGATCTGTTTCAGCTCGATGCGCGTCCGGAACAGCGATGCCAGATCGCGAACCAGATTTCGGAAGTCGACCCGTTTGTCGGCCGTGAAATAGAGCGTGAGCTTCTTGCGGTCCCACTGCCACTCGGCGTCGGAGAGCTTCATGCCGAGTCCGTTGGCTTTGACCCGCTCCATCGCCTTGCGCCGCGCGTCTTCGTTGAGCCGCTCGAGATCCCTGAAGGTCGCGCGATCCTTCTCGTTGGCCAGGCGCAGTGCCTTTCGCTCGGGAAGCGATGTGCCGCAGCCGTGGGAGCAGCCACCGTTTCGCTTCTGGGCCAGATCGCCCAGCGAGTGGATGTACCCGAGGTCTTCTCCGCGCTCGACATCGACGATCACTGCCGCCTTGAGCGGCGGCGGATCGGGATAGTCCCAGAGAAAGAATTCCTTACGGTTGCCCTTGAAGGCGACTTCGACGAGATGCGCCACGTGCTACTCCGACCACGCGCCGAGACGCAGGAATTTCTGGCGGCGCCGACGCACCAGCTTCTCGGGGCGCATCTTCCGCAGCTCCTCGAGGTGCTTGCAGAGCACGGTCTGCAGCGACTTCGCCGCCGTCTCGTGATCGGCGTGCGCGCCGCCCTTGGGCTCGGGAATCACCTCGTCGATGACCTTGAGCTCGAGCAGCTCGGGCGCGGTGATCTTGAGCGCTGCCGCGGCCTTCTCTCTCATCTCGGGACTCTTCGCATCCTTCCATAGAATGGCGGCACAGCCTTCGACCGAGATCACAGAGTACACGGCGTTCTCCATCATCAGCACGCGATCGGCGACGCCGAGCGCGAGCGCGCCGCCGGATCCGCCTTCGCCGATGACAGTCGCGATGATCGGTACCTGGAGCTGACTCATCTCGTAAAGATTGCGCGCGATCGCTTCGGACTGGCCGCGCTCCTCGGCGCCGAGCCCCGCCCACGCCCCCTGAGTGTCGATGAAGGTGAGGACGGGCACGTGGAATTTCTCGGCGAGCTTCATCAGACGGAGCGCCTTGCGATAGCCCTCGGGGTGGGGCATGCCGAAGTTGCGCTTGAGCTGTTCCTTGGTGTCGCGACCGCGCTGATGGCCGATGACCATCACCGTATCGTCATCCAGCCGAGCCCAACCGCCCATGATGGCCCAGTCGTCACGGAACGCGCGGTCGCCGTGGAGCTCGATGAAGTCTGTGAACGCGAGCCTGATGTAGTCAGCGGTGAAGGGCCGGCGCGGATTCCGCGCAACCTGCACGCGCTGGAAAGGTGTGAGGTTTCTGTAGACCTCCTCGCGCAGGTCCTCGAGCTTCCGCTCGAGCGGCTCGATCGCCTCGGCGACACTGAGCTGGCTGTCGCCGGCAGTCTTTTTGATCTCGTCGATCTGCCGCTCCAACTCGGCGATCGGCTTCTCGAACTCGAGCTGTGTTGCTGAAGCCACTGGTCAGCTCCCCCGTTGAAGTCGAACGGAAGACTCGCCCAAAATATTACGCAATGCGTTGAGCGCCGCGCCGTCGGCGGCAAGTTTCAGCGATCTCGAGCGCAGCCGAACCGGAGCGCCTGTGCCGTCGCTCCAGCGGAATTCGAGCGGTGCCGAGCCGGGATAGGTCTCGACGATTGCCCTGACGTCCGAGATCACATCGCCGGAGTATGTGCCTTTAGCCAGGTCAATCGCAACTGTCACGTTGCCGTTGGTCCGCATCTCGGCGAGCTTGGTCGCCGATTCGACGATGAAGGAGGGATTGTCCGCGCTCTCGTCGCGCCGGGGATACGATCCCTTCAGGAGCATCGGCACGTCGGTGCGAATCTGATCGTGAAGCACTGCCCACTTCTCGGGGAAGATCAACACTTCGGCGGAGCCGGAGAAGTCTTCGATGGTGAGCCGCGCGAATTCCGAGCCGGTGCGCTTGCTCATCTGCCGCTTGATGCTGGTCACCACCACGGAAAGCGTCATCTGCTCTGGCCGCCAGTGGCCGAGGTCCGCGACTGTGTGCGTTGCGAAGATCTCAGCCTCGGTGCGGAAACGCTCCAGCGGGTGCCCGGAGATGTAGAAGCCGAGAATTTCCTTTTCCTTCGCCAGGCGCTCCGACTCGGTCCACACCGCGACGTTGGGAAGAACGTGACTCGTCTCGACGTGCGTGACGTCGCCTGCGGGGGCGCCGAAGAGCGACGCCTGGCCGGTGATCAGGTCTTCCTGACGCAGCGATGCTTCGCGAATCGCGACGTCGAGCGCGGCGGCGAGCTGCGCCCGGTGACCGCCGAGAGAGTCCATCGCCCCTGCATGCACCAGCGCCTCGAGCACGCGCTTGTTGCAGACCCGAAGATCAATTCGCTCGCACAGATCGAACAGCGAGCGGAACGGTCCATCCTTCTGGCGCGCGGCGAGAATGGAGTCGATCGCTGTGCGGCCGACGTTGCGGATGCCGCCGAGTCCGAACCGGATTCGCGTCTCGCCGATGACCGTGAACTTGTATCCCGACTCGTTGACATCGGGTGGAAGGATCTCGATACCGGTTTCCGTCGCTCCGGGAACGTGCAGCTGGCGCGCTTCGTTGATGTACTTGACGACATTGTCGGTGTCGCCGATCTGTGAGGACAGCAGCGCCGCCATGAAATCGGCCGGATAGTGCGCCTTCAGCCACGCCGTGTGGTACGAAAGAATCGAGTAGGCGACCGAGTGGGACTTGTTGAAGCCGTAGCGACCGAAGGTCTCGATCTGGCCGGCAATCTCCTCGATGATCTCGCGGTTGTGGCCGCGCGCAATCGACTTCTCGACGAACTTGCCAAGCTCGACGCGAATGAGCTCTGCATCCTTCTTACCGACGGCTTTGCGGAGCACGTCTGCTTCGGCGAGCGAGATGCCGGCGAGGGTCTGCGCGATGCGCATCACCTGCTCCTGATAGGTGATGACGCCGTAAGTGCTCTCGAGGATCGGCTTGAGCTCCTCGAGTATGTAGCTGACGGGTTCCTCGCCCCGCTTCCGGCGCATGTACACCTTGTGCATGCCGGCGTCGAGCGGGCCCGGCCGCATCAGCGCGTTCGAGGCGACGAGATCGTCGAAGCGGTCAGCGCGGATGCTCTTCACCAGATCAGTGGCCAGCGGCGACTCGAACTGGAACACGCCGACGGTGCGACCCGCGCGCAGCATTCGGTAGGTGTCGGGATCGTCGAGCGGCAGTGAATCGAGGTCAGGCGCCGAGCCGGTGCGCTCGGTGATCGAGCGTAGCGTGTCGCTGATGACGGTGAGGGTGGTGAGCCCGAGGAAATCCATCTTCAGCATTCCGGCGTGCTCGAGCGCGTTCATGTCGTACTGGGTGACGACGATGGAATCCTCGTCACCATTGTTAGCGCCGGCCCCCTTCGAGGCCTGGGTGCAGACAGGGACGTACTCGTCGAGCGGACCTGGCGCTATGACCACGCCGGCGGCATGCACACCTGCGTGCCGCGACAGTCCCTCGAGCTTCTCCGCATAATCGAGCAGCTGGCGATAGCGCTCCTTACGATCCTTTATCTCACGGGTGTCGTCCTTCCGGCTCGCGTAGAACTCACGAATCTCCGGAATGCGCTCCTTTGCCTCGGAGATGGTGAGCGAGAAGTTGGGATGATTGGGGACGAGCTTGGCGAGGTAGTCGGTCTCGGCGGGAGTGAAGCCGAGGGTTCGCCCGACATCCTTGATCGCTGCGCGCGACTTCAGGGTTCCGAAGGTGATGATCTGTCCGACGGACTCGCGACCGTACTTCTGGCGGACGTACTCGATTACCTCGCCGCGTCGCTCGAAGCAAAAGTCGACGTCGATGTCGGGCATCGATACGCGCTCCGGATTGAGGAAGCGCTCGAAGAGGAGATCGAACTCGAGGGGATCGATGTCGGTGATCCGGAGCGAGTAGGCGACAAGAGATCCGGCGGCCGAACCGCGGCCGGGTCCGACCGGGATTCCTTTTTCGCGCGCGGCCTTGATGAAGTCCGCGACGATCAGGAAGTAGCCGGCGTAGCCGGTCTTGGTGATGACGCCGAGCTCGTAATCCAGTCTCTCGCGGACGTGCTGCGGCAGCTCGGCGCCGTAGCGCTCACGCGCTCCGTCCTCGGCGAGGCGCACCAGCAGCTCGTTCTCGGTTCCGACGCCCGCGGGAAGCGGAAAAGACGGAACCTGGTACTGCTTCGAGAACTTGATCGCGGAGTCTTCGGCGATGCGCAGGGTGTTCTCGAGGACGTCCTTGCGGCCGGGGAAGGCATCGGCGATCTCGGGAGCGCTCTTGAAGTAGAGGCCTTCGTCGTAGCGCATCCGATTGGTGTCGGAGAAATCCTTGCCGAGGCCGATGCAAAGGAGCACATCGTGAGCGTCGTGGTCGTCACGGGTGAGGAAGTGCGCGTCGTTGGTGGCGACGACAGGCAGGCTCAGCTCTTCGGCGAGCTGGAAGACGCGGCGATTGAGGGTGGCCTGGTTCTCGGAGTCGTGGGCCTGGACCTCGAGGAAGTAGCGATCGCGAAAGACGTCGGCGTACCAGGCGGCGGCGCTCCGCGCCTGATCGTATTCGTCGCACAGCAGGTGGTGTGCGATTTCACCAGCCATGCACGCGGACGAGACGACGATGCCTTCGTTGTATCTGGCAAGTAGCTCCCGGTCCATCCGGGGTTTGGCGTAGAACCCTTCCGTGTAGGCGAGGGATGAGAGCTTGACTAGATTCTTGTACCCGGTGGCATTCTGGGCGAGCAGGACGAGGTGGAAATAGGGCTTGCCTTTATCGCCGCCGACGCGGTCGCGGGCGCGCCTATCGCCAGGCGCGACATAGGCTTCCATGCCGATGATCGGCTTGATTCCCGCCTTTTTTGCTTTTTCCTGGAATTCCCAGGCCCCGTGGAGGTTTCCGTGATCGGTGATGGCGAGGGCAGGTTGCTCGAACTCCAGGGCCCTGGCGATCAGGTCATCGATGCGGTTGGCGCCGTCGAGAAGTGAGTATTCCGAGTGGCAGTGGAGGTGAACGAAGGACACGTGATAAGAATATGCGACGCAGATTGTTGGCGATAGCGGTTGCGGTGGTTGTTTTGGCTCTAATCTCCACTCCCACAGCCTGTTATCTCAGTCGGGGGGCTTGGGAAGAGGCGAAGATTTTGAGTCGGCGGAAGCCGATTTCGGAGCTGGTGACGAATCCGGCGACTCCCAAGGATGTTCGGGCGAAGCTAAAAGTGGTTTTGGCTGCGCGCCAGTACGCAAAAGACAGCCTCAAGCTGAGAACAAAAGACAGCTTCACGACATATTCGCGCCTTGATCATGACACTCTAGTCCTCGTTGTTTCTGCGGCCTACCGAGACACCTTGGCGCCGTATACCTGGTGGTTCCCGATCGTCGGGCGGGTTCCGTACAAGGGCTACTTCGACTTCAATGCCGCACGCAAGGAAGCAAAGGATCTCGCCGCCGACGGCTTCGACGTTTACGTGCGGCCCTCCGACGCATTCAGCACTCTGGGGTTCTTCAATGACCCGCTCCTCAACACCACGCTCAAGGGCGACTCACTCGATCTCGCCAACACCGTGATCCACGAGCTGACCCATAACACGTTTTATGCGGCGGGACAGGCACCATTCAACGAGTCCTTTGCGATGTTCGTCGGTGCGCGAGGGGCGGCCGCGTTTTTTCGATCGCGCGGCCAGCCGGCGGCTGCGGCGAAGCTCGATCAGCAGTGGGAAGACGACAAGCTGCTCGCCCGCTTCTGGTCGCGGGTGATCGCATCGCTCGACTCGGCGTATGCTGCGCATGCCACAGACAAGCGCGCGAGAATCGAGGCCCGCGACACGGTTTACGCGCGCGCGCGCGGGGAGCTGCTACACGACATCGCGCCGCGATTCAAGACCATCAACCCCCTGTATGCGGAGCGGGTGCAATTGAACAACGCCGCGTTGCTGGCGCGCCGGGTGTACGCTACCGATCTCGATGTCTTTGATCTGATTTACGAGAAGGAGCGGCGTGATATGCAGCGCACGATCGGCCGAATCATAACCCTGGCGAAGGCCCGACGAGATAACCCTTTCGGCGCATTGCGAGCGTGGATCGACGAGTGACCGGGCGGGATGAAGAGCTATACGGCGTTAAAATTCTTCGACAAACAATACGATACTACTTCAGGACCGACCCTCGAATCGAGGGAAAAAGTCGTTTTCCGCCGATCCACGGAGATGCGTACCACACGAATGCTGGAACGGACGCGATTGCGACGAATTGTCCGTATTGCCAACCGACTCCACGGCATCCGATCGATGAGTTACGACAGTATGTTGCTAGAAAGCTTTAACTCCTTACTCGACATGCTAGGTTTGGAATACCACTCCAAAAGGTGCTTGAGTACTTCGTCCTCTGCGACCTCGGCGCGGAGGTGAGACGGCACGCACCCGAGAATCTCCTCACAGTGTTCAACCAGCGTTTCAACCCTTTCATACCCAACTTTCGCGGCTACCTGGTGAACGGTCAGCGCTTGCTGCCGAAGATAAGCGTATGCGTGGATGATTCTCGCGACGACCAGGAGTTTTCTTGGGCTGCCGACATGAACCGCGTCAAAGTTTCTGTAGAGACTTCGTCGGTCGACATGCGCCTGCAGCGCCAAGTCCGAGGCGCAGTAGTATCGGGATGGCCGTTCGAACATGTTGAGAATTGCCGCCAGTAGAGAGGCGGGCAGCCTTCCGACCGACGGCTCTAGCATGGCGAGGAAGCGGGTCCACAGTTTTCTTGCGTGAAGTGTCTCCACGAAATGGCGTAGACGTTCTGACTCATTCCGCTCTAGCGGATAAACGAAGCATGTCGTCAGGCCAGGATTGGAGAAATTCAAAACGCTGTGGACGTTCCTCGCGTCGAGGGTAACAAAGCCAACGCAGGGAACCGCTTCCGCTTTCCGCAGCTTGGATGCGCCAGACGTTGTGCACTCCAAAATGCCCGGATCCACAAAAAGTGCATCCAGATTGTCTGTGCTTTCGATCAGTTCGTCGTCAATCAGGCACCGGATCTCGCCGAGACAATCGCCGAGGGCTGAATTGAGCTGTGCGATCGCACTCTGTGGCAGCAGAGCGAGGACTTTCGGTTTCTGCGCAGCCGCAGAATTCCTGCGCACCTTGAAGTTCATAAATCGCCGACTTTAAGTGCCGATGCGTCGCGGCAGGAGAGCGCGTAACGCTGGAATAACTGTGCCGCGATGCTCAGTAGCACTTTGAAAAGCGAATGTGCCTGGCAAATGCTCAAATGCGGGGGTCAATATTGCGCATCTGGTAGAAATCGCGCCGCGTTGTCACAAAAACGGGATTAACGGGAGTTCACGGGGTCGCTAACTCGCAACCTCGCGCGCAGCGCAAAAGTCGCCGACAACCGGCGCCCTGCTCAAGCGCAGACACTTGCATGTTCGCACCCCCACATGGAGGTCCCACAAATGGGAACACATCGCTTACACCCGTTCATTCTCATCGTGGCTGCCAGCATTCTCGCGTGCAGCGACCAAGGACCGCGTAGCCCTGGGAGCGATGGCGAAACTTCGGCCACCGGCGTTGCCGGAAGCCCTGGGCCGATGTTAACAACCCCCGTCCGTTCTCTTCGAACCAAAGCATCGCCGGTGGAGCGCACGGCGGGCGAACTCGTGGCGAGGACTCTTGCACTCGCATTACGGTCGCCAGCTGTGGGCGAGGAAGTTAAGCAGGCGCTGGCTTCCTCCGCCGTCAAAGAGCACAAGCTTCACCTCAGCTCGTTCCTTCAAGGTCGCGGAGGAAACATTCTTCGAGCAGGATATGCCGCCAGTGGCATAACCGAAGGACAGTTTCAGGACGCGATGCGACAATTCCGCCAGATGGAAATGTACATGCCGGTAGAACGGCATCGCAGGCAGTGGTCGGGGGGGCCTGACGTGCTGGTGGCCGTTGCATTCAATAAAGGAGAAGGGCCGGTCGCGTTCTCCACGCTCGGTGAGCGCCAACAACTGGATCTGACGAAACCACCGGAAACCCCCACCATAGTCATCACGCACATCGAGTCTGACTTCGCGGACCAAATACAGCTGAACGATCGCGGAATTCCCGCCTTCTCCTGTGAGTTGAGCAGTGGAGAGAGTCTCGAGTCGTCGGCTGCCCGCTGTGAAGGGACAAGCAACCGGAGCCCCAGCAGCGGCCGGAACTTATCCGCTGCGCTGCGAGCTGATAGGAAGGCGGCAAGCGGCAGTTTTATTCCGGCGCCGCGATACGGTCTCAGCGACGACCCCACGGTGGTGGGTCTGTATGCGAATTTTTTCCGAGTGCTGGACGCCAAGGAGTACTGGTTTGAAGGTGACCCGGAAATCGAAGTTCACGTGACCGGGAAGCGTAATGGGTCAGGCGGGGCGGTGGTTGATTACCAGTGCGCTGGGGAACATGCCAACGATCCCAACGGCAACCAGCCGGGAATTCGAGATTTCTCTTATGTATTCGATATGAATGGAGGCTTCTGGAACGGCGACGTCAGACTGCTCAATGCCGCTCAAATAGATTCGTTGGAAACGGCGGAGCCGGCTGGCTACAACATTTCGATCTGGGAGGACGACGAAGCTGGACCATGCAACATGCATGAGGATCATGCAAATGCGTGGCAGAACCTGGTTGCCGCGGCTGCCGCAGTCGCTAACGGTGTGAACGCTGTACGACGCCACGATTGGCTTGCAGCTGCGGGCATCATCCCCCAGCTCGCTCAACTAGTTTTGGGCGATGATGATATCATCGGAACACTTGTAAGTAAGGACTCAACATCTTATGCCGGCCAGTATCCGGACAACACTCACGTGATTATGGACGGTAGCTCCCTCAACGGAAGGGCTACGCTCTATATCAAACGGAACGCTCGCTCCGCCGGCGTCTCTGGTCCTGCCATGATATATTCCGGCAGCGGAGGAACCTGGACCGGAAGCGCACAATCGACGGTTGGCACGGTTTATTACACGTGGTCCGTCGACGGAGAAGAGGTGCAGGATGGCACCAGCAATTCCTTCAGCTACGACTCGGGAAGCTCCTTTGAAGTTGAGATTATGGCGAGGGACGATCAGGGCACGGTTGGGGGATCTGTTCAGCCTGTGTATGTCTCTTCCTGCCCCCCGCCGGAAATATCCTGTAACATCGTAGTTCCGACGGCAGAACCCCCCGCCGGAACTAATCGATCGCAAAATCGCGCACGTAACAACAAGTAGTGGTCGGGCGTTGAATGCGTTGCCGGGACGAGTATTTCATTTCGGCAACGCATTTTATTTTGTATCTAGCTGAACCTGGCGCGGAGCAGAGCCCGCAGGTCTACCCGCGGCTCCTTCCTCACTTCGTCGACGGCAACAGCCACGCGGTCGTCTGAGAGTGCGACGCGTTGCATTTGATCGCGCACGCCGCGGTCGATGAACCGACAGAGCTGGTCGAGCGAATAGTTGGCGCTGCGACGGGTGGAATAAGCGTTGAGCGGATACGTCACGCTGAGGTGATTCCGCGCTCGGGTGAGCGCGACGTACATCAGGCGACGCTCTTCCTCCGTCTCTTCGTCGCTATTGAGACACCGCGCCGAAGGGAACCAGCCATCGACAGCCCAGATCACGAATACAGCATCCCATTCCTTCCCCTTGGCCGAGTGCGCGGTGCTGAGGATGAGGCAGTCGTCTTCCTCCCTGCTGCCGCCGGCGAGATCCTGGGTCGCCTGGGGTGGCTCGAGTGCCAGCGCCGATAGGAAAGTCGCGCGATCCGGATAGCCGGCCGCAATGATCTGGAGCTGGTCGAGATCGGCGAGGCGGGGCTCGACGCGGTCGTAGCGCTCGCGCAGAATGCTGTCGTAAAGGAGGCGCACTCGCGCGATCTCCGCTGCCACCTGCGCCTTATCCTCTAGCGGCCCACCGCGCAGTGCGTCGAGGAGATTGACGAGGGCTGCGTGAGCTGCCTTTGCCCGGGGCGGAGGATTGTACCTGCCGAACGCCGTCGATTCCCACGCTGCGGTAGCCATTGCGTCGATCGCCGCACGGGCGGTTACATCGCCAATGCCGGGCAGCAATAACAACAATCGGTACCAGCTCACCTCATCGCGCGGATTCTCCAGAATGCGGAGAAACGCGAGCACATCCTTCACGTGTGCGGCCTCGAGGAATTTGAGCCCACCCCACTTCTCGAACGGGATCTTCCGATTGGTCAGCTCGATCTCCAGATCGGCCGACATGTAGCCGGCGCGAAACAGGACCGCGATCTCGCTGAGCCGGGTTCCTTCTTCGTGTAGCTCCAGGATTCGGTCGACGACGAACTGAGTCTGCTGCTGCTCGTCGCGCGCGGCGACGAGCCACGGTTGGTCGCCGCCGATGCGCTGGGTCCAGAGATTCTTGGTGAAACGCTCCGCCGCGCGCGAGATCAGCGAATTGGTTACCGAGAGGATCGGCTGGGTGGACCGATAGTTCTGCTCGAGCGCCACTACCGTC
>Ga0207661_10000944_pt1 | contig 19135 bp, 34 predicted proteins | sample KBSC713LmetaG_FD_184337 | JGI IMG/M metagenome (GOLD analysis project Ga0207661, IMG submission 184337) | Corn rhizosphere microbial communities from Kellogg Biological Station, Michigan, USA - KBS C7.1-3L metaG (SPAdes) (version 2) | ecosystem: Host-associated > Plants > Roots > Rhizosphere ...
GGTCACGGAGGAACATTCACTTCCTACTTCGATGGAACCGGTCCGGCCGTCGGCTCAGACGGTGCGCCTCTTTGCGAACTTGGCTACAACATGAAGCCGCTGATCGGCGGCTCGTGGAACTACCAGGATTTTGCGAAGGGGTCGCAAACCCTCGCATGGGTACTCTCGACGGGCGTCCCTGCGATCCTGAGCGGAACCGGAATGCACGGTTCCGTTGCCTGCGGCGCAACCGAGCTTTGGATACACTGCGTGGTGAATGACATCGCGGGCGGACGATCGAACGCGGCGATCCAGGCGGACCTCGACAGCATCCGGACGCTGTGGGGCACGGTCAATCCGATCTTCATTGATGAGGTGCTACCGGACAGCAACTTCAACGATACTCAGGCAGCGGCGGTTCGCTCGTGGAATACTGCGCTGGCGTCATGGGCGAGTGGCAAGAGTAACGTGCGAGTGGTGTCCTGCTGGTCGGCGTTTGGACAGAACCGAACATCGACCGGGCAGAACGATGATCTTTTGAGCGCGTACAACAGCGGCGACGGCGTTCACCTAAACGCGGCAGGCGCGGCAGCGCTGGCGTTGCTACGGAAGAACGTTCGGCTGGTTGCCACACCGCCGTACAACCCCGCCAAGTACAGCGACGGCCCCGCCGATGCCGTCTACAGCGCAGGGCCAGCCGAACCAGTGTACGGGAGTGCCGAATGATCCAAGCAGACAGTCTCATCACGCGACGGCAGGGCAGCGTCAAAGACGTGGCGGCGACGATCACGTTCCGAGAGGCGACCACCATCACCGCCGTCACCTGCTCGCTCGTGGACGGCAACAACGCGCCTGCTGGGACGCCGCCGATCACGGATGCAACCGGCGGGTTTGTCAATCAGGCGGGCACGACGGCGGCGGATACCGTGTGGTACGTGAGTTTCGAGGACTTCGACCCAACCGCGCTCGGGTTGATTTCCGGCCAATGGTACTACATGAAATTTAAGGCGCACTGGGACGACGACACTGAGACGCCGACTGTCGGCGTTCTGATTAAGGACTGACAACGAGTTTTCCACCTGCCCGGCGCATCTATCCCTGCCATTAGATTTCTCAGGACGGAGATTTACGGCTATGGATGGCACACTGACCTTACGAGGAAAACAGCCTATGCCCACCTTTACTCCCGGCTGGAACTTCCCCACGTTTTTTGCGGCGTTCCTCGCGATCGTCACCGTTTCCGGCGCAGTCATCGCCGCGTTCGTGACAAGCCGCTATTCGCTTCTCAGCAAGATACTCGAAAGCAAGGACACCGACAAGCGGCTCGCGCAGGATCGCGAACTGAAGGCGGTTGAGCGGTTCGACACGGTTGAAAACACGATGCGCAGCATGGAAGCAGAATTCAGCCAGAAGTTTCGCGGCATCGAATCGGAGTTAAACACGTCGCGCAACGAGACGCTGGCGGCGCGGCGGGAGATTGTCGCCGTACAGGAACAGAACGCGCGGCTGATGACCGAGAACGCAGACCTACGCGCGGCGATGAAAGACCGGGACACCGAGTTCGCCAACCTACGCAACGAGAACCGCAGGTTGGCTGGAGAGTGCGAGAGCCTGCGGCGGCAGATGAATTTGCTGCACCCGGAGAGCGATGTGATTGGGTAGGAGAAAGGAGTAATCGAGATGTTACTGACAGTCGTCTTTATTGTTTCTACACTGCTCTTGATTTTAGCAGCACTCGGCGTCAACTTTGCACCGGAGGCGAACCGCCCGCTGTACCACAACGGGGCGTTCGTGTTGGTTGTCATTGATTTGTGTATTCTCGGGTACGTGGTGTTCGGCGGAAAAGGAGGCTAACGATATGGCATTCGACTTCGGTTCGCTACTCGGCGGGATCGTTCCCGGAGTAGAAAAGGGTGTGAGCAAGGGACTTCAGTACGGGGCCGACTTTGCCCGAATGCTCGTCTTCGCCGTGGGCCACGACAAGCCGGATGAAGTCGCGACGCTCAAGGCGATTGCGATGCAATGGCTCTCGGAGGCGGCAGACGAGGCGGGCGTGATACGCGGGGATGTCGTGAAGACGATTGAAGGCGGCGGAGATCCGTTTCAGAAATCCAGAGCGATGATGCAGGCGGCTGAGGCTAAGTACGGCAAGCCATGAAGATCACCCACACCCTAACATTCGACAGCGGCAAGACCGTCGAACTGACCGACGCCGAGTGCGCGGAACTCGCGCCGCTGCTTGCCGCGCCGACTGAGCCGTATTCATATCCGGATACAGCGGGAACGGGTATCAATCCGCCTACCTTCCGAGGTTTCACGATACCGACCACGCCGAACTCGGTGGACCCTACCCCGCCGCAGGAGCCGCAATCGTGACGACGCCCGAAACGCGCTGTCCAGACGAGCGTCTTAACCTCGTCGTATCTGTCGGACTGATTATCTCGCTCCTCGCCTGCATCGCCCTCTACGGTATGCACAAGACACCGGACGGCGGCGTGATGCAACTCGCGAGCATGATTGCTGGCGGCTTGACCGGGTTTCTTGCCAGAGGAGTGCGGCAGCAGGGAGCGCAAGTCCAAGCTGGACCCGCAGGGAGCGTCACGATCGAGGCGGAACAGCCTGCGGACACTACCGAGACTGCGCCTGCGGAGACGACTGGGGTATAATAGCAACAGACGCCCGTACCCGGCCAGTGCGTGGCGGTAGGCAGTTTGAACCTGCCAAAAAACACAATCAGGGCAGGCTCTATCTGAACGATAATCCTGCCCGCACAATTTGCCGATTTGATCCTGCGGCGGCGTGGACAGTGACCGTTCCTGAGAATGGACGGGTTACACGTAGCATGAGAGGCTAGAAACCTCTCGGTTTCATTATCCTCGTTAAATCGCGCTCAAAGACCTGGTCAAGCGTGAGCCGTCTAACGGTCGGGAACGGGCAAGCCGGTGCAATTCCGGCCCGCAGATCAAAACCACTGGCTCTAAGAGCCTACGCGTCGGCACTTAGAACGTCGTAAACACGACTACCTTCAGGCAAGGGTTAGGTAAAGGTTAAGCCCTGGCAGCAAAACTTTCCGAGTAACTTCCTAGTAGTTTCCTGGTGTGATCGAGGCGTGACCCGCTCCGCCGTACGAGCTTAAACAATAGCCGGGATTACTCAAAGCCCCCGCGTTCCCTCACCGGAACCGGGGGCTTTTGCTTGCTACCGTTAGGATTGTGAGGTGAATTCGTGAGCGGCCAGGCATGTTGGCGTTCAGATATATCGCTCGAAGATGTCAAGGCTCTGAGACACAAACGTGCGCTGTTAAGCAGTGCGAAGATGCTGATGGAAGCCTTGACGCCTGCAAACCATCGACTGATGACCGAACTTGACCTTTATTGCGAGGAACTGAGCGCAGAAATAGATACCTATCTTTCGCCAGTGCCAGCGACAGACCGTTTTGCGGAGGGCGACGGTATGTGGAGTTCGAAGACGGTTGGTGAGGAAGAACAATGAGCCTTGACCTCCGACAAATCGCAGAGCGCGCCGCCCATCTCGGCATCGCGTTCGCACAAGCAGGTGTGTTCGAGACAGCTCCAAATCGAGGGCCGCAAATCGAGTTCTGGCAGAAAGCGGCAGGCGGCGCGGCGGGAGAGTCGTGGTGCTGTGACTTCGCGTTCAATATGTACCTAAAGTCGTACTGCACGATCAAAGGCTACCTCACCGGCAAGACCGACGCTGAAAACCGCGCGATCCTCCTCAACCACGCCGACGAAATGAGCAAGCGCACAGGAATAGCCCGTACCGGCAGTTGCGCGGCTTCTCTGGCACATGCAGATGTTATGGGAAGGAAACACGGGCGGACCTTTGTTCCGAGCGTTGGGGACCAAATCTTTTACGACTTCCCGGTGAACGGGAAACAACTCGGCAGGGCGCACCATACCGGCATTGTGCTGGCTGTCATCGGTGACGGTCGCATCCGCGTCGTGGAGGGCAACACCGTTTCCGGCGACGCGGGCAACCAGTCAGAGGGGCAGGGCGTGTACGTTCGAACTCGCGCCACGGATTACGTTGTGGGCTATGCTCACCTTGATGGATTGATCTGACATGCCCACCTTCCGCTTTATCACCGACCAGGCTATAGAGGACAACTGCGCCGACCTGCTGCCGCTCGTTGAGCAATACCATCGCAACGTCCAGCAGAAGTCCGTCCCGAACGGCTTTACCGTGCTGCCACGCATCAACGCGCAGGGGATGGCTCCTTTCGACCTGCGAGCGCGCTGCATGGCGGTTCCGTGCGATTACAACGTACTCATCGGGGACGGTGTGCCGTTTCTCATGCAAGGGGCCGATACCTACTACCACGGATACGGCCCGGAACCGGCTGACGGGTTTTATTTCGGCGGTTCCAACCTCGTGTTCGACAGTGCCGGGACGATCATCTCGTGGCAGGACACCGGCCTGCAAATGGCCCATTCGCGGATGTACTACAGGTGGCAGTCCGAGGATACCGTCGATACCTCGCTCGCTCTCTACCGGAAATCGCTGCAACGCCTCCTCGACAGCCCGAGATACGAGATGCTGTACGCCGGCGTCATCGCGATCGACGACCACTTCGCGTATGATCCGTTCCGATCGATCGGTGACGGGTCGCGGGCGCAGGTGCCGTCGTGGTGGACGATGCGTGACCTGCGGAGCCTGCCGGTCACGGAAGCGGGCGGCAGTAGGACGGACGGGGAGTGGGAGGGGACGGTTACTCAGCCGATCCTCGTGAGCGTGAACCTCGACGGCGGATTTCAGCAGGGGTTCTACAACACGGGCTACAGCGCAGACTGGCGACGCATCAACCCCGGCATCAAGTTTCTGATCGGCTTCGGCTCCTTCTTCGGGAACGAGCAGAACGACCAGAACCTCCTCACCGGCTGCACGACGACCGATTGGTGCAGCTCGGGCCTCTGCAACTGGTGGGGGCGTCTGCCGATCGGCTTATTCTTGGCTGGCCGACCACTCGGCGACGTGCTGACGAACAACACCGCTTCGCCGGGCGAACGCTACCTCACCGCAATCTCAGGATGGTGTACCGACATGATAACCGACGCTCAACTCGCGCTCACGCAAGCGACCGCCGACATCGCCGCTCTCAAGACATGGCAGGCAACCGCCGCCCCTCAACTCGCCGCACTCGTCAGCGCAGGGCCGGGGACGGGAGGGGGAGGGGGGACGCCCCCGCCGGGGATCGTCGTGATTGCAGCGCATTACCGGCAGGTCGCGAACCCGAGCGTATTCGTGGATGTGACGGTGCAGGTGCAAGCGCTCGTGAATGCTGGTACACCGTGGTCGGTGCATCCGGGGCTGGCTGATCCGTATGTTGGGATATTGAAGGAACTCTGGGTGCAATGGACGCACGGAGGGCCAGTGCAGACGCAGGTGTTCGCTCAGCTTCAGCAGGTCGTGCTGGCGTAGAAGCAGCGGCGGGTGCGCGGGGAAGGTCATTGGTTGCTCGCCTTATCGCTCAGGCTCGGATACAATTCTTCCATCCGTGCGCAGAATGCTTTGAAATTCTCGAAGCACACACGAGCGTTTTCAATCGCTTCGTTTGGCGTTGCGCCATAGCTCCATGAACTGCGCATCTGGTTCTCGTGGCACTTCCATCGGCCATCAGGCAGCGGTACAAGCGTATATTTTTCAGGTTTCAGTTTCACCGCCCTCCTCCTTCGCTTCCGCTTCCGCCTCCATCGCCGCCCGGATCGCCTCGCGGATCGTCGCGCCTTTGTGCCCTGCTACGCTCCAACGGCCGAAGAACGCCTCAAACGTAACTGGCGGCGCGAGTGGGTTGAAGTTGCCGAGATAGTCGAGCATGTCGGTGTCACTCGGCTCAAACGTCGGCAGCCCCGCCTCCTTCTTCGCCCAATCGGGCAGTTTGTCGGCGCGTGCGCTGGCGGTGTCGAGTTGTTTCTGAAACTCATGCTGCCGCTTCTCGGCAATCGCCTTAAAGTCAGCATCGTTGATCGAATGCAGCCCGCTCTCGCTTTTCGGACACCGCGTCTGAACATACGGCGAGAGTTCTGCACAGCAAGAAGAACAGTGATAAGCAGTCACGGCTTCGGCTCCTCCCCGGTCGGCGGCAGCGGCGGGAGGTCGTGCCAGCGAACATCGTTAGGGCTGACGTGCGTCATTTTGTAATCGTGAGAAACGGCATACTTCTTCTCATCGATTGAATAGTAGCCTATGCGGAATAGATCACCGCCTCCTGCGCATACGATGACATCTCGCATGTCCTGCGGCGGCTCCGATCCCGGCCTCCATCCGCCCGAACCATCTACCCGATGATCCTCCCGGACCTTCCGCGTCGCCTCGGAAACCTCCATCATTGCGGTGTCACCCGTGAACATGCCGACGGTGGATTGCCAGCCGGTAGTCGCAGCTTCGTGCTCATATTCGGCGATTAAGGCGCCGAGTTCGCAGATTGGTGAATGCCTCCCAATGTATTCGCCGTATCCGCACTCAAGACACGAATGGGCCACTCCTTCCCATTCAACCCGCTTCAGCACCGCCAGCACCCTCTCAGCGTCCATCGCTCGCCTCCTCCCACACCCCAAACGGCCGGTACTCGCACGGTATCGCCTTCCTCACGAAGCAGTCGAGCATCGCCTGCACGCCGCCCCGGTTGTGGTAGCTGTGGATGATGATCCTGCGGTGCGGATTTGTCGGCCAGCATTGCGCCATCACCGACGCGACTTCGTAGCCCGTCCCCGGCCCGCTCGCCTGATAGACTTCGCCGCCAAGGTCGTGGTCGAGATGCACGATGTCGAACGCTTCCTCGCTCATCAGCAGGTCGATCGCCTCCGCCGCTGTGTACGCTGAATAGACGCGGCAGCCGGGGTAGCGTGCCTGGTAGTGGGCGCGGAAGGTGGACTGGCGCTTGGGGTCATCGTCTAAAATGAAGATTCGCTTGCTCACGGCGCTATCCCTTCGTCCCACTCGTAGGTTTTGGGACCGTCCTCTCCTTCCTCCCACTCTTTGACGAATTCACGATATTCGTCCGTTTGCTCGTATTCGTATGCGTTGATCTTTGCCCCACCACAGAGCGCGCGGGTGATCTGGTCAATGCAGTATTGCTTGTGATGACCGCCGTCAAAGCCGGACATTTGAACGATAACTTGGAGCGCATTCTGAACGCGCTGTTCGGGTGGCATCTCAATCCTCTCCTCTCTCGCACGATTCGCAATGCAATGGCAGGCACCACATGAACCTCTGTATCAGCCTCACCCTCCTCGGCGGATCGAAGAAGTAGCACCACCGCAGCGCGCGGGTCCACGTCGCGACGAACGGTTGCTGGCACTTGTGGCAGGTCACTTGGCGGGGTGGGCCGGGAGCGGCGGTCACTTCGCCTTCTTCGGCGTATCATCCACGCAGTCAAAGTCATCCTCCGTCACGATCGCCCGAATACTTCCTTTACTGCTCGTAAGGCTGAAGCAGACGCGCTCCTCACCGCGATAGACGGCAATGCACCACGAGCCTTTGTCTATGCGTTCTAATCGGAAGGTGTCGCACGTGATAACCACATCGTCTACGTGGCCGTGACTGTCGGGGCGGATGATTGCCTTGCTCATTTGGTCTCCATAATCTTCATATCGAAGAACGCTTCCACGAGCCGCTTCTTGAGCCGGTAGACCGGTGTTTTGAAGCCCTTCGTATCTTCAATCACAGCAACGCCGTCCTTCAAGTAGAAGAAATCCGCAACGTATGTGCAAACCTTTCGTTGGTTGATCTCCACGTCGTAGCGAGGCTGAAGGATTAACTCCGTGATCTCCCCGGCACTCTCCAGTATCTTCAACTCGCCATAGCGCCGCGCCTCAGCGGCCGAGTCAAAAGTTATTCCATCCACGACCGTCTTGCGGTTGCCGTATTTGCAGCCTCCGTTCGAATGTGCGGTTTCTGACGCGCCAGAGCCATTCTCCGGCCGTCGCAGCGCATTCTTGACCGCCTGTGCGTACGACGGCTTAGCCATCGAACAAATTCCGGCTCGCCTCCAACGCCTTGACGATCCTCGCCTCCGCATCCGCCACAACCTGCCGGTGCGCCGCCAGATCCATTTTGCGCGTCGGTTCGATTAGCCGCCGAAAGAGGCCGCGAAACGCGCTCGCTACGTCGGGGTAGTAGAGCGGTTCGTCGTCATTCTTTTGGAGGCAGATGTTGTGCTCGTCGGAGCGATAGACTGACCACGGCGGAACGTTAATTCGCTTCCCGCGCCGTTCCCTGTTCTGTTCGATGGTTCGCGCTTTCGCTTCAAGTAAAGCCGACTTGTGTTCTTCTGTCATCGCTGTTCGTGCCATGCTTCAAATCCTCGTTTTCATTGGAAAATTATAAGCGGAGAACCGCCTAGGGGTTTTGCCTGCACATACGCCGGGGTACTTCCGAGCCTCCTTGCAGTTTCGCCGCGTCGCGCGCGTTCATGTAGACGGGCATGGTTCTGCCGCCTTCTTGTGGTTGCAAAAAGCTCGCCTCGTGTGCCAAGCGTTCCGCGAAGCCGCACAAGCCTGACACGGATGAGACAGTACGGCGGCGAGTTCGATGAGCGCGTACCCGTCGCTGTCATTGGCGAGCGTGAAGGTAGCACCCGACGCCCCGAACGTCTCGTCGGTCCTGCGGTTCAGCCGCTGCATCTCGCCGTCCCAGAAGCCTTTGACGTACCGCCACTGCTCCTGTCCGCCTCGCTGATCGGCCACGCGACTGTGCCCTTCCCGCATAACGACTTCTAGCCATTGGTTCATCAGGTCCATGCGCTCCGGGGTAATCAGCCCCATGTTCCAAGCGTTTTCGGCGCGTGCCAGGAATTCGTCTTTTGTCATCGTGCTCACCACTTCCACATCCCCAAAATCATTCTTCAACTGCCCCGCCACAAACTCGGATAGCGCGGCACACCCCGGCGCGGCGTAAGCGACGATCACCGTTAGCCCCGTATCCCCGCTCTGGTTGCGCCACTCGCGCGCATCGATGCAGCAGACGCGGTTCCAGTTGACCGGTTCGCCGGTGACGTGGGCGCGTGCGGCGGTGAGGGCGCGGTTGGTTGCCATCTGCAAAGCGTCGAGATCAGCGGGCATCTGCCGGTCCCTTCCAGAAGCCCTCCACGACGTGCTCGGCGTTGCGTTCTATAACAACTAAATCTGCGTCTGCAAGCAGCCGAACTGCCTGCATATCCTCTGGATGGACAGCATAGACCGCGCCATCGTCGTCGCACGAAAACAGGCGCACCATACCGGCCAGCGCGTCCGTGAGCGCGGCGATCTGCTTCTCGGCGTTGATCGCGTAGTCTGCAATTCTCGTAAACGGATCACTCATTCCTCACCGCCTCTCTCTCCTTTCCCCTCCTCGCAACCCCCGTCCCATCCCATCCCGCCTCGCTCGCCCCGGCACAGGGGGTGGGTAGGTGGCGTGGCTACCAGTTGTCGTTCGGTGCCGGCGCGTCGTGGTCCGGGTCGTCGTCGTAGAAGTCCGGGCAGGAAACTCGCGTCACGCCGGTGTCGGGCCATGCCGGTTCGCTGCTCTCAAAAGTCAATTCGCCTGGGAACCTACCATCACGGCGTATCTGCTCAATCGCGTGTTCCTTCGACCAAGCAACAACTCGGCATCGATCGCCGTCCTCGGTGCTGTAAACGAAGTGCATCGGCAGCTTGATGGGCTTCCCCTTTAGCACTGCCAAAATTCTGTTCGCGTTCGGAATTGTCTGCTCAACTGCTCGAATAACAGCCTTTCGCATATCCTCGGGAACCATGATAAAACCAGGCATCATTCCTCCTCATCCTCTGCATAAGGCGCTCGGCTCTCGCTGTGCGACCGGTCCTGGTTATCGAACCGCGTGTAAGCGCCGTTCCATGCCAAATGACAGGTTCCGGTCGGGCCGTTGCGCTGCTTGGCGATAATCCACTCCGCGCTCTCAATCTCGCTCTCTTGCTGCCCCTCCTTGCGCTTGTAGTAGGCATCCCGGTAGAGGAATGTCACCACGTCGGCGTCCGCTTCGATACTGCCGGACTCTCGCAAGTCGGAGAGCATCGGGCGCTTATCCTGCCGATGTTCAACCGAACGCGAGAGTTGCGCCAGCGCCAAAACTGGGATGCGAAGCACGCGGGCAAGGCTCTTCAATGCGCGTGCGATTTCTGCAACCTCGTTCGTTCTGTTCTGCTTCGATCCGGGTGTACCGCTCAACAGTTGCAGGTAGTCCACGCAGACCAGCGAGAGTTTGTGCTGCCGGTTCAGGCGCAGACACTTGCTCCGAAGTTCCTGCACGGTCATCGCGGAAGCGTCGTCGATAAACATCGGCAGGCCCTGGATTTCGGACGCGACTCCCCCGATGCTCTGCCAGTCGCCAGTACAAAGGCGGGCGCTCCGCATCGAACTTGCCTGCACTCGCGACTGCCCGGAAAGCATCCGGTCCACAAGCAGCCCCGCGCCCATTTCCAGCGAGAACACCGCGACGGGTCCGTGACACTTCGCGTGGTGCAATGCGATCTGCACCATTGCCGCCGTGTTGTGAACACAAATATCATTTGCGATGAAATTGGCACCGTCTGGAACCGTTAGATCGTAGGTTTGATGCTCCCCAATCGGAGTAATTGAGGCGATTTCATCCCAATAGACATCTGTGTTTGCCAAGTACGCTAAGTGCAAGTCGTCTAAGACTTCAGCATATGCGGCCAACCTCTCATGCGTGATACATCTGTTGGAATGTGGGTTGTAGCCTGCGTGTTTGCCGTGCTTCTGGGTTTCTCCAGATCGCCTCGCTAATTCAGACAGCGACAAATTCTTTCGCCGTGCCGCTTCTCTGATGTAATGCCAGACATCCTGCGGAACATTGCCAGAGGATCTTCGATGTTTGTCTGGTCGATTCAGCGGAAAACGGTGCGACTTCTCGCCTATCCAGCCGATTTCGTTTTGATAGATTTCGACGGATCGGCTGTCCGTGATCTCAACGCGCCAAGACCGTTCTGTTTTTCGCCACCGTTTCGCGGTAATTCCGAATCTGACAAGCGCATGAAAAACATCTGCGGAAAGTTGTTCAGAGGAGACAGTGAACTCTATCCGGGGCCGTCCGCTTATGGCGTAAATCGTACCGTCGCAAGAGAAAAGGACTTTCAGCAGCTCGGCTAGCCGGGTGCGGTCCCACTTCCACACAAAATCAGGAAAGTGCTTTTTGTCTGCCTTGAGATACATCAATCCTATTTCACGCAACCATTGCGTAAGTGGATTGATTGATGCTTTCGGTATGCCCTTTCTGCTGCTCGGTCCCGAAACGGCATAATCGTATCTCTCCCTATACTTGAGAGATACAGACGGAAACTCGGATAACAAGCAATCACGTAGATCATCAAGAATCGCACCGTCAGCATTTGTGAACCGAGGCACGTTTCTCTTTCCGCTTAACCCGCCTTCCGCGATCATGTAGCCGAGGATTCGTGCTCTTTCTAATGAGTGCTGAACACAACTCCCGAAGCACGGCACGACGGAAGGGACTGCGATATTGTCGCCCACGGCCAACATGCGGAGGGCAGTCCAACCATTCACTGTAAAGAACGGATGATGCCATGTCACATCAACCGACCGGCCCAACACTGTCGTAACTCGAAAACATTCCTGAATACCGCTGTTGAACCAATCTGAAATCTTCGCAGGCCGTACGTTCATTTCACAGGACAGCCCGTAAACAGACTTTCGGCATTCGAGAATGTACCGTTCAAGAGGAACGCGCTCGCCAGTCTCAGGGTCGTCAATGAGCGTGTATCCTGGCAGGCATTTCCCCATTGACGGCCGCGCAGCCATGATCGTAAGTTCCTCAGGGTGCAGGCCCAGCGTGTACCAGTTGTAGTCGGAGAAGGGCGTCTCCATGCCCACGCTGTCCTTGTTCTCGTACCGGCGCTCTAGCAGGTCCAGGCGCTCGTCTACGAGTTCCCGCATTCCTCGCGGGCCGTCCTTGGATCGGTCCAGCGAAATCGTAGAGACTGCGGCCTCCGTCTTCGCGATAATATCCGACGCGGGCTGCTCGTCGTTTACTGCGCTCCGCATTTCGAACGAAGCGTGGAGGATCTTCCGAAGCGCGTACTTCTCCTGCACGAGCTGGCAGTAGTAGTCGATATTGGCTGCGCTGCTCGGCGCTTCTGTGAGGTTCAACAGAAACGCCATTGCGGGAACGGTTTCGAACATCTCACAGCCTTTGAGCGCGTCCGACACCGTAAGCAAATCCACCGGCTCGTCTCGCGCCGTCAGGCTCACTATCGCATCGAATACCTGGCTGTGGACTTCGCGATAGAACGCGTCCCGGCAGAGCAGTTCAACCGCCCGCTCCGTGGCAGCAGGCTCGATCAACATCGAACCCAGCACCGCAGACTCGGCCTCGATATTGCAGGGCGGGACGAGGTTAAACTGCTCGTCGAGCGTGGTCACGCGCTGATCTCCTGCCGTCGTTCCAGTTTGATTGCGCTTCGCTGCGCTTTCTCAATTCGGATTTGCTCGCAAGCCTCCGTGGCGTCCTCGATGCACTGCTTGAAGTAGAACTCCTCGCTCCTGAACTGCTCCGTGCAAAGCTGGACCCAGCCACCCCGGAACTCCACAAATCGCTTTGCTGCCTCGGATAGCGTCGGCGGCGGTCCTTCGATCGTGGTGCTAGGCCGCGCCGGGTTCGGCATCGCATTGACACCGAATTCCCGGATCGCGTCCCGCACTTCCCGGACTACGTGAGCACCCTGAATCGTCGTGCGACCGTTGATTTTCTGGCAGAAGTCGTAAACCTGGTCGGTCGTCGGCCTCCAGACTTTGCATTCCGTGACAATCCAGCGCACGATCGCCGGAACGTAGACAGAGGGAACATCACCGAGCACCAGGAAGTACAACTCCCGAACGCTCTCCCAGTCCAAGAGCGTCTGCGCTGGTTTTGATTTCAAGGCGATTTCAACCGTCGAAAACTCCAAGTCTGTCATGGCTTCCTCGCTAATTGAACGGCGTCACTCTGGCCCTAATCTTGGCGATGTCTGGAACTCCCGCTTCTGCGGCTCGCTCAATGCTCAACTTGCCGTCGGTAGGAGGGCTTGCCCTGTCGCTTGTGCGCCATTCGGTGTGCAGTTTCTCGCAGTCATGGAGCAGACAACCCACCGAATGCTTTTGCTGGCAGTACCAACCGCCGCGATGTGTGAGAAACCAACCTGCCACCGCTGCCGCTGCTTCTGCGCCGAGCCTGCTGACGAGTTGACTCACCTGGCCGTTGACTTTCGCATTCCGAACCGGGTCCGTTCCGTACCGGCGCGAATAGGCTGCTCGATATGCTTCCCACACGTCCGCAGTCGGCGGCTTCGTTGAATTGCCGTTCCGGACTACGATTTCAGTTGGCGGCGGTTCTTCGGTTTCGGGCGGCGCGTCAGCGCCAAACTCCTGATTCCTAACAGACTCACTCCTAAAAGAAGAATCTCCTAAAAGAACAGACTCCTGATTCCTATCTACTTTTTCGCTTGAAGGCTCAGTGAGTACTCCGTGAGTACTCACTGATGGCGCAGGTAATCTTGATGCAGTTGGCCGGTTTATGTTTTGATGCTCATTGAACTTTAGGATTTGAAAATGGCGAATACCGGAGGACTCGTATAGGACAATTCGTCCAGCATTTGCCAACGCTTGCAGTGCTCGCTCCACTTCTGAGTTCGGCAGGTCATCATCAAGCGGGAATGCGAATCCCGCCAGCTCGCGACATAAAGCGCGGCCCCGGCCTTCATCGTCCGCGAAGTTCCAAAGAGCGATATAGAACAGCCGAGTAAAATAGTCGAACGTCGCTATCGTAGCGTCGCTCCAGTACTCAGGTTTCACACTGCGGATACGAGCCATCTGTCATCCTTCTGCGAGGGAGCTTTTCCATTCTTCAGGCGTCCTTGTGCCCTTTGCGGTATTACAGGGATCGCAAGCAGCGACAAGGTTGTCCATTTGGTCCGAACCGCCTCGGCCTCTCGGTATCACGTGATCGCAAACAAGTGGAACGTCAGTCGCGCCGCAGTAGGTACACTTGTGACCGTCGCGTTCAAGCACTCTATCGCGACGTTTGCGCCACCAGTCAGGCTCGATTTTTCCAACGGTTCGAGTTTGAAGATCAACCCATTCTTGTTCAACCTTGGCGTTGTTGCCATCAATCTCATCAGATGAAATGGCTTCATAGAAGGCAGCGAGCAGAGGCAGAATGATTGCTGCGTCTTCCTTAGTGCAGATGTCTCCGTCGCCACTTATAAGGCATAGCGAGTCTTTGTAAAACCCCACAGACCAGAGCGGAAGTCCGGTAGCACCCGTCACGATTTTCTCTAGTTCGGCTTTTGTCATTCGCAGATGTTCTCCTAAAGAAACAGGGCAGAGGTTCTTTGCGACTGGCCTCGCTCGGAACCTCCGCCCCCGGATTGCTGCTTGAGCATCCGTCTGTTAGTATAGTCGGGGCCAGCCGCTATACCGAAAGTGGTCTATCTCTGCATCGCCCCGATTGTCTGCGCCGAGTTTATAGGCGCTTCGTCGGCAAATGGATCTGGTTCTGTGCCTGTGTCCACTTGAAGCACCAAGTCCTCGTCTTCTTCGTCGCCCTCATCTGCCGGATCGGGTTGAATGCCTGCTTCCGCGAGCGCCGCCATAAATGCGTCTTCGTCCAACTCAAGCGCATATCGCATATCGCCGACGTTCGGCTTGTCCTTCTTGCTGATCGCAGAGAGCAGTTTAGGCGTCTCGCCTGAGTAGCGCAGAGATCGCAGCCGCGCTTCGAAGTCTTGGCGCATTTGCTCCTTTGTTGGCTGTGGTGTTGCAGCTTCGATCTGCGCCACAACTACAGGCCGTGGCTTCCGCACGAGTTCGCCGTCGCCGTCAACCTCTTCGCCTAACTCTTCCGGGGTATAGATCGGGCCAGCGGTTGCGTCGGGGCAAAACCACCGGACACCGTTGCTCATGGCGCGAGCGAACAGCATGTTACGGGCGTACTTATCGAGGTTTTGTGTGCCGGCTTTCGCGGCGTCTGCTCGTGTGAAGATCGAAGATCCTGCCAACTCACCATTCTCGTAAAAGTCGATATGGCACTTCTCGGTGGTGATCTCCACGATCTTGTAATCGTATTTGCGGCTGGACTTCACGAGCGTAGCGAGCAGGTTCGCGCTCATGGATGTCCGGCCTTTGACGATGTAAATCCCATTCATCGCGGCGAACGGGCGAATTCCACACTCCGCGCCCGCGATGATCTTAACTGCTGCCTGCGCCATTTGCTGCGCGTCCTGAAAATAGCCGGACTTGGCGAAGATTGCCGCGTACCGCTCGATGTCTCCGATGTCGGTCGGAACCTGCAACGCGGCTTCATTTGTCCGATGAAGCACTAAATCTGCGCTCAATGAACCGTTCTCCTTTTTGCTATCGTTACCTAAAGTATAGCACAATTCCGCGTACAATGTACACACATTGGAATAAATACCATATGGTATAATCTGTCTTTGTGTGTTTGTTGTCTAAAAGGAGATCGAACGGAATGTCCGACCAGGAAACGCCCCGAAATCATTTCAGTGTGCGGCTCAACGAAGTCGCTATGCGCCAGCTCCAAGAACTCGCAGATACGATGAACATCCCTAAGTCAAATGTCATTTCGCAGGCAATCGCAAAGATGCACCGCGAGCACTTCCCGCCCAAAGACCCACCACCCCCGCCGCGCGCCTCCTCGGCCTCGTGACCACCGGCGGGCCGGGGAGCGAGGGGGGTCAGGGGAGGGAGGCGAACAGATCGGATTGTTCAACTGCAGGCTCGGCCTTGTGTTCGCCACTATGCCGCGCAAACAAATCGCCCTGAGATTGCGCGGCGGCGATTTTGGATTGAGCGAGGCAGTAATACGTTTCATCCTTCTCCGCGCCGATGAAGTTTCTGCCGGATCGCACGCAAGCAACTCCGGTGGTTCCACTTCCGGCGAACGGATCAAGGACGGTCTGCCCTCGCTTCGTAACCACGCTCAAGAGCAGGTCCATGAGGCCCACCGGCTTCTCGGTCGGGTGGGCCTCGCTGCTGCTTATCCGCGTGTGGGAAATCACGTTGGGTATAGAGCGGTTGTAGACGGTCGGCACGCCCTTTGTGGCGTGAATAATCAACTCGTGTTGATTGCGGAAACCGTTCCCCATAGACATGTTCTTTTTGTCCCACACCACGAGGTTCTGAATTCTCAGGTTCGCGCTCTCAATAGCTCCATACAAGTGCGGGTACTGTCGCCAGTCGATAAAGCATAGGAACGAACCGCCTTCCGGCAACAGTCGCTCTGCTTCAATGGCGACTTCACGCATGAGCCACACGAAGCCGACAGATGTCATGCGGTCGGTATCCAACGGCTTCGCGGCCCACTTCGGTTTTCGCGACATGCCGTTTCGGTTCACGACTTCGGCGTTTGTGCGCGCGCCTGAACAATAAGGCGGATCGGTGATGATTGCGTCCACAGACAGCGGTTCAAGGTCTGTGAGGATGTCCAGCGCGTCCCCGTGATAGAGCCGAACGCTGCTCACGACGCGATCCCTTCGCCCGCCCCTTCGCCGCCGCCGCCGCTGAACAGACTGCCGACGCTCCGTTTGCCGCAAAAATAGGTATCGAACCCGGCCAGCGCGTCCGGGTAGAGGTAGGAGATCCCACTGTTCGTTTGGATCATCCATTCACCGCTAGGGCCACGCGCGACGCATGTGCCGAACTGTTCGCGGCAGAGGTAGATGCGAACCTTGTCGCCGACACGCGGCAGGCTCATGTATCGCGCGGCTTTCAGGCAACCAATCCTTTTCGGATAACGGCGGCAGAAACGACGCCACCAGAGTTCTAGGAGCGTCACAGGCGTTTGTGGATGCGGCCAGATTTTCACGGCGTTGTCTCCGCGAACAGGCTTCCGGCGGCGCGTTGGGCCGGGAACTGCTGCCACACTTCGCCGTCGAGGAGATAGCCTGCCTCACTTTTGTTCATTGGGTAGAAGCGTTCGCCGTGGGCACGGACGCTGCGTATCGTGCGTTCGCTTAAGTCGTAGGAGTTACGTGCGCATCGTTGCGCGTTGATGTCAGTGGAGAAGCTGTCCCATTGACTTTCCGGCAGATTGCGGCCCCATTGCTTGAAGTGGAAAGCAACACCAGCCGCTTGACACTGGTCGCGCAGAGACCTTGCCCAATCGGGGTGCATCGGCCTCGCGTGCGGTCCCGATTCGCCGCCAACGATGACCCAATCGATATATCCGAGCGACAGTTTCAGGTCCACCGCACCTAGAAGCGGTTCGCAGCTCAGAAACCGGACGGCGGCAGGGACTTCCGCCAATCGCGGTATCCGCTCGTTCGCCGTTGCTTGATCCTCGACGCTCGTACCGATCCATACATTTGCCGGTATCAGTCCTGCCCACGAACTCGAACCGCAGAGGTGCATGACGTTTTCAGGGCGCTTTGTCAGTAACAGCCAGTCGAGGTTCGGCGTGTTGTCGATCGTTTCAAATAGCCGTACCCGCGCATTCTGTACGTGGGGCCACGACTCGGCTGGCATTGTGTCTTTCCCCTCGAAAACGTCTGCCAACGAAGCGCAGAACACGCGGCGGCGCTCGCCTGCCGCCTTCGCTTCGCGGTCCCACTTGAGCGGCTGTTTCCAGTAGTTCTCGGCCGCAATCACGCGCTCGCCTTTTGGCCCCCATTGTCCGAGTACGCCGGGGTTGCGAGCGGACAGCGTTTCGGCGTAGCAGAACTTGCAGCCGTCGCTTACCTTCGTACAGCCTCGCCACGGGTTGAACGTTGCGTGGGTCCAGCTTATCTCGCTTTTCTCAGCCATTGGTGCCCCCTCTCGCTTTCAACTCTCGCCTCACGTAGGGTTGCTTCTGGTCATCAGCGACGCACTGCGTTTCGTGCAGCCAGTAGCACATTTCGCGGAATCGCTGAATGAGTGCTTTGCGTTCGTCGCAGTCAGGCAGACGGTTGATTGCTAACCCAAGCGATGCGATAACCGGTTCCCATTCAGGAATTCTAAAGTTTTCGTCCATGCCTCTCCTCGTGTGTTTGAATGGAGAACCGCCGCCCCATCTTCCTCGAACCACAATCTCGGCTGTTTCCGCGCTGTGCGCTTGCTCACACGGCGCAACGAGAAATGTGTGTTTGTGACTGCACGGTTCCCCAAAGCCGACAGCAGGTTCCGCCCCTGCACCTAGCCGCCTAACGTCAGTCTGCTCTCTAAGAGCTTTGTCGGCACGGGCCGTGTCCGTTATGGGCGTCCCACGACCCGGCTTTTGATCGTTGCTCGCGTATCCCCGATCGCGTCCCGGTATCAAAGTCCGTCACATGGCTTCACCTCGCTTTCTCGTGTAAGGAGCGGGGCCGAATACCTGCGCGGTCATTCCGGGCGGTTCGGCGTCAGGCTCCGAGTTGTTCCGGTCAATCCCACGACATGCACCCGCAGTAGAATTCGTCGAACGGTGCGTCTGGCTTGTGAGCGAAGAAAGCCAAATCCGTGTTGGATGGTCGCTCACATCCACACGCATCTTTGCCGCGACATTGACTGCACTCGTTGCGGCTCGGCACCATGCCGTAGTAGAAGCAGCGCGCGGTTCGGGTGCTCAGGTCGGGCGGGGCGTCATCCACGATGTTGTGTCCGGGATGAATTCCAGCGCAGATAACGCACGAGGGCTTACCGTCAGCAGTGACAGCGTTGGCCGCGTGGCCGCACTTCATCATGGGTTTGCTCATGCCGCCTTGCCCGCTGGCACATACACCGGAGCCTGATACCCTTTCGGCAGCTTGTCCACAACCGCACACGGGACCGTCTCCGCCTCTTCCTCGGCAAGCGCCCTCATCTGCGCCGTCAAGACTTCCAGGCGCCTCTCCGTGTCACGTAGCGCCGTTCTCGCTTCGTTGATTGCTCGGTACTGCTGAACGATTTCCGCGCGCTTGTCGGCGATGCGCTTGGCGAAAGTGGCGGCCCCGGCGCGGTCGATTTCGGTCATTTGTCTTGCCCTCCCGCCGTCGTGAGCGGAACGAACCTTTTGGCCCGTTGTGCCGCTCGGTCGGCTTTCCGCTTGTCGGCTGATGCCTTGCGCCGGGGGTCGATACACTTGCAGGTGTGGCGGTCGATGTCGCCGAGTCGCATCTTGCGAAAATCTGAGTTGTTCTCGATACACGCGGCGGCAATCTTCTTGTGCTGTCGG